>Ga0247611_10000728_pt1 | contig 64558 bp, 58 predicted proteins | sample 177DNAGHGhighgp2_FD_192422 | JGI IMG/M metagenome (GOLD analysis project Ga0247611, IMG submission 192422) | Sheep rumen microbial communities from Palmerston North, Manawatu-Wanganui, New Zealand - 1770 DNA GHGhigh gp2 | ecosystem: Host-associated > Mammals > Digestive system > Stomach > Rumen... | reverse complement strand
GTGTTCTATGATGCTTATAGTTCCTTGATAAGAACAAGCGATGGGTCCGGATATGTGGATTTATACGACATCATGTCTAAAATGCCTCATATGGGGTACAATAAATTTAACAATTTGCTGCAAACCTATTATGAGCAAAGGAATAGAAAAGAAAATATTTTTTTAATCAATATCATCGCCACATTGGATTTGCGTAAGCGTTTTATAGTACGTGGCAAACCAGTGATGAAAATTAAAATTCTAAGATAGTATGGAATTGGAAAATTTATGGGAAAAACAAAAGCCGTTAGGTAATAGTATTGAAACAATAAGAAAGGATGTTGCAGAAGGACGAGTACCCGAACTTCCTTTTTATATTGTTGGGCAGCAAGATGCAAAGGCTAAAATTTCTGATACACTACAGGAAATAGATGGCCAACGTATGCAGACCATTCTTTTGCGTGCCAACTACGGTGTAGGTAAAACCAATATGTTGAAATATTTGGACTTGTATTTCAAGCAACATCCACATTATAATGTCAAAGTAATATATCAGACTGTTAATGAGAGTCAGCGCGATATGTTTATGATATTATTGCGGCTGATCCAATTCTACTACGCAGAAGATATCCAATTGGCAGTGATGGAAATGCGCGATGATACGCAAGCGGTAATGACTTTAGTAAACAACTATAATGGAGAATTTGCCCAGATAAAAGAATTTGTGCAGAATCTATTTTCTGTAGAAAATCCAAGTGAGAGAGTCGAAGATTTGATATGTATTGGTACAGGTCAATTGTATTCTGTTCGCAGTTTGCAGAAATTAGGACTTCGTTATATACTGAATAATTATGATCGTAGGGTAATATTAGAGTTGTTTTTGAATATATTAGCAACGAGGGGTAAATACATAATCTTTGCATTGGATGAAATGGAGAATATGTACAATATTTCTCCGAAACGTTTGTCTCTATTTCTAACTACCTACCGCGATTTGATAGATATGTTCAATAAGATAAAGGGACATGTTTTGGTATGTGCAATAACCGAAGCGGTACGTTTAGAAGTAGTTAACGAGCCTTTTTACAGTAGGGTATCGAATGACATAGTAGATTTATTTCAGTTGACGAGCGATCAAGATATATTGGATTTGATGAAATATTTACAGTCTGATATTCTTGTTGAATGTCATTGTGACGAATCAGAGTTGACGAATATGGCAACTGCTGTAGGTGGGGCGCAAAGGATATCTCCATTACCCACACGCGAATTGGTGCGAGTCATTGTTTCGAAAATGAAAAATCAACGACATTTCGAAGGATTAAAGTCGTATTTAGCAAGTAATTCACAATTACAATCGCTTTATAATGAGACTATGTCTATTATGGAGAAGGATGGAGGTCCGGGAATTGTTGCAAAATCATTCTTTGATCCGTTAAGCTATTATTTAGTTGCCACAGGACTATCCGATGAGAAACCAGAAATAGATAGACGCGATTACCAATCCTTCATAGATATCAAGAGAAGCAGAGCTCTAATGTTTACATTTGGTAAGTCCGAAAGTATCAAAGAGAAGATACATGGGGTAATGGATAAATATGGTTTAGAGAAGGTTGTGTTATTTGCGAGCCCGGAGAACGGTGATGTGACATTCAAAATGTTAGAGGAACTTCAAGATAAGGTGACTACATGTGATTATGTGCCAGAGGAATTGTTGACATTGCTAGAGGTGTTCAGAACGCATATTGAAGCGCAAGAAGAAGTTGCGGAGTTAATTCATTTGTACACCCAAAACAACCTTTAAGATCAATGATAATACCTAAAGTCCAAAATGGAATCAGAGTGACAAATTTTGAATTCAATTTGTCTGCTTTGAATTTGATTCTATCTATAATTTGTGAAACAGCTAAAGAGGGGGCGGGGGATGTGACTGATGCTGTGATTTTGCAAAAAATATTCAAAATTGAGGAAATAGGAAAGGATCTCTATGTCCCCTTTTACGAGCGTAGTAATGTAAAATCTTTTTTGCAAGATTTCCTAGATGGCTTTAGCCAATATTTGGAAACTCTCATTCAATTTAACATAAATATGGATGTGCTGTTCCTTTTTCATGACTATGAAACGGGAATTGGGAGTATGGTGTCTTTGATAAAGAAACCAGAAGCTACGGAAGATACTAAAAAGATTCAACGAAGTGTAAATTCTTTGTTCAGAAAATTGGAGTACGCCCCCAGAATTCGCCCTTACTTCAAAGAAGAGATATATGCTAAACAATTTGATGCATTGTGCAATCATTTTGTAGATGAGTTCAATAAGGACATTGTGAAATTCTTAGATGAAACTACGATACCATATTATCCGTTTCGATATAACGCGTTAAAAAGCACTCCTAACGACACGTATATAAAAATTGACTACGACTCTTTTCTTTTTAATGAGGAATACATGACATTTGTAGAAGGGGGAAGTGGTATTGTTCAAGAAAGCATATACGAAATCATATGTGAGGGACAAAGATGCGGTTTTCGCATCAATGATGTTGTGTATCCCATCAGGAATAGACAGTGGACGTTTAACGATGATGAGCAATTGTCCATCTCGTACGATCGCTTATGTAATGTTTTTGCTAAACATGAGATTCGAAAGATTGGAGACAAGGTGTTCGAAGAATTTAAGTCATATGCTTTTGAACCGGACTTTTGTCAATTAATCTCGCAAATCAAATGTAATTATTATCTGCCATTTCATTGTGCTATAGCTGAAAAGTACAAAAAACTATTCGACTCGGTACGATTATATGAAGAGATTGAAGACTTCGATGGTGTTCAGATATTTACCGATACTGGCGATGGAGAACATAATTTAGGATTGTATACTGATCCGAAAAAAGGCACTCATTATCATTTACGTCATTGGTATAAACAAACTATAGATGGCAAAGTGATGCATTTTACATCAGAAGAAGATCCATTAGTAATTAAAACCAATGAGATATATGCTTTGAAACCTACTTATAGTTACTATTTCATGCATAAGTATTTTGAGGATGTTCTGAATCGTATATTGACTGATTTGCATTATGAGTTTTATGAAAATTGCAAGTATATCAGTCCGCAACAAGGAAAAGAAACGTTATGTGAAGCAGATTTTATAGTCAAACGTCCAGATAAGATTATCATTATAGAGGCTAAAACTTGTTTATCGAAAGAAACGCTAACAGATGCAATTAATCGCAAGGTCAAGGTAATGAGTGAGATGTTTATGGGAATGTTCCCAAATATCAAATTTGAATATCTTTTGGTTGCTCAGTTATCGGAAAGTGCCTTAGGACCGGTGGATTATTTTCTAGATTCCAAAGCGCGAAAGGCATTAGCGGAATTTAATGGGATGCTTAGTTATGATTTCGATGTACGTATTGATACGGACAGAGATATTTCGTTGAAATGTATATCGCATCCAGATTTGAATATGTTAAAAGAATTGATACAAAAGGCTATAGAATAGAATGCAATTACCTTCAACACGATATTATGGATCTAAGCGTAAGTTAGTGGAGAATATCTGGAACGCGCTGGAAAGTAGGCATGTGGAATTTGATTCCGTTATAGACCTTTTTGGTGGCACAGGTATTCTTTCGTACTACATGGCATCAATGAACAAGAACGTGATATACAACGATATCATGCAATTTAATTGTGCCATAGCTAACGCCTTATTATGCACACCGAGAGGGAGTTTATCTACCGGCATCGCCGAAAACTTGCTTGTAAAAAGAGAGGACTTTGATTATCATTATTTTGTAAAGGAATTTTATAATGGAATCTACTACACACCTTCGGAAAATGAATCCATAGATGTCGTGACTCAGAATATTAGTTTATTACCGGAAGAGTTGCGTAATAGTGCATATTATGTTTTATTTCAGAGTTGTCTTATTAAGCGTCCTTTTAATCTTTTTCATCGAAGGAATTTGAATCTCCGGGAGAATTATGTTGAGTCAAGGTTTGGAAACAAGAAGACATGGGAAAAACCTTTTGATCTTTTGTTTTCGCGTTTTACAAACGAATTGAATCAATTCCAATTTGCTCATGTTCCTAATGTGCTGATAATGAATGAGTCTGCTTTAAACCTTAATGCTCATGCGGATTTGGTATATATTGATACGCCATATTTTTCGCAGAAAGGTACACCTGTCTCCTATCATGATAGATATCATTTTTTGGAAGGTTTAATGAACTATGATCAGATACCGAATCATATTAACTATGACAAAGTTAATCGGGAGTTAGATTTTGGCGTGTGCCGTGAATTTGAAGATAGGGCATCGTATGTTCAGAATCTACATCAATTATTAGATAATCATCGTGATTCAATAATCGCATTATCATATACATCAAATGGATATCCTTCTCCTGAAGATTTGGCTAATATAATTGGCCAACATAAAGAGTATGTGGAGATTATTGATTTGGGAGAGCATTCGTTTGCATTAAACAGAAGCAATAAAGGACGTCGCGAAGTATTGATTTTAGGAATGTAAAGAAACGAGTTATGAGAATTGCTCCAGCAATAATCGTTCGAGCAGAGCGAGATAAGACGATTGACGAAATAATCGTTCGAGTATGACGAGATTAGAAATAAAAGACATGCTGCCGCAGAAGCCGGAGAGGATGCTGCCGGTAGCGGAACCGAAGAAGAGTGAGTTGGTGAAGGCATGCTACGAGTTAGTAGGATGTCTGCATGAAGTATACAAACAGCTGGGGCCCGGCTTACCGGAGTATATCTATCAGGAGGCATTGGCTAAGATACTTAAAGCCAAGGAGATTGTTTATCGCAAAGAGGTGAAGTTTCACCCGCTCTTTATGGGTGAACCGCTGGAGGCATACATGAAGATGGACTTGGTGGTGGAATCACCAATAGGAAATATCATTGTCGAATGCAAGGCTTTGACGGAACTCGGTGAGCGCGAGCATTATCAGACCTTTGGTTATATGCGTGCTACGAAATGGCCCGTCGCCATCTTGGTTAACTTCGGCGCTGATCGCCGCGCTCAGATTGAGCGTTATTACTACGATAACGGCGTCATCCGCGTATTCTAATTCGAAGTAAAGGAAAACTCGCTACGCTCTAAAAAACGCGCGGCGAGGGGTACTCGGTGTTATTCCGCATGGTCATGGCCCACTCGGCCTTAGCGTACATACCTAAAAGTCTGCTTATAAACTAGTTTATAGACATCCTTTTTGTTATGCCCACTTCGCAGAAGTATCATCTACTCCTGCTTACACACTCGTATCACCCTCACCGCTTTAGGTCCGACACGTCGGACAACAAGGAAAACATTTTTTCGTTTTCTTAGCCGATGCACGATTACAGCGAGGCAGTTTTCGACCATTGAATCCGATGGTTGTCGGATTCCTAAAGCCACGGACGGTAGCAAGTAGGTATGTAGCAATTGGATGTATATTCACTGCGTGGCGGAAGAGACTATTATGGCGGCCGGGAGCTCGCTCACATGCCGGATAAGAGACTGTTACGCTTTGGCCGCGTAGGCCATAGACATAGCGGACATATACCTGTGCTATCGAATGAGGCGCGTTTTTTCAAAGGGCATAGCCCGCGTTTTCGATTATAGCAAAGCGGTTTTAATAAAAAATTTTTCTGTCATCGCAGCGGATAGCCGAGCCAGGAGCCGAAAGCATCGACAACGGATTCCTCCAATGTTTTCGACTTGCATAGTTTTTCGTCAAGGTTGAATTTCTCGCAATAGGCCGTTAGCATACGGGAGAAATCCATCGGTGCCACTTGGATGGCAGGATCGTGCCAATACTCCTGCATGCGCTTCTCCAACGTCTTGCGCAAAGCGGATTTTTTATACGTCTTAACTTTCTCTTTCTTCATAGGTGTCGCGCTGGCTATCCTCATACATGTACCTAAACCATGTTCAGGTAGGGAGTACTCGGATGCCCTCGCTCTTCGATCCACAAACATTGCATTGGTTTGTGTCTCGAGGAAGAAGGCCCCTCTAAGCCAGCCCCAGAGGAAAAATGGTTAATTCTTTTTATAGCGTTGCCCCCATGTCTGGGCAAAGTGTTCTCTCGCAGCCTTCCGTGCCGGTGTATCTTTCCATTTCGTCGGACACCGTTGCACAATCTGCTTGCCCTTGTACATCCGGAAGTAATATCCATCATTCCGAAGCATCCCTCTGAGGCAATCAATTGGTAATATCAATTCTGCTTTCATGTCGTTCACAAGTCTTTGTCATTCGCATCTCGTTACCATCGCGTACGTCACTGATACATCATCCTTTCCTTTATCTCCAAACCGAATGCCACTGCCTCCTCTAGAGTGTAGGTGCCGTATGAACCTTTGTATTTAGCGATGACGTACGTCACTCCGGGCTTTAGCCGACGGCCGTTGTAGTTGGTGGGTTCCGGTTCGGCGAATTCCTGGACGAAGAAGTAGGGATTCTTGCCCTTGGGGCCACCATTCGCTTCGACTTCCGCGAGCATGGCTTCACGCGCAGCAGGATGCTTGTCGATCCATAGTTTGAGTGTTGCTGCTCTGCGATGTGGGAAGAGGGTCTCGTCCACATGATAGTTCCGCCAGAAGGTGTTGAACTGTTGTACTATTTCATAATCCATGATTAAAAAATTTGTCCTGTTCCAAGTCCCGTCCGAAGCTATAGTATAAGACAATAGGACAGGACATTTTGATTTTCTTTTTTGGTTCTTTTTTCTTTATAAGATCTTATGATTTAGCTGCAGATAAGGCCTATGCTCGATATACTCCTCTACAGTTTCTTTAGACGCATCGATGAGATTGATATAATCTCTCACGAGGAGACTGAATGTATCGGCTAACTCCATTTCTTCCTCGTGCCCATGCTCCTCTCCATAGCCACAAAAAGCGTTTTCGGCGAAATCACGCAGCGCCATTAGTGAACGATACTGATTATCGTCCAATATATAATCTTCTCTTTCCATTTCCTTCACTCTTTAATTCATTAATTCTTTCATTCTTTAATTCATTAATTCATTCATTCCTTAACTCGTTATCTCACTTCAGCAGCGCGATCGTGAAGCCGCGTTTGATGGACTCAGAGTTAGGATGTGCCTTGGCGAGTTTTTCTGCCGTGCGCTTCATGTCTGCACGAACCTCTTTGGTATCCTGCTGCAGTTGTTCGAACATACTATGCAAACGCTTGTAATAGTCCAAGTTAGCATCCTGAATCTGCGTGTTCTGCTCCCAGGTGTAGGATGTAGGACGTTGCACACGGATATGGAACCCGTGGTAGTCCAGAATGCCGGTGAAGTTGGTCGGTTTGCCTTGCTGACGAATCAGTTCCTGGACGGCGATTTCTACTTGCGGACGCAAGGTTTTGATCGTTTCTTCACTCTCGTTAACACTCAGCATGGCTGAGTACATTTGGTCGATGACCGATAAATCAATTTTGCTCATTTGTGCGAAAATTTGTGCTTGGCTTTGATGGTGAGTGCGCACTCGATGGATCCAAGCCCGTCAAAACTTTCGCTTGTTTAACCTTAATTCTGATGCATAGCATACCTATGCAACATCTCTCTAATTCGAAAGACGCTGCAAAGGTACGGCTTTTCGGCGATATGGTTAGCGCTTTATGACGGATGCGTCAGATAAAGTTGTTTTGTGCCGAATAATGCCGTTTCCTCATTCATCCAGGACGAGGCCGAACTCGGAGCAGATGAAGTCAACGGCTTTGGGTGGAAGGACTTTGGCGTAATGAGAAACGCCCATTGCTTCCAGGGTTTCTTGACGTGAACGGAGCCAGTTTTTGAGAGTGGAGGCAGAAACGCCTAATGCCTCTGCGATTTCCGCTTTGGAACGGGATTGTCTTTTGATTGTTGCCATAAAAAAAAGAAATATAAAGTTAATATTTAGTTGTCTATGTTGCCAAACGGCAAAAGGATCGCAAAGGTAGAGGAAATTCAGGGCAAAATCATTAAAAATGCAAGTATTTTTTAGTTTTTTGCTTAAATAGTTGTGTATTTGAGATTTTTTTTTGTAACTTTGCGGCGTTTTAGATGTTAATGTTGTCATTAATCTGTTAAAAGTGACGAAATTAACAAAAAAAATATGGCACAAGCAGCAATGACAATTCGTCTAGATAACCGAATTAAGACACAGTTTGACTCTCTTTGCGAGCAGTTTGGTATGAGTGCCAACGCGGCAATCAATGTGTTTATCAATGCAGTGGTTCGTTCACGAGCCATCCCGTTCACCATCCGCGTGGATGAGGATTCGGTGCGTCAACGTGCTTTGGATGCATTCTATGCTATACCTCGTGAGAATAGTCCGGAAATGACATTGGATGAGATTAATGAGGAGATTCGAAAGGCACGTCAGGAGCGTCGTGAATGAAGTGGCACTGACGGAGGAGGATTCGTTCTTGGTGACGGGGAACCTGAAGCATTATCCGGTGGATCCACGTGTAGTGACTCTTGCGCAGATGGTGGCGATACTGGAGGAGTAGAACTGATAGCAACGATCCGGAAATATCGGATGGTTGGTAACTATTCGAAAAATCCGAATAGTTCGGTGGTGCAGCAAAGGTGGGGTATAAAATGCACCTCTACTGAAATGGTAGCTGCAAGATAAATTTGAGCAAGAGCTTGTAGAACTTTCTGACACCTCTAAACATGATTTGAGAGAGATAGGGATAATATGTTGAAAATTAGATGATTAGATACAGATGCAGTTGTAAAGAAATTCTTTACTACTGCCAGAAAGAAAAGAACAGTGGTACAGAAGTGCCGCTGTTCTCTTCATAGATTCTTTCGAAGAAGAGCCAACTTCAGATATAAGGATGAAAAAAGGCAGTTTTCGTTACAAAAGAAAGAAATTTTGTAATTTGTCTTACATATACTTGCATATATGGAATTTTTTATTCAAATTGTAACGTCGGTCCTCCCAACGGGACCCACCGAAGTTACAGTGCAGCGATGCTGCAAATACCATTTTTTAGCCCAAAATCACTAAAAATACAAGTATTTTATAGATTTTCTGTCAAAAACTTGTATATTTGAATCTTTTTTCGTATCTTTGTGCGCTGAATAGAAATAGGATATGGAAGAACGACACGATGAAATAGTAATTTACCAATCAGAGGACGGACTTATAAAGGTAGATGTGCTGTTCGAGAACGAGACGGTATGGCTGACGCAACAACAAATGGCAGTCCTCTTCGGGAAAGCCACTTCGACAATCAATGAGCATATTAAGAATATCTATGAAGAAGGAGAGTTGCAGGAAGAGACCACGACCCACAAATTCGGGATTTCCGAATTTATGCGAAAAGCGCCTATTTACTATAACTTAGATGTGATCATTTCCGTAGGTTATCGTGTGAAGTCGCATCAAGGCACACAATTCCGCATATGGGCAACACAGCGGCTCCGGGATTATATCATCAAAGGTGTTGCTCTTAATGACGAACGGTTTAAACGTGGTAACTCAATGAACTACTTCCGTGACCTGTTAGATCGGATACGGGAGATTCGTTTGTCAGAACGCGTTTTCTATCAACAGATAAAAGACATCTATAAGACGAGTATAGATTATGATCCTTCAGATGAGATAACGCTTAAGTTCTTCAAAGAAGTACAAAATAAGTTGCTATGGGCTGTAAGCGGAAAGACGGCAGCAGAGTTGGTGTACTATCGAGCCAATGCCGCATTGCCGCAAATGGGTTTAACTTCGACTGAGAAACAAGGTAAAGTACTGAAGTCAGATATTGATGTCGGGAAGAATTACTTGACTGAAGAAGAAGTTGGATTATTGAAGTTGATTGTTGAGCAATATTTAGCATTTGCAGAGGCACAAGCCATGGCGCATGTTCCAATGTATATGCGCGATTGGGTAGAGCGACTGCGAATGGTTCTGACGATGAATCAACGCTCGATATTGGAAGATGCCGGACGAATATCTCATGAGTTGGCAGTGCAAAAAGCTAATGAGGAGTATCAAAAATACCAACATCAGTTGAAGGAAGAGGAGCATTTGCAGAGTCTAAAAGAGCTGGAGTCAGACCTTAAAATGCTGGATGGAAAATAATCTTTACCGACCGTGAAGCGAAATAGCCGCACCGAGAATTTCCAGTGGATATTCGAAGGTGAAAGAGTGCCTCGGATGGCACTCCGAGTGTCGGTCCCGACGAGTCCCCATTCGGAGGATTAGAACGGCACATAGAATTATCTGGTGCGCGAGTTTCGGAGAAACATAAAACTCCTTACAGCGGGAGACAACCAGGTACAAACATTTAGAAAATGAAAGAAGAAAACGAAATATCAGAACTGCCACGTATTGTGAGATCCCACGATATACTCATTGATGCTGAATACGCGGAATGGATTGCCGAGTTGAAGCACCGCTATCGTTCGGCGCAAGTGAAAGCGTCTGTTCGCGTGAATGCCGAGAAATTGCTCTTCAACTGGGAGTTGGGACGTGACCTGGTGCAAAAGAAAGCCGAAGAACGTTGGGGCGCAGGTGTCGTGGAGCAAGTAAGCCTGGATCTCCAACGTGAGTTTCCGAACGCAGATGGGTTCTCTACTACGAATCTATGGTATATGAAACAGTGGTATCTGTTTTATAGTCAAGAAGATACAAAACTCCAACAACTTGTTGGAGAAATTCCAAGTTCGAAACTGCAACAAATTGTTGCAGAAACTGATTCTCAAAAACTCCAACAACCCGTTGGAGAATTTCCGTCACCTTTTGCATGCGTTCCATGGGGACATCATATTGCCATTATCTCCAAATGCAAATCCGTTAAAAGTTTAAGATCTAAAATACAACTATGATTAAGTTAACGAACAGGAATGTGAAGTTCGTAGGGACTTCAGGAAAAGAGTATCTGTTTGATCTGTATTCGTTTGATGATTTTAACGACGTAAAAGGAGCATTTGACACAGAAGCAGCACTCTATGTGTTTGGTAAGTTAACAGAAGACCAAACATTGTTCTCTCGTATCTATATGGGAGAGACTGATAACTTACATGCACGCTTCTCTAATCATCATAAGGAGACTTGTATTCGACAACACGAAGCCAATAGCATAGGTATATGTAAGAACGATGATTTTGATGAGGAGACCAAACGTTTGGCTGCTGAAAAAGATATCTTGGAAGCAAATAACTTTCCATGTAATGACGCGAACAACTAAATTTGTGGCCTTTTTGCATCTAAATTGAGAAAAAATACATTTTATTCCCCATATGCCCGCATGTGTGGGAATTTTTTGACACCTTTTCGAGTGGTTTGAGATGGGGCGGCGTAATGTGTTGTAAATTAGGTGATGAGAGGTAGAAGCAGTTGTAAAGGATTAATTGACAACTGCCGTAAAAAACATTTGTGCCACTTCGTTTTCCTCTTTATTTTCAGGATTATGGCTGACAAAATGGCAGTTTTCATTGCAAAATTGAAAAAAATAGCAGATTGTAGAGTAATGATTTGGGTATGTCAAAAATTTTGTGTATCTTTGCACGGGATATACGAATTAATACAATAATGCTATGTTTAAACTTTTGGCACTGCAGGTATTTGCCGGATGCGACGGCAATATTAAGAAATGTCTGAAGGAAGATGTTCTCTATTATTTCTGTACCGATTATAGACTAGATGTTCCGGGAAAAATATATAAAGGAAGCAAGTATGCTAAACCATTATCGGAAAAGTTCTTTAGTATACCAATAGTCGATGAATGGCAAGAACATGATGAACCATCTCCCACGATTAACATTAATGCTATTGTTGGTAAGAACGGTGATGGTAAGAGTACGATAGTGGAGATAGTCATGCGATTAGTGAATAACTATATCGTACTGCATCCACAAGGAGTGAAGAATCCAGAGGCTAGAGAACTGTTAGAGGTTAAAGGTGTATATGCGGAACTTTATTTCCAAGTAGATAATTGTATTTATAAACTGATTCGTTCGAGGAAAGAGCATGGTGTATTTCGGATCGCGAATATAACAGAAGGGTTTTCGTTTGATAAAATTCATGAAGCAGCACCAGAGGTTTTTGCAACCATATACACATTTGTATCAAACTATTCCCACTACGCATACAATGTATATGATTTTCGCAGCGAATGGGTAGATCGAGATAAAAACCCGGAAAACCCAGATTCAGATAATGAGCGTTGTTGGTTGTATCACATATTCCACAAGAATGACGGATATGCCACACCTATATCGTTACATCCATATAGGAAGAGCGGTAATATGGATGTGAATAATGAGTATCGTTTGTCAAGACAACGGTTGCTATATCTGTTTATAAATTCGAATGATTCTGATAATTCGTTCCGCAATATATTGGATACACCGGCAGAAAGCGTACGGTTTGAATTATCCAAGAGGAGCAAATTTCACGAGATGACTCTTATAGAGCATTTTCGAAAGTATGAAAGAATCGATACGTCATTAGATTGGGCGACGAAAGCCATAGACAAATACTTCCCTAAGTTAGAAAAACACATGGAAGTACTTGATGCGGATTTGGAATCTTTGGAATCGGAATATTTCCTCGATATTGCCAATCTGTTTGAAGATATAACTGCGGATGGAGACGCAAGTAATTCCGACAAGAAGAAATACAGGGCATATTTCAAAGCCGCATTGCAATGGTTACAGACTCATTATCTTACGAAGCACGAACACCTAAGAGATTCACACGAAAAGTCTAACATAGAGACATACTGGAAGCAAGTTTATAATTTATCAAAGATGGCGAAAAAGCGTCAATCATCGATAAATGTGACGCAACTCAATCGAACAACCTATTATTCTTGCCATCGATATAATATTCGTCAGTTGGCACGACTGCGTACTATCTATGATATTGCTATGGAAAACAATATTGACCCAATGGTATGCTTTGATGATTATGAGAGTCTTTCCCCCGCAGATAGGTGTAAATTGTATATCATATACAAAGTTATATCCATATACGAAACATATCCTAAATATCGAGCTGTTTATGATGAGGCGATAAGAGTCTATCTTGCCGGATCGGAAGAATGCTATGAATTCCTACCTGACGAGTACAAAAAACTGCGTGAGCAGTTAGAGGAGGATAAGAAATTGCATTCGCACATAACGCGCAAATTAGAGCAAGCCGAGAACTATATAGCGGAATACGAAAAGAATGGTCATAAGGATGTGTATAGAAGTATCATTACGCAACAAAAACCTCCAGTGAATGCTTCGTATAGTGTGCCATTAGGTAATCTCAGAGCGTATTACAATAGTAGGGGATTGCGATTAGAAAATCTTCCACCAGCGATATATGATATAGAGATTCGATTTAAAGCAGATAAGATATTCGGGATGAGCACACTCAGTTCAGGAGAAAAACAATTGCTCAATACGATAGGGGCCATCATATATCATTTGCAAAATATAGATTCCGCAACCACAATGAGGTACCAATCCGTGAACCTAATATTGGAGGAAATAGAACTATACTTCCATCCGGATTACCAGCGTCAGTTTATACAGACTTTGATACGTCAAATACATGGTGCTTCGTTGCAGAATATCAAGAACATCAATATCACCTTTGTGACGCATTCGCCATTTATCTTGTCGGATATACCGAAGTGCAATGTGCTATTCTTAAAAGACGGGGCACCAGATTATGATATGCAAGAGAATACGTTCGGGGCGAATATCCATAGTTTGCTAAAGAATGGCTTCTTTCTACCGAATCTGCCGATGGGGCAGTTCGCTCATCTGAAGATTAATAGGCTGTTCCGTATCTTGAATGACGTGAATTATCCAATGAGCGAAGAGGAGATTGCAAAGATGAAACAGGAAATATCTGTTATAGGCGAACCATACTTGCGCGAGCAGTTATTCCGGCTATTACGCATTCGATAAGCGGGAGTATGATATATCTTAACCACGATATGATACGCATCAGTCAAGTAGCCAATGAATGGTACTTGAAACTATCGGCATTCTTGACAGACGAAGGCCAGTTCTTTGTGGACTATACGGATCCAATTACCAGAGAACGTCGAAGAGAGAGCAGTAGATCATATAAAGCTAAGATGTTGGTAAAAGTAAAGTGGAGCGGATTAGATGTGGATGATAAAATACTATGCACCCAATATATCAACAAGTTCTGCGATGAGTTAGCAGACATTGTATTGGCAGAAGAAGAAAAGTTGAAATCGTTACACGAGGAGTATAAAGATGTGTTCTTTGATAATGCTACGGAACAAACAGATAGGGTTCACAAAGTGCTGAAAGACATCTTTGTGGATCTTTACAAGGATTTCACAGACGAGTATGCTTATTATTTCTTTAAGAAATTGAATATCCGTACTTGTCCGTATTGCAATCGTAACTACACCTTTACAGTTCAAGAGGGAAATAAGAAATCTCGTCCGGAGTATGACCATTTCTATGACAAGTCGAAGAATCCACTATTGGCTGTGTCTTTTTATAACTTAGTTCCATCATGTCATGAATGTAATCATACTAAATTGGAAGATGAATTATACATCAATCCGTACTTTCACGGATATGAAGGTATATTCAAAGTAGAAGAAGATGGAACTTTCGTTGGTTATAATACGAGTTCGGAAGATGAGAAGCACGATTTGCAAAAGCTTGCATTGAACGGATTGTATCAAGAACATGATGACTATGTGCAGGAGTTGTTCGCTAAAGCGCAAGCATACAACCAGCATGCACGAGAGGCTTTGGTTAATAGTTTTCAGGGAGCAGGGGAGTCTCCTTCTGATGTATTTGAGTTTGTATGGGGGAAGAGTCTCGAAACGGCACGACAGATAAACCGTCCATTCTCGAAATTGACGAGAGATGTGTTGCAACAGGTAGGTGTCATACCGAAAGAAGATGATGAATAATGGAATGAAGAATACGATGGGTGACAAGATAGCATCAGTATTGGAGTATTCAATAGTGTTTCCAAATGAGCCGAAACCGGATGTGGATGATGTAATCATGCATATGTCTCGTCATACCATTATTAATCTTGTGCTTGTTTTAACAGAGCTGTATAGTAGGGCAGATATATCACAAATTGCACGATTTTTTAGCAACAAAACTGCTTTAACTGAAATATATTCGAGAATATTTCGCAATTGTGATCCTAATCAAGAATATATTTTCCTACCGTTGCAGACAGCATTGCGAATACTTAGAAGAGCAGTTGCATTGCCATATATTGCCGAGGACCGATTATCTTCCGAAACGGAGTTGGATTTGTTCAGAGTGATATTGTATATCAATGAACAGGAGGTCAAGGTTGACAATATGCCGCAACGATTAGCAGAGATGTTTTTTGTACAAAGTGTAGTGATGTATACCTCTAATGCGACTATGGCATTTCATAAAGAGAGAGCATTATTACAGGCTTATGCGTCATTTGAATTCTTTAAATTTATAGAGGCGAAGATTATTGAGGACATTAATCTTAAACAAATATATGATGCTTTTTTAGAGCAATATGGAATTGCTTGTGGATTGGACTATATTCAAACACTCTTTGGAATTTGTGCTATGGGGAAGATGAAAGTGGGAAGAATTCCATCTTCCGATAATGATCCGGATAATATATTGTCAAGAAGCCTTATAGATGCTTTGTCTCTTGATTTAATGGTGCAAATATCAGATACATCCGGACAAGGACGAGACAATAATGCAGACTATCGTACGTTCAGAAACAAGCCATTGATATGCGACAATAATGGGGACAAAGTAGTCTATTGGATGGAAGCCTTGATAGATAGAATATATAATAGCCTGTACTTTGATTTTATTGATATTAATCAGCGTTTGCAATTGAATTATCCAATACGCGAATTGTTTACGAATGACTTTGCTGAGAAGCATCTTTTTCAAGGTTTGATGCATCGGGCAAACGGACAGTCATTGTATAAAGCGAAATACAACACAACGGAGAAAGAAAACGGTAAAGCAGATTATGTGCTCACGCGAAATAATACCACTATTCTTTTTGAGTGTAAGGATATAAAGATTCCCGGAGAGATTGTAGAGAGTCACGATGCTATGTTAATTTTGGACGAATATAAAAATAAGTTGTACAAGGAAACATACGTGACGCGGCATGGAGGCAACAGAGAACCGACCAGAAATCCGCGGTCGAAAGGAGTTGGGCAACTTATCGAATATAGGAAGCAAGTTCGGAACGGGGATTCCTATTATGAAATAGATAGAGATTGTATACTTTATCCAGTGCTGGTGCTTTTAGATAGCAAGTTGCTGCAACGCGGATTTCAGCAAATCGTGGATGGGTGGTATGAAGAACGAGCGGATAAGAATGTCAATGATAAGCCTTTGATTGTGATGTCATTCATTACACTAATCAAATCCTATCCGTTGTTCGCGAAGAATGGTTTTGAGCATTATTTTGAAAAGTACAGGAATTTTATTGGTTCGATTCAAAATCCAATCAATTTGCAAAAGTATATGACCTTTGATGACTATATGGAAGCATTCGGAGAGTCAATGGGTATAGATGAGCTAAGAAATGAGTTCATAGATGCATTAACACAGCACTATAAGCAGAAAAAGCACTGAATATATAGCAAAAAGCTTGCAAAAACAAAATATTTTGTAAAAAGTGGCATATACATTTGTATATGTCATTTTTTTTTTGTAATTTTGTGCGCTTAAATGCCTGTGTAGGAGCGCGTGTACGTGTGAAAAGTAAACTCAATAAATAGCAGAAGGACAATGAATCACCTAAAGATTGAAATGGCTAATTGTTTTGGAATACGACATTTTTCCAAAGAGTTTGAGTTCGAACCGGGGCAGAATACAATTCTGGTATATGCACCGAATGGAACCATGAAGACATCGTTTTCAAAAGCGATGTTATGTAAGTCTGGTAATGCGAAGAAGTTGGTTTTATCTGATAGATTTCATTCGGAGAGAGCGGTGACATGTGAAGTTTTAGCAGATGGTGACAGTATAGTTCCAGATGATATATTTGTTGTGGATGCAGAAGATTTGGAATATGATTCAGCGAAGTATTGTTCCACATTTCTCGCAAGTCAAGAGTTAAAAGAACGGTATGAGGCCATATGTCGCGAATTGAACGAAATAGTAAAACGGTATACTATCGATATGGGTCATGAAGTACAAAGTAGTGATTGCCAGAACGAAATTATCCGTACTTTTAAACGCAACCCCAAAGATAGTTTTTTAGATTGTTTGTTATCCATCAAAGACCAATCAGATGCTATTTATGTTCAATACACATTCAAGTATAATGATGTCTTTGATAACGATAAAACTACAAAGATTAGAGATTTTATTGCAAAATTCCGACCGCAATTAGAAGATTATATTACGCGATATAATGCACTTTTAGAGAATTCCGTTTTATATAGAAAGGTAGGTAACCATCGATTTGGCACCCATCAGGCAAGCGAATTGCAAAAATCTGTCAGTGACGGTGCTTTTTTCGGTGTAAATCATAAGATTGTTTTAGCAGATGGCGCGCCTATTACAACCATAGACGAGTGGAACGGATATATAGAGCAAGATAGACGAAGACTATTGTCGGATACCGGTTTGCGATGAACATTTGAGCAGATAACTAGAGCTATAGACGCTAATGGGGAATTGCGTGCATTTAAGAAGGTAGTAGAGCAAGACCCTGAAATATTAGTTGATCTGGCAGATTACGAGGGCTTTAAGAAAAAGTTTTGGTTGGGCCATTTATTCAGTACGGAGAATCGCGAGCGTACGAAAAATTTGATTGCACTATACGAAACGAAATTAGAGGACGTTCGGACTATTGTAGCAGAGGCTGCGAGAGAACAAGAGGTATGGAAGAAAATAGTAGAGTTATATAAAGCTCGATTCCATGTCCCGTTTGAGGTGCGAATTACTAATCAAGAAGATGTTTTGTTGAAGGACGAGGTGGCAAGTCTTCAGTTCGTGTATCATGATGGATCGGATGAGATAGTGAGAGAAAAGAAGGAGTTACTTTCGATTCTAAGTAAGGGTGAACAAAGAGCCATGTATATATTGCAGATGCTCTTTGAAGTTGAAGGTCGACGCTTGGCTCCCAATGAGCAGTTGTTGGTATTTGACGATATTGCAGATTCTTTTGACTATCAAAATAAATATGCAATTATCGAGTATTTAAAGGATCTGCATCAAGACACATTCAACCATTTCAAATGCATACTACTGACACATAATTTTGATTTCTATCGAACAGTTAGTGCACGTTTGAATCTTACAAAGAATGTATATTTTGCGGAAAGAAATGAAATAGGCGAAGTCTCATTAAGCGCAGGTGTATATAGGTATGCGACTCCATTCTCAATTGCTCAAAGGAAATGCAGTAGTAATGATCGTCATTATCTATGTATGATACCGTTTGTAAGAAACATAGTGGAGTATCAACAAGGAAGATCAAGCGATGATTACAAGAAATTGACAAGTTGTTTACATTTAAAATCCGATACGAGAACTATTCGAGATACTGATGTGTCAGCAATAATCAAAGCTTATATAGGCGGAGCCGCATGGAGTCGAGGAGATAGAGGAGAAAACATTTTCGCTATGATACAGCGCGTGGCGAATGAGATTGAGGCTAATCATACATCAGATCCAATGTATATAGCAGACAAAGTGGTATTGTCGATGGCAATTCGTTTGTTGGCTGAAAAATATATGATAAATCATCTATTATCCGCAAGTGTTTCTCAGGCTGAAATTGATAGTATATCTGAAAATCAAGAGAGAGAACTGAAAGAAAAATGCGAAGAATACGGATTGTCGCTTACGTATAATGTATTGGAGCGCGTGAATATGATGACCCCGGAGAATATTCACTTGAATAGTTTTATGTATGAACCGTTGGTAGATATGTCTATGACACATCTACTGCGATTGTATAACGATTGTAAAGCATTGAGGTGATGAATCATATTTGTTATTTCTACATAGTAGATTACCGGAGTATCCATAATATGGGTATTAGTCTTGATGCGCGCTATGTGTATGAGATGGATAAGGATAATCAGATATTGAAGATTCGTAAGAACCCTGATTATGTAGAAGGATTTTGGCCAGATGGAATAGTGACGCTATCAGCATTGGTTGGTAATAATGGTGCAGGAAAGACAACATTTCTTGAAGCGATGCACCATATGTTAGGAGATGGAGGAGGCGAATGGTTAACAAAAGTGATTATAGTATGTGAAAATTCGGGAATTTTGAAGACGTACAATACAACTGACGGCTACCGTGTATATTATGAAGGGAAAGAGTTAGCACCACAGTCCTTAGAAAGGCATGCACCTCGCTTTAGACCTTTTTATTACTCAACATCGTTCCGTCCATCCTTACAGTTTCATGAGCCAGGCAATGGCGAATTAGGTGCAGCATATAACGCAACCGATACATGGAAACTGGTTCATGACTTATTAGCATATTCCAATCTGCGTTCACCAGAAGGAACGAAGTCGCTTGCATGGCATTTGTACACGATGCATGCGCAGGAGCATAATCGCATGCTTCAGATGTTGTATGATGAGACATTGCGCGGTTTCTTACCCGAAGGAATGATGCCACAATATATAATTATCAGACCGAGCATGTCTGGTTACTATAATTTGCAAGATAGGGCATCTCATAATGATTTGATAAAAACCATAGATTTGACTCCACCGAAGTTTGAGATGACGAAAGAAGGTTTCTTGGCTAATATAGTATCCTCTAATTTCTTTAACTATGCCGCTGATTTAGGAAAGACACCAGAAGATGCGATGATGGATAGGAAGGAATGGCTATCTATATATCGAAACATGCCGAATGGGCAAAAGAATAAAGCGCGCGAAGCTCTTAAGCATCTGATAGACAAGCATCCGAATGAAAATCTCCAATATGTACAGCTTGGAAATGTGGTGGATTTTCTTGCTAACGAAGATGCATTCCTCTACAATTCAGATGCTAATGTACTATACATGAATCTATCAACAGTAAATAACATATATATAAAGGTTTTGATGGGTCTTTTCCGGAATGTGAATTTCATTGTTGCCAGATATTTTGACATGGAGTTTTCAAGGAGATATGATACAATCACGCAACTAAGTTCTGGAGAGCAAGACATGTTAAAGTTGTTTTCAAGATTGTATGATGCGTTATTCGAGGCTCCACATAAGTATGGAAATAAACAAAGTTCGAATTTGATACTATTGGATGAGGCAGAGAATAGTTATCACCCGGAATGGCAGAGACAGTTTGTTAGTAGACTATTAACATTCCTTCACGCATTGCGCAAACATAACAAAGTGACGAGTGACTTCCAAGTAGTACTGACAACACATTCACCGATTCTGCTATCAGACATACCACGGATGTACGTTAATTATTTAGAGAAAAAGGATAAGACAGGTGATGTAGCAATAAGAACTGATGTACCTGAGACATTCGGCACGAATATATTTGATTTGTATCGAAATTCATTCTTCTTGCACAATGGTATGGTAGGTGTGTATGCGAGTGAGAAGATTGAACGTTTACAGAAAGATATTAAAGCCGGTAAGAGAGACAGGAAAGAGTTGCTACGTGAGATTGATTTGATAGGTGATGAACGGATTAGGGCATATATGTGGGCGCTGATGGAGAAAATGAGGTTGCAGAAAGAGAAGACAAAGCGTGAACGCGCAATACGAAGAGTCAGAAAGGGGTGATATGCTTAGAATAAATGGAACAGAGGAGCGAATAGGATGGGATGGAAAGTCTCATACTTGGGCGTGGATAGAGCACGAACATCAAGAGAGGTGGAAAAAGGATATAGAGACGCAGTTACTGAAATGTTATAGCAGAGCGCGTAGACCAGATAGACAAGCATTCTGGAAGTGGTGCTTAGATAATGCAGGTGATTGGTTGATAGCCAAGCCAGAGGAATTGGCAAAGGTTGTTCAAAAAGTAAAAAATGATTATGCAGAACTGTTGTCTGCAAACAACAAAAAGATCCGTAATGAAGTACGAGATATATTTGGCTACAAGCATAGTAAGTTGTTATATTTGGCGAATTGGCTTAATGTAAAGACATGCCCTTATTGCAATATGCATTATACGATATATGTAGATGGACATACGCGCAAGGCGAAAATGGCGAAGTTTCAATTTGATCACTTCTATGATAAAGCCGAGTATCCGATGTTGAGTATGTCATTGTATAACTTGATACCGAGTTGTGCTTCATGTAATCAGGGCAAGTCGAAAGGAGAGTTAGATTTGGATTTTAACCCTTATCATGCAGCGATAAAAGATGCATTTTACTTTCGGGTGGCAAAGCCGCTGCCGTTATGGAAAGGAAGTGATAGCGAAGTATCAGATATAGAAATGGTAGCCAAGGACGAAGAAAAATTGAAAAAATTTAATGATATGTTTCATGTGGATAAGCTATATCAACACCATAAGGACGTGGTGCGTGAAACATTTACGAGAGTTTATGCGGAGAGATATTATTCATGTAAGGAAAACTTTAAGTTTCTAAAGGATAGAGAATTGGCTAGAAGAATACAAGAAGGCGGCTATCCAGAAGAGGCAGATATTGATAAGCGTCCGTTGACAAAATTGCAGATTGATATGCGCAAGCAGGCTGAAGGTATAGATTGGGATGATGTGTTTTATGAAGACGAAAAGGATGTTTGAAAAGACAAATAATGTGGATTGGTTGAAATAAATAGGCGATAGTGGGTAAAAAAGTTGCATTTTAACCTACAAAAACAAAAAAAATAGCAGAATTTGTCCCATATAATTTGATATGTGGGATTTTTTTTGTAATTTTGCGCGCTGAATTGCACATCGTGTGATTATATGACACACACATCGTGCGATAAAGGCGATGATATAATGCGATGTAAAATCAAACATAAAACATAATACATTGCTCATTGATCATCGCATCGTGTGATTAAGAAGAGGATATAATGCGAGATGAAATAAAGATAATGGAGGAAACATTTAAAGACATATTTGCTTTGTTTGCACATCTGAATATCCCATTACCTAATGGGCAGATACCACATCGTCCTGCAAGATTTGAGTTCATAGAGTTTGGACCTAATGAGGTTCGTGCAGTGCCGATGCCGATGTTCCCGCTATTTCGAGGACAAAATCAATATTACGATGTATGCAAACCATCTTTATATAGAAAACAATGGTCGAACGAAGAGTTGTTTGAGAGAGAATTGCAATTAGCAGACTTCAAAAACATCTTAGACCAACATCCTGAGATACATGATAGAAAGCAGGCTGGCCTAAAAGTCAATTATGAGGGTTTGGCTCAACATTACGGGATAGCAACCAATATAGTGGATTTTACGAATAGTCCGCTTGTGGCTGCATTTTTTGCAACTACAACATATGACTATCAAACAGATACCTACAAACCCATCATGCATACTGTATCTAAAGGAGTCGTTTATTATAGTCATTTGGGGTGTCTCTTGGAAGGCACAAGTCCAAATCCTAAAATGTTGCCAATAGGTATGGAAGCTTTGCACAGACCAGGAGAGCAGCGAGGGTATGGTTATAGTATGATGGAGAATGAGAATCTGAATGATGTTAAAACTATTCGCAAATATTTCTATTGGCATACACCAGATGCGTCGATAAAAATCCAAATTCTTACTGATGGGATGAAGAAATTCTTTCCGTATGACCCGATGACAAAGAAAGTGCGTAAAATGGGGAAAGACCGTGTTTATAGCGAGAGTGCACTACAAGAGGCATTTTCTCATATGCCCGACTATGCGGTTAGTGTAGATGAAGCTCGTGGTAAAATGATTGCATATGGTTGCAAGTTTGTTAATTATGTCCCATTTGCATACACGCAGCAAGAGTTGGTGTATATACGCAAGGAGTTACATCAAATGTATCCGAGTAGTTATTAATTGAGGTATCAACCAATCTTTTTGTCATATGAAAAATGCAATTCTTTTTGGAAATGGACTAAACAGAGCAGGAGGAAACTCCTTATCGTGGGAGAATTTATTAGAATCATTATCTTCTCTCAAAAGAATGCCCTCTGATAGTAATACACTCAATTATGAATGTATTTATTTAAATGCATGTAAGGATGATTCCTGCGAAACAAAAGCAGGACTAGTGAATGAGTTCAGTATAAAGCAGCAGATTGCAGATATGTGTCAACGGTTTGAACCAAATGAATTTTATGAAATGTTGATGCATTTACCATCTGATATTTTTCTGACAACAAATTATGATGAGACGTTAGGCAAAACATTAGAGGAGCATGGATATATTCGTGAAAAGCGATTAGATAGTGTTTCGGAATCTATATATAGTATACGTCGTAGTCACGCATATAGAAACGTAAATACAGATAAGATTAAAAGAATATTTCCAATTCATGGGGAATGCATGTCACCTAAAACGATAATGATTGGATATGACCATTATTGTGGTTCGTTGGGAAAATTAGATGATTATTTCAAGGGTAAATACGTATTTAAGCAAGGAGAAGAAACTAAAAAACTTCCTCGTTTATTAGATAGACTTAGAAGTAATGATAAAGACGCGCCTTTAAGTGATATGGGAAACTACTGGCCGGACTATTTCTTTACTCATAATATTCATATGATAGGAATCGGGATGCCACTTGTAGAATCTGACTTGTGGTGGGTGCTTAATAAAAGATGTAGATACAAAAAAGTATGTCCTCAAATTAATAACACCATTTATTTTTATGGTACTCAGAATGATGATAAAGTAATTCCTCTCTTGAAGTCCTTTGACGTACAAATTGTGCAGACAAAAGTACAGAAGGACAACTGGCGACAAGCGTATCAGTGGATGTTCAGCCAAATGGAAAAGAACATGAGAAACTAAGATAACAACATGCGGTTGTTTGTTAAAATATAGCAATAATGAAAAAATGTTCTATAAATATACCAGAAGAAGGTTTTCGATTTCAAACACAAGAAGAAGTGTTAAAAGGAGACGGAGAACTTGTAAACTCATACGACGAACTATATGAAAAGATAGCTCAGCTTGCATTTGTTAATCCTAATCTATTGCTTTTTTATCGAGGCCAAAAGGAGGATTATAAAATCGGGAAAGATACTAATGCAAGGACGAGTATTTTGCCGTCAATGTATAGAAATTATTCATCATCTTCAGAGATAAAGATTCGTTGGGAAAAATTGAATAATGCGGAAAAAATATTAGCGTCAAAATTAAGAGAAAAGGACTATAAAAAATATAAATTAGCAACTCGTAAAAAGCTAATCCTATGGAGTATAATCCAGCATTATGAGGTAACCGAGACACCCTTAGTTGACATTACTCAATCCTTGCGAGTGGCGTGTTCTTTTGCCGTCCTTGGTAATACAAAAGATTTTGCATACATCTACGTAATAGGAATGCCATATTATACCAATCGTATATCAATTAATTCAGAAGAATATCTCACGAATATCCGATTGTTGAGTATTGCTCTGCCTGATGCCAAAAGACCATATTTACAGGAAGGATTTTTAGCAGGAGAAGACGAGATAGATGAAAACCTCCGAGTTTCAAAAGAAGAACTTGATTTTGCAAGAAGATTGGTGTATAAATTTAAGATACCTGTAACTAATCTTTCGGGGGAGTTTTTACTGACGGAAAAAAAACTTTTGCCACAAAATGATCCTATTGCAATGATATGTCAAGAAGTGAAAGAAAAAATGAATATGCAAACATTTGCCTTGGAAAATGAGAATGCAAACAATCCAGAAATGCTATCCCGATTTATGTCTCTGTGGCAAGATATTGAAGATATGCTCATTTCCAATTTCCAGTACAGGGACTCTACTGGAAGATATAACTTAGTAACCGCTATAAAGGAGATTAACGATCCCCAATTATCTTACAAATTAAACTATTTACGTAATATAAGAAATCAAATTGTACATGGCAAATATAAAGAGACTATCGATGAGTTCATAATATCACAGTTAGAAGATGCGAAGACAGCATTAAGCAATTTTATTCTGCTTAATAGCAAATAGTAATTTCTTTTCGTATATGTCCCATAGGATGCCTCGTAAGGAGCAAGTAGAGAAAATTAGAATACTAAATGCAATATAGATCATTACATATAATAATGCCGATGGCGGGGGAAGGAAGTCGGTTCTTGAAAGAAGGAAGGACTACTCCTAAACATATGACCAATGACAAATCACCAATTTGAAAAGATATGACCAAATCAGAAATATTAGATAAATGCATCGCCTTCTCGGTAAAGATTAATAAACTCCGTAAATACCTCCGGGAAGAACAACATGAATACAATAACTCAGACCAAATCCAGCGTAGCGGCACATCAATAGGAGCCAACTACAGCGAAGCCTGTGATGCCGAAAACAAAGCGGATTTTGTGCATAAGTTGCATATTGCACTCAAAGAGGCAAATGAGACAATGTACTGGCTCAAAGTTCTATATGGCTCTGAATTTATATTAAAGAATCAGTATGAAGAGTTAATGAATGATCTAGATGAGATGTATAAGATTCTGTTCTCAAGTGTCAAAACTGCGAAAGAGAAACTCAAATCTTAAATCTTCAATCTTAAATCTTAAATCTCCAATCTCCAATTAGCGAATAATTGCCATTTTAGATTAAAATCTAAGAAAAATGAGCGATTATTTGCTTTTTGTTTGTATATGTCATTTTTATTTTGTAATTTTGTGCGCTGAAATGATAACGTGCATGTAAGAGTGTGCATGATCGCGTGGAACAGAAGACATGGAAAGCAAAGGAGAAATCGTAATTTATCAAACGCAAGCTGGGACGACACAGCTGGGCGTTCGGCTTGATGGTGAGACTGTGTGGATAACACAGGATCAGATGACCCAGTTGTTTCAACGTGACAAATCAACTATCTCACGGCATATCAAAAACATATTCGAGGACGGTGAATTGGATGAAAATTCAGTAGTTGCATATTTTGCAACAACTGCCAACGACGGGAAAAATTATAACGTTGCGTACTACAACCTAGACGTTATCATTTCCGTTGGCTATCGTGTGAAGAGTCAGCGCGGTGTGCAGTTCCGTCAATGGGCGTCGCGTGAACTATCCACGTACGTGTGTCAAAACAATGTTTTAACAGGAAGTACTCGGGTGCTCCCGCTCTTCGATCCACAAACATTGCATTGGTTTGTGTATCGAGTTGGGGTAGGAAATTTTGGATATAAGTTAGCAGCATGATACCGGCTGAGGAGGATTATATGGAGACCATCCGTGCGCTGAATGCAAAAGCGAAAAAAGGAATTGGAAAGAAGTAAGTGTAAACTTTTGCAACCGCCATTGAATTAATGATCATTGCAAAACAGAAAAATTGGTATAATATGAACTATTTGATATTAGATTATAACAGCGTATTTGTGGCGAAGGAGGAACCTCGTACAATTTTGCAGCATCTCCAAAACATTGAGTTACAAAAGCCGATGTTATCTTTGGTATTTGCAAATACTGCTGCTGCTTCATATTGCCAGCAAGTTGTCGATTTGCTTAACAATGATTTTGTTTCTGGTCTTGCAAAGATAGAGCACTACAAACAAAAACTTCAAAATGAACTAATAAAAGGTAATGGTAATTACTATGCAATATGGGAAGCCTCAAGTATATTAAGCCAATTAAAACTTGCTTTAAACAATGCTTATGCGTTTGATGCTCTGCCGCAATGCAATATTGCTTTATCTCTGGGCAGAGATGCTTTGATAAGAGAAGTCGGTAGAGCTACAAATAGTTCTGCAATGCAAATTGTAGGTCATGCGTTATCCTTGGCATTTAAAGTATATGACATTAGTAATGCTGGCAAAATGTTCTGGTTTTACAATACTATCGTTGAACGTATAGAGGAAAGTACCCAATACTCCAATGAGCGAAATTTGCGTAATTGGGCTAAGGCACAGCGTGCATATGCCTTCTTCGCGATATCCTCCTCAATGTTTGGTGGCGCTTTGAATATCACTCATATTGTAGATGAAGTAACAGCTCAGCACGATATAGATAATTATGGGCAGCAACCGCTCGCTTTTACATAATCTAATTCCTGTTTGTCCTAACTGCCACCGGATGATACATAAGAACCATATCGGTCTGCAAGATTTAGATACATTCAAACAGCAGACCTATGGGTTTAGGTGTAAAATAGATTCCTCAATTATTTAAACTATACAATTATGGCATCGCCTCTTTTTTATTCAGATGTAGAAAATCCCCAATTGGATGCACTGTGCACTCGATTGGAAGAATACTCCAAAGGACATAATAGGAGTATCTTTGTATTGAAGTACCCAAAATCGGAATTGGAAGAGTCAAAAGAAGTGTTTGATAACTGCTTTATTTTGCTATCTCCGGAATGTAAAATATTAGTGGTTTCGTACGATGCGGATGCTGATGAGTTTGAAGATTATCAGGATGAGATAGATTCGATAATGAACTATCTGTTCTCTAAATACGAGTACAGAGTACATTTTGGGAGATTCTCAAAATGGAAGAATGAGATTGTTACTACGATTGAGGATGTGCAAGAATTTTCAGATTTAGAACGTTTGTTCGGAACCTATAGCGTCAATGAAGCTCAGCTGAAGAAGAATGTAGAGTTACTTATTACGCTTTGTACCGGAAGCATCAATGATATAAATCGTGTTAAAGAGAATGTTCCGAGTACAATATTGGATCAAGTAAAGCAAAAAATTCAATCATTCGATGGTGATCAAACTCGTTTTATATATCAAGAGTTAGATAAGCATATCATTAAAATTCAAGGCTTGTCAGGGACTGGAAAAACAGAATTGCTATTGCATAAGATAAAAGAATTGTATCAAAAGAGCGATAATTACAAAATTTTCGTTACATGCCATAATAAAATCTTAGCAGATACTCTTAGGATGCGCATCCCCACATTCTTTGATTTCATGAAAGTAACTAAACAGATTGAATGGAATGAGCGATTATGGTGTGCGAATGCGTGGGGACATTATATGCGTCCCAATTCTGGTTTATATAGTTATTTATGTGATGAGTATGACTTGGACTTCTATTCTTTCAGAGAAGCTACGTTTGATGGAGCTTGTAAACATGCTATAGAAGCTCTAAGAACCAAATATCCAGAAGGGGTTCCTCCTAAATTAGACTACATATTCATCGATGAATGTCAGGATTTCAAAGATTCATTTTTTGAATTGTGTTCGATGGTGACTAGCAAGCAAGTATTCTTAGCCGGAGATATATTTCAGAGTATATTTGCCGAGAATATAACAAGAGACTATACAGCTGATTATTTCTTGACGAAATGCTATAGAACGGATCCGAAGACGCTAATGTTCGCCCATGCATTGGGATTGGGGCTTTTTGAAGAGACGCCTATGAGATGGTTGTCGAAAGAAAATTGGGAAGCATGCGGATACATATGCGAGGATAATGAGGATGAGCAAACAATTGTATTGAAGAGAGAGCCGGTTCGTCGATTTGTTTCACTACCAGTTGATTATGAAAGCGTCTTGATAAAGTGGTATCGAATGGACAACTTCTACGATCAGGTTAATGCTTGTATACATGATATCTTACGGAATAATCCCACGTGTGCCATTGAAGATATATGCATTATTTTGTTGGATAACAGTCAGAATACTTATGCGATGGCAAATACATTAGAATTTACTATCGGAAGAGAATTCTCATGGCAAGTCAATAAAGCATATGAAACAAAAAAAAGTCAGCCTGGTACGATATTGGTGAGCAATAGAAATAATGTAAAGGGATTGGAATATCCTTTTGTTATATGTCTAACAAATGGTCTGCATGATAATTACACATATCGCAATGCACTATATACTATGTTAACCCGTTCATTTTTGCAAACAATATTTATGGTACAAGAAGGGGATAATGGAATGACGAAAAGCATTATGAACGGATATAGAGAAATCATGCAAGAACAAAAAATGACTATTCGCAAACCTTCGGACGATGATATAGAAAGAATAACCACCCGTTTTAATGCGGCGAAGAGACGTCCTTTGAGAGACATTATAAAAGAGGCAATAAGGGAATTAGGAGTAGATGAACAAAAGTCAAAGTATTTGTTAGAAATGGCGTTAAAGATGCCATGGAAAGATTGCTCGGAAGATGATATACGAGAGAGGGTAGAAACATTAAATTCCATAATGTAAAATTGAAACTTTATCTTCACATAGAGCCATATCAAGTCAATTATATATTCCGCGACATTAGCGACCGATATTCTTATATGAGCGTTAAACTGAAAGTGTTGGAGTATATGAAGGCATATTGGCATGGGAACACAAATATGGCCAAACCATATATATGTGTCGATACGGAATTAGATAGGGTGTTTCTCGTTAATCAAGATGCAAGAAAGATAGTATCTTTTACGTTCGGCTATAATATTAAGACAGTGGATTTTGACTTTACGGAAGCAACGAATGCGATATCCCGAATAGGATATAAAAATCAAGATGGCGAGATAACTGAAAAAATGATATCAGAATGTCAATCCATACTATCTGATTTGGCGCAGCGAGATGATAATATATATTGGGAGCAAGATATGTCTATCGGTGAAACGGATGATGAAATTGATATTAGTTCAATACGCTTATTTGAGCACATGTTAATGCAAGAAGCTGGGTATTTCCGATATGATGACGCTCCACAGGACGAGAAGTTACCTTATCATCCGAGATTTCATGTTGATGTAAACTTTAGTAATAATGCGCATTATAAAATTGGGTTAGGAAAACAAACGACCATAGAAGAGTTATTGTATATGCTTCAAAAGAAGACAAGATGCCCATATATGCAAATCGAGCATACAAAATATGATGCGCCGGTAATGGAGCCGATGAAGTCAAAGAAGAAGCATAAAAGGAAATAATCTGGATGGCCGACTATACAAGTTATCAAACAAAAAAACGATAAATTTAAACGAATAGAATAATGAAAAGATTAAGAAAAATTATTAGTAACATCACAATTGATGGAGAAGGACCATTTGATGTTTATGCATTGGATGATTTTGATTTTTGCGAAAATCTAAAGTTTGAAGATTCTCAAGGGATATATGCATTTGCTTACCACTATGTAGAAAATGGTATACATATGTTCGTTATGTACTATTTAGGTAAAACTATGGAATATGACCAGCGCTTCTACCATCATCATAAGGAAAGACCATTGAAGACGGTGAATCCTAATTGCATCATCATATATGCATGTGGTAAACCTGAGATGGATATGCGAGAAGTGGCTTGGATAAAACTATGGACACCACCATATAACACGCAGCATAATAGTTGATAATACGTAATGTTAAAAAGAACGCAATTCTATCAGCTGGAGGATTATGGTAATTAATGATCAACAAATATCATCATTATCCCAATCCATGGAGCTAACTATGGAGATGGGGAATCTGTCTGTAGTTGGGGAGATAGGTGAGGTAATGTTGGATGCGGTGTTGGATGATGGGATATTGAGAGATATACCTGTACTGGGAACTATTGTTGGAACCAGTAAGTGTGTTAAGAATGTGAGCGATATTCTGTTTGCCAAGAAGTTGATAGCTTTTTTGTGGGGAATAAAAGATGCAGATGTAAAAGAACGAGAATACGCTATAGTCAAATGGGAAAATGACGCGAGATATAGAGCACGAGTAGGTGAAACATTGCTGAATATGATTAACAGGTGTGATGATACGCAAAAAGCACTATGGTTGTCAAAACTATTCTATAATCTCGTATTGAAACATGGCTATACTGATGTGTTCTTGAGAACAGAAAAGACACTATCCATGCTTTCGGTTGCAGATGTGTATTCATTCCTTGCCTTACCGTCAGACAAATATCAAACGCTAACACTTGAGGAGGCAGAATGGTATAGTCATACAGGATTGTATAGGATGGAGGATCATGGTGAATTATTTGGAATGGAATTCCTGCAAGTGCCTCAAACCAAGATGACCATTACCGAGGTGGGAATATGTATCTATACGATCTTAAATGATATGAAGTATTGAAAGAACGTGAACTAGAGCGGTAACGATATTGATGATTGAATATTAAAAACGATGATAAACATTCAGAATAAAATAGACTGTTGTGGATGCAATGCGTGTGGGGATGTGTGTGCATGGGTAAGGGATTGTAATTTATAGGAATGCATTATTACTTAGGACAAATACGGTGCGAAAGCTTAATCCAATATTTTCATTGGTATTGGACTGATTATATAGATACGTTGCTTGATCGAGGCAATGTAGATGTGCGGATAGATAGTCCTCGCATTCTTTTACATGAAATTATTTCAGAAATAGAATATAATAAGTTTCAGAATCCTAAGAATGTTGAATATTTCCGCAAACAACTTCAAATCTGGTATAAAAATGATCCTTTTTTGAAATCTATAGCTGGAACGGTGGTGCAAAATGCACTGAAGAAATATTTTACGCAACAGAACCAACGTCTACTCCTAGAAACATGCCACAATATTCTTGCTAGATTAGACGGAAACGGTTATGCTGAATTATTGATGAAAGAGCTTATCAAATATCTTGAAAACAATACTGAAATATCGAAAGAAACTAAGTTGACAATTCGATTTTATACACAGTTGATAGTGGCAGAATTTGTTTCAAAAGGATTTGATTTGCAAGATATCCGAACGTGTGCATACGATATTCCCGGTGTTATCCAGATAGCGGAAGGAGAAGTAGACGAAGCACCGGATAAATTTTATGAAATAAGTAGGAATCAATATCCTTCTAGGCAAGCTTATTTCGAGGCAGTTAAAAATCGAATAGAACGCCGTAGTATAAATGAAATGTTACAGCCGTTGCGTGAGCACTATAATATTCAACCGCAAGAGGCATATGTGTTAGTGAGACTATCTTTCATCAGGGGGATTAGTGAGGTGTGTATTGACGGAGTAACGATTTATTCGCCTAAAGTAAGACACTTTCTCCGTGAGGATTTAAGGGAGTTCTTCGAGAAGGAAGATATTCATGAAAAATTGTACGCTTCAATACCAACAGAATATCGTGGCATACATGCAGCAATACGGGATGCTAAACATAAACTAGATGGCGTGTTGGAGTTTTTATCTATCTATTTTAATAAAGAGACCGGTATAGAATATGAATTAGGGGAGTATTATATTGTTGATAAAGATGGTGTTATCATAGGTTCATCCAGCAGTAGAGCAGAAAGAGGGATGAAGAATGTTGATGAATTTTACAAACAAGCGATGGGTATCAATGTGGAGGATATAAAAGTAGCTCAGGAAAATATATCCTCATTGTACCAAAGTTTGCAGGACCTATCCGATAATTCATCTAAAGAACGACTGATGAATGCTTTGCATTGGTGCCGAAAAGCCAACGAGGCATATACGGACGAGGAGAAACTGATACATTGTTGGTTCGCCTTGGAGGGATTAGCTAATGTAGGAGATGATGCAAGAGATTGTTTGCAACCAGATAAGACTAAAAAGTTCGAAACAATAATGTCGATGGTGTACAGGATACTAGGGCAGAATGTGTTTAAGAATAAATGGTTGTATCCGTACCGTGGTATGATGTATAGACTATACGAGGCTAATGCTCGTTTGGAATTACCTGAGGACCTTAAAAAACGCTCCGGGTTGGATTTGTTACCAGGTCAAGCGTTTAAACCAAAAGATTTCATCCGATGTGCAGAGGAACTATCCAATAATGTGAATGATGAATTGCTAAAGGATGAACTGTTAGAGGTAAGCGAGTTTTTCTTGTCAGTAGAGAAATACAATGAAGAGATACAAAAAATAAAAGATAATATACTCAACATCTATCGGTATCGTAATCTCATTGTGCATAATGCTGTGATACCGGCTTATCATCTGGAGTATTACGCAAAAATGGTTTATTCAGTTTGTCGAGAAGTAATTGTTGCATTGCTTAAACGATGCACGGAAGCAGACACTACTATAGACCAGGTGTTGTTGCGTAATGTTATTGAATACGATTGCTTCTATGCAGAGTTGCCGGAAAAGATAGTAGCCATAAAATTATGAAAAATAAACATAACATACAATTAGCATCGCATGACATGTGCACGAGGTAAGAGAGGCAGAAATAGTACGTGAAAAATATTGTTGAAGATATAGCGATGAGATAATATTATGCTAACCATTCAAAATTTAAGTGATTGTAGTTTGTGAATATGGAAGACTATCAAATTATAGTATATCTTAATTCAGATGATTCATTGAATGATGACATGTTAAGTGTCGGTTTTAAACGGTTACCTGAATTAGTATTAGAATATAAACTATATAAATCATTAAAGAAGACAGGATATTATTATCGAGAAGATAAAGCGAACAATGCGCCTGGGCAGCAACGGCATTTCCACATTTATCGGGATACAAAGGGTAAGCATCAGATATGTGCTATAAACGAAGATGGTACACCACATGATGGAAGTAGTATCGCATTGCCCCCAAAAGTACTTGCGGCATTGCAAGAATTAGGAGTAGAGATACCAACTAATGCAGTTAGTGAAAATAATGAACAAAATAGTAGTTCTAATAGTAAGACGTTGCTTTGTGATTAGAAAGGAAAACTTTCTAACGCCTTAATTCATTAAACATTAATTCGATACAAAAAGCAAATAATTGTCATTTTAGATTAAAAATCTAATTATTTTGACAATTATTTGCTTTTTATTTGTATATGTCATTTTTTTTGTGTAATTTTGCAGACTGAATTATTGAGCAATGCCTGAATGGCTGTGTGTGAGGAAGAATGACGATATTATATAGTTATAAATATGTTAGAGAGCCGTTTCCAAGAAATATGTGACCATTTAGATCCGTCTATTGAGTCATTATTAAATTTGATTCGCCGTTATCTTCAAGCGAATCAAGCTTCTGTAATGGTAGGCGCTGGATTTAGTAAGAATGCTAATCTTGCACCAGGCGCAAGAATGAAAGATTGGAACGAACTGGGAAAAGACTTTTATGAGCAGTTGTATGCAAAAGAACCTTTGTCAGAAGACTTGGAATTTAAGAGCCCGGTAAGATTAGCTTCGCAATTAGCATCCTTTACTTCTCACGTAGAACTTGACAAGATTATTAGTAATTCGCTACCGGATTTATCCGTTACGCCCGATGAGTTGCATTATAAGTTGATGCAACTACCATGGCACGACGTTTTTACGACAAACTACGATACTCTTTTGGAACGTACGCGTCCGCAATGGGTGCGACACTATGATGTTGTAACAAATCGAGACACGCTGATTTATTCAAAAGCACCTCGAATCATCAAGTTACATGGTAGTTTCCCCGATCAACATCCCTTTGTCATTACTGAAGAGGATTTTCGTTCCTATCCTAATAAGCACCCTGAGTTTGTAAACACGGTTCGACAATCCCTTATTGAAAATTTATTTTGCTTGATAGGCTTCTCGGGCGATGATGAAAATTTCCTAAGTTGGATAGGATGGTTGCGAGATGTGATAGGGAAAGAGTCGGTCATGTGCTATCATATTACATACAATGAGGATAAGCACGACTCGGAAATCCGTCTTATGCAGGATCGAGGGATAACTCCGATTAACTTAAAACGACTGCCTTTGGCAGAAAATGAAGGAATCGCAGAAGCGTTAGATTTCTTCCTGACCTATATTAAACCAAGCGAACATCATGAAGGTTCCGATTGGAGTGGCTCTATGGGGGAGCACGTATATCAAGATTTAGTGGCAGATACAAATGCAATGAAAGAAATCCGGGAGTCATACCCGGGATGGCCGTTCTTGCCTGCTGATAAGTTGTCAGATTTTGTCGACATTGAAACAAGTGCTCCTTATTTGGGAGAGAAATTTTCCGCGCTCAATAACAGCCAAAAGTATGATTTTGCTAAAGAAATTATTTGGCGAATAAAGGTCTCATATTCCCCTTTGATATATCCTTGGCTGACAGAGTATATTGAGAGTATAATTGAAAATGGAGAAATCCATAATGCAGAGTTATTAGATATGTCCCTAATGTTACTGTCTGCATATCGGAAGAGTAGCATGGATGATAAATTTCTACAATTAGATGAGCGATTAAAATCTGTAATTTCTGAATATCAAGGACAGTTACTACATACTTATCTATACGAAAAATCCCTTTATTATGCTTCTGTGCTGGATTTCCCATCCTTGAGACGTATAGTAAATAATTGGAGTGTGCCAGCGGAAGAAACGATTCCAGCTCTTTGGAAAGCAAATATACTGATTATCATAGGAGAAGTCGACGAGGCAAGGGTCTTATTAGAGGAAGCCATGAGGCATGTGTCCTCAATTTATGGAACATCCGTAGCCCTTCGCCGGCAGATGTTGATAGATGTTTTGCAAACATCGTTAAATGCTATTGCCGGTCAAGTAGATGTCATATCCTCTAATAAATCATTGTATGTCTCTTGTGCAAATAAATTAAGAATAGATTTGTCCCGGTATGAAAAGAATGGAAGACCTGGTCAGCGAGTAACCCATACATTTAATATAGGAAGAAAACAAAAAAGTTGGCATAGCGGCAAGGTCGGTTTGTTTGGGGATTATATTTATCCATATCGATATATAACGATGCGCGAACAAATCGGATTACCGTTTAGTATATTGAAACGTGAGATAGATATTGAACATATAAAATTATTTTTTGCACCATTTGTGAAATATGAACCCTCTTACATCATAGGTTGTTCTATTCGAAGTACGAGTACCGAGGTGGTAAAGGAAGTGTTCTCGCGTGAGGTTATTCATTATCAAAACATAAAAGATTTTGACGATTTGGAAACGTCTTCAGCATTTGGGGTGTTTAAAAATCCGCAATCCAAGGTCGAAGAATGTATTAGAAACCGTGTGCTCATTCCTTTGTTCAGCAGAATGTGTATTCGACTGAATCAGGCAACTATTCGGGATATATTTGATGTAGTGCTTAATTACACCAAAAGCTGTCCGAGAAGGTATGACATCACCCGCGATGAATTGCGAATTATATACGATTGCGCTGATGAGCAATTGCGAGAATATATGTTACAGCAATGCATGGAAGTGCCTATTCCTGATAAGGCAGCGCCTTGGGATATTCCTATGCCGGAGTGCTATAGAAACGCAATGAATATATCGGATGAAGTAGTGCAATCATTAGCGAACGCAATGGCAGCGCCTTCCAGAGATAAAGCTCTACTACGTATCCGAAAGGTTTGGCCGTGCATTACAAATGAACAAAAGGCAATACTTCAACCAGTAATCATAGATTGGCGATGTAAGCATAAAAGTATATATGCAATTCAAACATACGAATATTTGCATTCAGTTGAAGACGAGAAGGATTATGTTGCTGACATATGTGAGCAACATGTATCATCATTTGAACAAGGTTCATGGAATGACGATAGTAAATCTAATAATAAAGATACAATAATTAATCTGTTATATTCATTGGTTTGTTTGTCTGAGGAACTTGAACCGACACAAATAAATCGTGTGTATTTGCAATTGACGAAAATTGTTTCAGATGTATATCGGCAGGAAGGTGATTCCGCGTATACGGGTTTTGTGATGAATGATCGAGATTATTTTCTTAAGGAGTTTAATCGAAATTTCCGAGTCTTTATCCGCAAAACCAGTATGAGAATGTATGATTTCCCGGAGACACAAAAATTACTATATGAGCACCTATCAGCATTGGATGCCAATAATACTCCATTGTTGGAACAGAAATTAAGACTCCTTCCTGAAAGTACATTGCGGAACGATAGCAAAATAGAAGCTCAAATTAACAAGCGCTTATACTCGAAATTGCAATATGCACGAGACGATGGCGCGCTTGCTCTAATGTATGCGCTACGCTATAATAATGCAGGATGCGAAAAAGCTTTCAATTCCATGATAGCGTACATGAGGAAAACTCAAGATGAAACCTTGATTCAATATCTGCAATATTGTTTTGAAATTCTATCAATACCTAAATATGAACCATTTGCGCAAAAATGCAATACTTTGCTGCAAGAGATGCTTGAGTACTCAAAAGATAGGGATATCTCGTATGAATTTAGAGCGGATATCCGTTATTATTCTGCGCGAATAGCAGGATTGATGCGCAATATGGATATCAGGAACAAGCGTGCCATACAGGAATGGGTGGATTGGCTGCAGAATAGTGATGATGATACAGATGTGAAGAATGGCTTTGAACAAGGAGAATTGACATATTTTTATCGAAAGGATATTTTGTAGATATTATCGAGTAACATTTTGTGTATTAGGATTCCGTTAAAACTCAAAAAGATAGATATAAAATCAATGTGAGAAAAAGAAACATGACCAACAATCAAAATACATATAACCGTCCCCCGCAGGGGCAAATGATGCCGCCTCCACCGATTCCGCGGAGAAAAATGACATGGAGAGAGCGGTTGTTTGCGGGTAACACCGGACGACCATTGACGCTTAAACAAGAACTGACAATGCCGGATTGGGCGGTGGGTAAGTCGGTGATAGTTTTCTTCTTATCATTTGCAGCATGTACATTAGCCTTTGGCTATCCGATGGAGTTGCGAGATGCTATTATATCTTCGCTCTCATTGGTTATATTCTTTTATGGCGGCAAGGCAATGCTTGATAACTGGGCGAAAGATAAAGAAAAAGCGTTCATCAAGAATATCTTTATCTTCGGATTGCTTGCTCGTATGCTATGGTCGATGTATTGCTATTTCTTCTTTAATCCGGAGTATTATGGTAATAATCTTGGAGAAGAAGCAGACACAACGTGGTATATGCCATTTGGTGCTGATATCGCGGATTGGATACGGGATGGTTTCTCGATGCCTTTTAGCGAATTAATGAAGATAAGGGGATCTGCTATCGATGATACCGGTTATCCGTTTTGGTTGGCAATCATTAATTTGTTAACCATCGGAGAGAGCGATGTGTTCGTGCCGTTCCTTGTCAAATGTATTATTGGTGCATATTGCGGAGTATGTATCTATAGGGTGGCTAAGCGACATTTTGGCGTTGGAACCGCTCGCATGGCAGCTATCTTTGTGGCACTCAATCCGAATATGATCTATTGGTGCGGCAATATGTTTAAGGAAGCAGAGATGATGTTCTTGTGCTGTCTGTGTGTTGATTTGGTGGATAGAGCATTATCATCAGGGGCTAAATTGACCTTCAAAACGTTATTACCGGGTGTGTTGGTCGCTATGTATATCTTCTTTTTCCGTGCTGCATTAGGTATTGTCTTCTTCTTGGCTATATTTGCTCATATCGTGATGGCTTCCGGTCGTGTGATGAGTGCCGGTAAAAAGATCATTGCAGGTGTGATGGTGGGCATCGTGTTGCTTGTTGGTATGGGGGATGGTATCCGTTCGCAAGCGGAGCGTATTCGTATAACAGTGGAGTCAGATGCTCAGGCTCAGAATATGAAGTGGCGTGAAAATAGAGTGGATGCTAAGGGGAATCAAAATAAATTGATAACTAAATATGCAAGCGCAACAGTTTTTGCTCCGTTAATCTTTACCATACCGTTCCCTACTTTCAATAAAGCTATGGAAAGCCAAGTGCTGCAAGCTCAATTATCGGGTGGAAACTATATTAAGAATATCTTCTCGTTCTTTGTGATTTTGCTGATTGCTCTGATGCTCGTCAGTGGCGAATGGCGAAAGCATGTGTTCATTTTGGCTTATACATTGGGTTACCTTATGACTTTAGTGCTAAGTTCTTTTGCTCACTCCAGTCGTTTCCACATGCCAATTTGGCCGATGCTGATGCTCTTTGCAGCCTATGGTATCCAGATATCTAAGTCCAATCCTCGTTACCGACGTTGGTTTACGATAGCGTTGGCTATAGAAATAGTTGCTTGTCTTGCATGGAACTGGTTTAAACTTAAAGGAAGGGGGATGATTTAATGCATTAAAGTTATGAGAATTTTAGAGGTAAGTAGATATAAAGAACAATTTGCGGATCACCAGTTGCCGTTCGTTACCGAACAAGGCGAAGCCATTCGTGCTTTAGGGCATGAGGTAGAATACTTCCTTGTGCGAGGAAACTACATCAAGGCAGTTGGTGCGCTTAAGGCAAAGATCCGCGAGTTTAAGCCGGATATTGTGCATGCGCATTTTGGATTGTCAGCTATTACGGCAGAATTACAGAACCTTGTACCCGTTGTTACAACGTTCCACAATGGCGAGACACTTAATTGGCATGTCAATCTGATGAGTTCTCTCATGTCGCTGCGTGCCAAGCATGTCATCTACGTCGCGCAGCATATACGGGATTTGAGTTACTTTAAGGCAAAGAACTATTCCATCATTCCGTGCGGTGTATCTTTAGAAGATTGTGTTCTTATAGATAAGAATGAAGCGCGCAAGGAACTCGGTTGGGATCTCGACAAAAAGTACATACTCTTTGGAGGCGCTTTTGATAACATGCGTAAAAACTATCCGTTGCTTCGCGATGCAGTTGCGCAGATAGGCGGAGATATTGAAATAGTCGAGATGAAAGGCTTAAGCCGCAAAGATTGCGTGCTTCGTATGAACGCGGTAGATCTATTTGCGTTGCCGAGTCATAGCGAGGGTAGTCCGCAAGCATTGAAAGAAGCAATGGCTTGCAATTGTCCGTGCCTTGCTACGGATATTGCGGATGTGAAATATCTGTTCGGCGACGAACAGGGACACTGGATACTGCGGAATCTACGAAAGACTCATGAGCGATGGGACGGAGATGAGAAGAGTCTCGATGAGATGGTTGGGTTGTTAAAAGAGGCGTTGGCTTTCGAAGGACGAACCAATGGACGGGAGCGAATACTGGAATTGGGGTTAAGCAACGAACAGGTTGCCCAAAGAATAGTTAACATTTATAACGAAATTATAAAACGATAAGAATATGGAAGAGTTTATTAAGAATTTTAGTGCCCAATGGGACGAAACGGATGCAAGTGAGTTTACACCCGATTGCGTATTTCATGACTTAGAGGAGTGGAGTAGTCTGACCGGACTGGCAATCCTCAATATGATTGCTAAGAAGTACGGTGTCAAGGTCGCTCCCGCTGAACTCAAAGCGTGTGTAACAATCAAGGACGTGTACGACATTGTACAAAGCAAACTTTGATGAAAGTTTTCTTTACAAATGACGTGGAGCATACGAGCGTGAGTGGCGCGGTATGGGAACGTATAGCAGCAAAGGTGGACGAGGAAGCTCTGCCGCGATTGCTGGATATGTACGATAAGTACGGCGTCAAGTCCACGTTCTTTGTGCTGGGACAACTCGCAGAACTGAAGCCGAACATCGTCAAGCAGATATTGGCACACGGACAGGAAGTGGGTTCGCACGGGATGCAGCATGACTATCGTCGTGCGTATGACGTGATGACACTGGACGAACAGATAGCCGAACTGCGCCAATCGAAAGACCTGTTGGAACAGATCGGTGGACAAGAGGTGGTGTCGTTCCGTGCTCCGGCATTGCGTGTGAACAGCGATACGCCGGTCGCATTACGGGAAGCGGGATTCCGATTCGACAGCAGCGTGGCTCCGCAACGGATGGATGCGTTTATGTCGCTCGGTGGGTCGAACAAGAAGCAATGGCTGCATGCTCCGAGAGCCGTGTATGAGACTGTGGAGGATAGTTTGGCACGGGAAGGAAAGTCCGGCATCATCGAAGTGCCGATATCGTCGTACGGTGTGCCGTATATAGGTACGGTGATGCGTATTGCGCCGCATGTGCTGACGCCGCTGACACGCAGCATCCTGTATCGGGAGAGCAGACGCAAGGATACACCGATCACGTTCCTGTACCATCCGAGTGAAGCGGTGCAGGAGATAGAGGAAGAGTACACGCCGCAACATAGGGCGCAGTCGAAACTCGGGTATCTGTTGTCGGATGTGCTGCGAGCGAAAGTGAAGCTGCGGAATCTGGATTTTAGGGCGCTGGAGTTGTTGGAGCGGGAGTTGGCGTATTGGCAGAAACGCGATGCGCAATTCCTCGCAGTAAAGGATAGTATAATCAAAAAATAGTTTATATGGATAAATTTTCTTTAGCGGGTAAGACTATACTTGTTACCGGTGCTTCGTCCGGAATAGGACGTGCGATTGCTATTGCATGTGCCGAAGCCGGTGCAACTGTGGTGCTGAATGGTCGTAATCAAGAACGGCTGCATGCTACATTAGAGGCGCTTGCCGGTGACGGACATCAGGTAATTGCTGCGGACTTAGTTGATGCTGCACAACGTCAAGCTTTGGCAGAGCAAGTGCCGGTACTGGATGGTGTAGTGCATTGTGCCGGAATAGGTAGTCGTGTGCTATGCAAGATGCTGGAGGAGCAGGATGTAGCAAAAGTGATGCAAGCGAACTTCGAGGCTCCGGTGCTGCTGCAAGCGGAATTACTGCGGGAGAAGAAGATAGCAAAGGAAGCGTCGATCGTGTTCATCGCTTCGGCTGCGGCGACGATGCCGAGTGTAGGCAATGCTATCTATAGCGCGTCAAAAGCAGCAATCATTGCGTATGCAAAATGCTTAGCTCAGGAGTTGGCAAACCGCAAGATACGCGCCAACTGCATCAGTCCGGCTATGGTTTGGACGGATCTGGCATTGGTAGGTGCTACGGAAGAACAACTTCACGAAGCAGAGCAGAACTATCCGCTGAAACGCTATGCGAAGCCGGAAGATATCACCGGTGCTGCCATCTATCTGCTTAGCGATGCAGCAACTTGGACTACCGGAAGTAATATAGAATTAACTGGAGGTACACAGACATTATGATGAGTTCAGATCAGTATCCGGAGATATTACCGGCAATGAACGTGCCGTACTACGAAGAGACGCAGAAACGGACGTTGGGGCAGAAGTTACGGAAGATACGCAACACGATCTATATGCTGTTGGCGTACTCGTGTCCGAACAATAAGATGCGGCAATGGATGCATCGCAGACGCGGAGTGCATATCGGAAAGAATGTGTACCTGGGCATGTTCTGCTTCCTCGATAACCTCCATCCGGAGTATATCTACATCGAGGACAATGCGTCCGTCAATGCCGGGACGATGATCCTGACGCACTTCAACCCGATGAAGCGGTATGCACCGATATTCCAAGCGCAGATGGCTCCGGTGCTGATTAAGGAAGGAGCGATTGTGGCTGTGCGGAGTACGATCATGCCGGGGGTGTGTATCGGGAAGAATGCCGTGGTGAGTGCCGGAAGCGTCGTTGAGAAATCCGTGCCGGATTATACGATGGTGAAAGGCGTACCGGCTAAAAAGGTGATTGAGTATCAATCCCTTTTGGAAATTTGAAACTTGAAATTTGAAATATGAAAGAGTACCAAGTTCGTGAAGCAATAACGATTCCGTATTTTGACCATGATGACTCAAGTCTACGGAAGACGATTGAGAATAGCAGTAAACGACGCGCGATGAGTCCGTTGCGGTTTGTGCTGCGCAAGATTCGCAATATCATCCTGAGCCGTTGGTCATATCGTTGTCCGCTCAATAAGTTCCGGGTGCGTTGGAACAGACGATGCGGAGTGACGATAGGCGAGAACGTTTATATCGGTCTGCATTGCACCATCGACAATGCCTATCCGGAGTTCGTATATATAGAAGATAACGTGTCGCTTGCGGGAAACGTGACGGTCCTGGCACATAGCAATCCGTATGGACATTTCAAGAACGTGGTGGAGTCCGGAGTGTCACCGGTCATCATCAAAGAAGGAGCATGGGTAGCTGATGGAGCAATCATCCTTCGAGGAGTAACGATTGGTCGCAATGCGATTGTTTCTGCTGGATGCGTAGTGGATAAAGATGTACCGGATTGCGCCTTAGCTAAAGGTAACCCGATGAAGATAGTAGCGGATTTTAGTGCGCTAATATAGGATTTAAAATTTTTGATTTCAAATTTATGAAAGCATTTATTAAGGATATTGCTTACTACCTTCCGGAGAAGGTGCTTACGAACGAGCAGATAGCGGAGATGTTTCCGGAATGGTCAGCAGAGAAAGTGGCAAACAAAGTAGGAATCACCGAGCGGCATATATCTGCTGCGGATGAGACTGCAACCGATATGGCATACAAAGCGGCAGAGGCATTGTTCGCGCAAGGTATCGACCGGTCATGTGTGGACTTTGTGCTACTCTGTACGCAGAGCGGGGATTATTTCCTGCCTTCGTCAGCTTGTCTGCTGCAAGACCGGTTGGGACTGTCGAAGCATTGCGGCGCATTGGACTTCAACCTCGGTTGCTCCGGATATGAGTACGGTTTGGCGATGGCAAAGGGACTGATCATGGCCGGGATAGCAAAGAACATCCTGCTGCTTACGGCAGAGACCTATACCAAGTATATTCATCCTATGGATAAAGGGAACCGAACAATTTTCGGAGACGGAGCTTCTGCATCTTTGATATCAACCGAAGGCTTTGCGGAGATAGGTGAAGTAGTCGTTGGTACCGATGGTAGCGGAGCCGAGAACCTGATTGTGAGAAGTCTAGGAGCCCGGAATAAAGAACCGTTGAATGACCTACATGTTTCCGAAGAAGAGGGACTTGTCAGCGGTGACCATCTATATATGCACGGAGGTAATGTGTTCGATTTTACGGCAGATGTGGTGCCGCCTATGGTGGAGGAACTGCTGCTTAAAAGCGGATTGACGCAAGATGAAGTGAACCTATGGATATTCCATCAAGCGAACAAATATATGATCAATTATCTGCGCAAACTGTTGGAGATTGATAAGGAGAGATTCTATCTCTTTATGGAGAAAGTAGGCAATACCGTAAGTTCAACAATCCCTATTGCTATGGTGGAGGCACGTAAAGAAGGACGACTGAAAGGTAACGTGCTTCTTGCAGGGTTTGGCGTTGGACTGTCATGGGGTGGGGTAATGCTCAAAGTTAACGAATAATAGCAAATGCTAAAGATACTTTAACGAGATGAGAGTTGCATTGTTTTTAGGACACCCAGCGCATTTTCACATGCTGAAACATGCTGCCGCCAATCTGAAAAAGGATGGACATGAGGTGTTTTTTGTCATTAAGAAGAAAGATATTTTGGAGAATTTGTGCAAAGAGGCCGGTTTTATATATAGTAAGATACGCGAGAACCGCTCTAATACCAAATGGGGACTGATAAAATCCGTACTTGGTATGGAGTGGCACATGTTGCGTTTCATTCAAAAGAACAAGATAGACATCCTTGTTGGTTCAACGCTATCCTTTGCGGCCGCCAAACTGGCACGCATACCGGTAATAGTTATGGGAGAAGATGACGCAAATGTAGTGCCTAAATATGCGAAAATGGTATATCCGTTTGCATCCTCTGTACTTACTCCTGATTGCTGCGATAATGGATTTTGGAACGAAAAATCATCAAAATATCCCTCATATCATGAATTAGCGTATCTCCATCCAAATCATTTTACTCCTTCTCGCGAAGTGGCGGAAGGCTATGGAATGCCTCTAAAGGTTAGAGGTGATAAGTTAGAGGTAAGCGGAGTGCAAAATCCTTTTGCGCCGTATTTCATCCTGCGTTTCGCATCGCTCAATGCGCATCATGATTCCGGTATTAAAGGGATCAATACGGAGGTGGCACAGAGACTGATTGATATTCTTTCGCCGCACGGACGGATATATATCACGAGTGAGCGTCCTTTGGAACCGCAGTTTGAACAATACCGCATTAAGATCAATCCTCTCGACATGCATCACGTGATGGCATTTGCTTCACTCTATATCGGTGACTCGCAGACCATGGCTGCCGAAGCAGGAGTCTTAGGCGTTCCCTTCGTCCGCTTCAACGACTTCGTGGGGCGCATCGGTTACCTCCGTGAACTGGAAGATGTCTATGAACTCGGTTACGGAATCCATGCTACACCACTGGCAGCCAATAGCTCCATCCGTCGCAATGACGGTTCTGTGCAGCCGAGTGGGGTCGAAGAATTATACAAGCGTGTTGAGCAATTGGTCGCTATGCCATCCGAAGAACGCCGAACCACTTTCCGATCCCGTCGTCAAAAGATGTTGTCAGAAAAGATCGATTGTGCGAAGTTCCTGACGTGGTTCATTGAGAATTATCCGCAATCGGTGGAAGAGACCAAGAACGCCGACGCATCGTTTTGGGGTAGATTTAAGTAACCATGTTGTAGAGTAGGGTTGTTCCCTAACTCTATTTATTCTGGGTTTTATTCTAAGGATAGGGAACAAGCTATATGTCAATAGACTTGTTCCTTTTCTGTTTATATCATATCTGTTTATTGTACTTAGGGAACAAGTCTCATCTACACCTTGTTCCCTATCTCGCTTTATTCTGGTTATTATAGTAGATTGGGGAACAAGCTATGCCTCTCACTGGCTTGTTCCTCATCTATCATTAATCATGGTTGTTTAGTAGGATAGGGAACAAGTATCGGTGTAGTTCCTGGGGACAAATTGTCCCCATGTAGTAGGAGCAAAAAGTTGGAAAAGTAACACAAATAGCATAATTGTCCTCTGCAACGGACACTTTTGGGCGATTTTTGCCCTTTGCAAAGGGCAGATTATTATTGAAAAGTGTAGTTCTGAAGCGCTAAAAGATATTGAAAGTGTAAAAATGGAGCCGATACTTTTCGAAAATGTGGTAAATTTCCCCCCCCCTTTTTTGAACAAATTCGGAATTTCCGAATTTATGAGTTGTTGCAAAAAATGCAACAACCAAGAACTAAGGGTAAGCTTGTTCCCTATCTATGTTATTTCACAAGTATTAATAGCACTTATGGAACAAGCTGATTTTAGTACTGACTTGTTCCATAACTATGACAAAATGCATTTAACTTGTTCCTTTTAGCATATAAAATTTGTATATATCAAATTTTTTTTGTACCTTTGCACAGGATTTAGAAGTGAGTATATGAGCAGACGGAGCAAGCCTTTGAACAAAGTGCGCATCACAGCCATGCGGCAGACAGTGTACACGGACTTGATGGAGCGATTTGAGAACCCAATCGATCATGCTTGTACCATGCACGAAGGACAGCAGTGGATCTCTATCGATGGTCGTTGTCCGGAAGGCTTATGTGCCGCGGCATGGGAGACGCTGCGTCCGTTCGTGGAGTCTCTTGCGCGTGGCAAAGGCAATTTCTACGATGGGTGGATGAAGAACCCGATGAGTGCGATGATCAGTTGCAACGACGGTTTCCGGCCGATGAGTTTCTACATTGAGGCACTCGAAGATCCGGAGTATGCTCCATATAAGGACACCATCAATCCCCAGGAGCTCAAACTTAAGCGGAAGAGAGCTGATGAGAAATGGCGCATTGAGCAGTTGGTGCGTATCATCGGCAAACAAGTGTTGCCGCGACGACAGATTATTGCAGACTTGGGAATGCGGCAGAAGAGTCGTCGGAGTCTGATTGACCATTATTTCGGTCCGGCTCGAAAGCAAGAATACATTTGTTTTGCGTATCCTAATTCACCCAACAAACCCGAACAAGCCTACAAACTTACGGCCAAAGGACTGGAACTGCTTACGAAGTTGAAGGAGTAGGGAATGTGCCGTAAATAGTTCGTTGTAGATGCAAAAATGATTTTTATAAACGAATTTCTCGTATATGCTTGCATATATGAGATTTTTTTTGTAATTTTGCAGCCGCAAAATTGATTTGAAATGCATATAACATTGATTGCATAAACAAAAAATGCCAATCCGCAATTATGGGCGAAGTTTAGGGGGAGATAGAATGATATAATAGAAATATACCATGTGGCCAAAGTTGTCTAAAGAAGAGTTAATATTCATGCACGAGCATGATGAACAATGTACATTATGTGGGCGATCTTTCGTGAATGATGAAACTACTGCAATAGGACTCAGAACATAAGGTTTAATATGGCATTAACAAAAAAGTAATATTATCTCAATTAAATAGGGAAGTTTTTTATGGATGAAAGAATATTGAATGTATTAGAACTATTGATACCATTAATTGGTGTCATAATCGGTTGGGGATGTAGCGAAATAGGTAAGCGTTTTGCTGATAAATATCAAAAAATGCAAACCATTAATAAGGCTATATCTTTACTTTTGGAATTATATTTCCAGATAAAACGGATTTCGGCTGCAGTACAGCAATCACAATCTTTTGTTGATTGGTATCTGGCACAATTTAAGAATACAACTATAAGTGTAGATGAAAAAGAAAAGATAAGGGAGGTTCTTTCAACTCTAATTAATCCAGTAATTAGCGAATTAGCATATTACGATATTAAAAAAATCGATTCCGATTATGAGGCTATATTAAAAGAACTCTCATGTTATTATCCTGTAGATGCTTATCGTTTAAGAGGACGTAATGAAATTAAAAACTTATTGATGGATATAGATAGTTATTATGAATCTTTAAAGGATAAACTACCCATCACTTATGAGGAATATAGCTTGGTCTCCTCAAAAATCAAACCGATAGTGAAAAATCAAGCAATTAATAAACAGTTGTTAGAAATTAGAGAGGAGATAATAGTATTGTCAAGTGAGGTTAATTATCATCAACGTAAGGAGATCGCTATCACATTGAATAATATTGATTCAGATGATGATGAGTATAATCAACATTTTGACAAAATTCAACAAGCGATGATAGAGGGGATAAAGGAACTGTTGCCCAACGCAATTTTATAAAACAGGATAAATTTACAGGAGTTATAAGTTTCAGAAGTTAGTAAATTTTTCGAACTCATGGATACTAAAGTTGATATAGTAACGTGTCAGACACAAGAAGAGGATGGCTATATGCTTATAAATGGGGAATAAAAAGCTATCATATTGGAAATCAAGAATGGCAAACAACAAAAGCAACATTATCATCTACAACACGATTGACGGAAAGGCAAGCGTGGTGCTACATGCCCATGACGGAAGTGTGTGGCTGAACCAGAACCAGTTGTAAAGAAATTCTTTACTACAGCCTCGGATGGTAAGAAATATGAGGTGACGTTATAGAGCAGTTGTGAGTCAATTATGGTAAAATTGGAATAAGAGAAAACGAAAAAATATTTAATAATATGGAAGAGAATATGATAACTAAGAATTACACTCTGGAGAAGCATCTTAAATCTTTGGCAGAAAATGACAAAGATTATGAATCATTATACTCGATTTGGAGTCTCAACAAGAAAAATCTTACTCAAGGCTTAAATATGATATCATCTTCTTTCCCAAATTATAGTGTGCATGATATAAGCCATTCCATGACGATTATTGATAACATCCAGTGCTTTTTAGGAGAAGATCGTATCAAAAGGCTGGGTGCTACAGATACTTTCCTTATATTGATGGCCGGACTAACCCACGACATTGGTATGATTCTTACCTATAAAATGTTGGAAAAGGAATGGGAACAAGAAGGCTTTATTAAAATCTTAGATTACTATACTAAAAGTGATGATCATGTAATCTCTGATGCAGCAAAACTTATTCTCAAATATGGGGAAAAGAAAAAGGCAGAAAATAGTTTTAAATGGGCTTTGGAAATAAAAAATGCAGTCGTTCTTATTTCTGCAGAAATATTTAGAAACAAGCATGCAAAACAGAGTTCGGAAGATTTAACCATAAATACAGAATTTCGGGAACTAGCAGAAAACTTTTATTCCAAACAATTGCCACAACGAGTAGTTGATTTACTTGCAAAAGTGGCATATTTACACGGAGAGAATTTTGAAGATGTCATGTCTCAATTATATCAAAGAGCTAATGGTTTGAAAGGGGATTACATTCATCCTCGCTTTATCGCTTGTATGATTCGATTGGGAGATTTACTGGATTTTGATAGTAACAGATTTAGTGCATTCTCAAATGCTACTATCAAGGAGATGCCAGAAATGTCTGTGTTACATCAGCAGAAACATGCATCTGTTAAGCATATGCTTGTTTCCCCGACTTCTATAGAAGCTGAATTAGATTGTAGAGACGAGAAAGTATATAGAGTTTCAAGGAGTTGGTTTGATTGGCTGGAAAAAGAAGTTAATATGCAAAGTAGGGAGTGGGCAAATATAGCTCCTGAGGATTTAGGGGGGCTACCTCCTGTCATAAGTAAAGACAGCATCCGGATTTTATATAATGGTATTCACGCAAAGCCTGAATTGCTTAACTTGAAGTTTGCTATGTCTCAGCAAAAGATATTCAATATTCTTCAAGGAGGAGGTATATACAAAGAACCTGGTTTTGCCTTTATCAGAGAAATTGTTCAGAATTCATATGATGCTAGTAAGATTCAAATGTGGAATGACATTAAATCAGGTATTTATGACTCGTATTTTGAAGGGCAGGGAACGGATATTCATCAAATAGATTTTCCTGATGACATTTTGCCATCTGTTTATAAACAATATCCTGTTACTTTGTCTGTAAAATGGAAAAATAAGGAGAAAAAAGTTCTTCATTTTGAATGTACCGATCACGGAACGGGGATTTCTGAGAAAGCGTTGATACGAATGACTCAGCATGTGGGAGAAAGTTATGGAAAAGACTCTGGATACGAAGAACAATATACTTCCATGCCTAAATGGTTAAGACCTACAGCAGCATTTGGGATAGGTTTACAATCAGTATTCTTTGTGTCTCAAACATTTGAGGTTGAGACTTCGTATCCGGGTGAAACAACAAAACGAATAATTTTTAGGTCCGCAGCAGATAATCAATATAGTTCTATTGTAGAAGAGAATATTGAACACAAAAGAGGTACAACAATTAAGGTAGATGTTCCTAAAGATCGTTTTGGAGAAATATTTGGAACTTCATTTAGTTGGGATATTTTAGATAGCGTAGATATTTTTAAAGGCGATGGAGACAACTTGTATCTTGCGAAGATTGACGATTTCGTAAAAAAAACATTTACCGGAATAAATTATCATACATTTGTCTATGAATCTGAAAATTCTGAAAGAAGTTTTATCCGACAAGCAGATATTAAATTAAAAGGAAAAACAATAAACAATGAATACAAATTAGCAGTAAGTCATGAAGATGGATTCCTAGTTTTTGTTATCTTGGAGGCAAAGTATGGCTCATCATTTGTTGTATGGTTTGACAATCAATTTGATAAAGACCGTTGTAATAAATCAATAATGTTGCGGGACATCCTTGTCGCAAATGCACACCGCTATTATTGGAAAACTGAATATTTAGGATATAGATGGAATCTTTATAATCAAACTACAGATAAAATTGTAGATTTATCGCGAGACAACTTAACTCATAACGGTGATCAATGGGTCACAAATACATTACTTAATGATTTACTTCCAAATATTCTAAACTTAATAGTAGATGCTTTCCATGATGAGTTAAAGAAAAAGAAGACTGATTTGTCCAATATAAACATTCAATACTTGAATTATTGCTTAACTGCTGCAGCATGTAAAATAAAACCATACAATATCTCTTTCCTAAAAAAGGTAGAATTGCCCCAAAATATTGTGTCATATAATAAGAAGCGTATTAAAGCGGATAAATTATTTAATGATCAACCTCTCTATTTGGTTAGAGGCTATAAAACAAATGGGCAAAATATGATTCTTCCGGATATCCAATCTGAATTAGAAGAAAAATATAAAAAGGAATTTTCTGACAAAATTCTAATCTGGGGAGGAAATTATCTTCATAGTATGTTGTTGTTTAATTATGTATGTACAGAAATTGTCATATATGAGGATGATTGCAAGATTTATAAATTAGAAAAGGCTGATTCTGATGTTAAAAAGCAGGAACCTGTAGAATGTAATGACATCAAATATCTTCAGGCCTTGGGAAATAGTCGCTATCATGATTGTACTCGCGGATCAATATATGGATTAAAGCAATACTCACGCATCATTGTTAAGAAAAACTATATATCAGGTTTTGAGCATTTTCCTGATTATAGCACATGTTGTATATATTCTCCATTTTCAGAGAAAGGACAAATTGATGAGCTTATGAATATGACAAAAGGTTTGGAGACTGATAAAGTTTCAGACATAATTAGGAACAAACTTACAGAGTATATCACTCCTTATCTAATGCAAGTTATTATAAGAGACAACATTAATGAGAAAATAACCGAAGACGAAATACGAGAAGAATATGTTACTATGATTTCGGATCTACTTAGAATGGAAAAGACTATACAAGATAGGAAAACTGATAAATAAGGTTCATTTCGACACCTTTGATGATTTAAAAGTTGTTTGTTTCTAATGTGCTGATAAGAGGAGTTACAGAGAAATACAATTATTAACAACTGCCTCTAACGGGGCGCTAATTGAGGTGACAAATTGCAGGAACAGCTGGCGATTGAGAAGATCAGAAACAGAAAAATAATTTAAAACTATGCATATAACATTGATTGCAGGGGCAAGACCGAATTTTATGAAGGTGGCTCCGATTATTAAGGCGATTAAGGCTGCTCAGGCAGCGGGGAAGGGCATGCACTATCGGCTGGTGCATACGGGACAGCACTACGACAAAAACATGAGTGACACGTTCTTTGAGGAGTTGGGGATTCCTGCTCCGGACGTGAATCTCGGTTGCGGTGGGGGCTCGCAAGCCGAACAGACAGCGGCTATCATGGTGGCGTTTGAGAAAGAACTGATGGCGCATCCGACGGATGTGGTGCTGGTCGTGGGTGATGTGACGAGTACGATGGCTTGTTCGATCGTGGCGAAGAAGTTGAATACGAAAGTGTGCCACGTGGAGGCAGGAATACGCAGTTGGGATCTGACGATGCCGGAGGAGATCAACCGCATGGTGACGGACAGTTTGGCGGATTATATGTTCACGACGAGTGAGGTGGCGAATAGAAACCTTGTTCGGCAAGGAGCCTCTCTGATGAATGATGGAATGAGCGAGGCGAAGCCTCTCAATGATGCGAATGGTGTATTGCCGGAGGATAAGTATGCTAACCAACGCATTCAACAACGTGTTTGGCATGTGGGGAATGTGATGATTGATACGCTGTTGGCGAACAGGGCGCGGTTCCGCAAACCGGAAATTTGGGACGAGTTGGGGCTTCAAGACAAGGAGTTTGTCGTGATGACGATGCACCGTCCGGCTAATGTGGACGAGGAGAACCATCTGCGTGCGATGATGGAGCAAATCATTGATAATGTGCATGGTTTGCCGGTGATCTTCCCGATTCATCCACGTACGGCTAAGCTCTTTTACGGACTCTGGGGCGATGAGGCAGAGTTGGCGAAACGGTTGCCGAATCTGCATATCGTAGAACCGATGGGATATCTGGAGTTTAACTACTTGGTCGAAAGAGCCAAAGCCGTTGTGACGGATAGCGGTGGTATCACGGAGGAGACGACTGTGATGGGGGTACCGTGTATCACGTTGCGCGACAACACCGAACGTCCGGAGACATGTACGGTGGGAACGAATGAGCTGATCGGCACGAACCCTGCGGCTATTAAGCCGGCACTGGACAAGTTGTTTGCCGGAGAGTGGAAGAAAGGTGCGATTCCGGAGCTGTGGGATGGACATACTGCGGAACGGATCATTGAGATTCTGGCAGGATTGGAGATTTAAGATCGATTGCACTGCGTTTTTGTGTTATTTCATAGGACAATATCCAAATTCAGTGGAAGAAGTAAGAGGGGCAGACAAGAGTTTTTGGAAACGATTTAAATAATATTTAGGTAATCAAAAAAGGCGGAATCTACAGTTGCTTGCGCAGAGATAAAAAAGAAAACAAAAATAATAAAAATACCATTGATAGTAATAGTGATTGCATCACTCTGAGTATTCATTATGTATAACTTACTTGTAAATAAATTTCCAGATAACTTATCCATAATGTATCCTCACATCCAGAGGATGTAAATTACTATCAATGGCAAAAATATTAAAAATAGTTTTTTTGCATCGCAGATAGTAGCATAGTATTTTTAGTATCATCAACTATGATTGATATAATTAGTAGATATGAGTAAGGAAGAACTGAAAGAAATAGTGTATCCGGTGGTGGGGGCATGTCAGGAAGTGCACAAAGAGATGGGGCCGTTCCTGAACGAGTACATGTACCAAGATGCGTTGGCGATTGAACTGGGGTTGCGGGAGATGCCGTACGAGAAAGAGTTTCAGTTTCCGGCAGATTACAAGGGGTATGCGATAACACATAAGCACTTTGCGGATTTTAAGGTGCAGAGTGGGGCAGCGGAGGTGCTGGTAGAATGCAAGGCTGTGGATCGATTGGCAGATGCGCATCGGCAACAATTATGGAACTACATGCGGTTGAGTAAGGTGCATGTGGGGATTGTATACAACTTTGGGCTGGTATATGCGCAGTGCGAGAAGTATTATTATGATGTGGAGTTGGGGAGGATGGTGGCGTTTTGATTTTTGGGGGTTAGAAGAAAATAACGAAAATACCATTAAATAGAAGTAGTACCTTTGGAACCACGAATCTTTATTCTGTATAGCCAACTCATAAATAAATTTACAGTTGTCTATCCACAATAAATCTTCACTTCACAGAAGTCATTTCTATTTAATGGCAAAAAATACCCAAAAATAACAAAAATATTTGTATATTTAAAATAATTGTAGAATCTTTGCCGCGTCAAAATGTTGGAAAAGTCACAAAAACGGGTATAAAACGTATTGGAAAAGTCACATTAGGCGTAGAGAAATCATTAAGATAATCCTCCATGAAAGGGTTAAAAGGGTGTCTCGCGGAGGGATATAACGCTGTTTAACCGTGTGCAAATATTTTGACAAAATTTTACTAAAAAACTTTTATATTCCAAATATTCAAATGTTGTAACTTCGGCACGGCCTATCCCCTTTCCGTCTATGTTTTCCCCGCTTAACGGGGACAACCTCACCAGCCCGAAATTACTGTCGCAGTATCCTGCAACTGACAACTAATTCGTCCAAAACGTATAAAAATGCAAGCACTTTTATTTTTTTGTCCAAATTATTTGCACATTTGATTAATTTGTTGTAATTTTGCACCCGAAAGGGTATAAAATGAGTAGAATCGTTTGAAATTATACCCGAACGGGGGTATTTGATGGTAGGAGATTAAGGATTATACCCGAAAGGGTGCAAAAAGATATGACAACATTAGCGACATACGTTAAGACCAAACGGAAAGAGTTTGGATTGACACAGGAAGACGTGAGTATGAAGTCCGGTGTGGGACTGCGGTTTGTGCGTGAGTTGGAACAAGGCAAAGAGACACTGCGGATGGACAAAGTGAACCAGGTGCTTCGGCTCTTTGGCGCATCGTTGGAACCCACAGAGTCCAATGGACATTTATGATTTTAGATTTTAGATTTTTGATTTGAAAATGAAAGCGGGACGGGTATATTATAAAGGAGTAGCGGCAGGGACAATACGGGAAGATGAGAATGGTTTTGTGTTTACTTACGATGCGGAGTACTTGGCACGTGAGGGAGCACAGCCGGTGAGTCTGACGCTGCCGTTGCGTGAGGAGCCGTATGTGTCGAACGTGATGTTTCCTTTCTTCGACGGGTTGATACCGGAAGGATGGCTGCTGGATGTGGCTGTGGAAAGCTGGAAACTCAATCCGAGAGATAGGATGGGGTTGTTGCTGACATGCTGCAAGGATTGTATTGGAGCAGTTAGTGTCGAAGAAATGGTAAATGGTAAATGACGAAATGGTAAATGCTATGCGGTGTTTGTATTGCTATAGGGAATTGAAGGTCGGAGAGGTGGACTATCATGCGGCTTGTGCGAAGAAGATGTTCGGTGCGACAGAGGCTCCGGAATTGCCATACGACCATAGTCAGATTCGACAATTGGCGAAGTCGGTGATCCGTACGCAGACGACAGTGCCGGGAGTGCAAGCGAAACTGTCGATGGACATTCAGAAGATTGAGCGCACGACACGCTTCACGATAGTGGGGTTGAGCGGTAAGTATATCCTGAAACCGCAGACGGAACAGTACGCTGAGTTGCCGGAGAACGAGGATCTGACGATGCACCTGGCTGAACAAGCCGGGATAGCGGTGGTGCCGCATTGTTTGGCGCGATTTGCGGACGGACGACTGGTGTACCTGTCCACGCGTATCGACAGAACCGGTAAGGGCGAGAAGATAGCGATGGAGGATCTGTGCCAGTTGTCGGAACAGTTGACGGAATACAAATATCGCGGTTCGTACGAGCAGATCAGCAAGGTGGTGAACAGGTTGTCGGCTGCACCGATGTTGGATGTTGTGAACTTCTGGCAAGTGGTGCTGTTCTGTTGGCTGACAGGGAACAGCGACATGCATCTGAAGAATTTTTCGCTGTACGCGCCGAAAGGACAACATGTGCTGAGTCCGGCATACGATTTGGTGAACACGTTGGCCGTGATGCCGAGTGATTCGGAGGAGTTGGCACTGAACCTGAACGGGAAGAAGCGCAAGATCGGTTGGCGCGACTGGAGTGCTGCGATGATGCGGAGTGGTGTGCCGGAGAAAGTGCAGGAGAACATGCGGAAACGGTTTGTGCAAGTGCTGCCGCAATGGGAGGAGACGATACGCGACTCGTTCCTGACGGAGGCTATGCAGGAGCGGTATCTGGAGATTGTGCGGACGCGGATGGAGCAGATGGAGAAATGATATTGGAGACGTGATAGATATGCTCTTCGGGGCTGACTAACGAAGATAGTTGAAAAATAAGAGAAGAATTCAGATAGGATAATTGAAATTTATTGAAAAAGATGAAAAAGAATGGCATATGCTTGCGTATGTCATTTTTTTTGTGTAATTTTGCAGCGCAAAATTGTTTTGAAACATGAATACGAATTTTGGATTTGTACGAGTGGCGGCCGCGGTGCCGAAGATGAAGGTGGCAGACTGCCGGTATAACGCGGAGCAGATTAAGTTGCAGATTGATGAGGCGATAGCGGAAGGTGTGGAGGTGATCTGCTTCCCGGAGTTGAGTCTGACGGGTTACACCTGTGCGGACCTGTTCTTCACGCAAGCCTTGCAGCAGAGCAGTATGCGGGAGTTAGAGGCGTTGTGCGATTACACACGCGGGAAGGCGATCATCGTGCTGGTGGGTGCGCCGCTGCAGGTGGATAATGACCTGTTTAACTGTGCGTTCGTGATGACGGATGGTGAAGTGATGGGCGTGGTACCGAAAGTGAACCTGCCGAATACGGGTGAGTTCTACGAGAAACGGTGGTTCACGAGTGGTCGTGCTGCGCGTGAGTTTACGCCGGGTGGTGTGGCGCCGCGTATTCCGAAGATAGAGATTTGGAGCGGGGAGGTGCCGTTTGGTACGGATCTGCTGTTCTGCACACGCAACTATACGTTCGGTATCGAGATATGCGAGGACCTATGGAGTCCGCTGCCTCCTTCGACGCAACTGGCTATTCAGGGGGCAGAGATCATCTTCAACCTCTCGAGCTCGAACTGCATCATCGGCAAGCATATCTTCCGTCGTCAGATGATCAAGCAGCAGAGTGCACGGGTGCATTGCGGGTATGTATATACGAGCTCGGGTGTAGGCGAGAGCACGACAGATGTGGTGTTCTCGGGCAGTACTTACATCGCGGAGAACGGCGATATCCTCACTGCAGGAGAGCGTTTCCAACGGGAGAGTACGATGATCATCCAGGAGATTGATATTGAGCGGTTGCGTACGGACCGGCAACGCAATACGAATTTCACGAAGGATAAAGCCGGGCATTACCGCCATATCAATGTCGCACCGATCGAAAGGGAAGAAGAGTTCACGGAATCCATCCACCGTACGTTCTCGCCGTCGCCGTTCTTGCCGAAGAAAGGCAAGGAGGACCAGTACTGCATGGATGTGTTCTCGATCCAGACAAGCGCACTGGCACGGCGTTGGGAGCATACGCATTCTCAGACGGTGGTGATCGGTATATCCGGTGGTTTGGACAGTACGCTAGCTTTGCTCGTGGCTGTGCAGACAGCCGATCTGCTGGGCTACGACCGGAGTAGAGTGGTTGGCGTGACGATGCCGGGATTCGGTACCAGCGATCGGACGTATCAGAACGCTTTGCAGCTGATGGAAGAGTTGGGTATTACCCACCGCGAGATCAGTATCTGCGAGGTGACGACGCAGCATCTTAACGACATCGCGCATAATATGGATATCCATGACGCGACCTACGAGAACGCCCAAGCGCGTGTGAGGACGATGATTCTGATGGATCTGGCTAATGAGTTGAACGGACTGGTTGTCGGAACGGGTGACTTGAGTGAGTTGGCGTTGGGTTGGTGTACGTACAACGGCGATCAGATGTCGATGTACGGTATCAATGCCGGCATACCGAAGACGCTCGTTAAGTATCTTGTGCGGTACGCGGCAGAGAACCTGTATTGTGAGCCGTTGCGCAGTATCTTGCTGGATGTGGTGGAGACACCGGTGTCTCCGGAGTTGCTGCCGACCGACGAGAACGGTGAGATCGCGCAGAAGACGGAGGATAAGGTAGGGCCGTACGAGTTGCATGATTTCTTCCTGTTCTATTTCATGCGTTTCGGTTTTACCCGCGAGAAGATCAAGTACATGGCATGTCAGGCTTTTGAGGAGCAGTACGATGCTGCCACGATCGACAAATGGCTGAATGTGTTCATGCGGCGGTTCTGCACGCAGCAGTTCAAACGTTCGGCTATGCCGGATGGGCCGAAGGTAGTTAGTGTGAGCTTGTCTCCGCGGGGCGATTGGAGAATGCCGAGCGATGCCGCATGCATTTAATTTAAAGAAAAAAATCAATCATCACAAAAATACCAAAAATATTTTTTAATGAAAATAGAACGGGATATATCGCTGTTACCTTACAATACCTTTTGTATTGATGCGAAGTCGAGGGTGTTCGTCGAGTACTACTCGTTGGATGAGTTGCGGCGGGTGCTGAAGGAACATAAGGGCGAACGGATGCTGCATATCGGGCAGGGTTCAAATCTGCTGTTTACCAAGGACTTTGACGGAGTGATTTTGCATTCCGGTATGGCACGTGCCAAGTTCTTGGACGATGAGACGGTGGAGGCACAGAACGGTTTGCGACTCGACGATATGATCTCCCAACTGACGGATATGGGGTATGCGGGATTGGAGAAGTTGAGTCTGATCCCGGGTGAAGTAGGGGCGAGTGCGGTGCAGAACGTAGGAGCGTATGGGGTAGAGGCAAAGGATGTGATTGAACGCGTGTATACGCTGGATGTGGAAACGCTCAAAGAGCGCGTGTTTACGAACGCAGAGTGTAAGTTTGGGTATCGCGACAGTGCGTTCAAACATGAGCTGAAGAGCAAGTATATCGTGACGTCGGTGGTGTATAAAGTAAAACCCGGAGATGCGACGAAGACCCGCGAGGAGATTATCGAGACGCGTAATGGCAAGTTGCCGAAAGTAGGCGAAATTGGTTCGGCAGGTAGTTTCTTTATGAATCCCTTTGTGCCGGAAGCGCAAGCAAAGGAACTGCTGAAACAATATCCCGACATGCCGCATTTTGAGGGTCCGCAAGGCGTCAAGATCCCTGCTGCATGGCTGATTGAACAATGCGGTTGGAAAGGGAAAATGCTCGGTGGGGCACAGGTTTGGCCCAAGCAACCGCTGGTGATCGTGAATGCGAACAATGCTACGGCACAGGATGTGATGGAGCTCGCCAAACAAATATCCGACTCTGTGCAAGAGCGATTCAATATACGTATTAACCCCGAGGTAAATTATATTTGATATGGCAAGTTTTGTAGTAGAAGGAGGACATAAACTGCACGGTTCGATCACGCCGCAAGGTGCCAAGAACGAGGCGCTGCAAGTGCTATGTGCGGTGCTACTGACTAAGGAGACGGTAGTGATCAACAACCTGCCGAACATCCTCGATGTGAACAATTTGATTGATTTGTTGGCATCGATCGGTGTGCGTGTGGAGAAACTCACAAAGGGCACGTATGCTTTTACTGCACGTGAGCTGGATACGGCGTATCTGCGCAGTGCCGATTTCCTGAAGAAATGCAATAAGTTGCGTGGTTCGGTGATGTTGATCGGTCCGTTATTGGCGCGTTTGGGCGAGGTGACGTACGCCAAGCCAGGTGGCGATAAGATCGGTCGTCGGCGCCTGGATACGCATTTCCAAGGCATGGTCAATCTGGGGGCTACGTTTGAGTACGACCAGAATCTGTTGGCATACCGTTTCGATGGGAAGCACCTCAAAGGCACGTATATGTTGCTGGACGAGGCATCCGTTACCGGTACGGCGAATATCATTATGGCATCTGTGCTGGCCGAAGGAACGACGACGATTTACAATGCCGCGTGCGAACCGTATTTGCAGCAGCTCTGTAAGTTGCTTAATAACATGGGCGCGAAGATTAGCGGGGTAGGCAGTAACTTGCTGACGATCGAAGGTGTGAAGGAACTCCATGGGGCGCAACACACGTTGCTGCCGGATATGATTGAGGTGGGTTCGTTCATCGGTATGGCCGCGATCACGGGTTCGGAGTTGCGCATAAAGCATGTTAGTTACCACGATTTGGGTATCATCCCCGATGCTTTCCGTCGGCTGGGTATCCGTATCGATGTAGATGGTGACGATATCATTGTTCCTGCGCAGGAGCACTACCAGATTGAGTCCTTCCTGGATGGTTCGATTTTGACGGTAGCTGATGCTCCATGGCCGGGTCTGACACCGGACTTGTTGTCTGTGTTGCTCGTGGTGGCTACACAAGCAAAAGGCACGGTACTTATTCACCAGAAGATGTTCGAGAGTCGTCTGTTCTTCGTGGACAAACTGATCGACATGGGAGCACAGATCATCCTCTGCGACCCGCACCGCGCGGTGGTGGTAGGTCATGACCATCAGCGGCAACTGAAGCATAATAACATGACGAGCCCCGATATCCGTGCGGGTATTGCGATGCTGATTGCTGCAATGAGTGCCGAAGGCACGAGTAAGATCGACCACATCGACCAGATCGATCGCGGTTACGAGGATATCGAGCATCGTTTGAATGCGATAGGGGCTAAGATTAGGAGAGAGGAATAATATCCGCCAAGATTGGCGGATGAAAATACGATGATGAAAAAGATATATACAATATTATTAGCCATTATACCGCTTTTTGCGGCGGCGGAACTGGTGGAGCCGGTGACGTGGAGCGGAGAGAAGGTAGGAGATAGTGTGCGGATCAAGGCAACGATTGAGCCGGGTTGGCACATGAATATCATCGAATTTGGTGAGCGGGAGTTCGAGGAGGAGTTCGCGGACTCGTTTGTTATCACCCTCGCTGCCAACGAGCTGACGCCTATCCGTTTCAACGCTTGTGACGATAAGATGTGTACAGCGCCGGAAGTGTGGTCTTACAGCGAAGCGATCTTACAGCAGAGCGGTCCTACAGAGAGTGCAACGAACGGTCTTACAGGCGAAGCCGGTCTCCTTATGATTTTCCTATTAGGTCTTTTGGGCGGACTATTAGCCATCTTTACTCCTTGCGTATGGCCGATCATACCGATGACGGTATCGTTCTTCTTGAAAAAAGGCGGCGGTATCAAGGACGCGGTGTTATACGGTTTGAGCATCATTGTGCTGTACGTAGGCTTGGGGCTCTTGGTGACGCTACTCTTTGGCGCGTCAGCGCTGAATGATCTGAGTACGAACGCAGTAGTGAATATCTTCTTCTTCCTGCTGTTGGTGGTATTTGCGCTGTCTTTCTTCGGACTTTTCGAGATTACGCTACCGGACTCTTGGTCCACAGCTTTGGATAATAAGGCACGTAGCACGGGTGGGTTCCTGAGTATATTGCTGATGGCCTTTACGCTGGTGATCGTGTCGTTTAGTTGTACAGGACCGATCATTGGTACACTGCTCGTAGAAGCAGCCGGTAAGTCTTTGTTGGCACCGACGATGGGCATGTTGGGCTTTGCGATTGCTTTGGCTCTGCCTTTCTCGCTGTTTGCGATGTTCCCTCAGTGGCTCAAACAGGCACCTAAATCCGGCGACTGGATGACCTCCTTCAAGGTCGTTCTGGCTTTCTTGGAACTGGCGCTTTCGCTGAAGTTCCTGAGTGTGGCAGACATGGCGTACGGGTGGGGTATATTGCCGAGATGGCTCTTTATTACGATATGGATCGTTTGCTTCCTGGGCATAGGAATCTATCTTATATGGGATATATGGAGCGTATCGACCCCACGTAAAATCATCCGTGCGATCGTGATCATCCCATCCCTGGCCTTTGCGTTTTACCTGGTACCGGGTCTTCGCGGCGCGCCCGTGAAAGCTATCAGCGCTTTTGCTCCTCCAATGGAGATAGAGGGTCGCGAGGTGTTTAACGATTATGAGGAAGGACTAGCCTACGCACGTCAGGAAGGGAAACCGGTTATTATTGATTTCACCGGCTATGGTTGCGTGAATTGCCGTAAGATGGAAGCGTACGTGCTGGATGATGACAGTGTGAAGGCGCGCTTGCAGAACTATGTGTTCATTGAGCTGTTTGTGGATGACAAGCGTGACGGAATAGGGGATGAGAACTCGCGTATCCAGCGAGAGTTATATGGTGCCAATGCGCAGCCGTTTTATGTGCAGCTCGATGCGTACGGGCATCAAGTGGCTGAGCCGATGGCGTTTACGACGGACCCGATGGAGTTTATTAATTGGCTAATTTATTAATTATGATACAAAAAAAACAATATGACACAAAGCGTCCTCCGGAGAAGGAGATGATCTTCGGTATAAGGGCTGTGATGGAAGCGATTGGTGCGGGTAAGGTGCTGGATAAAGTGCTGATCCGCCGCGATATGAGTTCGGCTATCGGTAGGGAGTTGTTGCTGAAGTTGGAAGGCACCGGTACACAGATGCAGCGCGTACCGCTGGAGAAACTGAACCAGTTCACGGACAAGAACCACCAGGGCGTGATAGCGTTCCTGAGTCCAATCGAGTTCACCCCGCTGGATAGTCTGGTGCAGAGTCTGTACGACGAAGGCAAAACGCCGCTGTTGATGCTATTGGACGGCGTGACGGATGTTCGTAACTTCGGTGCGATTGCACGTACCTGCGTGTGCGCAGGTGTACACGCGCTGATTATAGGTACGCGCGGGAGTGCGGCGATTAACGGCGATGCGGTGAAGGCCTCTGCGGGGGCATTGCATAGTTTGCCGATCTGCAAAGTGGAGAACCTGCAGAACGCATTGACTTATCTGCGCGAAAGCGGTTTGAGCATCGTAGCGGCTACCGAGCACACGGATCGCAACTACACGGAAGTGGATATGACCGTGCCGACTTGTATCGTGATGGGATCGGAAGAGAAGGGTATCTACGAGGAGAACCTCAAACTCTGTACGGACAAAGTGCGTCTGCCCATGACCGGAGTGATCGAAAGCCTTAATGTGAGCGTGGCAGCCGGTGTGTTCATCTACGAAGCAATTCGTCAAAGAGGGTTATGACGGTACTCTACGAAGATAACCATATTATAGCCGTCAACAAGACCTGCAACGAGATCGTGCAAGGCGATAAGACGGGCGACACGCCGCTGAGCGAGATTGTAAAAGCTTATATAAAGACTCAGTACAACAAGCCCGGTGAGGTGTTTCTCGGCGTGACGCATCGTCTGGATAGGCCGACGAGCGGGGTAGTGCTTTTTGCTCGAACGAGCAAGGCGCTGACGAGGCTTAATGAGATGTTCAAGAGTCATGAGCAGATCAAGAAGACCTATTGGGCGATTGTACAAGGCTGTCCGAAACAACCCGAAGCGAGGCTCGAAAACTGGTTGATTCGTAACGAAGCGCAGAACAAGAGTTATATCGCCAAACCGGGCGCCAAAGAGGCGAAACAGGCTATCTTGTCGTACAAAACGCTTGTTAAGGGCGATCACTACACGCTTTTGGAAGTGAACTTAGAGACCGGACGACACCATCAGATACGGTGCCAGTTGGCGGCTATCGGTTGTCCGGTGAAGGGCGATCTGAAGTACGGCGCCAAGCGTTCGAACCCCGATGGAGGCATCTGCCTGCATGCACGAAAAATTGAATTTATTCACCCTGTAAGTAAGATACAACTATGCATTACAGCTCCCGTACCCAACGATGGTTTATGGCAGCAATTGGCTGCCTCTGTTCAGTAATCGCATCCGCAGCCGTGTTGCCGGACACGATCGTGGCTTTCCCGGGTGCCGAAGGATTCGGTAAATATACTTCCGGTGGTCGCGGAGGTAAAGTGGTGTATGTGACGACGTTGGCTGACGATGCCAATGGAGAGACGGTAGGCTCGTTGCGATGGGCGATTAAGCAGTATCCGGGCGAGCCGTTGACGGTGTGTTTTGCCGTGACGGGAGAGATCCGGTTGGTGGATCGGTTGTATTTCGATCGTCGTGAGAATTTTACGTTAGCCGGCCAAACAGCGCCCGGAGCAGGAATTGTTATCACGCACAATAAGGTGGAATTCGGCAATTCGAAGAATTTCATCGTCCGCAATCTCCGTTTCCGCATAGGGCGCTACGATGTGAACGGTAATAAACTGGAGAAGAACGCGGTAGGAGCAGAGAACTGCGAGAACTATATCTTTGATCACTGCGAGTTCGGCTGGTCGATGGAGGAGAACTTTAACACGAACGACAGTCATTTCTTCACGGTGCAATACAGCATTGTTCATGAGGGTCTGTATAATGCCGGGCATAAGAAAGGTGTACGTGGTTACGGATGCCAGTGGGGCGGTTCTCCGGCCAGTTACCATCATAACCTGTTAGTGAATAACAATGCCCGTTCGTGTCGTTTTAACGGGGCGCAAAATCAGGATTTTGTAGTCTATCTGGACTATATCAATAATGTGCAGTATAATTTCGAAGGCGGTTCCACAGGTTGTTACGGGGGGGAGAATACGGCGAAATTGGACAGCGGTGAATATAATGGTTTGAACTCAGCCCATGAATGTAATTTTATCCATAACTACTATAAGGTAGGGCCGAATACCTCGGGCAAGAAATATTTTGTTTCGGTAGAGAAAGCGCGTTCGGGAGCTACCTCATGGGGACCGAGTCAATGGTATATGAACGGCAATATGTTCGAAGGGGCAGATGCTGCTACTACGGATAACTGGTCGGCTGTGAACGTGAAGTCCTATACCCAAGAGGATGTACGTGTAGATACGCTTATTCGGCCGCAAACACCTTGGTGGAGATGGACGGAAGATTCTATCTACGGACGTTATGATTTCGATAAGTATGCCTATGCGGTCGAGGCTTATGAGACTGCTGAACAAGCGTATGCCACCGTGATGGACACGGTGGGCTGTTTCCCGCGAGATCATGTGGGATTGCGATTGATCAGCGATACGCGTGCCGGTACGCACACGTATGTAGGCAGCAAAGGCAAGAAGAAAGGTATTATTGATTCCGAAGAAGACGCAGAAGGTTTCTATGCTTATATAGAGGTAGCACCCTTAACGGATACGGACCTAGACGGCATGCCGGATGTATGGGAGATCGCCAACGGCTGCGACCCGAACACACCGGATAACAATGTACGCCATGCGAGCGGTTATACGATGCTCGAGATATAC
>Ga0247611_10000727_pt1 | contig 64676 bp, 76 predicted proteins | sample 177DNAGHGhighgp2_FD_192422 | JGI IMG/M metagenome (GOLD analysis project Ga0247611, IMG submission 192422) | Sheep rumen microbial communities from Palmerston North, Manawatu-Wanganui, New Zealand - 1770 DNA GHGhigh gp2 | ecosystem: Host-associated > Mammals > Digestive system > Stomach > Rumen... | reverse complement strand
ATCTATTTTAACATAATCATCCCAACAGTATAATTGACGTCAGAAACCTTGAATATCAACATAATATTGTTCATACCCAGTTAAACCAGTAGAATAATAACTTTCACCTAAAACATTACTATTATTTTTTATAATATCAGCGACAAAATTTTCTTCCATATGATGTTTGTTATAATCTAGCGCCATACGATAAATTAATTCACGCCAATCACAAACATTTACATATTTTATTTCTACATCATTTAAATCATATTTGTCAACTATAGCTTGCGGATTTTTTGAATCAACAACAAGACTTAAATGTTGAAGTAAATATTCTTCAACTTGTTCAGCAGTAACTTCTTCAAAAACTTGTGTTGGTATTTCTGGTCTATAAATATAGCTGGTAATACCATATTCTTTATTATCTAAAAAATATTGATACGAATGATTACATTGAGTTTCATGACCATAATATCCCAATGTGCCATCTTCATTTACGTCTATTACATAAAGATTAAATGGTTGTATAAATTTACCAAATCAATATGCCGGAGTACCATCATATACAAATTCTTTTATTCCGTTGGCTAAACGAATGTAATAAACTTTTCCAACTATTGGCTCTGGTATTATATCATTTAAGTTTTCGAATCTTACACCTTCACCATTACCAACTTTATCAGCATATAATGACATTTTACCAGATGGATATTCCCCAGTTAGAATAGAATAATAATTTGCTCAATCTAATACATCTCACCAATCTTCAGATAATTTAACTGTATTTTTTGTTTTAGTATATTTAACTAATTTTTTCTTAATTTCGTTTTCTATTTTTACTTTTGTTTCTTGTTTTATTTCATCTAAACTCTTTGTAGTCTGCTTGCCATCTACATATAAACCTAAAAAGTCTATATTAGCACACCAAATATTCCCATCAAAATCTTTATAAATATCTGGCTTTTTATCAATAGCATATCTCATATGTACTGGTAACTCTTGACCAGTAACAGATTTCTTTGTTCCCCATAAGCTAAAGTCATTACGTAAATTAGCTAAATTAGGAGTATTTTGTACTACGGATAATAAGTTGTCACCTTCAAAAGTATAAGATACAGCAGAAGTATCTTTTGCATTTGCCACATAAGTTTGGTCTCTTGTATCTACAATATTATTAAATGATGTTTGAATTCAATTTCTCTTCTTCTGGAAAATAAATCTTCCATCAACATCATAATAATATTCAAACTCACCAAGCATAGCAACAAGCTTATCAAGCATTTGAGTTACAGTTCCACCAACCGCAATAGTTAAATCACCAGCATAAGTAATTTCTGTTGTTCTATAACCAGCAGTTTGATATTCCTCTATCTTGGCAACTGTATAAGGGTTTGCGTCATCATCTGCTGAAAAAGTAATTTCAGATGGTGTAGCAAATTTAGGATTCTCTAAATTTAATTCTACACACTTATCATAATTGAAATCACCAGTGCCAACAGTAGTTTGCTTATAATCTAAATCTTTAATATAAATAGTTTGATTTTCATTAAGAGTAACATTTCTACATTCTCTTGAATTATTATCAATAAACATATATAAAGGTTTATTACCTCTATATTCCATTAATTCAATACCAAGAGTATCCAAATCATTAATAACGATATTGGCAAATGGCTCTTTGGCAAATTCATGAACAGCATCTCGAATTATTGTTTTAACTGGAATGTCTACATTACTAATCATTCCATTTTCATCTATTTCATCTCGTGTACCAAAATCCCAAGAAGAAGCAGTTATTGTGCCGCCAACTTCTCCGTTAAGTAAAACCATTTTATCTTTACCACTTATATTAATCGTATAAGTATTAACAGATAATGACTCACTAAAAGATGAAATTATGAAAGTACCATGAGGAAACCATAAAATCTCAGGGTATTCTTTATTTATTTTATTACGTACTCCAATCTCTACCTTAAATTTGGTATTTAACCCCCAATAGTAATCATTAAGAGTTATATCTTTTGCTACTAGAGTAAGACTGCAAGTACGACGAACAGCCGAAGACCCATCTACATTTATTGAGCCTCCGGTTACTGTTCCTTGTATTTCTTCTATTGGATTTTCTTCAAAATCTAAAGAAATAAGTTTAGCAAATACTTCTTTTTCATTTTGTAAATCCAATGTTGCTAAAAAATCTTTATCTAGTAAATATGTATTCATTAGTCTAATCCATGCGCTCTTAAATATTGAGCTTTGTTTATTTCAGTTTGTTCTAATAAATTATTCCACGCTTCAACAAAAGTTGCTGCATATTCATTTCTAAGTGTGTTCCATTCAGTACGCTTTTCTTCATCACTATCCATATCTTCAGCCCATTGCTTAGTGAATAAACTTTCATAATTTTCTTTGGCTGTGTTATATTCTTCTAATAAATTTTCTGGTTCAAAACTATAAGTTTTTCTAAGTAATAAATACGAAGCATCTAAAATAACACCAGAACCAACTCTAATAGACTGTATATCTTCAAACGATAAATCTTTAACTTCAAAGATAATTGTATCATCTACATAAGTTTTATCTTCTCCATAATTATTATCTAAATCTATACGAATAGGAGTTGTATTCTTAATAGGCAAGTTAGGAACAGCCACATACTGACCACTAGCGTCTAATTCGTATCTGGCAATATTCCAAGCTTCTCCGCAATGAGGACACTGAACAGCTTCCTGCATCGCAACCGCATTAGAGAAATTCAATACCTCTTTATGACCACAATAAGGGCAATATTTTACTCCATATACATCCATTGAGTCTAATAACTTAGCGTATAAGTCTTGTCTTAAGAAATGCTCTTGAGCGCAATAATCTTTATAGCTTACTTGACCTACATGGTCATAGAATTTTTCAATATCTTCTTGATATTCTCCTGCATGTGCTTCTTGATAATTATTACGTACATAATAATCAGCTTTATTATTATACTTTTCATCAACAATAAATTTAGTTGAAATTAAAGTATAATATTTACCATCAACCAAATTATACTCAGAAGCAGTTGCCCATGGAACTTTTATAAATTCTTTGTCTGTTTCATTATATTGATAAAAATCAGTATATCTATAATAATCCAATATAATTTCTGCTTGACTATGTTGTGCAGCTAAATTATCAGCTTTACATACAGGCCAATATTCAAGGTCTCTTATTACTTCTTCACCGTCTACTATTTCTGGGAAATTTAAACGAGCATGTTTTTTTATACCTTCCATATCTGCACTAGTAGTATGATTTACACCGTCATTAAACACAACGTAAAAATGACATTGACTATCTTGTAAAAATCTTTGTGCTACTGGGTCATAATAGCATCCAAGATATGGTAAATATCTTGCATCTGTAATAACATGACTGTCACCTTCTTCGTCAGTATATTGCCATGTAATATAATTTCTATCTCTATAATATCCTTCAAATAGATGGAAATCATCCGCGTCTCTTTGAATCATTTGTCTAAATTCTCTAGAGCCTTCTTCGGTTAAAGCACCAGATTCCAACAATTCAATAAACTTATCTACATCTACAAATCTAGATTTTAATTTCTTAATTTGTTCTTTTCAATTAACTGCATTAAGATTAACTTCATGATTTCTAATTGCCTCTAATAAAGCATCTCTATTATTTAAGAACAAATCTACCTTTTCTGTATTAAGAACAGGCATGCCATAATCTGTAAATATAACTGTATCATCTTCTCTACGTTCACCAAAGATTTGTATTTCTTGTTTCAAATCTATTGGTTGAGCATAACCTTTAATTTCATATAAGTACCAAGGGTCTAAATCTTCTGGCCCCATAATACCCATAGATACATCAGCACATGAACTGTCTGTATAGAAAATAGGTAAAGTTTTTCCATCTTCTTCATATGTAAAACTATTAAATGTATAATTACTGTATAAAGCTTCTGGCTTTTTACAGTATAAATACATTATATTTCTTTTAGTAAATCTTAAAGTATTATATTTTAATATTTCATCTTTAATATTAAGAATATACTTACTTACAATATCCTCATCTACGTCATCACCACCAGGCTCTTGTTGTCTATTGATAAATTGTTGAATAGGCACATCGACAATATCAGCAGAAGTAATCATATCAAAGTATGTTGTACCTTCTCCTTCAAAACTAACAACAACAGAACCTAAATCATTCAAAGCTAAAATATTAGCATCACTGCCATCTAAAGTGGCTGTAACCATTTCATCATATCTACCTTGTTCATCTGGAACAACATTAGATGATTTAAGTCAATACCCATTTTCAGTTAAATATTTTGGCTCTTCAACAGCAACAGAGAATATAGTACCAATATCATTTAACATTAAAGTACCAGTAGTGCCAATTAAGAAATCCATTCCATTAACCCATACTTTTGTGCCTGGTAACATGTCATGGAATTCTACAAAGCCAACATTACTAATACCTTTAATTAATTCACCATAAGTAACAGAAAATTTACCATCCTTATAATCTGATAATTTAATTGTCTTTACCATTCTTTGAGTGGTATCAACATCACCAGTTTCTGTAAAACCGTATTTATTTAAATTAGCAAAATTACATTCTGCTACTTCATAAGCTATTGCGTTGAATGTATGTAACATTCTACCTAAAGAATCGGTAGGTGTAAGTGAGACATTTAATAATCTTACTATATAATTACCTTCTGTTGGTGACTTAAATAATTTAGGATTACCATCATTAAGCCACTCTAAAACTTCAAGTTTAAATAATCTTTCTGAATTAATTGTTTCAGATACTAAATCAGTATCTAAAAATCCTTTAATTCCTGTGCCTTTTGATTTTGTAGTAGGTCTATGTAATTTCTCACCAAGCGCATACTTATAATCTTCTTTCTTCATAAATAATTCTGCATTATCTTCTTGATAAGAAATTAAACCAGAAATAGGGAACTCTTTATAATGAGTATACCCATTCCTAAAAATGTAAGGATATTTACCACCAATAGTATCCATCTTACTTTCTAAAATATCATTTTTAAATGTAGATACTTTTGGATTAAATCTAATTTTAAGTTGTCTTTCTCCATCATATAAGAAAGCATCTTCAAAATCAATAGAAAGTTCATCGGTCATAATATATTCTCTACTAGAATATAAACCTGTAACTTTACTATATTGACGCATAGAATACTGATAAGTACATCCATGCTCTACAACAAAATCATAAAATTCTCAATCTGATGGTTTATTACCTTGCAACGATAATGTTGTAATAGGTACCCAACCTTCATTGTCTTTCTTACGTGATACTTCAAAAATACCATGCGCGGTTTTAGCTAGACCATCTACTCTATTTATTTCATCATCCATCCAAAGATGAATGTATCCTTCTTCATTATTTGCTTCAGCGTGTAAATAAGGTTTACTTTCAGGCTCTATTGTAGCAATCGCTATAATTCTATAAATTGGAGTGCTTGCTTCTAAACCATTTCTAGTCGTTACATAATATTTAATATAATAAGTTTTACCTTCTTCAATATTTGTAAGCGGTCTAAAAACATCATGACTTTCATAGCCATAAACATCATTTTGAGAGTTATGAAGTAAGACACCAGTATCTTCAATTACTTCTTCATTCTCATCCATTAATTGAAAACGATATGAATATACCTTTTCTGTAGCGTCTTTTATTTTATTATCATCAGAACGTTGATTATAAACTCCAACATATTCGAATAAAGCCGCATTTGTTGAAACCCCACTTAATCCGCTGATAGATAAGTTAGGTCTTGTAGTATATTTAGCTACACCAACAGTAGAATAATATCCTACAAAACCTTGCTTATCAACATACGCTAATTGTAATTTATAGGAAATACCTATGGTTAATTGCGCCAATTGGTCTTCTGTTAAATGAAAAGTTACAGAATGATTGTCATAACGTTCTTGTTCACCTTCTGGTATATTTTCATTACTTCTTATAGTACAGATAAACTTATCATTTTGCGCTGTTTTAATTTTTAATTCAAAACCACCATCAGTATTTACATCCGAAGTTAAACTTACTGCTTTATTCATGTTAAAAGGCACAACAATAGTTGCGCCTGTAAAAGCTGGAAGTGTACCTTGTATTTCTGGTGGATATAATTTTGCCATAAATACTCCCTCCTCTTACTCAAACCTATTATTCTTCGATAGCAGGTTTTTCCATTCCCACATTATCTTCAATAACAGGTGTTTTCTCTACTAAATTCTGAATGGCTCTAAGGCAATCTGCCATCACCATTGTGTCCTCACCTTTTGTGGAAATTAGGGCCAACGTGTTATAAATTCTTGTTAGCATTTCTTTTACTTGACTATTCATTTTATTTTCTCCTTTTTCTCTAATCTATTGAGCCTTTGCCGGTAAGCATATTAACAGTAACACTATCACCTTTAAAAGCTATTTCATCTAATCTGTTAATTAAAGCATTAACTATAGATTTTATATTAATTATTAAGCCTGCGTCAAACGATGCTTGTGTTTCACCGCCATTTTGATACATAGTTATTCTATCAAAATTACCTTGTTGTGCTGATACGTTGTTATTAGCATTTAAACTACCTAACAATATTAAATCTTTATTAATAGATACTGTTTGAACTTTATCTCCTGCTCTAATCTTTGCACTACCTAATGTAATAGAACCAGCATTTTCTTCAGATGTTAATATTAAATTATTCCCAACTTTTATAGTACTACCATTTAATGAAATACCATTACCAGATAAACTACTACTACTAATTTTATATGGTCCAATGGAACCAGTGTTAGTAGCAATTAAATTACGACAAGTAATAGTTCCATCGCTACAAATTGTAGTGTCGCCACCAGATAAAGTATCTGAGCTAATTTCCCATCCGGCTATATAGCCTCCGCCATTGGCAACTAAATAATTAAAAGTAGCCGTGCCATCTGTATCAATTTTTCAAGTTCTTCCACTATTTCCACCGTACATACTACCATTACTATTTAATGTAATATTACCAGCTGTTAATGTAGTTTCATTTAATTTTCAAGCTCCAATTGTAGCACCACTATCATCAACTTTCATCCTTACTTTTTTATCAGTGCCCCTAATCGTTAAGTAAGGAGAACCAGAAGAAAGCTTAACAATATCAGTACCATTTTTACGAATAATAAATGTTTGGTCTGAATCATCATCACCATTCATATTTAACTGGATACCAGTATTATTACCATGGTCAAACGCATAATTCTTAATAGTACCATTATTACCATCGAATAATATTTGGGATTTTTGTTGCTTACCTATAAATGCTTTACCATTTACGTTAAAACCAAAACTTTGAATACCATATTGATATCCATACAATCCAATGCCACTCGCTGTATCTTTAGCTCCGGCACTAACATTACCCATTAATACTCCACTAAAAGTATTGGCATGGTCTCCTGCAGGTTCTTTTTTACCGGCGCCAAGCATAGTACCAAGTACTAAACCTTTTTCCTCATTGGTATAAAATGAGCCATCTCAATCATTTAATACTGAAGAAGCTCACTGATTTTGTAATACAAGAATTGGAACTCCTAATACAAAATTATCTCCATTATAACATTTAACACATACATCATATTCTACATCAGCTAAATACATAGAACGTGGTGAAAGCATTAAATTTCTTACATAAGGTAAATAGTTATTGCCTGGATGTAATATATTTCTTAATTCAATTAAATTATTACTTCCATCAAGAGCAATGGCATTACCAACTTCTACATCATTAACTTTATAAGTTGCTTTATAATAACTTGGTGAACCACCAGCAGAAGAATATACAACTCTATCTGCGCCATCAAACCATTTAATAGTTCTATCAGCACGACAAGCTACTACTAAGTAAGCAGTATATCCTCTAACAAATTCATAACTTACTGTTTGGTCTTCTGTATCTTTTTCAGCGTTTGTAATACCATCTTCAAGTCTAACTTTACATTTGATAATACATCCTCTGTCACCTTGACCAGATAATGTTAATCTTTCGGTTGAATTATCAACACTAAAGCCAGGACCATAAACAACACTATATTCAATTGACTTAATTAAGTCATTTACTAACTTATTATCTTCATCATATAAATAGTGATGTAATTGAATATAATTATTATTTTCTCCTAAAGTCCAAGCTGGAGGAGCTGCTTCAACTAACTCATTAGTAGTTTTATTATATTCACTACCCATACTAATAATTAATGTGTTATTAGTTCCATTAGAACCTACAACACCAAAAATTAATTCTTTCTCTGATGGGCCGTATGTAATATTATTTCTAACAACCTCGCACTTAATAACATTATTACAATCACTTTGTAATAAATGAGGTTTAATTCTATATGTTTGTTCAACAACACAATCTTTTGTAGAATAAGTACCAGAAGAGTGTGATATTATCTTTGGATTACTTCTAACAATTATATAATAATCATCTGTAATTTCAATTCTTTCATCATACTCATCGGTATGTTGTTCTGTATAATTAATGCCAGCTATTGGCTCTTGTATCATAGTATTACCACGAGGTATGTACCACCTTACTTGAGTAATCCCAGCATTTTGGTCTTGTGTTAATAATGACTTAAAATTAAGTCTAATTATTCTATCTTTGTGTTGTTGAGAAGATGAAATTAAATCATTAGTAAGTGTGTCATAAATACGATATACGCCATCATCATCACAACTTAATCCAAGACCTTGAACATAATCAATTGCGCTCTCATCTTCTTTATTGATTTCACTAGTAAAAGTTAAAATATCAGATTTTAAATAAGTGTAGCAAGAACTTACATCTAACTTTAATCTATTTAATCTTTTATTAGTTTTTTCATATTCATCTTGTTTCTCAGCTATTAAAGTTTCTGTTGTTGTTATATCATTATCATAAAGACCTATAATACTACCAGAAGTAGAAACATTAGATAATTTCAAAAATTCTAAATGAGCGTTTAATGAATCAATATCATTTTGTAATGCTTGTAATTCTGATTCAATTTCACTTTTTTTATCTTCATATTCATCATTAATTTCATCTAACGATTTATTATCTATAATTTCTACAATACATTTAATATATTCATTATTTAGATTTGATTGTGGAATAAATATATAATTGAATAAATGTTGATAATCAACACTATCAACTTCATCATTACTTACTTCTTTTCAATAGGTGCCTGCAAGTTCATCATTAGAATCTCTATCAAATCTATACCAATGAATCTTAACTGTATAATTTTCTAAATCAACATGCTCTTGTACTTTTTCCCAATTAATTAAAGCAACACTTCTAGCCAATGGGTCTTTTAATACATGTGACCAACGTAGATTAACTGTTTTCTTATTTTGTTCATCTGTTAAGCTACTGCTATAAGTTAAACTGTCTTTTGTATAAATAACAATCTTTTCTTCGTTACTTGCTTCATAACCAAGCATTAACTTTATATTATCTACAAACAAATTATCTGGTAATAATTCATCAGTGCCTGGAATTGTATGGTCAATTAAAACAGTTCTATCTTCTCTACTATAAAAATTCGCAGTTTGATAGAAAATTATTTGTACTGTTTCTATATCTTCTCAATCTGTAATATCATATACTAAAGATTGAGTATAATAATTTTCAAAATCGTATGGGTTGCCCCACATATCAGAGCTATCAAATAAAATACTATTAGGAGTTATATTTTCAGTTTCTTCGCTCGCTTTAGCTTTATTCTGTGAATTAAACTTAAATAATAATCCATAATTACCATTTAATGCTTGTGGTATATGCGACATAAAATCAGCTTGAATCGCTAAACGATTATAAGCTGCGCCATCAGCCACCCTTATAGTGCCAAGAGTTTTATATAAATAACCTTCTTGCTGTTGATAATTACTAGCATTTACATTACTATTATTAGCCAGTAAAGAACTTGAAAGGCTTATTGAGCCAGGAATTTTTTGACCATCTTCATCTATTAATTCAGTATCTTCACTTTCTAATAGATTTCCAGTCATATCAAAAAATTGTTCCATTGGGTTAAGATAGGTATAATCTTTACTCTTGTCTGTTACTTCTCTTCCAAGAATGTATTTTTGTTGATTATAATCCCCGTTAGGAACATTAACATATACACTATCCCCTTCCTCAAAAACGAATTGAGAACTAATAGCGTACGCAATAAAAGTATTGGAGCCATCACTTACACGATAAACTCTTTGTTCATCATCAAGGACTTCAATTACTTCACATAATATTGTTTTATCATATTTAAGATTTTCTAGACGCTTTTGGACTATTAAATCCATTGCTTCCAAAAAATTCTCTGCGTAATCTTTTGGCATCTCTAATTCTCCTTGTACTCCTCTTCTTTATATATTTTAAGATAATTCTTTCTATTTTGTCAAGAATAGACCAAAGTAAAAGGTTCTCATCTGAGAACCTTTTTAATGTCTATTAGCATATTGACTTGCTCTGTTAAGTAAATCATTAAATGCCATTTCAATTTCAGAATGGTCAACAGCGTTAGGGAACTCTGCTTGGATAGTAACATTTTGATTCAATCCTTGATTATCTAATAAGAAATCAAACTTACCAGATAAATCAGCTCGTGAAGCATAACTTAATCCATTAGATAACTCAGCGATTCTACGCACTGCATTAACCGCAGCAAGCATATTTTCTGTATCTTCTTGATTAAGGACAAGTTCTTTCTGATGAAGTAAAGCCCATCTACCATCAGTGCCCCATTCACCAGTATAACCACCAGTATCAAAAGCTCCACTACCAAAATATTTTAAATATTCCTTTACGCTTACAGATTCACGCAATCCATAAGTGCCATCTTTACTTACTCTAATTGAACCATTAGAATCTCTTAAAGCGCCATTCAACCATGATGATAAATTGCCGCCAGTAACATTAGTTGCTACAACTTTATTATTTAATGAAATAGTATAAGTTTGGTTATTTTTATTATCATTGTTATTATTTGCTCTTTGAGCATTTAAAGCTTTTTGACCTTCTATTTCATTATTCAACTTATCAATGCCGGCAATTCCTGCTGGTGCAATAGCACTAGTAACATAATTACTAATTCCACTATAACTTGGTCCGCCAATAGCAGCTAACTGTCTAATTAAATCACCAATAGACTTAATCATCTGAACATTATTACTAATAACGCTTTGTGCTACATTAGCGTATTGTTGTGCAAATTGAGAAGCCGCACTCAATGCTTGGCCATATGAATTTACAAAATCATCTGACATTTGTTGCGCACTTTGGGCTGCTTCATCTGACCTCTGTTGTACATAAGCTAATGAACCATCAACCACATTAGCAAATTCCATAGTTGAAGTTCCGGCAGCCGCCATAGCAGCTTCGTATCTCATATCAAAGATTTCAAATTGTGAAGCTACATCTTCTGCCATTTGCGTTACAGCATCTTGCCAATTCTGCTGTACTTCTTCAAGTGTTTCATAACCAGTAATTTGAGAATATACAGTTTCTGCAAAATTATCAGCCACATCCCAATCAGAAGCAATCGCATATTCATTAACCTCAACATTACAATCTAGAGCTAATTGCATCTGCTCTTCTAAATAAGCTTCTTGCTCAGTATACCAATCAATTAACTCTTGAGCCTTCTCTTGGTCTCCCTCACCAAGAGCAGCAAGTTCTTCAGATAACTTACGTCTATTTTCTATTAGACGTTGCTGTAACTCTTCGATTTGTTGAGTATTGGCTTGTGCATAAGCAAATAATTTATCTTCATAATTGCCTTGTGCTTCAGCGATATTATTCTCATCGGCAGTATACATATAGTTATAATTGCCTTCAGCATCTGCAACCATACGTACCTGTGATTTAGCATTTTCTGCTTCTCTTAAAGCAATTTCTGCTTGATATAACTCATAACGTTTCTGTAATGTATCTAGCTGATAAGCACTTACATTAGCATCTTTTTCATTTAATTCCTCTATTTCTTCCATCAAACTCTTTAACTGTTTTTTACCAGCTAAATCATCCGTATTATCCATAGAGTTAGTTATATCTCTAATTAATTTATTTAAATTATAAACTCTTTCATATTTATCTAAATAATTATCTCCAGCTTCTTGTGCTTTATTATATCAGAATGATAACTCATCAAGACTACCTGCTAAACCAGAGACAGCATCACCAAATTTAGTAGTTGCTTGCTCTAAACCTTCTGTTAGTAAATCTAAAGATTTTTGTAAAGCTGCTTCCCAACTTTCCATAAAAGTTTCTTCAATTTGATTTAGCTCATCTTCTAATTTACTTAAAGTATCTGCGTCAATACCAGCAGCAACAGCATCTTCATACGCTTTCTTAGCAGCTTGATATTCCTTTTGGCGCATACCAAGTTCTTTAATAGCCAAGTTCATACTATTGGCATTTATATTAGATAATAAATCATTAAATGTATCAGAACCTAATCTACGTTTACCAATTAAATTAGTAATATCTTTGAATTTTTCTAATACATTATTTAAATGTTCAACCTTATTAACTTGTTCGTCAATTTTCTCGCCGAACTTCTGCATTGAATTAATAAGTTCTTGATTCAACTTATCAAATGTTTCTTTAAAGTTGACTGTTTCAGTTTCAAGCTTTTCTACACACTCTCTTAAGAAGTCTACTTCATCAGCAGTAAGATTCAATTTTTGAGCGATTTCTTCAAGATTTGCTTGACCTGTTATTAATTGATTATATGCTTCCAAACCAGTGTCTTTGCCTAAACGAGTTTGGAATAATTCTAATAAGCTATCATTGATAGCATCAATTTTATTTAAAGCTTGCTCACCTTGACCGGCAATAAGATTCATTCTATCAGCTACATCATAAGTATCATCTTCTAATAAATTCATTAAGAAGTCTAAATACTTAACAGTATCTTCAGCCATATCAAGCTTTAATTCTAATCTATATTTAATCTTCTCTAATCGAGCATCATAAATAGCATTTAGATAATCTGTTAATTGAGCATTAGCTTCTTGCATCTTAGCTACAGAATCTTCATAATTAGATAAATTCTTTTTGAATGTATTATACCATTCTTCGGCGCCCTCACTGCCACCAGCTGCATTATATTGAGCAACTGCATTTGCCATTAATTGGTCGTAGTTTAGAATTGTACCAGTTACTGGGTCAATCTGCGCGCCATAACCTTTCATCTTGGCGGCATCACTATTTCAATAACTTTGAATTTCATCTATGTATTGCTGTTGAGTCTTAGCTAATTCTTCATACTTTTTAATTTCGGCATCAAGATAGTCAAGATGTTTCTGGCCAAATGCACGGTCTTTTGCTTTTGAAATATTATCAAGTTCTTTATTAATGGCTGTTAATTGCTTATTAATAACATGATAACGTTCTCTTTCATCGTCTAATTTTTTGGTTTTAGCTTTTGAACCTCCACCGCCCTTGGCGTTTTTAGCCATACCTTGTTTATTACCCGCAGAAGTTTTAGCTTGTGGACTACCACGATAAGTTGTTTTTGAACCATTAATAATTGGAACATACATCGCAGAAAATGCACTTGTATCTAAATCAGCGCTCATAGTGGCTTCATGCTCATTACCTTCGCTGTCTTTATATTTAATTTTAGTATTGTTTTGGATGCTGGCCCATTCGTCCATTGGAACTTCTTTTCATTCTACATCTGGCTCAAATCCTAAACTATTTAAAATCTTTTGAGCTTCTTCAACGCTCATACCAGCATTAGCTACTAAATCATTTAAAACCTGAACAATAGGGTCATCATCTAATGTCATACCAATTTCATAATTCTTTTCAAACAATTCAGAATTATCAATTATAGATTTCAATTGTTGAAAATCATTAATCATATCTTCAGTTAATACAGCATTGTTTTTGGCCGTTTCAGTAACAGAATTAGCCATATTTTCTTGTAATTGAGTTATAGCCTCATAACTACCATTAGCAGCTTCTTTTAATAATTTTAAATTATTAGCACTAGTTACAAAAGCTTCATCTAATACAGATGGGTCTAAATCCATCATATAAGCAAAATCTTTACGGACATTATCTAAAGCATTTACATAATCTTCTGAGCCTTTATTAGCTTCTTTTAATGCTTCTACATAATCTTCATAGTTTTTAATAATATCTTCAAGACCACGATTATAACGCATATTAGCAGAAGCAATACGGTCAGCCATTTCTTCTTCAATGTCATAAGTGTCTATTAAATATTGCTTATATTTTTCTAATAATTCTATATCATCCTTACTAAAAGCTTCATGGTCAGCTGAACGTTGTCTTTCAGATTCATTATAATCGGTTAACGCAGAAGGTTGTTTATCTTTATATTGTTCTACATCCTCGTCCGTAACTTGACCAATTGATTCAGCAATTAAATGTAAATTTTTAAATGATTTAACATCATCTGCAGAAATTTGGACATTCTCACCATTCTCATCTTTTAAAATAGCTTTACCATAAGAATTTTCTTGATAAGTTAACCCATGTTGTTCTGCATAATCTTTATAATCTTGATTTGTTAATGAGCCACCAAACAAATCAATTCCACTATTCATTGCTTTATAAGCTCAAGCTGCAGCGTAATCATCTTCTAATCCTAAACCTTGAGCAGCATATTGAATATAATTATTAAATAATTTATTATTGCTGTCTAAATATTTCTGATAATCTTCTTGTGATACAATATTATTTAAAGTATTAGATTTTGCCAAACCATCTAAATATTCTTTAGTATAATAATTTTTATCTAATTTTCCTTCATCTACTAATTTTTGTAAGGCTCCAACTATAGATTGAGGATTACTTCAATCTATAGAATTATCATTAATATCTAAACCTCTACGTTGTAATTCTTGAACTACATTACTTTTTTTCCAATCATCATATTTTTTAACTTCTTGAGTATTGATAGCAATATCAGAGGCAATTTTAGCTCTTTCTTGAGTTTCCATGTCCTCTTTTGCCTTATTCTTAGCAGTGGTTTCTCCTCGCTTTGTTAAATGCGCTACGCCATCAATATATTCTCAATCTTTACCATACTCTAATCCATACTTATCAACTATATCTTTAATATCATTATTAACTTGGCGAGCCGCTTCAGCTCATTCATAAGTTCCTTTTGTTAATTTATCAATTGTTGTATAAGCATCATCTAATCCTTTAATTGTATCATTTAACTTTTCATAAGCAGTAGTGGTCTCCTCGACTACTGATGTTAAACGCTCATTTTCTTTAGATAAAGTTTTTATTTTGCCTTCTGGAGTTGAATCATACCATACTTTAAATGCTGCTGCAGCTATACCTAAAACACTACCCAACAATATTAATCCCGGTAAAAGTGGGCCAATAGCAAAATTTAATAATTTAAATGCGCCAGCCAAGCCAAGAGTGGCAGCAGTTTCTGTACCTTCTGCGGCTGCGTTTGTTGTATGTGCAGCAGCTTCTGCTATTTTTTGCGCAGTTAATTTCATTGCAGCTTGACCTTGTGTTTTAGCACCTATAACGTTTGCCAAACTAGCAGCAGTTTCAGCCACCATAGACGCTGTATGTCCTTCTCTGGCTATAAACAAAGCTTTATATAAGCTTATAGCAGTAGGTAATATTGTAACTAAACTTCCTAAAATAGTAGTAAATTTTTCTCAGCCACTTAAATCATCATTATTTAATGTATTTTTTATTGCTACACCAGAAGATACTAGTAATCCAAATTGGGTTGCTAGTTGAGTAATATTAGTTAAAATTTGAGACATTGATAAAGATGTATTTAAAAAATCTTGCAATGTTTGTTTTAATTTTAATGCGCCAGTATTTAATCTTTCTTGCGCATCATTAACATCTTCCATCGCAGCTCGTTCATCTTCTAATGCTTGAGCTTCTTGTCTTACGAGATTTTTAATTTCAGACGCTTGATTTATTTGTTCTTGTTCATCGCCTATTAATTTTAATTTTGCTTTATCTGCAATATAAAGTATATTACTTTCTTGTGTTAAAGCTGTTGTTACGTCATTAACTTTTTTAGCATACGATGCGGCAAAATTTTCTGCTTCAGCGTGTAATTCATTGGCTTCTTCAAGAGCCTCATCAATTCTATCTTTACTAGCACCACTTGAACGTAATTCTTCTACTTCTTTTAATTTTTTCTCATATTCAATTAAAGCTAATTGTGAAGAAGTAAATGCAGCATCTATTGAATGTATATCTTTTTCAACTTTCTGCTTAACAATATCACTAGATTGCTCGGCCATTCTCTGAGCTTCTGCTATAAAATCTTTAAAGGCCTGTTGTTCATATGAAGCATCATCTTTTTCATTGATATAGTCACCAAGTCCTTGTACCTTTGCCATTTGAGAATATGCAGTACGAGCTTGGTCTATACTTTCTATATCATTTTCATTACTTTTAACAAAAATATCTGTAATACCATGAGTAACTTTATTTTTTGTTGTTTTAGTTACTTCTTGTGATTTTTGTAATATTTCCTGTGATTTTATAACTTCTTCACTTAAAGTATGCAAAATACTTTGACGCGTAGCCAATTCTTCTTTTTGTTGCTGAGTTAGTCTATCTTGATACTTCTCAATTTCCTTTTGGAATTTAATTTCTTGACGCATTGTTTCAACTTTTGCTTGTTCTGTAGCATTTAATTCATTCATATTAATGCCAGATGGATTAGTTAAATCATCCCAAGCCTGTTTTTGCATTTGCGCCATTTGCTTTTGGCCTTGTGGAGTTAAATTATATACTTCTTGACCTATTACTCTTAAGCCGTTAGCAATTTTATCTTTTAATACAGTAGAAGCGACAGAGCCAATTAAAAGCATAGCTCCCCTTATACCACCAAAGCCGTCTATAATTTTTTCTATCATATTTAACACAGTAGCTGTAGCTCGTGTTAATGATTTAAAGAATTCATCATCTAGAATAGATTGATAAATGCCTTGAGCTGCTGCTTGAACTTGGTCACGAGCAGCTTCCCAAGATTTAGCATATATTTCTTGCTCCTTATTTAACTCACCAGTAGAATTACGAGCTTTTTCAATTAAATCAAGATAATCATCATAACTATCCATTAATGAAATAAAATTATTATATTGACGAACACCAGCTACAGTATAAGCAATACCCATTTTCTGTTGTTCATTTAAACCTTGCCATTTTGCTCCTAATTCATCTAAAATAGTATCCATATCTTTAAGACTACCATTAGCCTCTTTGATATCAACACCAGCTACAGCTAAAGCTTTAGTATATTTAGTTAAGTTAGTATCATCTTCTAAAGTATCTCCAAGAGATACACTTTCTAAACGAGCAAAAATAGTTTTTAATGAGTTACCAATAACATTTGCACTTTGTTGTGTTTTATCAACCAAAAGAGCTAGTGCACTTGAAGCATACTCAAAAGACAGACCTACTGTGTCTGCCACTGCTGCGAAGTCTTGCATACCTTCTGCGATATCAGCATTACTAGCAGCTGTATCAGCACCAAGTTTAGCAATTACATCCGCATAATATTCTAATGATTTTGAACCATCATCAAAATTATTCCAAATGGCTGTCATATAAGACGAAATGTCTTTAGCTGCTTCACCAGAAGCATTAGCCATTTTAATAGTTACATCTGTTCTTTCTTTAACTGCTTCATCATCAAGACCTTGCTGATAGAAAATTAAAGCAGCATCTGTATACTCTGTTGTACTAACAGATAATTCTTTAGCTGCCCTATTGGCTCTCTCAGCAAATTTTGTAATTTCTGCTGTATTTTGTTTTGTAACAATTTGAATATCTGTTAATGATTTATCTAGCTTTTGAGCATATGAAATACCATTTCGATATATATCTACGAAACTATTTAAAATACCATATGATAATTGAATACTAGTGGTTCTTGCCATTTGGTCTACAAAATCTTGCAATAGACCTTTGGCACGAATTAATGGTTTTTCCGCAGAAGCAACAGCAGCATTTATTTGTAAAAATGCTTTTTGTCCTTCAACACCGAGAGTTTTAAAACTAGCTGCATAATCATGTAATGTACGATGTGATGCATTTAAAGATTGAGTAAATTTGCCTAAATCTAATTTACCAAATACATCAGTAGAATTATTTACAATAGAAGTTAATTTAATAACATCTTGTGCAGCTTTATCAGCATTTAATCCTTTTGACAAATCCATCTTTTGCCCCATAACTTGGGCAGATAATTCTGTCAAACGAGTTTTTAAATTACTAAATTGCTGCTCAGCTTGTTTTGTATCGGCATTAACATTAATACCAATATTATATTGGAAGTTATTATTAGCCATTAAAAACTCCTTTCTCTCCTATTAAAAAAGCAACTTGATAGTTGCTTATATATCTATTTATCTTTAACTTTGTCCTAATTTAATTAACTTAACTTGGTTAAAACGTTTTTAATGGTTTGCAAATTTTCTGGATTGCTTACTGTCTTTTGAAGTTTTTCTACATCCATATTTAAATTCTGTGCTTGATTAATTAATTCTTCCATAATACCAAGAGCAGAATTATTATATTTCCAAATATCATCTACCACTTTATTTAAAGCAATAACTAAATAATTAAATTCTGCTTCTCCAACTATCTCTAGAATTTGACTTAATAAACCGCTTGCTAGTAGTTCATCATACAAAATTCCAGCATCCTCTAATTGTTTTTCAGTAAAATTAATATTAGTATATTGTTTTACTATTTCAACTTTTAAACAAACATCTTGTTTAATAGGATTTATAAATTTAGGATTATCAATAGTAGATTGAACTACATTAGCAATAAGTACCATTTTCTCTGCTATTGGTAAATATGTTTTAACCTCAATCTCACAATCATTATATTTAATTGTTTTAATTTCAGTTTTTGTTTTTAATTTTAATTTTGAATAAGAAAGTTTTGCCATTTTGTTCTCCTTTATCTCTTATAATATACCCAAAATTTTTGGATAATGTCAAATAATAATTTTATATAACACTTCTCATATAAGATTTTGCTAATCGTACTTCTTTAAAAGGGCTGCCCATTATACTAACTTGAGTACCTCGATTAGTGCCAAAAATCATATCATATATAATTTCATCGGTAGACCTAACAAATATACTTTCGTTTAAATTAGAACGACGAGCATTATATACAAAAAAATCAGCAAATGCTTTATTACCACCTCTACCGCTATTTTTACTATATTCAACTCCTGCACCAGTTAATTCATAAATAAATCTTATATGATACATATGAGGCCCCACATTTTCACAATGCTCATCATTATAATCATTATAAGCATGATAAAAGCTTGAAATTATAGCCGATGAGTCATACCCCATATAACTTAAAGTACCAAAATATGCACGATAGACATTACTATTACCAAGGCGTAAATCATGAGCAGTAGCATTATCATCATCTGCTAAGTAAGATTTTAACGAAAAAGAATGGCCAGCAATTAATTGATAAATTTCTTGTAATTCATCTTTTGGTTGCAAAATTATTTTAGCATTTCATGTTCCTAAATCAATATCCGGTTTTACAGCTACATTAGATAAAATTAAATCTTTAGAGCTAGCATTAACTTCTTTAATGCTTCTTTCTAAACTTTTAGATGCTTCTCCAAATAGTTGTTTTGCTAATGTATTTGTAACTGTACCAGTAGAAGCACCAGTTCAGATAGAATTACTAGTACCACTTCAGTCTAAAGAAGCAGGTAAAGTTCTTCCAAGTTCTTCATATACCGCATGCTGAATACCTTCTACCAACATACCAAAATGTTTTTCAAACAAAATACCAGCTTCTGGCCCTCCAGATTGCATAAAATTACCACCTACTGCGCCATATCTAGTCTTATATATTCCTAATTTTTCTAATTGAGCTAAAACTTTTTGGTCTCCAGTTAATGCTTCATTATTCAAAGCATGAATTGCTTTTACTTCATCGTTTATGGCATCTTTTTGCTGGCTTAAGTAGTTTTTCATTCTACTAAAATATCTACTTAATTTTTTAGATTGTTCCCTTTTTTCTGTTGGGTCTTTGCCATATTTTCCTTTCATAACTGAATGAACATTTGACATAAAACCATGGATATTGGTTTGAGCCATACGTGCAGTTGCTAAGTTAGGCATCCTTTACCTCCTAAAAAAATAAGGAGAGGTTTTCCTCTCCTTATAATTTACTTATTATTTTTAAATTATTCAGCGTGAGGTGTGAATTCTCTGTGGTTAGTGAATGTTTCAGCCTCTGGTGTAATAATTTGAATAGCGCATAATACTTTCTTTGAATAATCAAATCTAGTATAATCTGGGAAAGCATCCATTGTGAAAGTGAATGTAGATGGGTCACCAGTAGCAGCCATTGAGAAATTGAAGTTAGACTGAATCTTGCAGTTTGGAATTACAAATTCTGCAGGAAGGTCAACACCATTTTGGTCTCTGAATAAAGTAGAAGCTTCTAAGTAGTAGTTTCCACCGAATTTATCAGCTGTAATTTCGATTTGAGAAATATTAGAAGACTTAGCTGTGTAGTAATCAACAATGATATGTCTGCAATCAGCGAATTGAGAAATTGCTGAAGGAATGTAATCACCATCATTATCTACATAATCTTCATGACCATCAGAAGTAATAACCATTCTATACTTCTTGCCATCGCCATGCTCAGCATCTGGTTCCATAGCAGCTAATTCATCTGCTGAGTAATGTGTAGGGATAAATGGCTCAGTGAAAGCTGCGCCTTCCTTGTTAAATGCCATAATATAAGCATAGTTGTCTTTGTTATCACTTGGCATATATGGTTTTTCTTTAACCCAAACATATACGTCACCATTTTCTTGAACTTCGAAGTCATCAGTATTTTCAGTCATATGTTGATAAATAGGTTTGCCTTCTGTTGGTTCAATTAATCCAGCACCTGTTAATACCATAAAGCTCTCTGGTGAAATTAGAGCATCTTCCATAGTAAATGTAACAGTTCTTTCACCTTCCCAAGCGACTAATCTAGCGTTGCCTTTACCACCAGTGGCATATACAACAGTAGAAGCGCCTTCTAAAGTAGAAGTTTTTAAGGTGTCAAAGAAAAGAACAGGCTCATTCTTATAGAATACTTTGTTTCCGATTTTGATGTTAGCTTTTGCTCTTAATGTAACATCACAAATCTCACGTACACCAAATTTCATTAAATTTCCTCCTTAATGTAATTATATAGAATTTTTAATGAATAACTTTCATCCAATTATCAGGCTCAGAGTCAGGCTTTCCACCTGCTAAACGTGCTCTTAAATCTATATCTCAAGATGTATATAAAGAATATCTTTCTACTATGTCATATAACTGATATACGGTTCAATTAATTAAATCTTGAACCGATATATGCAACGCTACTGTCACTATAGAAATATACAACCCGAGGATAGAACCTTTATTTTCGCTAGCCTTTATAGCCGCTACTCTTTTACGACCACGCATTAACTTCTTGGCAATTTCTGCCGCAGCTTCATTAGCAGGATTAAACGTATCTCCGTCTGTGCCGCTTAGACAACAAATTTGCCTTATAATCGCTTGTAATTGTTCAAAATTATCCTCATCTATAATAATAATCTCGTCATTTAAATTAAACAATAATGACCGAGGGGTAAAAGTGACAGTGTATTTAGGAAATAGAAGTTTAAAGGCATCCAACACCTTATTTTTTCTATCACCCATCCCCTCTTTGGTTAAAATTGTCATAAGTATTTGAAAATTGTTAATGTCGGATAAGGCAGTGTCGTCCAAATCTTTTTCGATACATATGGTCTGTATTCCTTCCATATATTCTGCCTCACCCAAATAACTAATTTCCTTGATTGTAGGTTGATGAATCGTTAAACGGCATTCCGGAATAGGCAAATCTATACCAGTCATTAGCCCTAAATCAATACGATTCATTAAGACTTGTTATTAAATAATTTATTAAACTGAGTTATGAAAGCTTGTTCATCAACCTCGTTTCCTGATGGTGAACCATACTGGTCTTCACCACCATGGATTACATTATACATTAAGCTAAAGCCGGCAAACTCACTATTTATTAAAACTTGATTACCACCAGCAAAATAAGCTTTACCCATATTGGTTAATTTCACATTTTTCATAATTGTATCAATTTGAGCAGCTATTTTATATGGTCTTAATTCAAAATCTTGTAATTGCCATTGGTCATAATGACAAACGATATCGAATATAATTGAATTATCTCTAAATTCTGGATTGTTTGAATTTGTAGTAAAACCATCAAATGATATTACTACATAAGCCTGTACATTTGGCATAACTTCCATTTTAGGAACAATTCTAATATAATTTCCAAGAAGCCCATAAGTCTCATCTTCGGTTAGATTTGGTTTTTTAAGAGCATCTCTTGTGCTATACCATAATAGCTTTTTTAATCGCTCATCTTGTAACATATAACTAACCAAAATATCTAAATCTTTTTCTAAAGACAAAAAGCTAGATTTTGGTTCTTTATAACTTTCTATTTTCATAACAAATCTCCTTTAACTCTAAAACAAAGACTCAACAATTATGGTTTTTTCCACATCGCCGCATTTAAGAGTAAACTGCCCACTATAATTTTTAGTTCAACAAACTGTTGCTTGTCTACCAGAAATTTCCACTTCAAGTGGTAATTTTTCATCCCATTCCCAATGCCCAGGTTTTGAACCAACAAAAGTGAAACTAGCTTTTTGTTTAGGCTTCACACTTTCTGGCCCTTTGATAAGACTTGGCTCAGGTATAATTGGTTCTAAAATTACAGCATCTGCAACTCTTTCTTCAACGTCATCTTGGTCTTTATTAATATAGTACTCTTCCGCAGAAATTTCAATAATTCCACGCATGCTAATGCTATCTACCGCCTCAACACGCCAACAGACAAGAGTATCTAAATCATCAAATCCACGCATATAAAACTTTGCGTATCTTTTAAAATATTTTATTGTACTTTCAGTCTTTGGCATTAAAATATTTAAACTAAAATTAGGCATATCAACACTCGTTTTATTTTTTTGAACTGAAGGAATAGCTGTTTCTACTGGACCTCTTACAGCCGCATAAACAGTTTCAGTTTCTCCCTCATCATTTATAAAACGAAGTTCATATCTACATCTTCTAATTTCAGCTCTAAAATATGCCAACTCTGTTAAATCTTGTAAATAAATTAATCACTTAGTATCTGTATTACACCAATCGAATACATCACCTGCTTTAAAGCCAAAATCAAAAGGTATTGAAATAACCTTATCATCATAATTTGGTTTTAATTTATTAGGATTAATTAACGCAGGACAAGGACGACTATCCTGTTCTGCATCTACAAGTTTAACTTTTGCGCCTTGATAAGAATATTTGATAGCGTGGTTTAGACTTCATAACTTATCTTCTATCATACGGTCTTGTTGAAAGCGACCGCCACGAATATTTATGCGATTTTCTAAATTTCTTAAACCGCCAAGTATAACATGTCCTTTAGCCATTGTGTTTAAATAAATTCCTCAAAGAAGAAATTGATTCAAATACCATGCGGCGATAATCAATAAATTCTAAATCGACTTTTTGCATCCCTTCTAGCTTAGTTAATAGAACTAAATATTGGTCGCCATCAAATTCAAAAACTTCATTTAAACCAACAATTTCTACTAATACAGTTTGAAGTTGTTTATGTCAATCTTCATTGTTTTCGCGCATAGGTATTAATTTTCACAATTGATTAGTTAATCTGTCTAAATTCTTAACAACATCTTTTCTATCTAAATTAAATCCATATTTAGTTAGCATCATATACTCCATGTCGAAGAACATCCCAATTGGATTCAATCTGACCTTCATCGTTTGTTCTTCTACGTTTGTATAAACGCTGCATATGTAGAGATTGGCGCTGTATCTCTGAAAGCAAGGCTAATAATTTAGCTAAATGATTGGCTTGAGAAGTCATCTTAAAATCGGTACCAGAATATTTCATTCTAGTATTTTCAATTGAAGTAACCTGTCTTTGAACCCAACCTTCTAACATCAAAATTGCCAAAATGTTGATTTCCTCGGCAGTTAAATCTGCTTCAAAATAAGAATGGTCAACGATGACTTTCTGAGAAGGAGCTTCATCTGGATATTGGTCAGTTTCCAAATCGTTCCAGACATAGCCAATAATCATTTCACCATCTTCAACTTCATGATTATATTTTTCTTCTACATCAATACGATATTCGTCCAACCTCTTACGAGGAAATTCAAATCCTGGAATTGCATTGATTAATAAATGTTGTAAATCCTTTACTGTATCTTCTGGTGTTAACACCATATACATATCATCAGTAATTTTATCAAGGAAACGATTATACACGTCACTGAATTTTGTCATGTGTATATTTTCTCCTTTCTCTTACTCGTCTTTTTCAGCAATTACTTTATATTTTTCACCACTAGTGCGTCTACCTGGAGTAGCGGCAGGAGCATCTTTATGTACTCTTCTACCTTGAGCTTTTGTAGGAGCAGGTGTTCCTTCTTCTTCCTTTTCAGCCCTTAAATTAGCTAAAGCACTATCTACACTAAATCCTGTCTTATTAAATAATGCTTCTCTCTTAGCTACATCGTTTAATGGAATTGATACTGAATAAGCTTTAACTAAATCTAATACTCCTTCTGGTGCGAAGTCTAACATATCAAGCCATTCATCTTGACTACCATGCTTAATTAACTCAATAATTTCTTCATCTTTTAGATAATACTCTGGTTCTGTGTGGATATTTAATTCTGAAGTAATTTCTTCTGCTTCAATAAGTAAATAATTTTCCATCAACATTCTTCCGCCAGGTTGCATTGTTAATTTAGCAAGTTCGTCATAAGGAAGATACTTGACTTCTCTTGGTTGGAATTCTCTACGAATACCATCTTCAGGGATTTTATAAACTACCCTGCCTGCACTACGATTAGTGACTTTGTAATTTTTGTTTTCATTCATTTTTGTTTTCTCCTTTTTCTCCTATTTTTAAAAAGGAGCAGGGAACTAATCCCCACTCCCTTGTTAATATTATACTATATTATTTAGTAATTATGCAGTTGTATGTACAGTATTTGTAACTGTATCTTCTAAATACCAATCAGTCATCTTGCCTAATAAGCTAGAATCAACGAAGATACAGATGTTGTTAGCTAACATACAAGATACACCAACCTTCTGGTAGCATTGAATAGTTCTGCTCCAATCTTCGCCTTCAACTTCTCTAGTTTGTAAGCCACCTTCGAAAGCAACTTTAACTGGTTTAGTATCAGCGCCGGCAGGAATAATAAATGCATAACCTGGGTCGATAACCTTAGTAGAGTTAGTTTCATCTTCGAAACCTTGAGGTAAGATAACTACGTTATGACCTTTATAACCAGCAAGTTTGCCAGTTCTGTAAAGTTCATCCTTCATAGCTTCTGTATATCTCCAAGCTTCTTGAGGAATCATTCTAACTGCAAATTCATATGTACAATAGATAGTTGGGTTACCATAAGCAGAAGCTACAGTAAGTAATCTATCCATTTCTGCTTCATCGAAACCATTAGAAACTACTCTATTAGCAGCTGGTAATTGGTTGATAGAAGCCTTTAATGCTTCAGCGATTTCATTATAGATTAATTCATCCATACCTTCCATGATGATATCAATGATTTCAGCGAAATCAACTCTACCATCTAGGAATTCTTCAAAACCGATTTGTCCAGCAGCACCAATAGCGCTAGTTGGAACTTCGAAGCTCTCTTCGAACTTAGCAAGTTTGAATACTTCGTATCTACCTGCTAAACCTACTCTTGTAACGAACTGTTTTGCACGAGTTCTTGAGCTCATTTTTCTCTTGAAGATTGGTTTATCGCCTTGAGCAAATTGTCTAGTTTCAGCAAATTGGTCATAAGCAGCGCTTACTTTTGCTGGTAATACTTCATCAATTGTTTGTTCAATTAATGAGAATAATTGGTTTTTGTTTTCTCTATAAAGAGCATTTGTACCAACTAATTCGTTTAATTCTTTTCTTAATGTTTCATTTAATGCTTCATATGTGAAGTTCTCGCCGTTAAAGCTGTATGCTGTAGGTTTAGAGGCGTCTGCTTTAGCAACGACTTTCATAAGAGCTAATAAATTCTTATTATCTAACATTCTAATTTAACCCCTTTCCTTACGCAATTCTCATAATCTTGACAGCTTTATTTCTGTCTGGTAAATCATAAACTTTAACAACTTGCCACTTCATATCACCGTTGTCATTCTTTACAAGGATACCATCAGCATCTCTTGGTGAAAGAATATTACCTAATTCTAGTTCTTCTTCATCAACCATGTTAGTTGTAAAGATATCACCAACATTAGTCTTAAATACTCTTGGAACCATTGTAGTGCCTGCTGGCATCTTAGCAAATGAGTGTTTGCTTTCGATATGGAATGGGTCTTCATTGTAATGTAACTCTAAAGCATCTTCTGGAGCAGTAACTTTTTCAAAAGGTTTACCAGCAGCGTCAACACCACCGTAGAATCTAGATTGCTTGTCATAGTTCCAAGAACCTGCATCTACTGGAGAATAAACACGTGCTTGATAATCGCCTTTAATCATAGCGAAATCTTGGTCTGCCAATTCATCACGGTAAATCTTAATTTCGTTGAATACTAACATCCATTCGCCTGGTCCTTCAAAATTAACTAAACCTTTTTCATAGTCATATTTGACGAACTGGCCGTTTTCTAATTTTTCAATAGCGGCATCAGCTGGTAGTTGAGCCCAAATCTGTCCAGTTAATTGAGCAGAAAGGTGGTTAGGTTCTACTTGTCCGTAACCTTTATCAACATATTTAGCTGCGCTTAATCTTGTCTTAGCCATTTGTTAATATTTCCTCCTTGACTTATTTTGTATTTTTCGCAACAGACTGAACTGCCTTTACCCAAGCTGGTGTGCTAACGTCTTCTTCTTCTTCGTTTAGATTGAATACAGTAGAAGCGTGAGCTGCATCCTCTTTATTTTCTTCAAGGTCAAAACTAACCTTGTTGCGAACGCAAATAACTGATAATTTAGCTTCAATTTCTTCTAAAGAATAATTGTCGATATTTTCAACAACATCTTTCTTATCTTCATCAGAAAGCATGTAGAAACTATTAATCATAGTTTCTTTCTCTTTTCTCTCAATACCTTTTTTGAATTCTAGTAATTCAGCTAACTGTTGGTTAGCGGCATTAAGTGAAGCTTCAAGAGAATTTTTTTCTGCTTCAAGGGCAGAATACTGAGCACTTAATTCAGCATATTCTACAACATCATCTAAGTTATATTGTGCTGGTGCTTCTGGTTCTTCATTCTTATCTTCTTCTTCTGGAGATTCGTTATTTTCTTCTTCATCTTTAACTTCTTCTTCAGGATTAGAATTTTCTTCGTCTTTAACTTCTTCTTCAGAATCAAGAACTTCTTTTTCTAGTTCATCCTTCACAGACGTTCCTCCTTCTTGTAAGATTTTTTTCATTTGCTCTACTAAAGTAAATAATTCATTTCTGAAATTGTCATCAAATGAATATTGTATCTTAGAGACGGAAGCCCCTTCGAAGCAAGGTTCAACGTCTTCTCCTAAAATACATAACTTTGAAATAATAGCTTCGTTGATAATAAAAAATTCAAGATTACCATTATCATCAATTGACCAATCTCCATGAGTTAGGCTTTCGTCTAATTCCATAGATTGATTATTTCCTCTAGTTAGTACCCTACTCGTTTCTGGATATTGCCCAGTCCACAAATAACCTTCAGTACATAAATATTCGTGTTCTACTCCATCGTCTAAAAATTTTTCGAACCAAACAGGAGCTGTTAAATCTACAAAGCCATAAGGACGAGTAGTATCTTTGAAGTAGAAATTATCTTCTTCAACTACTAGCTCACGATTATGCCCTTCGAAATCACCTGTGTCTTTATTAAAATATCCTACAATAGGAGAACCAGGTAAGCTTGCTGCCATTTCTGTAGCAACTTCCTTAGTGATAACAGAGCCATTTCTATTTGGTTGTTCTCCTACATAGCATACCTTAATTTGACATTTAGAAATCAATGGATTTACTGGAGTTATATTCAGTATTTCAATAGGAGAGTTTGTTTTTACGCTTGAATGCATTTAATAATCCTCCCTATTTTTGCGATTCTTCATTAGCGATAGTTTTATCGCTCTTTTCGCTTTCAGCTTTTTCAGGACGACCAACTTGGCCTCCTTCTACATTTTTCTGAGCGTCAGCGTCTTGTGTTTTACCTTTTTTACCCACTGCCGCAATAGTATCCGCGTTCATAACGCTAGACATTAGTGGTGGTATCATAATATTACTCAAACCAAGTATATCGTTTTCAAAGTAAGCCGCATTAAGTATAGAACTTTGAGAATGTCCCATAGCAATTTGAGGCAACATCTTTGAGTAACCAATTTGTACTTGCTCTTTGTACATTTTAGATAATTCCATATAGTTATACTGTGTAGTTTCTAACATATAGAATTTGAATTTATATTTTTTAGGACTAGCGTTTAAATGTTGTATAGCTTCATTAAAGAAAACTTCAAATTGAAGTAATAATCCTCTAATGGCTCCGGCATCTGTTTGAATTGATTTTTCAGTAGATAAATTACCATCTGAGTTAAATAAATTCTTAGTAACGCCTAATGCATTATAAACACCACGTTCTGAATTTTCAAGGCTATTATCTGAAACGTTAGAAGTATCAGATAGGTCAATATCGTCTACGTCAGTAAATGTGGTCAGTACATCTGCACCAACAATCTGACTTAACATTTTAACAGCATTTTCATGTATATCTGCTGCTTCATCTACGTCAAAGATTAAATCGCCATTTTTATCCATAGGTAATTTTTGAACTATAATCTTTGCTAAGTTCTGTAATTGCTTACGACGATTAATACCTTGCATTTCATCTAGGTCTAAAAGAGATGGAATAGCATTTATAAATAAAGGTAGGCCTGCCCCACTTGGAGATAATGTAAATCTGATTGTACTGTCTGGGTCAAGTAAATACCAACCTCCGGCAATAAAATCACTACCAATATATTCCGGCTCTAATTTACCTTGTTTATATAATACATAGCCTTCCGCAAATTCTTTTGGGAATAACTTTAAGACTTTCATACGATATTTTGGGTCAGGGAATTTAGCATCAAAATATGACATATTAAATTCTACTGCTGGTTTATTGCCGACAAAATATCTTACACGACAGTATTTTATTGGTAATTCTTGAATTGATAAGCCGGTTTTAGTTTTTATAATATAACCATAATAACAGCCATTAAGAATTACCTTTAAAGCTAACTCGCCGCACAATTTAGTAATATAAGTATTATCTAAATAATTTAATACTTTACTAAATTCATTTATAATCTTTTCTGTATTTAGTTCTTCTACATCTTTATATATTTCTGGAACTACATACCAATCATATCTATATAAAGTAGCTATATAATTACATACCTTTTGGTATATACCATTTGTTCTATAAAAATAGTTAGAAATAGCACGAATTTTTTCGCCATCGTTTTCAGCTAAAGCTCTTAAAATTTCGCTCTTTCTTACAAATTCTGGACGCCCATATCTTTCATATGTGCCGCATTTGATATTTTCCAAATCGGCAATAGCGTCAGTTAAAGTTTTCTTACCTACTTTAATTTTGTTATAAAGCTCGAAGCCTTTTTCGTGGATGTTTTCTTGTTTTAAATTTTTATTTTCTTCCATACATCCTCCTAATAGCCAGCTTTCTCCATAATATAATCATAGGTTATTGTGCCTTCATCTGTATATGGTATTTCAACTAATGGAATACCATGCATGGCGCAATATCTACGTTTTTTATTATCGTTGAATTGCTGTTGATAAAAACCTTTTTTACCGCCGTATTTTCCTACTGGCTCATAATGTTGACGGCCTTGACATTCTATAAAGAAGTCAATATTTCCATCATCATTAAAAACCGCAAAATCAAATCTTAAAGGTCTGCCGTTAGAGCTATTAAGTCCTTCTATGCTATATTCTTCTTTAAATACTATATCATTTGCTTGAAGAATTTCTTCAACGCATATTTCCATTCTCGATGCTCTCACGTGTTCTCCTTTAATTCATAAAAACTCAATCAGACGCTTTAAACTTTTTATGTTTCTTTTTGCTGTCTGTTAATTTAATATAATAAAGTCCATAAATCAAGGCAGAAACTTTATCTTTTCTAATACCTTTATTCGACTGTTTTAAAATAATATTCATGCCTTCATTTTCTTCATGAAGGTTCATTAACTCTTCTTTAAGTATAGAAGTTAGGGTGTAAGGTTTTAGATACATTGCCCTTTCTTCTGGCAGCATTTTTGCCCCCATTTTAGTACCTAAAAGTTTAGTTTTGGCAGTACGCTCATCTATTAAAAGCTTTAAATGGCCTGAAGATAATTGAACTTGTGCGTTAGCATAAGCTTCTGAATTTATCGGTGCATTCGCTTTCATTATATAAATAGCATTTTGCTCAGTGTATGGAGTTTTAAATGCTTTGTAAAAACCTTCATCATCATTGTCTATACCAAAGTCTGGATAGTTTGCCCCAGAGGCAACATCAACCTGCGGCTTTACCATGTAATCTATTAAGCCAATACCTAAGCCATTGCCATCAATTATTAATTTTTTTGCATTATACTTATAATATAAGGTTTTAAGTTTTATAGCTTGGTCTTCAAAATGTTCATCGTCATATTCAAATATTCCAACTAAACTCTTTTGACTATCTCCCAAAAAGCTAGGAATTACTTTAAATACTTCTGCTACAGTTGCGCATCCTTTACGTCCTACATCGACTGCGATTACATAATAACAAGAAGTACTATTGCGCCCACTTTCTTCGTATTCTGGTTTTTGAAGAATACGATTGCGGTCAAACGCATCTCCATCAAAGAAAGCTTTATCGGAGCTGCCGGCCCACTTAGATTCATATTCTCTACCAAATGATATTTCATTGAAAGTATCATCTTTTTTAAGGTCTGATACGAAGTCTTGGTCGAGCAATCCTGCTAAAACAGGAATACGATATGTTCCACCCATGATAAAAGCTTTTTCTGGCTCGGTAACCATCCACACAAGTAATTGAATTAATTTCTTGTAACTAAAAGTACCCTTGAAGCCAGCTGTTGTAACATAAATTTGAGATTTATTTAGGGTCTCGTCTTTTTGAGTTGTACCATCCATACATCTACGAGATACGTTCATCATTGGTAAAATGACAGTTGATAAAATATCGCCATCAACGCCAACGCACTCTTCTATTAATCCACCTTGACGACGAAGACCTCTTGAACGTTCTGAAGCGGCAACATTATCAAAATAAGAGCCATTTTTAAAAACGTATTTTACATAGTCTTTACCTTCACGAGTTTTGCCAGGTCTGCGGTCAAGCTCACGATTTAAGGCGGGGACTAAAGTACAAAGCTCACTTACTTTTTCTTTTACAATTTGTGCTGATTGCTCTTTACCTCCAGAGGTAACAAATAATTTACATCTTGGATATAAAATACAACGGCACATTAAAACTAAAGTAGATAAAAAAGATTTAGAATAAGCACGTGGGAATACCATATATACATATTTATAACGCATGGCCACGCGCAAGAATACTCTTTGATAAAAATAAAAATTTAATTCCTTTTTACGGCTAGAATCTCCCCCATCTTGTAAAAAATCAATAAACATATCTGGGTATTCACGCCAAAAAGCGATATACTGTCGAAGAGCTGGCTTAATTTCATTAAGACGCTCTTCTGATATACCGAGTTTCTTTTGATGAGAAGAATTTAAATCTAATAGTTCTTGAAGAGCCATTAGTTATCAGCCTCCTCTTGCGCATCTAAAAATTCATTAAATTCTTCATAATCTTCATTTTCTACATAGTCTGGATTATCCAAGTTTTCAAATAACTTATCTTCAAAATCCTCACTTGCTTCTTCATCATCGACGTCAGGGCGATTTTCTTTTTCTTTATCGGCCTCAATAGATTTGACAGCACCCTCAATCAAAGCGCCCAAATTCATTTCATCCATGATTAAAGAACGAGTATAAGCTTGAAGGTCTTGTAAAACTCTATCAACTTTGTCTTTTGGTTCTTCTACATAATATCTTGGTATAAAACCATCTTTTTCGCAGATTGCCACAATCTCTGCTATAGAATCTACAAAATCACCACTTTCAGTTTTATTCTGTACGGCAGTAAATTTTCCAGATTTCATTAAAGAATCATATGCTTTCTGCATTTTTTGATATCCATCTACATCTCCTAAATCTAAAAGTTGATTAGCTTTAAGAGAAGTTTTACAAAGCATTTTTAAAGTATCTTTATGTCCGGCTGTCTGAATATCATAAGACGCAAGCATATCATTATATAATTGTTCAAGTTGAACCCATTCCTCTGGACGGTAAGTTTTACCCCATTTGAGACGTAAGTATCGTCTATCTTCATCGGTTAATTCTATATCATCTTGTGATTCTTCTTCTACAAAATTAGAAGTTGGTGTAGGGGTCTCCCATTCAAGCTGAGGTTTTTCTGGCGCAGGAATATGCCCTTCGAGTAAAGCCTTTTGGATTTGGGCTTCTTCATAACCTTGACGCTCCATAGTCTGGCGCACTTTGTTATCAGCCATTTCTTGAATAAATTCATTATCTTTCCATCTTCAATTTTTATATTGAGCGCAACGCATTTTAGACAGGTATCTGCCTAAAATTGTTGCTCCTGTAATTTTTTCTGGACGATTTGCATATTTAGTAAGAAGTTTATTCCATTCGTCTGGAATATAAGGAACATCTACTTCTTGTAAAATCCATTTAAAAGTTTCTGGGTCTCAATTATCCACGTGCATAGTAAGACAATCTTTGCAAAGATTAAGTTTACCATCGTTTGGATATTTTTTAAAGTCATTTGAAGTATAGAAAGAATCACCTTTTAAGGTTCTATGACATTTTTCGCAATAATAATATTTATCTTCCATTACTTCCTCCTGTATTAAAACACCAAAAGAAAACGAGCTAGGCTATCTTTTTTTGTCCAACGCAGTGTTTTTTTCCTTAGTTTTGGCGTTTCGGCACTCTTTACATATTGAATAAAAGCCATCTTTAGAAGTTGAGTTTTTTGAGAAATACTTATTGTGGGCAAGTTTAACTTTACCGCACTTAGAGCATTTTTTTCAATGGCCATATTCTTTTTCTGTATAGTATCATTCCAAATAATCATCTTCTGCTTTTGAGGCAATAATGGCTGGGATTTTTTTACGCCATAAAGATGAAATATATTCTAAAGAATGGCATACACCAAAAGTAGACATTAAATCTTGCTGAATATCTATGTTTTGCATTTCAGCTATTTTATCTTTCATAATAAGTTGATATACAGGATAGTCGGCAAGTGCTCTTTTAGATACGTCTTTAAATTCTTCCAAGAGATAGTAAAGGTCGGTATCCATTGCGCCTTGGGTTGCTTGCGTTAGAGTGGTGTAATTGCACATAATGGCGCAGCATACTGCGGGGTCGATGAGCGAAACACCATGAGGAACACAATAACCATCTTCATCAAATGTGATGTTTTCATCTAATGAAATATGGTATGGGAATTTTGCCATATTGGCTTTGTTCGACATTCCGGTGATTGGCTTTTTGAAGCTGCGGATTGTGTATTGCTCTCTTCTCGCTTCGATGAGGGCGGACTTGGCTATAAACTTATCTCGTCCCTCGCATTTTTTTACTGCTTCCTCCCAGAATGCGATTGTTTTCTGCTGTTCCCTTAATTCGGGTATCTCTTCTAGGTCTTGTTCGGTAATGCGATTTTTAGGCCTGAAGATAATATATTTGTCGTTGTTAATGAGGTTATAGACACCATCCTCGCCATTTTCAAATTGGTCTACCAGCCCTTCATAAGAGGTCTCTCGCTTATTCACTGTAGATAGACGATTGGTAGTAAGGATTTCTTTTTTATCTTTTTCTTCGTCTGTCATACAGAAAATCAAATAATCTGAAAGAATCTCTAAATACTTTTGGTTTGGATGAGGGTCTTCCTCTAAGATTTTTTCTACTAGAGCTTTACGCTCTTCTAAAGTTTTTAGAGTATAGTCTAATTTCATACTTATACTATACATTATTACTGGGCAAAAAGTCAAATTTGACAAAATCCTAATAAAAGACGTATAGTATAGGTATGAGCTGGATAGTCGCGCTTTTATGAATGATATTATCTCTAGCTACACTGGTGACTAGGCTAGAGTTGTGTAATAGACAATTGACACCATGAGAGAAGGTATTAGTACTTTTAATCTGCCTATTGGGCGGACCGGTACTAGTGCTGGGAAGCACGTTAGAGTTAATGCTAACGGATATTTTGGTGGACGAAGATGATACGCTGAAGTATTAAAACTTGGGGCGGGACTAAGTACCACGAAAAACTTTTTTTTAAATACAATCCAGAAAATCTCCCAAAATGTATCCCCCTATACAGAGATTTTTTAAGAGAGCATCATCGCAACACCTCGGGACGCCTTTAACAACGCCCTAAACATCGCTGCGTCAAGGGGTGCGACGCAGCGGCTTTTGCTTGCGAAAGGCTTTAGTAATTTTTCTGCGTAAAAGCAAAAAATTTTTATTTTTTTATTTTTTCCGAAAACTACTAAAGCCATGCCATATGGGTTGGGTACCAGACCTTCTGGGGTACCGGTACTGGTGCGAGTACCCATGCTATGTTATATAAAATAAAAGCTTTACATCGACGTGAAGCTTTTTTATTTTTTTGTAAAAAGGTGTTGACAAAACCAATAGAGTGTGATATTATAATATTGTAAAGAGGTAATATAGTATGTTAGATATTAAGAAGTATAAATTACAAATAGTATGGGACGCATTACACGAAGAGACCTTTGACCGTCTAGGCTTTAGGGCTTTGCTTAATGCACACATAAGAGAGACATACAACTATTTATTTACTGAAGAAGAATTAAACAATAAATGTTTAAGACATAACAAGAACTTTGTTAGTATACACTTTAACTATGTATACTCTTGTGGCGCCTTGGTGCGTGTTGGTCGTGGCAAGTACATACTTAATGAAGACTATTACAATAATAATGTATTTGAAAAAATATAAAAAGGTATTGACAAATATATTATTATATGATATTATAATATTGTAAAAGGTAGAAAGGTTGTTGTGCTATGGTGTATAAGTGTTGATGCTTCATCGCTTAACAAGACAACACTATACTTACAAACTTATTACTTTGTGTAACTTTGTTGTAAAAAGGTGTTGACAAGATAACACAAACATGTTATACTAATAATGTAAAGAGAGGTAAAGAGTTATGACAATTGAAATGTTATGTGAAAAGTTAAATATTAAAGGTTTAATTACTTATACTGAAAGTGATAAGTATATTGGCTTTAGATATAATGGTAAACAATATGTATATAATAAACTTACTGACAACTTAATTGTTGTAGATTAAAAGAGGTAAATAATATGAATTCAACTTTATATTCAATTATATCAATGATTATATTATTAATTGCAATAAGTAAAAATAATATTACAAATAAGTAATAAAGGCTTGACAAGACTAAGCCTTTATGTTATTATAATAATGTAAAGAGGTAAAACATATGAAACAAAGACATTTAAGAAAATCTATTCAAACTATATTAGAACTTATTACTTTCTGTGGTGTTGGGTTCTTGTGCATGCTTGTCGACTTCTCTCTATCCTTTGCACCGGTACTGGTCGCAATAATAGGGGTACTTGCTTTTAACACTTGGGTACTTGTCAACTGGGGCAAGTACGAAGGGGACTAAATCAAGTACCCTTTTTTTCGGCGGCGCGGCGTCGGGTCTGGCGCGCCGAATCGCGCATTATATCATAAGACCACAATTTTGTCAAGAGTTTTTTGCAAAAAAAATTTTTTATTTTTTTTCCTAAAAAGTGTTGACAAACCTATACAAATATGTTATTATAATAATGTAAAAAGAGGTATAAAAATATGACTGTTAAAGAGTTGATTGAAGAATTAAAAAAGATGCCACAAGATGCTGATGTTTATAGACTTAATACTGAAGAAGATAGATGGTATAGTGACCACGATGAAGAAATTCTTAAAGTTGAAAAAGTAAATGACTATGAAGTAAGATTAAAATAAAAATATTTTAAAAAAATACTTGACAAAAATTTTAAACATGATATAATAAAAATGTAAAGAGAGGTAAAAAAATATGACATTAAATGTTGAAAGAGTTATAATAAAACAATATGAATTAACTAAAGAAGAAATTGCAACTTTAGAACAAGCGAATAAAATTATTAATGCAATCGCTAATAAAATGGAAAACATTAATGATGAACAAGATTTTGAAGTATTATTACAAAACAAATCTACTGGTGATATATTCTCTGCTTATGATATAAATACGGCAACAGAAACAATTCAAGCTATATTAGATAGTGAAGTAAAATTAGATGAATATTAAAAAATAGGGCTTGACAAAAGCCAAGTCCTATGATAAAATAAAGTTGTAAAAGAGGTAAATAAAAATGTTGTACTTGGTAATAAATGAATTTGATGAAATTGTTGGAAGATTTAAAGATTTAAATCGTGCTAAAAATTATTTAAAAGAACGTAATGATAATTCAATTATAAAAGAAGTCACATTCAAACAATATGAAGAAATGAAAAAAAATTTTTTAAAAAACTATTGACAAAAAAACCAAAAGTAGTATAATAAAAGTGTAAAGAGAGGTAATTAAAATGTTAGATTTAAGAAAAGTTATGAATGAAATTAATGCTAATACTGAACTCACTGAAAATGAAAAGGGCTTCGCTCAATTTGTATTCTCTAGACGTTCTAGTGAGTACTTCTTAGATGTTGCGGCAAAACTTTTGAAAAAAGATGTTAAAATTCTCTTGACTTTTGCTACCAATAGTGATATAATAAAACTGTAAGAGGGCTTATGCCCTCCGGCGCGCCGCCCACAGGGCATCAGGCGCGTTTTTTTGTTGGGTACCGGTACCGGTAATTTTTTAAAAGGGCACTGGCTCGCAAGGGCAAGTACCTTTTTTCCTGTTTTGGCACTCACAAGTACCTTTTGCTAAATTATGTGAAATTATGTGAAATGCTAAAAAGTGCTTGACTTTTAAAATAGATATGATAGAATAGTATTGTAAGGTAAAGGTAAGCCTTACAAGTTGCTCCTTGAAAACTGAATAAAAAAAAATAAAAAATTTTCAAAAAAGTGTTGACAATCACTTACAAAAATGTTATTATAATAATGTAAAGAAAAAGAGGTTAAAAGATTATGAAATTAGATTTAAGAAAAACTTACTATTGCGTACTTGATACTGAAACTTGCCCAATCACTCCAAGTGATAAGGTAGACCCACACAATATGCTTGTCTATGATATCGGTTATCGTATCATTGATAAAAAGGGTACTTGTTATCTTGAAAGGTCGTTTGTTGTTGATGATATCTTCTTCGGCGAATACAAAAAAATGCTTTCTTGCTACTATGCCGATAAACTTCCTCAATACTTCAAAGATATCGCAGAGGGTACTCGTGTTAGAAAATCATTTGAAGAAATTATGAAAATCTTTAGAGAAGATTTAAAAGATTGTAATTGTAAAATCGTGTCTGCTCACAACGCTTACTTCGATTACACTTCACTTGCTACAACTATTAAATATTTGTTTGAAAATAAGGCTTATTTCTTCCCATACGATATTAAAATCTATGATACAATGAAAATGGCTCGTGATACAATTTGTAAAAATAAAACTTATGATTATTACACTTCTAATGGTCGCAAGTCCGCAACGGCTGAAAATCTTTACAAATACATCACAAACAATGAAGATTTTAAAGAAAGCCACACAGGTCTTGAAGATACCAAAATCGAAAGTGAAATTTTATTGGCTTGTTTAAGACAACACAAAAAAATGAGAAGATTGCTCTTCTCTAACTCAAGGTTAGAAAATAACTAACCTTGAGTTAAAAAAAAATAAAAAAATTTTAAAAAAAGTATTGACAAAATAAAAACACTATGTTATTATAATAGTGTAAAGAGAGGTAATAAGATATGAAAAAAACAAATGTTTACTTAGATATGGACGGAACTATCGCCGACTTATACAACGAAAAAAATTGGCTTGAAGATTTAATGGCTTCAAATACTAGACCATTTGAGAACGCTAAACCTTTAATCTCTGAAAAAACTTTACTTGAAACTTTCCCAAAAGAAAAATACGAAATTAAAATCTTATCAATGACACCAAAAAATGCTACTCGTGAATATTGCAAGAGAGTTGAAAAAGTAAAAGATAAATGGCTTGATAAATATTTCCCATCACTCACAAAAAGAATTTATCTCCCATACGGAAATAATAAAAACTTAAAAAATTCTAAAAATGCGATTTTGGTAGATGATAGCGAACCAATCCGCAACACTTACAAAGGACTTGCACTCAACCCAAGTACCCTCTGGGCTTGAGTGAGTGCACTGGTACCGGTGCCCAAAAGGCACCGGTTTTTTTTGACCGGTACCCGCCCGGGCGCACCGGTGTCAGTGGCGCCGGCGCGAAATTCGCATTATAACACATCCACGCAATTTTGTCAAGTCTTTTTTGAAATATGTGAAATTATGTGAAATTCCTAAAACCTCTTGACATTTTAAAATAGGCAATATATAATAAAGGTGTAAAAAGAAAAGAGGTAATAAAAATGTTAAACTTAAAAGCCATTATGAATGAAATTGATAATAACACTGAACTTACTGAAGACCAAAAGGGTTTTGCTCATTATGTATTCGCTAATAGACCTGGCTACTATTTCTTAAAGGTTGCTGTTGAATACTTAAAGAAAGATGTAGAAACTTTATTAAAAATGGCACAAACGCTTGACAGAAGTTAAGCGTTGTGCTACAATATAATAGAGGTAAAAAAATGAGAAAATTAAAAGATATTGAAAAATACTTAATTAAAAACAAAATAGAAAATTATAGAACTGAAAATGGTCAATATGTATGCGTAAATTGTTGTAGTATCGGTGATAATTTCTATGATTATGGAGAGAGCGCTCCAAAAGAATTAAAGTATTATTCACCAACATTAAAAGAAATCGCAAACGATAGAAGAGTAAAAATTATTATGTGTGAAGATTGCTCGGGTTGCGGTAATTGGTAAAAAAATACTTGACAAAAATCAAGTACTATGATATTATAATTATGTAAAGAGAGGTAAAATAAAATGGAAGTAAAAGTTGAACGTAAAATTGAAATGAATGTTGAATTAGATAAAGAAGATGAAATGGCTATTAAAAGAGTTATGTCAATTTTAAATAAATTGGCTGATGAATTAGAACAATATAAGGCTTCTTTGTATGTTACTTATGATTATGCTGATGACCTTTTAAATGATGATGATGTACGAGGGTTAAGTAATACATTAGAGGCTATACTTTATTTTGAAGATAGTTGTAATATTGAGTTTGATAAATAAAAGGCTACTTGCCTTTTTTTTATTTTTAAAAAAACACTTGACAAATTCGGTGCGCCGTGGTCAGTTCACACGGCGCGAAATTTTTGTCAAGTACTATTTACGCATTTTTTTAAAGGTGTACAAAAAACCGGACAGGTTAAAAAATCTTCCTAAAAACGCTTGACATAAAATATGGTTTGGGCTTATAATTTAAGTATAGAAAGAAAGAGGTAAGTAAAATGTTTGCTGTAATGATATATGATGAATGTGTAATGGACGCTGTTGAAGTATTTGTTGGTTCGCTTGATGAATGCCGTGCATTCGTTAATGGCGATGATGATTTCTACATCGTAGAACCTGACGGGTTCTCTGTTGTAGAATAAAAAATTTTTTAAAAAATACTTGACAAGATAAAAATATTATGATATTATAATATTGTAAAGAGAGGTAAACAAAATGGCTAAAAAGAAAAAATCAACTCGTGATACTTGGATTCCTGAAACTTGGAGATACAATGGTGCAGGCTACCAAAAGAACAAAAAGGCTTATAATCGCAAGCCAAAACACAAAAAAGACTTGACTTGCGAATAAGTCTATGTTATAATAAATATAGAAAAGAGGTAATAAAATGTTAATTGTAAAATCTTATAACGATTTAATAAAAGATAATGGAATTATTTGGGAAGAAGAAGACGCAATACGTCTTGGTAGTTTAGGAGTTTTTTATTTCAAAGACAACAAATGGCCAAAAGCCTTTGAATATGAAGAAAGCTGGGACGCTCATTTTTGCGATAGTTGGCATGAAATTGATAAAAACGAGATTATCTCATATTTAAAAAAGGAAATTAAAAACAATAAAGAAACCCTTGAAAAAATTGATGAACGAGTTAAAGAATATAAACGCAAATTAACAAAAGAAGTTAAAAATGCACTTAAAGAAAATACTGAATTATTAGAATTAATAAACGAAAAAAATTAAAAAAGTATTGACAATACATAAAAAATATTGTATAATATAAATGTAAGATGAAATAGGCTTACTTATTACCCCTCTCTTTGGCAATTCGTTAAGAATTGCCTTTTTATTTGGGGTATGTGCGAGGGTACTCCATTTATAAAAAAAATTTATTATAATATATATGTAAGGAAAAATAAAAAACCTTACAAAATGTTTAACGTATCTTTTTTCCGAAAAAGCAACTTTTTAAAAAAGTTGCTTTTTTCTATTGACAAATAATTATTTTTATGTTATTATAATAATGTAAAGAGAGGTATAAAAAATGAACGATTACTTATTCTATGATGAAGTTACTGGTGAAGAATTTCTTGTTGAGGTTGACACTTTAAAAGAGGCACTTGACATTGCTAAAAGGAATTTTGAAAAACCAAAATGGATTGACACTCTCACACCTGAAGAGGGCGAAATACTAGGATTAGATACCTACTAGGCACATGGAGATGGGTGTGCCTTTTTTCGCGCGCCGGGGACTGCAGTTGAGGCGCGTTTTCGCATTATACCACAAGTACCAGATTTTGTCAAGTGTTTTTTTAAATTATGTGAAATTATGTGATTTTCCCAAAAAGGCTTGACATTCGCTTTATAGGTGCTATAATAAAGGTGTAAAAAGAAAGGGAGGTAAACGGAAATGAAGATGACCAAAAGAGAAGTAATAATCCTTGTGTGTGAGGTTGTGTGTTGCTTTCTTCCGTCTATCCTTGCTAGAATTATTATCACTGTGATTAAGAATTATGCAAGAAATACAAATGACGAAAAATTTGATGAAGTTGTTAAAATATAGTTGACAATTTCATCAAACTATGATATTATAATAATGTAAAGAGAGGTAATAAAAATATGGAATTATTAATTAATAACTTACATTGGAATATTGATTGGGTTGAACAAGACTCTTCAACTTTAGATTGTGAGGGTACTGAACAAGTTTGTGGTATCACTTATAGAACTAAATGTCACATCTTCATAAATAACAATTTGCCACTTGACTTAATGAAAAGAACAATTGCTCACGAGTTAACTCACGCATACATTTGGTCTTATGGTCTAATGCAATTTGAAAATTTCAATGAAGAAAATGTTTGTGATTTTATGGAAAGTTTTGGTTCTAAAATTATGAAACAAACTAAAAAGGTACTTGACTTTTATAAAAATGAGGTAATGGATACCGGTGAATAGACCGGTGCCCAAACCTCAAGTACCGGTATCTATTTTTGGGTACCGGCGGGCCGGTGTCGCAGGCGACGGCCCGAATTTTGGGTACTGGTACCGGTGCCAATTTTTTTCTTCGGGTACTGGTGATACTGGTACCGGTACCGGTGTCCTAAAAGCCGGTACCGGTACTCGCTAGAACTCTAACGAGTACCCATTGTTACTGGCGGTATGGTTACGAGGTACTCGAAGCCCTCGGCTCTTAATTTGTTCTTATCAATCGTGTTAGGCATTATATACCACTCTGTGTTATATTCTTCATCTGCCTTTTCACAACCGATGAACTCTAACCAAAACTGCCACTTTTTTTCTTCGGATTTGTCACCTTCTTTCCAACTTATGAACTGAATAGAAGGATTGTAAGTCTTATATTCGCTAATTCGTTTTGCTGGGTTGTCGGTGTAACCAATCTTAATTGTACGTTGTTTTTTTTCACTTACTAAATAAATCATTCTTTTTACCTCTTTTCTACACTATAATAATATCATTTTTGGTGTTGTTTGTCAACACTTTTTTTATTTTTTTTAAAAAATTTTTTGCGTTCACGGGTGCCTGGCGGCGAAAATTATACCACAAGTACCCACGCAATGTCAAGAGTTTTTTGAGCTTTTTTAACTTTTTTTATTAAAATCCTAAAACTCGTGAAAACATTTTCATTAAATTTTCATCATTTTCATATTGACAATAAAATAAGGATATGATATTATAATAATGTAAAGAGATAGAAAGGACACCAAAAAAAAGTTAAAAAAATTAAAAAAAAGTATTGACAAATAAAAAAACAAGAGTTATAATTAAGGTGTAAAAAGAAAGAGGTAAATAAAATGACTAAAAATGAATTTGTAAAATTAGTACTTGATGAATTAGAATATGTAAGTGGCGATGATGTTGTTGCTTGTGATGTAACAATCGTTACTGATGAATGTGAGGTCTTAAACTTCACATTCAAAGAAGAAAATTAAAAAAAGGTGTTGACAACTTACACAAAAAGTTGTATAATAAAATTACAAAGAAAGGTTAAATAAGGTAAAAAAAAATTATGGCTAAAATTACTAAGAAAGAAATGTTTGAAAGAATTGTTGCTCGCTTAACTGATGTTGATGAAATTAATTTCATCAATAACGAAATCGCTTTACTTGATAGAAAGTCCGAAAGAGCAAAAAATGCTACTAGAAAGCCTTCAAAGGTTCAAGTCGCAAATGAAAATTTGAAATCCGAAATCCTAGATTTTATGGCTACTGTTGACAACGCAACTATAAAAGATGTATCCGCAAAATTTGAAATTTCATCTCAAAAGGCTACACCACTTATGAACGCACTTGTTGAAGATGGTAAACTTAACAAAGTCGTTGAAAAAAGAGTTGCAAAATATTCTTTGATGTAGTATAATAAAAGAGGGTAGGAAAAAAACCTACCCTCTAAATAGAAAAGAGGTACTTGTATGAATGAACTTGAAAAAAGAAAAAACGCTATGCGAAAATTAGGCATGAGCGAAGATGAAATTGCAAAGGCACTTGAAGATGATAAAAAAATTGATAAGGGTGAGCGTTGCGAGTGGGAGCCGACACTTGAAGAAGAAAAGGCACAACGCAAAGCCACAAAATTAAAAGTGGATAGAGAACGCAAACCAAGAGTGAAAAAAGAAAAGGTACTTGACAAAGACAAGGTACTTGTAATCAACTTGATTGAAAAAGCACTTGAGGGCACTTGCGAAAATATACAAGTACCCAAAGCCGAAGGTCAAGTGGACTTTATCCTCAACGGGTGCGAGTACTCGCTTAAACTCACTAAACACAGGGCACCGAAAGCCTAAGGGCACCGGTGCTTTTTTTTATTTTTAAAAAAATACTTGACAAACCGGGCGCGTTGTGCTCGGCTGGCACAACGCGATTTTTTTGTCAAGGGGCACTGGCTAATTTTTTGAAGGGTGGCGCTTTTTTTGTACACATTTAAAAATTTTCCTAAAAATGCTTGACTTATATTTTAGATATGCTATAATAATAATGTCAAGAGATGAAGAGTTCGGGCTGAACAATCCATTTGGCACCACCCTGAAATCACTTGAGGACGCTTAAGGTTATAAACTAAAAAATAAAAAAAGTTTATAAAATCTCTTGACACATTTAAAAAAGTATGATAAAATAAATATGTAAGATAAGGAAAGGGATATAAAAAAAATCTTACAAAAAAAATTAAAAAAGGTATTGACAGATAATAAAAAATCTGATACAATATAAATGTAAAGAAAGAAAGGTTAAAAAAGGTAAAAAAATTATGGCTAACAAAATCACTAAATCCGAAATGTTCAAACAGATTGCTTCTCATCTTACAGATGTAGATGAAATCAACTTCATCAATCACGAAATTGAATTACTTGCTAACAAGGCCGAGAGAGCCAAGAACGCAACAAAGAAACCTTCAAAGGTTCAGATTGAAAACGAAACTTTAAAGTCTGAAATTGCTAACTTCGTTGCTACTAACGGCGATACTTACATCAAGGACGTTGTTGAAAAGTTTGACATTACTTCACAGAAAGCAACTCCACTTATGAATGCGCTTGTAGATGACGGCAAACTTGCCAAGAGAGTTGAAAAGCGCAAGGCAATCTACACAGTTGCCTAGTGGTACTGGTACCCGCACGGGTACCTTTTTTTATGCCTAAAAAAGTACTTGACAAAATTGACGCGGCGCAGGCGGATGCCACGCCGCGAAATTACCATTATACCACCTTCACGCATTTTTGTCAAGGGTTTTTGCGAAAAAAATTAAAAAAGTTTATTTCCCAAATTTCCCAGGCAATATCTAGGGAAATAGGAAATATTTTCTGGGAAATAAAAAAGGCTATGAAAACGCTTTCTGAAAACACTTTCATGTGCATGAAAATTTTCATGATGTATAATAAATAATGTAAGGGGGATAGGTAAGACCTTGAACCCTTATGGCTCTTTGAAAAAAGGTGTCCAAAAAAACGGACAACCCATATTCAAATCATGTGCTATAATATATACAGAAAGGTAAGGTAAAAAATTTATGGCTAAAATGACTAAATCTGAAATGTTCGCTCGTATCGCTTCTCACTTAACTGATGTTGAGGAAATCGCTTTCATCAATCATGAGATTGACTTGCTTGCAAATAAGGCAGAGAGGGCTAAAAATGCCTCACGTAAGCCTTCTAAAGTGCAGGTCGCTAATGAGGGCTTAAAGGCAGAAATGCTCGACTATATCGCCTCTGTTGGCTCTGTAGTGATTAAGGATATCGCTTCTAAATTCGATATCTCCTCACAAAAGGCTACCCCATTGCTTAACGCTCTTGTAGATGAGGGAAAACTCATCAAGGCAGTTGAAAAGCGTGTGGCTCACTATTCAATCGGATAGTGTAAAGGCACTGGCTAGACCAGTGCTTTTTATTTGGGTCTGACTTGGCACACCTGACTCTGTGTGTTGGGAAATATTTTTGGCACGCCTGTACTCGTGTGCTGGGAAATGATTTTGGCACACCTGGGTCCGTGGATTGGCGGCGCGTTCTCGCAGGGGTTGCGCCGTTTTTTCGCCTTCACATGTCCAGCAGGATTTTTTCGCTACTTCTAGCGGCCTCGCGACTTTTCGTCGCGCTCCTAAAACTCCGAGTTGCGCCGGTCACTGGTCTCCACATTTCCAGCAGCGGTCGAGGCTAGCTTGGAGGGCTCGGTCGATTTCCTGAAAATATTTTCAAGATTATTTTCATTGATTTTTTCAAAAATTTATAGTATAATAAATATGTAAGGTAAGGGAAGGGATAAAAAAGACAAGCCCTACACTATTATATCTAAGAGGTAATGCAGGTGGCTAGCCTCTGAAAAAACTTTCAAAAAATTTTCATTGATATTTTCAAAAAAATATGATATAATAAATATGTAAGGTAAGGGAAGATATAAAAAATTCTGGAACTGACCTTCACAACTACGTTAAACATATAAATAGGAGGAAAAAAGAATTATGGCTAACAAGGTTACTAAAAGAGATTACTTCGAGATGATTAAGACTGCTATGGCAGACAACACTGATGTTGTTGCTTTCTGCAACCGTGAGATTGAACTGCTTGACAAGAAAGCTGAGAGAGCAAAGAACGCTACTCGTAAGCCAACTAAGACTCAGATTGCTAACGAAGCTCTTGCTAACGATGTATACGATTTCGTAGCAAATGCAGGTGCTAAGGTTGCTATCAAGGATGTAGCTGACAACTTCGCTATCAGCTCTCAGAAAGCTACTCCAATCATGAACGGTCTTGTTGATGCAGGCAAGCTTGTAAAGACTGTTGAAAAGAGAAAGGCTTTCTACACTGTAGCCTAGTCTACTCGGTATCTGATGAATATTAAGGGGGGCAGGACTCTGTCCCCCAGTCGTGTGTGTAAAGTGGAGGTAATAAGATATGGAAAGAAATGAAAAAGTAGCAAAGTATATGCGTCTGTTTAATATATCAAAAGTCGATGCTATTAAGATGGTAGAGGACGATGAATTGATAGATAAGGGTGGCAGGGCAGATTGGGAGCCATCTATTGAGGAAGAACGTGAAATGCGTAAAAACTCAAAACTCAAGGTAGAACGCAAGAAAACTGAGAGAAAACCAAGAGAAAAAGTAGCAGACGCAGATAAAACTGCTATAATTAACACTATTTACGCCGCTTTACTGGGCGTTGCAGAGGAAGTAGTGATAGAAAACGCAGAAAAAACTATCAATTTTAATCTAAACGGCGCCAATTACTCGATAAATTTAACAAAACATCGCAAATAGCGATGTTTTTTAATGAATTTTTGGCGTGTTCCTTTGAAAATTTTCAAATGAAAATCCAAAAAGTTCCTTGAAGCTTTGCCGGGGCGCCACCGGGCGCGCAAAATAACCCCCAGGAAATAAAATGGCACCCCGGATTTTTTTATTCAAGGTTTGCTAAGTAGAGTCTACCCCTAAATTAACAAAATTATTGTACCCTCCCTCCCACCCTTACAATTCTATTATATCATAAAAAAAGTTTGCTGTCAAATTTGACTTTTAAAAATTTTTATGGTATAATAAAATGGGAAGGGATTATATATATACGAGGCACGCACGCTAAAAACTGTCTATATCAATAGACAGGATAATTCCCCTTATAACTTTTAAATATTTTCCTCCTTTCCATTATAATTATATCACAATTTTTTCCAATTTACAATAGGCGTGCGTAGAGGATGGCCTATGAGAAACCCTGGTATCAATGCCGGGGGTTTTTCTTTCAGCAAGCAAGGCTTGTTCATTGGAGGCTAGTGAGCGTGGCTCGGGCCCAGGCGGTTAAGGGGCGTTAATAGCGTTTGGTCTCAACCATGTCCAGCAGGTGTGGAGGCGAGGGCCACACCCACTACACCAAAAGTACCGACCTAGCCTCGTTCTACCACCGTAATCTAGCCAAAAACGCTAAAACCCCATTTTTAGCCTTTCTACAGCATTTTTATCCCATTTTATGAGTATATACTCATTTTACCATTTTTTTCTTTACTACAGCTCATTCTACGGGCATTTTGGGGGTATTTCTATACCCTTTTCTATAAAACTAAGAGGGGTATATGATAATGTTAATAGATACTACTAAATGCACTTCGTGTGGTAATTGCATTTCGGTCTGCGACCTCAATGCTATACGACGTGACTCGCAAGGTCATGTTTATATAGAGCCATCTATGTGTATAAACTGTTGTGCCTGTCTGAATATGTGTCCAAAAGACGCAATAGATTAGTCTTTACTTTTATCGGTTTTTCCGATAAAAGTTTTTTTTATTAGAAAAATATATTATAATATTATTATATGAAAACTTACCCTAACCAAAAGTTAGTAGAAATAATGAAATCACCTTGTGATAAGAAACATGCCTATGGTATGATGAATGCAGAGGCTTTGGAGATAGCGGCGAAAGATTTATCTGCTACTGATTTTAAACTTTATATATATTTAGCAAGTAACCAAGATGGTTACGCTTTTGGGCTTTCCAAGAAGGATTTTATGGCTTGGGCTAATTGCCAAGAGAATACGTATCGTTCTGCCGTTAAATCTTTAATTGAAAAAGGATATTTAGTCCAAGAGCAAAATAGATGGATTTTCCTAGATAAACCAGTAGAGAATACCATAGAAAAAAAAGAAGAAAAACCCACCCCTAAAGTAGTAATAGAATACGAATTTTAGCGAGAAATAAATCCTATATACTATAATTATATTATATATAATATTTCTGCCGCAAAATTTGAGGTATTAAACATCAAAATTTGAGGTAGTATACCTCAAAAGTTGAGGTATACCCAAAATTTGAGGTATTAAAAATTGAGGTATACCCCTTAATCTAATACCTCAAAATTTGAGGTATTAAAAGTTGATGCATCAAACTTTGAGGTATCAAAATTTGAGGTATACCCTAGAGTCTACTCATTGACAATTATTTTATTTTATGATATAATTATATTGTAAAGTGAGGTAAAGGGATATGAATATAACGAAAATTAACAAGTGGTTAGCATCTCATAACTTTGAGTGTACTTGTGAATTGGGTGAACCCGAAGATGATTTTTGCTATGACCACTCTACTGAAACTATATATATAGGAACTTTAGCAGAGAATAGCGTAAAGCCTTTTATGAAATACGCTAAGTCTTTGGGCTTTTATATTAACGCCCCTATTGAAGTTTTAGCCTTTTTACATGAGCTAGGACACTACAATACTTTAGACTTTATTGATGATGAGGTATTAGATAGAGATGAATTTATCAAAACCTTAATGGAAAAAGTACCAAACACTAACTTAACCGTTAAAGCAAAATACTTCATCTATCACCGTTTAGCTATGGAAAAAGCTGCTACTTTATGGGCTATTAACTACGCAAATACTCACCCAGCAGAAGTAATTGTATTAAGTAACTTACTTCTTCCGACTGTAACTGAGTATTGCCCCAACTGCCAGCAAGAAGTAGAAATTCAAGCAATCAAGTACAGAACTCAAATCTGTCCTGTTTGCCACAAACCTATTAAGGCTTGCTGTATGTGCGACAATGATAAGGAGGTATGTTGTGAAATATTATAAGTATTACAAGATTACCTATAACGAAGAAAGGGATGCCTTTGAAACTTATATCTACACAGGCACCAATGAGTACCCGACTTCAAAGGATTATGGCTTGGAGCTTAGTGTTAAATGCGTGCCATCTAAATTTTCTGATGAGCCAAATTTTATCCACTTTGAAATCCTTAAACGTATCTCCAGAGCTAAGTCTTTAGGTTACACTATTATCTGGGAAATCTAGTTTTGTCTTTTGACAAAACTTTTTTTATATGATATAATTATATTGTAAAAGGAGGGAGTATAGATTATGAGAGAACCTAATTTTGAGTTTTATGTATTAAATCATGACTTTAACCGCAAGAAAGTATATAGCTTTAACATTTTTAGCAATGCCTATGTATATGATAGAACCCTAGAAGCAGCAGAAGAGTTTTTTGATGGTAATATTACTCGTGAAGACCTAACCAATAGAATTAAACAAAGTATCATGTACGAAGAGTGGTCAAGATGTGAGTATGAAATTTCGGTCGGTGCTCCTTTCGAAACCGATACTAATAAACTTGAGAAATGGGATTGCTTTAAGCAGGCTTTACCTAATCTACCTCTTATTGTAGATATGGTAATTACTAGATATTTTAAATATCGTACCGATAAATTAGCTACTTACAAGGAGGACTAATGAATTACGCAGACATTGGTAATTTATCTTTATGCAATATTATTGTTTTAGATAAATGTTATTATGATGAAAATGGCGAAATGAGGCTAACCTCAACGACTTGCCCTCTCAGCAGAGGACTTGAAGTCGTTAAATGGGATAAAGATAGAAAAAGTTGTTATGCAATAGGTTCATTCAAATATAACAAGTCGCAAGAATATTGGCATTTTGTGGAAATTGACAATAGATTACTTGATGAAGATATTGATTGGGACGACCTACGTAGAATTATTTCCACAGGTCATGCCATCTTAAAAAATATTGACTATCATGAGTAAATGTAATGAATGTATACACGAAAGATTCCTCAAAGGAGCTTGCCGTGGCATAATGGATTGCGACCCAGATGAATATTGGTGCGAATGTGACGATGAACATTTCTATGACGACTCATTAGATGATTGCCCTAACTTTAGATATTATGACCCCTATGACCCTGATGATTATGCGGATAGACGCTACGATGAATTAAGGGATGAGGGCTTGATATAAATAAGGTTGTCTATTGACAATCTTATTTTTTTATGTTATAATATATATAGAAAAAGAGGTAAAGAGTATGAGATTTGTGATAAATAAAAGAAATTGGAATGTTAAATTGGTAGCCGAAGATTCTAAATACCTTTGCGTCGAAGAAGGCGAAGAGGTGTGCGGAATTACTTCGTTTGCTAAGGCTACTATTTATCTTAATAAAGAAATAGATAAAGACGTCATGAAAGATACTATCGTCCATGAATTAACTCACGCGTACCTATTTACTTATGGTTTCAACCAGTTTGAAAACTTTAATGAGGAAAACGTGTGTGACGTTTTTGGTGCTTTCTGCTTAGATTTAAGTGAAAATGCTAAGAAAATATATAATTGGGTTGGTGAACAACTAAATTATTAAAAGGAGGTCTTGTTTATGAAGGGAAATATTCATAAAAAAATGACTTTTGAAGACAAATTTGATAGAAAATATGCCTGCTGGGTTCAGAATGAACCAAAGGCATGGAGATTTTGGAAAGTTCGTAATCGTAGACGTTTCAGAAGAATTTGGAAAGGAATAATGAAGAATGAAAATAATAAATACTAAAACAATTTTTCTTAGCGAAGATGACCATAAGAAAATAGGGGAAGCTTTAAAAGTTTTACACTCTATTAGCACAGCAGCAGATATGCTAGAACCATATGAAATCTTAAATGACAAAGGTGATTCAGTTAAAGCTCATCAAGTAAATTGTGCGTTTGACGTTTTAACTACTGTTTATGATGCAAATATGCTAATCGTAACTGAAGGGAGCAATTAACAATGTACGATAAAAAAGAATTAGAAGAAATGAGCTCTGATGAAATTTTGAGCTTACTTGATGGTACTGTATCAGATGGCGAGTTACTAGACCATATTTTAGTGTGGCTCGATGAAGACACTTTAAAAGCCATGTTAATTGATTTTATGGTCGATAGTGACTTAGTTAATTAGAGTCATCGCTTGAAATTTTAAAAAAAATATTATATAATATATATGTAAGATAAATAAGAAAGGTTTATGTCCACATTAGAATAAAAAGGCGAGAGCTGATGGATATACGCCCCTTACCTTTCTAGCTTACATAAGGAAACGGCGTTGCCTTAAAGACCGCAGAGTTCATCTCTCAGACCAAAAAAGCAATCGGATGTAATGACTACTGGAGCCTTAAAACCAGAAACCTTCAATGTGTAGCGATAAAAAGCAAGTGATTGAAGAAAAAAGGGGTTGGCGGACATAAGGTGTACGCAGCATGAATTCTAATCATAAAAAAGCTCTACGGCGATTAGATACCTGTCCATAATGATGACCCAGTATTTAGAGAATATGATGTGCTGAAAAGTTCTGCGACACGAGACCAGAACCATCATATCCTTGAAGCAAGAGGCCGACAGTACATCCGCAACTCTTCCCCCAATTTGCAACTAAGTTAATAATTACTCAATATCAACGAGGCTACCGGTGATAAATAATTGCCGACGAGATACTCACCACACGGCTGTGGACTGGTAAGTGAAAAACCAGATAGAACAATACCTTTGGTTATGGTTACGACCATACCACCAAAAATTTCCGCTATGTAATTGGGAGCGGTGCAAAGGAGTTGAAGAGTAGTTAGTATATGCTGTAGAGATACAGCAATGAGTCAATCAAGATAAATCTTATTACCTCTTTACAACACGCAAGTCCCACTTTTCTATTTGCTTGGTTGGCTCATTGGCGTACCTCTACTTGAAATTCTCGCATAGGTGAGGCGTCCTAAAATAAAAAAGCATAGTGCGAGGTGAGGAGACCTACGTTTCGGACGAGAGTTTGTACAGATTCCTACATTGAGGAGCCGATAGAGATTAACTCCGATGGTGATTGCTATTACCTATAAAAATAGCCATACGCACATCAAACTGATATAGAAAGGCGAAATTTAAAAAAATGTCCGCAACTCCAATGGAGAGGGGGATGGACACCTCCAATTTCAAGGTTCTTTGAGGTTTAAACGATGGTGCGTTTTTTTTTGATTTTTATAAAATTTTATGATATAATATAAATACCATGAGAAAGAAAGAAATTGAAAAAAGATTAGCAGAACATTACCAAGAATTGCTTACTATTATTCCAGAAAAGCAAGTTTTTGCATTATGTTTACAAGGCTCACAAAATTATAATATGGCGGATAAAGATAGTGATATCGACAGCAAAGCCATTGTTTTGCCAAGCTTAGATGATATTATCTTTAATCACGAAGCAAAATCTTACACGCATGTGCGTGCTAACGATGAGCATATCGACATTAAAGATATCCGTCTAATGTTTAACCAATATAGAAAACAAAACATCAACTTTGTTGAAACTCTTTTCACAAAGTATGTTATTGTTAATCCAATTTATCAGCAATATTGGGATTTATTAATCAGCAGAAAAGAAGAAATTGCCCACTACAATCCTCTTCAAGCTATGAAGACTATGTGCGGCATGTGCTCGGAAAAATTCCATGCTTTATTACATGAATATCCTAGCAGAAAATATTGGCTTGATAAATTTGGATATGACCCAAAGCAATTATCTCATTTGATTAGGGTTTATGAGTTCATGAAAATGTACTCAAAAGGTGTGCCTTATGAAGATTGTTTAATTCCTTTTAGTGTGGATTATCTTCATAAAGTAAAAAGAGGTCAAATTTCTTATACTCCAGAAGTAGCAGAACAAATTGCTCAAGAATATTTAGATAGAGCAGTTAGTTTAAAAAAAGAATATGAGAGCTTCGCTCCTGCGGAGTCACTTAAACCAAACCAAGAGACAGATAAATTTTTAGATGATGTATTAAATAAAATTATGAGAACGTATATGAAAGAGGAGCTTAACAATGCGGATAGTTAATTCGGGAGATAGGTTTATAATTTATTCAAACGTACTTAATACGTATGATAACCTGCCAGCACAGTATTATGATATTGACTTCAATAAAATGACTGGATATTCTTTAGTTATGCGTGCGCCGTTAGAGGTAAAGGAAACTAAAATCTATGGCGGCTTAACTGAAAAAGCCGATAAAGTTTTAGAAGGATATTCAACCAGCAATCGTAATTTCGGCGTTATTATATCTGGCGAAAGTGGAATGGGAAAATCAATTTTAATGCGTCTTATTTGTATTAAGGCAATAGAAAATAACATTCCCGTTATTACGTGTTCAGAATACACCCCCGGTCTAACAGATTTTCTTGCGTCAATTGACCAGAGAGTTGTAGTTATCTTTGATGAATTTGAAAAGAAATTTGCTGAAGATAGAGAAACTGGGTTTGACCCTCAAGCAGATTTCTTATCTTTGCTTGATGGGGTTGATGGCGGTAATAAGTTATATATTATAACTTGTAATAAAACTCATATGCTAAATGATTATATGCTGAACCGCCCGGGCAGATTTTATTACCATTTTAGATTAACAAAACCAGATGCCGATTCTGTTGAGGAATATCTAAATGACCACCTCACAGTTGACAATAAAGAAAATTTGATTCAGCAGATTCTAAGTCTAGATACTTTCTATCCTTTTACTTATGATAATCTGCGTGCTTTAGCGATTGAATTAAATAAAGGCTATGATATTGGCTCTTCATTAAACGATTTGAATATTGAGTTTAGTCAGCCTAGCAAATTTAAAGCCGTTGTTTATTATGAAAATGGCAAAAAGGATACCGTTGATAATTACACAATAGACTGGTATCGCCCACAATCCCGCCTTTTCTTGGATAGTGGAAATAACTTATATAATGGCGAATGCTGTCTTGGTTTCTCAATAGCCAATATTAAATATGATAAGAACGGCAAGTTCTTCTTCTTGGATAAAGTTGATAAGTTATATGAAGATGATTATGGCGATGTAACTCCAATTAGAGAAGAAGATGTAATGACTTCCGTAAAACAAATTCAATTCATAATCAAACCAGAAAACGAATTTTTACCTTATGCTAATCTAATTAGTATGATGGCTTAGAACTAGATAAAAAGTCTAGTTCTTTTATTTTATAAAAAAATATGTTATAATATATATGTATGAAAAGAAAATATTTTATAGTAAGTGATGTTCACTCATTCTATGACGAAATGCTTCTAGCTTTAGATAAAGCTGGGTATCAAAAATCAAACCCAGAGCATTTTTTCATACTTTGTGGCGACCTTTTTGATAGAGGAACTAAGCCAGCAGAGTGCTTAGAATATGTAATGAATCTACCAGAAGATAGAAGAATTTTTATTCGTGGTAATCACGAAGATTTACTTGAAGAATTAGTTAGAGGAAAACGTGGGTATTTTAGTTACGATGTTTCAAATGGTACTATTGATACTATAAAGCGTTTATCACCTTCTGAAGAATGGTTTGCTGTTGATATAGCCACTCGTTCTTTGAGCAAAAATCAAGATTTAATGGAATACTTTAAAGAGTGCCGCAATTACTATGAAACTAAAAATTATGTTTTCGTACATGGCTGGATACCAAATGTAGTAGATTGGCGTGTTCCTGGCAATGCTGACAAGTATGAGTGGGAAGAAGCAAGATGGTTTAACGGTATGGCTAGATGGAAAAATGGTCATCGTGATGCAAAAACCATTGTTTGCGGACACTGGCATACTTCTTGGGGACACCACTACCTACACAAACAAGGTAGTGAGTTTGGGGAAGATGCCAACTTTGGTATTTTTGAAGATGACGGTATTATTGCGATTGACGCTTGTACCGCTCATAGTGGTAAAGTAAATGTTTTAGTGTTAGAAGAGGAGGAAGACTAGCGTGATTGATACTAAAAAATTGTTAGATACTGGCTATGCCAAATATAAGCCAACTTCTATTGATAGTGAATGGCTAAAAGCACGATATCAAAAATGCTATCGTGATAAAAAAGGTAATAAAAAGTATTTTCTTGATGTTGAGGAATATAAACCATTACCACATCAAAAAGATATAGACCCAGCAGACAACTTTGAAATAACAACTCAAGTTTATATTAAGGGCAATCATCATTCAATCAATATGCGTTTTTTAACCCCTGATGTAGCAGAAGCAGAAAGCATTTTAGATAAAATGCTTGAGCTTGGAATTATAGAGAATTACGAGGATGCGGAATAATGTTAGTTTGGATTAAATTCAAAGAAGATGCAGAACCAGTTAAAGTTTATAGACGAGCCAGTTCATTTTCTGAACCTTTAGAAGTTATTAAGCCAAATCCCAAAATGGCTTATGAGGTATATGAAAGAACTTTAGATGGCAACGATGTATTGTGGTATAGAATTGGGCAAGATAAATGGGTACAAGATAACTCTTGCTTTAAGACTATTAAGCCAGCAAAACCAAATCCAGCATTGTGTGATACTTTAAAGAATTATAAAATCATTTATAGATTGAATGATAAAGAGTTTGCTGCCTTTAAGCAAAATCCACCTTATAGTGACGATACAGATGTGGACATATATACTTTGTATGCTTATGATAAATTAAATATCCCAACGGGTGCATGGGCGATTGTGGAGGAATTATTAAATGCTGAATAATGATTATCCTATGGACAGAATACGTGTAGAAACGTATGACCTAGCCCCATATAAATATAATGGCAGACTTATGTGCGGAGTTATGGAAATATATTATTTACCAAAGCACGCCAATGAAAGAATTAAATTGCGTTCTTTACCTATTCCTTGTACTAACAAAGAATCGGTAAAAGAATATTTAAGAGATTGGCAAGAAGAAAATATGTTTATCCATGAAAAAATAGAAAACGAGGAAGATGAAGAATATTATTCTGAATATTTAGATGAAATGGGGTGGAAATTAGATGACTAAGATATATATTTATGGTGTTGTATTTTACTGGCTTGCTATATTGTGTCTATTCTGGAGAGTATCTTATGCAATGAAGAATGACCCAGAATTTATGATGTTAGCATCAGATATAATGAGTCAAGGACCGAGCTCAAATTCTGCGGTATTGTTCATACCTGGCCTTGTGCCTGTGGTTCATTGGATGCTTGGATTTGCTATAATGATGATTTGTTTTACCGATGAAGGTTGGCAAATGTTATTAGAAAAATTAGCCGAGTATAAAGATGACGACGATTTGAAAAAATAAAAAAATTATTGTATAATATATATGTAAGGTAAGAAAGGAAAGGGTTAAAACAAAACCTTTGTAAAACAGTTGAGTTGAGTTTTAGGTAACCTCAATTCCAACCCAACTTTCTCCTTATGGTTTACCATTTTCCAGCTTCTCTGATGGGGAAGCAATGAAATGGCGTACCTTAAAAGTTTCCCAATACGAAAGCGAGGAAAGCACAGGGATTTGTAAGTTTATCCGCGTAATATGACGGTTAGGCATAGAGAGGCCTCCTAGCCCCATTAAACTTACTCACTAATACATTATACCAAGTCTTTCGTTGTAGATTCTCCTTCTCAAAAATTTGCAATTATTAAAAAAATTTGGTATAATATATTTGTGAGAAATCACAAAGGGTATGGTTTCGGTACCCAACAATGGATAAACCCGTGAGGGAATAAATGGGAACAAAGCGTAGATATTCGGCTTTGCCCAGTAGCCAATAATGGTTGATACTAAAACGGCGAAGAGCCGCAAGTAGTTGAAATCGCAGGCTATCTACGGAAAACCATATGAGTATCCTATACTAAGCACACAAGTGAGCCGTAAGTATCGGGCAGATAGCACGGCGGCATAGCCCTATGCATTGGGGTGAGGTGACGAGCCAATAGAGAAAATATGATTGTTGGTGTGAATGTTGTCAGACTAAATGCTAACTTTACAACTATGATTAACCCCAAACTTGAAAAAGAAGGGCTAAAGTACGAGACGAGTACCAAGGACAAGGGAAAGACGTAGGCGCCGGATGGCGGCTGGTCAAAAGCCAGTTGGTTCCAAAGGGCAGCCGTGTCTACGAAAAAAGAATATCAATGACACTTTTGAAGGAAAATTACATTTAAAGAAAAATACAGTTTCTTTATCAAATGATATTGTGAAAAAGCAAAAGTGCTAGCCCACCTATCAATACAAGCGAACCTAAGAGTTGAAAAATACTCCCGCATATCCTCCGCAAGAGTGTATGCGAACCGCAAGTAGTTATTAGTATCTAGCAGCCCGCAAGCTGTGAATGCCGCAAGCAAGACTAATGATGAAAATGGTTATAAGTTGATAGAGTAAGAGTTTGGTAGCTTTCACAAAACTACTGTTCGCCACAGGGAACGACCTCAGAAATGGGGCGTGTGCGGAATCCGATACCAAAATCGGAAATACCTTGTGAAAATAAAACACCCGCTCAGGTTATTTAAAAACAAGATACCATCGAAAGATGGTTTTTTTATTTTACAAATATATTTTTTTATGATATAATATATTTGTAAGATAAGAAAAGAGGTAGAAAATATGTTGCCAGAATACGTAATGGATTTGTTAATCGCTTATTGGAATGGTGAAATGAGCGAAGAAGAATTAGATACTGCACTCGGTCCAACAAAACATGGTGAGCACGGAGAAATCCTTGATTGTATTGAAGCTGCTTATGGCGATTGGATTGAATATGAAGATGGATATGCAGAATTTATGAGCATAGGAGATTAACCACCATGAGTACAAGAAGCTATATTGGATATGTTGATAAAGATAATAAAATTCATTTCTCTTATTGTCACTTTGATGGTTATTTAGCAGGAGTTGGCGAAACCTTGTTAAATTATTATAACTCATCTGACCGTGCAATAAAATTAGTTGATGGCGGCGATATGTCCTCTCTTGATAAAGATGGTGCGGATTATTATGAAAATATTAAAACAAATTTAAAAGTCGTTGATATCAATGAATTTAATGAAATATTACAAGATAGTTGGTGTGAATATTGCTATCTTTATGATAAAGAATGGGTTTATAAGGAACTTGGAGAAGATGGTTGGGGCGATATGAGTCATTGGGATAAGTTGGAAGATAAATTTGATAAGGTTGTTGTTACAAAATATAAATTAAAAGAAGAAGAAAATTAGCGAGGTAAAAATATGACACTGAATAAAAGACAAAGACAATTAGAGAACAACCTAAACTGTATCTTTGGAATGTATGCTAATGGTATGTGCGACAATGGTGAAGAAGAATATCCTCGTTTCACTGAAGATGAAGCCATTAGATATGCCAAAAGTCAAGTGTACGATATCTGGGACAGTGGCTCAGGAATGACTCGCTTTGGAAGGGGAATTTGTAAAGATTTAAAATTCCTTGGAAATGATTATATTGAAGATAGGATACTCGCCATCGCAACAGAATGCGATGTGCTAAAATAGATGGGGTGAATAATCACCCCTTTTTTTATTTGAATGATTGAGTGCGCCGCCGGCGAGCGAGACACATAGGAACAAAAAGTGCTTTGGGAATTTTTCAATAAAAAAGGCGGATTACTCCGCATTTTGCTTAAAAAATAAACGAATTGCTCTACGAATGACTTGTGAAATTGTTAAATCATTTTGTTTAGCATACTCCATCAATTTATTTTTATCTTCCTTTGAAATTCTTAAAGAAATAATTGTCATATATCGTGCCCTCTCTTTATTTATCAATTATGGTTAATAATAATTATCTTTATTTGACAAGGGCAAAAACCCATCATATTATAGTTCAGCAGCGTAATACAATTGACAAAAGTAAGAAAACTTTTGTATAATATAAGTATGAAGAAATTTAATTTACAATCACTACAAAATAGTTCAGTTATAACTCTTAATTGTCAAGGGTATTTTTGGTATACAAAGGTGTAATTGTAGAGAGAATTTATCAGTAATCTTATAAGGAGTCTCTCTACGCGTTAGAGAGACTTTTTATTTGAAAAAATAAAAAATAAATGTTATAATATATATGTAAGGTGAAAAGAAAATGGTAGTATTAGGAATTATATTATTAGCATTTATTATGGTATTACTTTACGCTTGTTGTGTTGCGGCTAGCAAAGATAGCAGAGCAATAGAGCAAGAAGAGATTGATTTTTATATGAATAAAAAATAAACGTATCAGTGTGGTGTTAATGGTAGCATGACGGTCTCCAAAACCGCGGGTCAGGGTTCGAGTCCTTGCACTGGTGCCAAAATGGGTCGGTATGCCTAGTAGCGAGGGCAACAGTCTGTAAAACTGTGACATGAGAAACATCGGTGGTGCAACTCCACCTCGGCCCACCATTAAGTAAAAATATTAAAGACGCTTTCAGCAAAAATATTCTTTATGGTCTGCAAAACCAAAGGTTATAGGTTCGAGTCCTATCAGGTGTTATAAACACGTGTAGCTCAATAGGTGGAGCATTTAATAAGGGCGTCTTGTCAAAATTGGGGCATAGCCAAGCGGTAAGGCACAGGACTTTGACTCCTGCATTTCGGTGGTTCGAATCCACCTACCCCAGCCATGATTATTACACCTTTTGGTGTTTTAATATTGGTTCACGATTATCCTTGCTTCGCCACCTAGCGTCCGTGGCCCTTGCTGGCTGCGAACGAAAGGTAAATCGTTGTAAAAAGGGCGATGAAACGCTGCCTTGGAGTAATGGTATCTCAATGCCCTGCTAAGGCATCCATCGCGATTAGCGGTGTCTGGGTTCGAGTCCCGGAGGCAGCGCCATTTTTTAGTATAGAGGAGAAATCAATGACAAACAATCTTAAATTATCAACGCCTTGAATGACTTATTTACATGAGTATGAAATGTTATTTGAAAACGACCCAGATGTTAAAGTAGTTTATACCGATGACAATGACGGATTAGAAATCGCATTATATGTACACGGTGCTAGAAAAGCAGACGCTTTAACTCAATTATTACCAACTCAAAAAGTTTTCGGTAACGTGACAGTAAAAATTAAAGTAGTCCCTGATAATGATACAAATGGTGTTCCATCAAAACTTGAATTATTAAAAGATGCTTTTGATGGCAACTCAGCATTGTCTTATATTGCTTCAGCAGGCGATACTACAGCATTCTCATTCAACTATGTTGTTTTCGCTAATAAGGTGGTTCAGTTCTATAATGACCAGATGGACAACCCTAATGGCTATAAATCAACATTGTATGAAGATATTGCAAGAGATATTTTCAGTGATACACCTGGCATTTTCTACACAACAGATGTAGTATTTGAAAAAGACTGTAATTGCAACTGCAAATAGTATTATAAGGGGATTTTAAATCCCCTTTAGTCTAGAAGTATAGTTTAAAGGTCAGAACAAATGGCTTATAACCGTTAGATTCTGGTTCGAGTCCAGATACTTCTACCAAATAAGGAGATAAATATATGTGTTTAAAATGGATTAAAAAGAAAATATTGGGTTCAAGCGAACAAACTCATTGAGTTAATCATATTTATGATGAGTCTGTCTTTTGGCCTAACAAAGCAGCAATGTGGGCAAATGTCCATGGGTTTGACGAAGGCCCGGGCACAACTTACTGGGTTGGATTTGATATTCGTACTTTTGGTATTCGTTCTGCCGATTATCTCATTAAATGCAAGAACAAATCAACATACGATTATTACATTAATAAAGCAACAAGTGACCCAGAAGGTTTGTTAAGAACCATGAAAGCTGATTCTAACCTAAATACTATCAATGGTGATGATGTAGAAACTGAATACATTTTCCGTTGGGGTGACGACGACAAGAGCTTTGACATTCATTTAAGTTGGGATTGGTATTCAGAAGAAAAATAAGAGGATTATATATGGAGTTCAGAATAGATAAAAATACAAGGTTTCAAAATGCAAAACATGAGCGGATGACATTAGACGAAGTATTAAATAGGATAATTAGCTTTGTTGACGAGATACCTGATAGAGAATATCAATTATCTATTGGTACAGATTCAATGACATATAAAGATACTCATTTTGTTTTAGCCATCGTTTTGCATAGAGTAGGTAATGGAGGAATTTATTTCTATAAAAAATTTGACCATGCTGGCATTAGAGACCTACGCACAAAATTATATACAGAAACCCAACTATCTATTGAAACTGCCGATTTACTTGTATCAAATCTCTTAGATAAAGATGAAAATATTTTAGATAAACTAAATCTTTCAATCCATCTCGATATAGGCACTTCTGGCCCGACAAAAGATTTAATTAAAGAACTTGAAGGTTGGGTTACAGCAGTAGGTTATGATTATGAAATTAAACCTAATTCATATGCCGCCTCTTTTGTAGCAGATAAATATTCAAAATAGGGGAAATATATGAACAAAGAAGTAGAATTATCTGATGTTATATTGTTAGGAATAGTTATTACAACTATTTTAGCTCTTTTAAAAGTTCTTAATATCTTGAATAGTTGGTGGATAGTAACTATTCCTGTTTTCCTAACCGCAATAGTGATAATTGTTTGTATTATTATTGCGGTAGTTGATGAATTTAGATACTAATTCATCAAATGTGCCTATAGCCCAACTGGTAGAGGCAATAAGCTCAAACCTTATAGAGTGTGAGTTCGAATCTCACTAGGCACACCAATTTGAAAATTATAAAAAATATGTTATAATAATAATGTGGGATTAGTGTAATGGTAGCATTTCAGTCCTCCAAACTGACGGTACGAGTTCAAATCTCGCATCTCACACCAAAAGAAAATAAAGCCTTAGATAAATGATAGATTGAAAAACAGAACGTCGGCTACGCAGAATCTATCGCTACGAAAGTAGAGGAAGTTCGACGCACGCATTAGCTGAGATGCTAGTAAAAAGATACCGCGACAACAGAGACTACAACTCCGAATAGCAAGTGTTGGGATACTCCTTAATTGTGCAGTATTCGCAGTTATTCCAAGAGGGTGAAAAGGGTGACAGCGGGTTTGTGTGAAACCCAAATTATGGTAGGGGAACCTTAATAGCTAAATGAAGTGATTTAAGGAAGGCTTTAGATATATGGTACGGTACCCAAGCGGCTTAAGGGAGTGGTCTGCAACACCATTATTCGTGGGTTCGAATCCCATCTGTACCTCCAATGGGCGAATGTTGAAACTGGTAGACAAGCTAGTCTTAGAAACTAGTGCTAAAGCGTGTGGGTTCGAGTCCCACTTCGCCCACCATTAATGACAAATACTTGGTAACTGCGATAATAACGTATTCAGTAATACATTAAAATAGCCAGTCCTAATCAGAATTTAAGGTTATTATCGAAAGGTATCATAGTCGCCGCATAGAATTGACTATGCTAAGACTGCTCAAAGGCAGCGAAATAATTTTCGTGAATTAACACGAAGGCGAACCAATATACCCTCGTAGCTTAACGGAAGAGCAACGACCTTCTAAGTCGTCAGATGTAGGTTCAAATCCTACCGAGGGTGCCAAATGCCGTGTGTCCGGGTGGTGAGGGAGCGGTCTTGAAAACCGTTGGTCTGAAAGGGCTTGCAGGTTCGAATCCTGTGCACGGCGCCATTTAAGGACAAAATTGTTATGTTCTTTGGTATGACAATTTAATATAAGTAGTGAGCTAGTCTCTCTACTTGCAATTATATTAAATTTATATTATAATATAATTGTAAAGATAGGAAAGGAATAAAAGTATGAAACGATTTGAAATTACAGTGAATGCGATGATTTTAAACCCTAAACACTTTGATGGTGAAGATACTTTTATTGTGCCCAGTAGTATAGAGAGTTAGACTTATTTTAACAAGAATTTTAACAAGTTAAGCCTTCTCTCTATGAGAAGGCTTTTAATTTAATGGGAGTTTAGCTGATGCGGTCATAGCAACGGACTGAAAATCCGAGGAACCCAGTTCGACCCTGGGAGCTCCCACCAAGATTGCCACTTCGTCTAATGGTAGGATACTTGGCTCTGAACCAAGTGATAGAAGTTCAACTCTCTTAGTGGCAGCCAATGCGGATTTAGCTCAGTTGGGATGAGCAATTGCCTTACAAGCAATAGGTCGGCGGTTCGAGCCCGTCAATCCGCACCAATAGCTCCATCGTATAAACGGTCAGTACACAGGATTCATATCCCTGTAATTTCAGTTCAAGTCTGAATGGAGCTACCATTTGAAAAATATCAAAATTTATGTTATAATTATTATGTAAGGTAAGAAAGAAATATGGTGTCTGTGGTGTAGTTGGCCTATCACGCCAGATTGTGGCTCTGGTATTCGCAGGTTCGAATCCTGTCAGGCACCCCATATGCTCGAATGTTGGAATGGTAGACAAAGCGGACTTAAAATCCGCTGCTAGCGATAGCGTGAGGGTTCAAGTCCCTCTTCGAGCACCAAGATAGTCCGTTGGTGTAGTGGCCTAACATGCTTCCCTGTCACGGAAGAGACCGCCGGTTCGAATCCGGTACGGACTGCCAAAAATGTGGGCGTAGTACAACGGTCAGTGCGCCGCCTTGCCAAGGCGGATATAGGGGTTCAATTCCCCCCGCCCACTCCATTAAAGAGAAAGAGAAATTTTGTATGAGATTGGAAAAACCACAAGACAAAGCAGTTGAGCAAATACTTACGGATTGTTATAAAGCTGGACAAGATTCTATGGCTTCAGCAGCAAGAGATTATTTCACCGACATGGTTAAAAATAAAACTATGTTTGAAGATTTTTATAGGTGGTATTTAGCAAACCAAGATGATTATAAAATGACTTTCAAAGTAAAGGAGTAATAGCCATGTGGTCACCAATTTGTGATATAGTTGAACTAGAACGCAAAGAAAAGCCAAGTTTAAGAGAACAAGCATTATATCTTCTATTAACTTGGGCGGAAGAGTGTGGCTTTGGTTATGACAGTTTCCCAGACGAATATGAGCGTTATAAAAATGAAATTCAAGATAAGAGTTATTTAGAAGGTATGATTTATATCGCAGAAAGAGTAATTGAGGAAAAAGGAGTATAAATATGAATAAACAGAACAAACTTTTAAAACTTAAGGCGAGAGCAATCGCCATTAAAGCAAGGGGTAAGTATTTAGAGGCTCCCGGCGTTTTAAAGAAAGTAAATAGGCAAATCGCAACTCTAGAAAAAGAGTTATAAAATAACTACTTAACTATGGGTTGCATAAAATATCTGGGTATAGCGTAACTTGGTATCGCGCGCCGTTTGGGGCGGTGAGACTGGGGGTTCAAATCCCCCTTCCCAGACCAATGGGGTGTTAGCTCAGTTGGGAGAGCATCGGTTTTGCACACCGAAGGTCAAGGGTTCGAACCCCTTACATTCCACCATTATGAACCCATAGCTTAGCAGGTAAAGCACACGACTTTTAATCGTGGGAGCGAGAGTTCGATTCTCTCTGGGTTCACCATTATGAGCTGATAGCAAAATGGTACTGCACTTGACTCTTAATCAAGGGACTCAGGGTTCGAATCCCTGTCAGCTCACCAAAGAAAAAAATTATTTGACGTAGTGTGGTCGCCAGAACTACGTTGTAGGGAAGGACAAATTAAGTAGCACGGCGAGGTTGAAAACCTTCCAAGTACACTATTAACTCAAGGATGGGAGTTCAATGCTTCTGTCTATCAGGCAAACCTTGGGGATAACCTCAG
>Ga0247611_10000726_pt1 | contig 64680 bp, 45 predicted proteins | sample 177DNAGHGhighgp2_FD_192422 | JGI IMG/M metagenome (GOLD analysis project Ga0247611, IMG submission 192422) | Sheep rumen microbial communities from Palmerston North, Manawatu-Wanganui, New Zealand - 1770 DNA GHGhigh gp2 | ecosystem: Host-associated > Mammals > Digestive system > Stomach > Rumen... | reverse complement strand
GCAAGAGCATAGGCAGCGACATCAGCGGAAACGCCACATACGACGCAGCCAAGAAACTCTGGGGAGGCGACTGGCGCATGCCCACGGGGGATGAGGTCAAGGAGCTCTACCAGAAGTGCACGTTCACGGCCGCTACCGTCAACAGCGTGAAGGGATACACCGTCAAGGGACCAAGCGGAAAGACCATCTTCCTGCCGTTCGCAGGATGCAGCTACGACGGCGGCAACTACGGCTCGGGCACATACTGCTACTACTGGAGCGGCACCTATGACGCCTCGAACGCCCAGAAGGCCACCGCACTCTTCATCAAGAGCGCCACGGCGACCACCTCCAGCATGCTCAACCGCCGCACGGGATGCTGCATACGTCCCGTCAACGGGGGCAAGAACAGCGGGGGCACCGACCCAACGCCATCCACCGACCCCGAGGCCGTAGACCTCGGACTGAGCGTGAAGTGGGCGACATTCAACCTGGGGGCTACCGCCAAGGAGAAGACAGGCGACTACTACGCATGGGGAGAGACAACCAAGAAGACCAAGTACTCATGGGCCACGTACACACACTGCTCGGGAACGGCGGCAACATGCAAGAATATCGGAAGCGACATCAGCGGCAACGCCACATACGACGCGGCAACGAAACTCTGGGGAGGCGACTGGCGCATGCCCACGGGGGCTGAGGTCAAGGAGCTCTACCAGAAGTGCACGTTCACGGCCGCTACCGTCAACGGAGTGAAGGGATACACCGTCAAGGGACCAAGCGGAAAGACCATCTTCCTGCCGTTCGCAGGATGCAGCTACGACGGCAAGGACTACGGAGCCGGCACTTACTGCTACTACTGGAGCGGCGACGTTGACCCGTCGAACAGCCAGAAAGCCACCGCACTCTTCATCAAGAGCGCCACGGCGACCACCTCGACCATGCTCAACCGCCGAACGGGATGCTGCATACGGCCCGTCAACGGAGCCAAGAACAGCGGGGGCGGAGGAACTGAGCCGACACCCACCAACACCGGCTATGTGGACCTCGGACTGCCCAGCGGAAAACTGTGGGCAACCGCCAACTTAGGAGCCAGCAGCCCAGAGAAAGCCGGAAACTTCTACGCATACGGAGAGACAAAAACCAAGAGCAGTTATACCTGGGATTCCTATACATACAGCACCACATACTACATCACAAGTATTAATGGCTCTTACGGAACCGCTTACAACAGCGCAACTGGACAGACCGTTACAACAGGATGCCTCGACCCAGCCTATACGGGAACAAGCTTCACCTTCAACGGCAGTTCATACTATAGCAGCATGCCCACCAAAGCCGACTTCCAGGAACTGCACGACCAATGTACGTCTTCGCAAGTGACTGTCAATGGAGTGGAGTGTGTAAAGATGAAGGGACCCAACGGAAACTACATCTACCTCCCAACCACCGGCAGTTATTACGACAGCAAGACACCGGCAAGCGGCACACTGACATACTACTGGTCTTCAACTCCCGACACCGAGGGAAAGAAAGCCTATACCATGGAAGTGAAATTGAACTCGGCATGGGTCACCACCTGTCAGCGCCGTACCGGTCTGCCCATCCGTCCGGTGGCTAACAAAGGACAAAGTCAGGCACCCGTGGAGGCATACGCGGTGCTCTCCACCGACAAGGCTACACTCACTTTCTACTTCGACAGCAGCAAGTCATCCCGCACAGGTTTCAAGAAGTATAGCCTCAACACCGGTTCGAACAACCCTGGGTGGTACGACTATCGCACAAATGTGACGAAGGTGGTGTTCAACAGCAACTTTGCCAACGCAAGACCAACGAGTTGCTTCAACTGGTTCTTGATGCCCAACCTCACCAGCATTACAGGACTCAACTACCTCAACACCTCCGAAGTAACCAATATGGAACAAATGTTTATGGGAAGTCTATTGACCACCATCGACGTGAGCAATTTCGACACCAAGAAAGTAACGACCATGTCTGGGATGTTCTATTTATGTAAAAAACTGAAGAGCATCGACGTGAGCAAATTCGACACCAAGAAAGTGGATAACTCAGAATATGGTTTTAACTTGATGTTCGGTGAGTGCCAAAGTTTGACCTCTCTTGACCTGAGTTCATTCACCTTCAACACCACTGCCCCCACAATACAATTCTTATACCACTGCACCGCTCTGACAAAACTCACCGTACCGAGTTCTGCCAACAATCTCAATTCCAGTGCATGCTCTGGTGTGGGTACAACAAGCAATCCCTGCCAACTGGTCTATCCAAGCGGATTCACACCAGCAGCTACTTCCACGACAAGCACATACATCATATGGAAGGCGGGATATTTCAAGAAACCTGCTGCAACCAACACCTACACACTTGTTGACTTAGGTCTTCCCAGCGGAAAACTATGGGCCACCTTCAACGTAGGTGCCACCAGTGCTGAGCAATCGGGCAACTTCTATGCATACGGAGAAAGATCACCCAAGAGCAGTTATACCTGGGACTCCTATACATACAGCACCACATACTACATCACAAGTATTAATGGCTCATACGGAACTGCTTACAACAGTGCAACCGGAAAGACCGTCACAACAGGATGCCTTGATGCTGCATACGACGGAAAACCCTACACCGTCAATGGAAAGACCTACTACACCCTTATGCCTTCAAAGGCCGACTTCCAGGAACTGCACGACCAATGTAAGTCTTCGCAAGTGACTGTCAATGGAATGGAGTGTGTCAAGATGAAGGGACCCAACGGAAACTACATCTACCTCCCAATCACTGGCAGTTATTACGACAGCAAGACACCATCGAGCGGCACACTGACATACTACTGGTCTTCAACTCCCGACACCGAGGGAAAGAAAGCCTACACCATGGAAGTGAAGTTGAACTCGGCATGGGTCACCACCTGTCAGCGCCGCACCGGTCTGCCCATACGACCTATTGCATACCCGGCTTCACAGATGCCGGCCAACTATTCGGTATTCGACACGTCTGAAACCGACGGCATACAGCAAACAAAAGCCTTTGTCGGAGATTCTGATGCCATCTACACACTACAGGGTGTGAAGGTGGAGGGCAACCTCAAACCAGGCATTTATGTAAAGAACGGACGAAAGTTCGTAGTGAAATAAGAAAAAAAGGGCAGCCAAATGGCTGCCTTTTTTTAGAGGTGAGAGGTGAGGGGTGAGGGGTGAGAGGTGAGAGAAATGCTTTTTTAGTTTGGAGTTTGGAGTGTGGAGTGTGGAGTTGCTAAACCCCGAAGGGGTGACAGAGCATATTTGGCAAATTCTCTCACCACTAACCTCAACTTCAAACTCCTAACTCCAAACTCCAAATTTCAAAACTCTCCTCGGAAATTATTCCTCGGGCGAGAAATCCTCTTTGCCTACTCCACAGAGGGGGCATACCCAATCCTCGGGCAATTCCTCAAATGATGTTCCTGGCTCAATGCCATTGTCGGGGTCTCCAACTGCGGGGTCATACACATACCCACAAGTGTCGCATACGTACTTCATGTTTTTGTTTGTTTTATAGTGAATAATAATAGAATGTATTCTTACATCATTTCCTGTCCAGCACCCGCTCCACTTTTTCCAGTACCATTTCGGGTGTGATACGGTTCATACAAGCCAAGTCGCCACGATAACAGGGTTTGTTGCCATAGATACTGCAGGGCCTGCAAGGCAGCGACACCTGCACGGCAGTGTCGTCGGTCTGTCCCCATCCCATAAAACCCGAATAAGGATGGGTGGCTCCCCATACACTCACCACAGGCACTTTCACCAGCGAGGCCAGATGGGCGTTGGCACTGTCCATCGACACCATCACGTCGAGATGACTCATCAGTATCAATTCCTCCGACAGTCCCTTCAGCACCTCCGACACCGACATACAGCGGGGAAAGCGCTCACACCATTGGGCAAACTGCCGCTTCTCCTTGCTCCCCGCACCAAAGAGAAACACCCGGGCATTGGGATGCGCCTTGAACAGACGCTCCACCACCTGCTCCATCCTCTCCAAAGGAAACACCTTGCCCTCATGAGCGGCAAAGGGAGCAATGCCCACCCATTTCTGAAACGACTTCTTCTCGCCAATCTGCGGGGGCAAGAGACGCAGATTGCCACCCTGCGGTGGAAAAATAGAGTCGAAAGCCAGTTTCACAGGGCAACCTACCTTGGCAAGCACCTCGGCGTAGTTTTGAAAAGTGGTGGGCTGCTGAACGAAACGCTTGTTGTTGCGCGACACCAGACGGTGCTTCCCGGCACGGTGCTTGTCGATACGGGCCACCCGAAAACGGTCGAAGCGGAAACGCATACATAGATAATGTGTGCGCAACACACCGTGCATGTCGGCAACAGCAGTGAAATGCTTGGCATGAAGACGGCGATAGAGCGCATTAAGCCCCGTGATACCCACATATTCCTTTTCGAGGTCGGCCTCCATGAATCCCACATTGGGAGCCAACTGGTCGAAGAATGCCCTGGCATATCCACGGCTGAGCACAGTCACACGCACGTCGGGATACTGGGTGGCCAGTGAATAGACCACAGGCACCAGCATCGCCACGTCGCCCATGGCGGAAAATCTCATAATGAGAATATGCTCATTCTTCATAGTCAGCAACAGACAGGGTCATTTCCGGTTGTAAAGCACGGGGTTGGTCGATGGGTCATTATACATCTTCATCTGCCGGTAAGTCTTCATATATTTCACACCCGCCTCGATATCCTCGAGCAACTGGTCGATGGCTGTGGAAAGGTCGCGCTGCTGCTCCAGCAAAACGTTCAGTTTACCACGGCATTTCTCACGGTGTGCGTCGTCGGTGTCGGTACGCTCCGCCTGTTCGCGCATGTGGTATATCTTCAGGGCCAGAATCGACAGACGGTCGATTGCCCAGGCCGGACTCTCGGTGTTGATGCGGGCATCGGGAAGCACACGCACGTCGCTGTACTGATGGAGAAAATACGAGTCAATCTGCTCCACCAAGTCGGTGCGGTCCTGATTGCTGCGGTCGATGCGCCGCTTGAGCGATACAGCCTCGATGGGGTTGATGTGAGGGTCGCGTATCAAGTCCTCCAGATGCCACTGCACCGTGTCAATCCAACATTTCAGGTACAGACGGTTCTCAAGGGAATCACGGGAGTAGGGATTGCTGATAGGAGTGTCTACATCGTCCTTGATATGGTAATCGGCTATCGCTTTATTGAATACTTGATTGTAAATCTCAGTGTTTGACATATATAATAGTAATGGTATATGGATGAAAGATATGCAAATATAGTGATTTAAGAGATACGAGCAAAATAATTAGGGTGATTTTTTTCATTTTACGGGGAAAACAGCGATTTTTATTGCACACATATTGGGTGTTTGTGCAACACGCATTGCTTTTTTTTATAAAATATTTGCACACATAAAGAAAAATTTGTTCCTTTGCACCCGAATTTCGAAGAAAGATAGGTTTTCGCTAAGTCTTTATAGCCTTTTTTGCTGCATTGACTGGAAAATAGAATATTACAAAGTTAGTATAAACATTTTAAAGAAAAAAGAATTATGTCAGAAATCGAGAAGAAAGTCAAGGATATTATCGTTGACAAACTTTGCGTAAGCGAAGAGGAAATCAAGCCCGAGGCAAGTTTCACCAACGATCTTGGTGCCGACTCCCTGGACACCGTAGAATTGATTATGGAGTTTGAGAGAGTTTTTGAAGTGTCAATCCCTGACGACAAGGCTGAAAAAATATCCACAGTTGGCGACGCTATCGCATACATCGAGGAGAATCTGAAATAATCCTCCAACTGTCCAATGGTTTATGGTTTATAACTGATGGCCATCTTTTTTCGTCATAGCCATCGTTATAAACCATAAATTTCTATAATAATTCACACACCTTTCATCACAATAAATGGAACTAAAAAGAGTAGTAGTAACAGGCATTGGTGCCATCACGCCACTGGGTAACACAGCAGAGGAGACTTGGGAAAACCTGCTCGCTGGCAAAAGCGGTGCAGCAGAAATCAAGAGTGTCGACTCCTCAAAATTCAAAACCCATTTCGCCTGCGAAGTGAAAGACTTCAAAGTGACTGACTATCTGGACCGCAAGGAGGCACGCAACATGGACCGCTACACACAATTGGCAATGGTTGCAGCCATCCAGGCCGTCAAAGACAGCGGAATGGATCTGGAAAGCGTCAACAAAAACCGCATTGGTGTCATTTATGGCGTGGGCATCGGAGGCATCAAAACTTTTGAGGACCAAGTGAAATACTATGGACTCCATGAGGAGGACGGACCCAAATTCAGCCCATTCTTCATACCCAAGATGATTGCCGACATCGCCTCTGGCCATATTTCCATTCACTTCGGATTCCATGGCCCCAACTACACCACCACATCGGCTTGCGCTTCGTCAAGCAACGCACTGGCCGATGCCTTCAACCTCATCCGACTGGGGAAAGCCGACATCATCCTCGGCGGTGGCGCCGAGTCGGCCATCTGTGCATGTGGTGTAGGTGGGTTCAACTCGATGAATGCGCTCTCCACACGCAACGATGACCCAGAGCGCGCCTCACGCCCCTTCAGCAAGAGCCGCGACGGATTTGTCATGGGCGAGGGTGCTGGGTGCCTCATCCTTGAGGAACTCGAACACGCCAAGGCACGTGGTGCAAAAATCTACGCAGAGATGGTGGGTGAGGGCGAAAGCGCCGATGCCTACCACATCACAGCATCGCACCCCGAGGGACTCGGAGCACGACTGGTGATGGAGAACGCACTGCAGGATGCCGGTTTGCAACCCGACGATATCGACTATATCAACGTACATGGCACATCCACACACGTGGGCGACATTTCCGAGGCAAAAGCCATCAAGGACGTCTTCGGAGACGCAGCCTACAAACTGAACATCAGTTCCACCAAGTCGATGACCGGACACCTGCTCGGAGCAGCCGGAGCCATCGAGGCCATGGTGACGCTGCTGGCAGTGAAAAACGACATCGTGCCACCGACCATCAACCACGACGAAGATGACAAGGACGAAGAGATAGACTATCGGCTGAACTTCACATTCAACAAGGCACAGAAACGCACCGTAAGGGCTGCTCTGAGCAATACCTTCGGCTTCGGCGGACACAATGCCTGCGTAGTTTTCAAAAAATATGATGAATAACATCATAGACCGAATCAGGCTCCCTTTCCGCAAGGAGAAGGAGCTTTTTTCGGCTCTATACAACATTCTGGGTTTCTACCCACGCCACATCAAATACTATAAACTTGCACTGATGCACAAGAGCATCATGCGCAAGGAAAAAGGAAAGCCCCTCAACAACGAGAGGCTCGAATTTCTCGGCGACGCCATTCTCGGCGCCGTCGTTGGTGATATTGTATACAATCATTTCGAGGGCAAGCGTGAGGGATTCCTCACCAACACCCGCAGCAAAATCGTGCAGCGGGAAACGCTCAACAAACTGGCCCAGGAAATGGGCATCACCAGCCTCATCATGTCGTCGGGGCACAACTCCTCGCACAACAGTTACCTGGGTGGCAACACCTTTGAGGCACTCGTGGGAGCCATCTACCTCGACAAAGGCTACAACGCCTGCATGAAGTTCATGCAAAAGCGCATCCTCTCGCAACTCATCAACATCGACAAGGTGGCCTACAAAGAGGTGAACTTCAAGAGCAAACTGATAGAATGGTGCCAGAAAAACAGAGTGAATATCGAATACAAACTCCTTGAGCAAAACAAGGACAGCGAGGGCAATCCCACTTTCTGTTACCAGGTGCTCATCGAGGGTGTGGAAGGCTGCAAGGGAAATGGCTACTCCAAGAAAGAAAGCCAGCAGGAGGCATCGAAACTCACCCTGCAGCGCCTGCGCCGTGAACCTCAGTATATCGACGCCGTGTTCGCAGCCAAGACCAACCGCACCAAAATGGAAGAGACACCCACTGAGACTGTTCCCGACACCGAGGCCAAAGACGACTTCATCATCGAGCAGAAGCCCATCAAGCCCATCGAGGAGAGCACAAAGAAGAAACCAACGGAGAAGACGAAAGCCGTCGACTCACCACAAGATAACAACCAAGACCACGAGCAAGATGAATTCGACCTCAGCGACATAACAGCCACCCCCAAGGAAATGTCGCGGGAAAGCATCATCGCCGCCGCCGAAGAGGCTGCATTTGCCATGGAATAGGGGGTGAAGAAACAGAAAAGATATGAATGTCACCAAGATAGTCAGTAGTTTTTTTCTGAAACGACAAAAAGAGATCGACCGACATCTCACCGATGCAGAGACGCTGCAGCGGGAGGTGTTCACACGTCTGATTGAACGTGCCAAGGAAACGGAATACGGGCGCACACACCTTTTTGGCGCCACACGCGACTACGACGACTTCGCACACAACGTGCCCATCAACACTTACGAACAACTGAAGGCCGACATCGACCGTATGCGGCACGGCGAGAGCAACGTACTCTGGCCGGGCAAGGTGAGATGGTATGCCAAGTCGTCGGGCACCACCAACGACAAAAGCAAATTTATACCCGTCAGCACCGAAGGGCTCAACCGCATACACTATGCCGGAGGTACCGACACGGTGGCTGTCTACCTGCGCAACAATCCCGACAGCCGCATGTTCAATGGCAAAGGCCTCATACTCGGAGGAAGCCATGCTCCCAACTACGACTTCTCCGACAGTCTGGTGGGCGACCTGAGCGCCATACTGATAGAAAACATCAACCCGCTGGTCAACCTCGTACGCGTACCCAGCAAGAAAACCGCCCTGCTGAGCGACTTCGAGGTGAAGCGCGACCGCATCGCACGCGAGACGCTGCACAAAAATGTGACCAACCTCTCAGGCGTCCCCTCCTGGATGCTGTCTGTACTTACCAGGGTGCTCGAAATCTCGGGCAAGCAGCACATCAATGAGGTGTGGCCCAATATCGAGGTGTTCTTCCACGGGGGAGTGGCCTTCACTCCCTACCGGCAACAATATGCCAACATCATCACCAGCGACAAGATGCACTACATGGAGACCTACAATGCCAGTGAGGGATTTTTCGGACTCCAGGACGACCCCAATGACAGTGCCATGCTCCTCATGCTCGACTACGACATCTTCTATGAGTTCATACCACTGGAGGAAGTCGACAAGGAAAACCCCACCGTTCTCCCGCTCACGGCCATCGAGACTGGCCGCAACTATGCGATGGTCATCTCCACGTCATGCGGACTCTGGCGGTATCTCATCGGCGACACCATCATGTTCACATCGAAAAACCCCTACAAATTCCTCATCACCGGGCGCACCAAGCATTTCATTAACGCTTTCGGCGAGGAATTGATTGTAGACAATGCCGAGAAAGGACTGGAATATGCCTGCCATCAGACTGGCGCCGAGGTGCTGGAATACACCGCCGCACCCGTCTTCATGAACAACAAGGCCAAATGCCGGCACCAATGGCTCATCGAGTTTGCCAAAGAACCCGACAACCTCAACCACTTCGCCGAATTGCTGGACCAGAAACTGCAGGAAATCAACAGCGACTACGAGGCCAAACGATACAAGGACATCACACTCCAGCATCTGGAAATCATCAAGGCCCGGCACGACTTGTTCAACAACTGGCTCAAAGCCAAGGGAAAACTCGGCGGACAGCATAAGGTGCCAAGACTTTCCAACGGCCGCAAAATCATCGACGAACTGCTCGAAATGAACAAATGAGAAAACTCAAAGTCATACTCACAATTGTGACAACACTCGCCATCATCGGTTGTGCCAACATGGGGCAACCCGATGGCGGATGGTATGACGAGACACCACCCCACGTACTGGGAAGCATCCCAGCCGACCAGGCTGTGGATGTGAACGCACGCAAAATCACCATCTTCTTCGACGAATATATCAAACTCGACAATCCCACCGAGAAAGTGGTGGTGTCGCCACCACAGTTGGAAGCACCGGAAATCAAGGGAGCAGGCAACCGCATCATCGTGGAACTCAACGACAGCCTCATACCCAACACCACATACACCATCGACTTCTCCGACGCCATCTCCGACAATAACGAGGGAAACCCCCTGGGAAACTATACCTACAGCTTCTCCACCGGACAAGCCATCGACACACTCGAAGTGTCGGGATATGTGCTTGAGGCGCAAAACCTTGAACCTATCAAGGGTATTCTCGTGGGACTCTACGAGAATCTGGAGGACACGGCATTCACCACACAGCCCATGTTGCGTGTGTCGCGAACCGACAGCCGCGGACGATTCGCCATCAAGGGCATAGCACCGGGAAACTACCGCATCTATGCCCTACAGGACATGGACAACAACTACATGCTCTCACAGAAAAGCGAGAAACTGGCCTTCTCGCACGAAACCATCACCCCTTCTTTCAAACCCGACATCAGGCAAGACACCATTTGGCGCGACTCGCTGCATATTGCCGACATCGCACGCGTAGGATACACGCATTTCCTGCCCGACAATGTCGTGCTAAGGGCGTTCACCGAAGTGCAGACCGACCGCTTCCTCCTCAAAAAAGAGCGCAACCAGCCTGAGCAACTGGCTTTCTTCTTCACTTACGGCAACGAGCAACTGCCTGAAATCAAAGGACTTAATTTCGACGATACCGATGCTTTTCTGGTGGAGACCAACGAGCGCCAGGACACAGTCATCTACTGGCTACGCGACACCACACTCGTCAATCAAGACACGCTGAACGTCAGGTTCACATACCTGTGTACCGACAGCATGGGGGTGCTGCAAAGTCAGACCGACACACTGGAACTGCTGGCAAAAACTCCATACGCCAAACGGCTCAAAGAACAGGAAAAAGAGCGGGAAAAATGGGAAAAACAACAGGAAAAGGCCAAAAAACGTGGAAATAGTTACCTGGAGGTAATGCCCCCAAAACCACTGGAAGTGAATATTCAGATGCCACAGGATATGTATCCCGACGGATACATCTACATCAACTTCCCCACCCCACTGGCCATCGCCGACACATCAAAAATCTCACTCGAGGCGCATATTGACACCATCTGGGAACCAAGGAAATTCCTGCTCGAGGACCGTTCCGCCTATCTTGGCATTCCCGCATCCGAGGCCCGGCGGACACTCCGGCTGTCGCACGTCTCCACCGACGGACTGTGGGATATGGGCACCGAATACCGACTGCAAATCGACTCGGCGGCTTTCGTCGATATCTATGGCTATGCCTGCAATGCCACAGGCAAAACCATGAGGGTGAAATCGGAAGAGGATTTCACCACCATCAATTTCAATCTGATGAAAACCGACACGGCTGCCTGGGTGGGACAACTGCTCGACAGCGGCGACAAGGTGGTGCGACAGGTCGTCACCCACAACAGTACGCTGAAGTTTGACTACGTGAAACCCAATAAATACTATCTGCGTGTCTTTGTCGACAACAATGGAAACGGCGAGTGGGACACAGGCAACTATGCCGAAGACCTGCAACCGGAAATGGTATATTATTATCCGAAAGAGATAGAATGCAAGGCCAAATGGACCGTTCAGGAAAACTGGAATCCCACAGCCAAAAGCCTCGACACACAAAAGCCTTCTGTCATCACCAAGCAAAAACCCGACAAAGAAAAGAAAATCAAAAACCAAAACGCTGAGCGCGCCAGAAAACTGGGAATTCAGTACGGTTACTAAGGAGAGTTCAGCTCAGGTGGATTTGCAATCCACCTGCATCGAGTATTGGCATTTGCAATGCCTTTCTCTGTTTTAAATTGGTTCCCGACGAGCATCATTCCACTTTAAGGCATCCATAGAGACCTTAAAGATTCTTAAACAATAATGTCGCTTATAGAAAAAACTTTAAAAAAACTATCCCTTCTTTAACTTATCCCATTGATTACTCGTCAAATTGTTAACTTAATTACTCCCCAAAACTCCAAAACTTAAAAACGCTATAACGTATCAACTCAAAAATCAAAAACTCATGAAATATCTTGCTACAATCATTCTGGCGCTGGCCAGTCTTGCGGCATCCGCACAATGCCCCCTTACCAACAAGGCATTTTCCTCGGGCGAATACTTGACCTACAACCTCTATTACAACTGGAAAATGGTATGGGTGAAAGTGGGCACGGCTACCATGTCTACCATCTCCACAAAATACAAAGGACAAGAAGCCTTCAAAAGCAGCCTTGTCACCCGTGGCAACGGCAAACTCGACAAATTCTTCGTGATGCGCGACACACTCACCGGCTATGTCAACCCCACCATGTCTCCCCTCTATTTCCGCAAGGGAGCCGTCGAGGGCGACCGCTACACCGTCGATGAGGTATGGTATTCTTACAGTGGTGGAAAATGTATCACAAAACTCCACCGCCGCAAACACGACGGCACACATCTGCGCAGTGAGAAGACCAACAGCCAGTGCGTATACGACATGCTCAACCTCTTTGCACGCGCCAGGAATTTCAATACCAACGGCTGGACCAAGGGACACGTCATCAAAGTACCTGTGGCCGACGGCAATGGTGTGACCACCGCCTGCCTGAAATACCAAGGCAAGGAAAAAGTCAAGGGCGACAATGGGGTGACATACTCCTGCCTCAAACTGGAGTACACGGAATGGGTAGAGAAGAAGAAAAAATGGAAGACGTATGCCACTTTCTTTGTGACCGATGACTCCAAGCATGTGCCCGTGCGCATCGACATCACACTCAACTTCGGCAAGGCCAAAGCCTTCGTCACCACTATGAAAGGAGTGAAATGAGACGAAAGACACTGCTGATACTCCTGTTCTGCATCCTTGCAGTCATACCTTTCCTGGGAACTTTCGACTACAACACCAAGGGAGAGCCTCGTGAGGCCATCGTATCCCTCAATATGCTGGAGTCGGGCAATTGGATTATGCCCCGCAACAGCGTGGGCGAGATTGCCTACAAGCCGCCTCTCTTCCACTGGACGATAGCCGCTGTATCCACAATAGGTGGCGAGGTGACGGAGTTCACCTCGCGCATACCGTCGGCCATCGCTTTCATACTGCTCACCGTCATCACCTACGTCTTTGTCCGTCGACGCACGGACGAGGTCACCGCCTTGCTCACCACCGCCGTCACTTTCACTGGCTACGAACTGCATCGCATGGGCTTCAACTGCCGAGTGGATATGCTGCTCACCCTCTTTATCGTGGCTGCCATGTACGGACTCTACAAATGGCACGAGCGAGGCATGAAAGGGATTCCCTGGCTGGCCATATTGATGATGAGCCTCGGCACACTCACCAAAGGGCCCATCGGGGCATTGTTGCCTTGTCTGGTCACAGGGGTCTATCTGCTGCTCAGAAGGGTGAAATTCATCAAGGCACTGCTGTGGATGATGGCTATAGGTACACTCTCGCTTATCATCCCGGCATGTTGGTACCTGGCTGCCTACCAACAGGCGGGCGACGAGTTCCTGCAACTGATGATGGAGGAAAACGTGGGACGAATGACCAGTAACATGACCTACAAAGTGCATGTGGAGCCATGGTACATGAACTTCCTCTACCTGCTGATGGGTATGGCACCCTGGACACTGCTCGCATTGCTGTCGCTGGGGTGGTTGCACTACCGTCCTTTACGGAAAGTGAAATTCCAGACTGTGCGCAAGAAGGCAGGCAAATGGCTCGCCGCCGTTCCTCCTTTGCATCTCTATGCGCTCACCGCCGTAGTCATCATCACGGTGTTTTTCTGCATTCCCGAGTGCAAGCGCAGTGTCTATCTCATGCCGCTCTATCCGTTCTTGTCATATCTGGTGGCCAGGTATCTGTTGCGGATGGCACGAAAGCATCAGTGTCCGCTGGGCATCTATGCCGGTTTCCTGTCTGTGGTGGGCATCATCTTGACACTGTCTTTCATCATACTGAAATTCGTGTCGCTGCCTCCGACGCTCTTCCACGGGCGCAACGGCTACGACAACTATGAGATGGCGAAAAACCTAAGTTCTTACAATGGTATCATCCCATGGGTCATCATCCTCGCCACCTTGGCGGCCTGCATCGTATGGTGGAAATGGCGCAAACGGCACAACAACGGCAAAGCCTATCTCAAGGCCATCGTTGCCATGACGCTGCTGATTTATCTGTGTTTCGACGGAGCACTGAAACCTGCCATCCTCAATGCCAAGTCGCAAAAACATATCGCCGAGCGCATCGAGACGCTTGTACCACCTGAGAAAGGACAACTCTACGAATACATCGAGAAGGGAGTGAAGGCCAAGGGAGACCCCGTGCATTTCTACGAACTGAATTTCTATATGCACGACCGTATCGACAACTTCCATACCAAAAAGCCAAAGTCTGGCTATCTGCTCATCGGTAATGATGATGCCCAACTGCGTATGGCCGAATTCCAGAACGAAGGCTATCACTTCAAGTTGCTCTACGACTCCGCCGACGAGCCTGTCCTCAAGCAAACCCTCCAACTCTACCAGTTCTGGAAAGATTGATGTAAAAGTGTGGAGTGTGGAGTTTGAAGTTTGAAGTCCTTGAAGATGTCCATTTATCGTCAGAGAAGTCAGTCCTATAAGTCCGAAGATGAATGGATGTAGAGACGCCACAATGTGACGTCTCCGCTTTTTGAGTGCCCAATCCCCTGATGAGACGCCTCGATGAGACGTCTCTACATTTCTGGCGGCGGGGGTGGAAAATGAAAAATGAAAGATTAAGATTTGAAAATTGAAACATTGGACATTGGAAGCCTGAAAGGCTGACCAGACCACAGGCAGGTGGTGGAGTGCGCAGCACGGAACCCCTGCTAACAAGTGCCACAAACCCCTAACCCTGAAAGGGTGACAGAGCATATTTGGCGAACGTCTGTCACCCTTTCAGGGTTTACCATGTGTGGCAAACATTAGCAGGGGTTCCGCTTCGCTCCACCACCTGCCTGTAATCTTGCCACCCCTTCGGGGTTGACTATCACCTCTTACCTCTCACCCCTCACCCCTAACATAACTGGTCGCTTCGCTCAAAATTATAAAAAAAAATACATTCAAAATTATAAAAATACACTCCTCCAGCGGCAGTGCAAACCTCGTAGGGAATTAGCTTGTCTAATTCCGCACTAAGCAAAATGGCCGTGACCAGCGCCTCCCCTCCCCGATTTCAGTGTGGAGTGTGGAGTTTGAAGTGTGGAGTTATGAGATGCTTGAAGATGCCAAATGGCCGTGGTTAGCGCCTCCCCTCCCCGCTGGCGGGGAGGGGTAAGGGGGTGGGGTGGATGAAGATGAAAGATGAAAGATTAAAAATGAAAGCATCATCCCTAAACGAATAACTGGCATAGACCCCGCCCCTAACCCCGCCCCTACGAGGGGCGGGGAATCGTGGGGACGGGCATTTCTCTCACCACTCACCCCTCACCACTCACCTCTCACCTCTCACCACCAATAAATTGACGTTTTTCCACTGAAAAACCCTAAAATTTGCGGGAATAATTGTAATTTTGCATTCAAAAACTATAAGGATGCATACATTTCACATCGTAAGGTGGCTCTTGTTGGCGGTTTTCTGCATGGTGGGCAACGGCTATGTAATGGCTGATGGGAGCAAGGCCGAACAGTTATTGGACAAAGCCGACAGCCTATATGCAGCACAACAATACAAACCGGCATTGGAGGCTGGCTTGCAAGCACTCCCGCTGTGCAAGGGGACGGAAAACGAGCCCGACTGCCTCAACCTGCTTGGAATGATCTACCTCCGCATGGGCGATGTGAAGAATGCTGCCCACTATGCCAAACAATGTCTGCAGATAGACCTGAAAAGTGGCGACGACGACCTCATCTCGTCGAGCATGAACACCATTGCCGGCATCTATATGGCAGGCTATCAGGCCAAGGAGGCCGAGCAATATATACTTGGTGCACTCAAACACGCCGAGAAAGCCAACAACCCTGCCCGCAAAGCTGTCATCCTGGGAACGGCATCCGAAATCTACCACACCCTGGGCGATGACAAAAAGTCGCTGTCATACGCCCAGCAAGCCTATTCTATCGACTCTCTGCTTGGCCGGCAGCCCCAGGCCAGCATCCGCCTATCGCAAAAAGGCTCCGCCCTGCTGGGACTGCACCGCTATCAAGAGGCTGAAGCCATCTACCGACAAGTGGCTCCTACGCTCAAACAGACTGGCGACTACCACTCTTATGCCATTGCCTTAAACCATCTGGGCATGTCGCTGCGCTGTCAGGAGCGCCAGCGGGAGGCCATACCCTATTACAAAGAGGCAGCCATGCTCTTTTCAAAGATGGGCGACCTGTATAATGAGATTCATTCCCATCACGGACTCTACGAATGCTACTGGAAAATCAATCCCGACTCAGCAAAAATAGAACTCGACTATTTCGACCTGCTGAAGGACTCACTCTATACCCACAGCACCGCCGAGGCATTGGCGCGCTACAATGCAGAGTTTGGCAACGACCAACTGGTGCAGGAAAACCAAGAAGTGCGCTCTGCCCACCAGCGTACGATTATCATCGCCATCATCGCTGTCTTGCTGGTCATCATCGCTTCGTGGTTGATCATTCGACAGATTCATCAGCGCCAAAAGCGACGCATCGAGGCGCTGATGCAAGAAATCGAACGATTGAGTGCTGGCTCCAGAAAGGAAGAGAATGAAATAAGCAGTGAGAATGCGCCATCGTCCGACGATTCTCCTTCCACATCACACATTCCCCCTTCCACGGAAGAATCACCCGACCGCCTGTTCCTCATGCGGGTAATAGAGACCGTGAACGAGGGCCTGGCAGAAAGGCAATGGAGCGTCGAGGTGATTGCCTCGAAACTCAACATGAGCGTTCAGACCTTCCGCCGCCGACTGATGAGTGCGGCCGGCGAGAGTCCCAAGGCATTTATTTCGGCCATCCAGATGGAGAAGGCAGGAAAACTCCTCACCGACTGTCCTGATATGCCTATCGTGGATGTGGCTTTCAAGTGTGGCTTCGACGAGGCAAGCAATTTCACACATACCTTCAAACGCATCTACGGTGTAACACCAACCCAATACCGCAAGGGGCAAAATGCCTGATTTTCTACACTTTGGTAGAAAATAACAATTTTACAATCGTACTTTGGAAGATTTCGTCAAGTGTCGAAACCTCCATTTGTCATACCTTTGCACCATCGAAATGCTCAAACATAATCGATGGTGGAAAAATCGGATAAACAGCAAGCAGCACACCGGCTCATCTCTGAGCATCTGCAATATCTCTCCGAACACGAGAGGATGATTGAGCGTATGGTTGAGCGCAAATGGCAGGAGATGATTCCCAGAATCGAGCAAACCATCGACCAAAAGATTAGTGAGCATATCAAAAAATAGATGCAAAGAAATGATTATTCATCATTAATTATATTTCAAAACCATTATGAAAAAAACTATTTTGAGTATCGCCATCGTGGCAGTAGGACTGCTCGGGGCATCGTGTGGCAACAAGCCTTCAACCTCCAACGCTGAGGCAAGTGACAGTGAAAAACAACAGACCGAGCAGACCGAGCAGGCTGCCGGGGCAGAGGGTTTCAAGACCCATGAGTTTAATAACTTCTCCATCAGCGTGCCCGAGGAGTTCACCACCAGCAGCGATGCCAGCAGCGACTTCACAAGTTTCAGTTCAGAAGCCACCCTCAAACTCGACAACGGCGAGGAGACAACGAGTTCGGCCCACATCGATGCATCGTTCATGAGCGACGGTGCCAAACCCGCTCAGGCCAAGGAGACCGCAGCAACGATGAAATCATCACAGGAAGCCGCCGGCGAGACATGCGACGAGCCTGTCATCGATGGCAACATCATCCTAATGCGCCACTATCACGACAGTGGCGAAGGCTATAAGGTCATCACATGGCGCTGGTGGATTGTCAGCGAAGACGGCAAGAACGTCGCCGGCAACATCTACTATCCCGAAACACAGGCCAAATACTACGACGCTATCGTAACTCCTATGGTGAAATCTATCAAGATAAAATAAACTCTCACCACTAATTTAAAAAAGGGAGCGCATCAAAATGAATGATGCACTCCCTTTTTTAGTTAGAGGTGAGAGGTGAGAGCAGTGTGGAGTGTGGAGTTGATAAACCCCGAAGGGGTGACAAGACCACAGGCAGGCGGTGGAGCGTAGCGAAACCCCTGTCTCCAGTGTGGAGTGTGGAGTTTCCAAACCCCGAAGGGGTGACAAGACCACAGGCAGGCGGTGGAGCGTAGCGAAACCCCTGTCTCCAGTGTGGAGTGTGGAGTTTCCAAACCCCGAAGGGGTGATAAGACCACAGGCAGGTGGTGGAGCGTAGCGAAACCCCTGCTAATAGTGGCCACACATGCTAAACCCCGAAGGGGTGACAGAGCATACAGGTAATTTCTGTCACCCACTTCGGGGTTTTAAATATGTTGTGTCGTTAAAAAACAGGGGTTCCGTGCTGCGCACTCCACCGCCTGTCTATGGTCTCGTCAGCCTTTCAGGCTTCAAGTAGAGAATCAACTCGTCTAATTCCGCCACAGAGCAAAATGGCCGTGAGCAGCGCCTCCCGGCTTCAGTGTGGAGTTTGGAGTTTGGAGTTGCTGAACCCCGAAGGGGTGACTTGACCACAGGCAGGCGGTGGAGCGAAGCGGAACCCCTGCTATCAAATGCCACACAAGCTAAACCCCGAAGGGGTGACAGAGCATACAGGTAATTTCTGTCACCCACTTCGGGGTTTTTAATTTGCTACGTCGTTAAAAACAGGGGTTCCGTGCTGCGCACTCCACCGCCTGCCTGTGGTCTCGTCAGCCTTTCAGGCTTCAAGTAGAGAATCAACTCGTCTAATTCCGCCACAGAGCAAAATGGCCGTGAGCAGCGCCTCCCGGCTTCAGTTTGGAGTTTGGAGTTGCTGAACCCCGAAGGGGTGACTTGACCACAGGCAGGCGGTGGAGCGTAGCGAAACCCCTGCTAATAGTGGCCACACATGCTAAACCCCGAAGGGGTGACAGAGCATACAGGTAATTTCTGTCACCCACTTCGGGGTTTTAAATATGTTGTGTCGTTAAAAAACAGGGGTTCCGTGCTGCGCACTCCACCGCCTGTCTATGGTCTCGTCAGCCTTTCAGGCTTCAAGTAGAGAATCAACTCGTCTAATTCCGCCACAGAGCAAAATGGCCGTGAGCAGCGCCTCCCCTCCCCGCTGGCGGAGAGTGTCGGGGGTGGGGTGGATGAAGATGAAAAAGTGCTTTAATTCGACTTCCAGCCGTTTTGTACAAAGGTTTGTGATTTTTTAACCGTCAAGTTCCCGATTTAACGTATGTTTTATGTATTTTTGCAAAAGATTTTGTTGACGAAATAGACTATTCGCTAACTATTATCAACTTTTTTATAACCAATAAAAAATCATTTCAGATGAAGAAATTATTTCAATTCGCCATTGCAATTGTAGCAGTCGGTTTGATGGCAGCATGTGGAAACAAAGCCACAGAAAAAGAAGGTGCCACAGAGGGTGAGGCCTCTGAACAAGTTGCAGAAGAAAAATCTGAACAAGTTGCAGAAGAAGTGTCGCGTGACTACGACTGTGACTATTTCTCTGTTACAGGTCTCGAAGGTTGGAAATTAACACCTGGTTCAGGTGATTTCAGAATGGAGAAAGATGATGCCAGCATTACTGTTAGCAATTCTACCATCTCCTTTGAGAAACTGCAGGAAAACTATGCAAAGGATGAAAAGCGTGAAGACATGACTGTCGCCGGCATCACTTGGAAAGTGTTTGCTAATGAAAGTTCAAAACTTTACACGCTCATAACCGACATAGCCAATGAACCAGAGAAGGCCCTCATGGTGAAAACTTTCAAAGTGGCTCCAGACTCACCGGATCTGAAAGCAGTTTTGGAAACCATCAAACTGAAATAAGCCCAAATCGAATGGAGTAACCAATCCCATTCATAAGACAAGAGGATGTGTCAAAATGAAGTGACACATCCTCATTTTTAGGCTTCAAAATAAAAAGCACCTTGCCGTCCTCACAGCGGCAGTACAAACTTCGTAGGGAATTAGCTCGTCTAATTCCGCCACACAACATTTGGCACGAACAACTGGCATAGACCCCGCCCCTAACCCCGCCCCTACGAGGGGCGGGGAATCGTGGGGACGGGCATTTCTCTCACAACTCACCCCTCACCACTGATATCAACTTCAAACTCCAAACTGAAAAAGCATTTCTCTCACCTCTCACCACTAACCTCTCACCACTAACTACCACTCACGCTCGGAAAAAATACAAATCAATTTGGTTTTTCACTCGCTTAATCGTACCTTTGTACCTTGAAAATATAAAGATATTTGAAAATGACCAGAAAAATATACTTCATACTGCTATGCTTCGTACTGACTGCCACAGGATTGAAGGCCGACAACACCGACTCTTTCGAGCAACTGCTCCAACAATTCGACAAGAGCGCAACAGCAAGCAACGCCAACGCATTCTTCACATTTTTACAGAAAGAAGAATTTCTTGACGAACCCATGAGTTTCCCTGCTGACACACCTGCGGAAAATCTCAAGGGACACGTATGGTATTGGTCGGCCGAATACCTTTATGACCAGCAGCAATACCAACGGGCAGCGGAATACGGCGAGAAAGCCTGGCCACTGCTGAAAGGAAAGGAGGAGGAGTCTGATTGTCTGAACCTCCTCGCCGTCATTTTCATACGCCTGGCCAACTACTCCTCGGCGGCGAAATACGCAAAACTTTGTTATGCCATCGATGAGAAAAACGGCGACCCCGACATCATGTCATCCACACTCAACACCCTCGCCGCCATCTTCATGAGTGCCAACCAACCCAAAGAGGCAGAGAAATATGTCTTGAAGGGACTGGAAATGGCGGAGAAAGCCAACAACCCCTCACGTCACGCCATCCTACTGGGCACAGCATCCGAGGTGTGCCACGCCCTGGGAGACGACAAGCGCTCGCTGGCCTATGCCGAAAAATCCTACGAGTTGGAGAAAAAACTGGGTCATGAGGACAAGGCCCTGCTGAGACTGTCGCAGAAAGCATCGGCTCTGCTGGGACTGCACGACTACAAACAGGCGGAGGACGTGCTGAAAGAGGCCATTCCCAAACTGCGGCAACTGGGCGACTTCCATTCCCTGGCCATCGCCGACAACAAGATGGGCATGGCACTACTCTGCCAGAAACGTGAAGCAGAGGCCGTGCCCTATTACAGGGAGGCGGCACAACTGTTGCAGAAAATGGGCGACATGGCCAACGAGATGCACGCCCGTCGCGGCCTCTACGAGACACTGTGGAGCACCCAGCCCGACAGTGCAAAAATCGAACTCGACCGTTTCAACGACCTGAAGGACTCCCTCTATACCAATGCCTCCGCTGAGAACCTTGCCAAATACAATGCCGAATTCGGCAACGACTGGCTGCAGAAGGAGAACGAGACAGAACGGGCGGCAAAGCGCAGGGCATTCATCATCGGCACCATTGCCGTCATTGCCCTACTGCTACTGCTGGCTGCCGTGTGGTGGGTGATGAACCGCCGCCACAAGAAGCAAAGGGCCATCAACGAGGAACTCTCTGCCAATATCGACGAACTGCGTGAGAAATACCGGCAAGTAACCCAGCAACTGGAACAAGAGCAAGTGCGGGAGACTGAAACCGAAAAGGAAAAGACCGAGGAACTCTCTGCCACCGACCGCGAATTCCTGGAAAAGACCATCAACGTCGTCAGCACCATGATTCACAACGGACAAGTGGATGCCGAGGGTGCGGCAAGGGAAATGGGAATGAGCCTCTACCAGTTCCGCCAGCGACTCACCGGCGTCACAGGAGAGAAGCCGCAGGACTTCATCAACGCCATCAGGATGAAACGCGCACAACACCTGCTGACCAACCATCCGGAACTCAACATCACCGAGGTGGCCGTACTCTGCGCATACAACGATACGCCCAACTTCACCCGTGCCTTCAAGAAATATTTTGGCGTCACACCAAAACAATACCAAAAAGAAGCGTAAATTTCGCTATTTCAGCGAAACTGCATAATAAGGAGGGTGTGTCAAAATGAAATGGCACACTCTCTTTTCGTGTATATTATATCCAAAATGGCCTGAATGTCGTGCCAAGGGTTGAGGGTGTGTCAAAATGAAATGGCACACTCTCTTTTCGTATATATTCTATCCAAAAAGCTCTGAATGTCGTGACAAGGGTTCCCCTCCCATCGCAGGGGAGGGGTTAGGGGTGGGGTTGTTTGGATTCCGCAAACGCTCTCATTTTCAATAGTTTGATGCCCCACCCCCGGCCCCTCCCCGCAAGCGGTGGAGGGGAGTCGCTACTCACGGCCATTTACATCCATCATCCACAAAAAGGAGTGGATATCTATTTTGACACACCCTCTTAGGGGCGGGGTCTATGCCAGTTTTTGTTTAGGTATGATGCAGGGACTCCAAACTTCAAACTCCACACTACCGCTGGAGTCGCTACTCACGGCCATTTACATCCAGCACCCACAAAAAAGAGGGGATATGTCTATTTTAACACACCCTCCACTGCTTGTGGGGAGGTTGATTCCAGTTTTGGGTGTTTTTTTACCACTTTTTGCCCTGATTTCACGAAATGATAATTTTTTTTCACGAAATGATAAGTCGTTTTTCTCATTTCGCCCGAACTTTGCACCGTCAAAACAACAGAAAATTATTCATTACATTTATCTAATAATTTAACAAAAAGCAAAATGAAAAAGACTATTATCAGTTTCGTCGTGGCTGCTTTCGCAGCAATCATGTTCAACGCTTGTGGCAACGGAATCACCAAACTCGAGGGCGAGAAACTTGAGACCAAGTATTACTCCATGATCATGCCTGCATCCTGGGAGCAAAACAGCAACAACAAAGATGAGAACTTCCGCATCCAGAAGAAACTGGACGATGGCTCATGGTGCACGATGACTATCTATGCCTATCCCGACAGAAACAGTGAACCCGCCGAGGCCAACTCCGGCAATGTGAAAGCAGGATACACCGACAAAGGTGACATCAAGTTTGGCAACAACACCTTCAACGTGGCTGTCAAGGAAGCAGAGAAGCCGACAAACAACCTCTATACCAAACTCACCGAGAAAGGTCTGCTCCTCATCTCTATCTATAATGGCTCCCTCGACGACCCGGAAGTGAAAGCCATCATCGAGAACGTGACACTGAAATAATACACCAGCAAACCGGCAAGCCTTCTACGACTCTTTGAAGGCCATCAGATATCAACGAGGCGAGGACACCACAACAAAAAGTGGGTGCCCTCGCCTACTATGTATTTACCTCATTCCTAAAACACGATTTTTCCTGTGACCACTGTACCATCGGTGAGCAAGCGACGCACCACATAAATTCCCTTTGTGGGAGTGGTGACTTTCTTGCCGTCGATGGTATAGTAGTCTGTTCTCACCAGCGAGGCATTTTCCACGGTTCTGATGCCGGAAACAGCGACAAAAGAGGGATAATACTCACCGACCCCTGCTTTGGCTTTGGAATTGCCACCACGCATGATGTCCTGAACAATCGAATTGAGATACACCTCCAGATTGGAATACCACTGGCGCTCACTGTCGATGGTGAAAAGTGCGGCATCCGAGGCATCATGAGGGTCGAGACCATTGGCCGTCTCCCAGGCATCGGCAATACCGTCGTTGTCGGTGTCGAAGTCGGCAGGGCGGCTACCTGTTCCGAAATTAGCCTCTGTATAGCCATTCACATCGGCCACCACGTCGATGATACCGGGACGCTTGGTCACCGACCCTGTATAAGTGGCCGTGCCATTGAGGGTCTCGTTCATATAGCGCTCATCCACATCATCACGGTAGAGCGACGCACCGGCATACTGTGTCACCTGCGTGTAGGCATCCTCGGCAGCATGTGTTGTCACCTCGCCCGCATACACTGGTTTGTCAAGTTTTATGCTCACACAGTCCTTGCCACTGCCATTCTTCACATATTCCACCTCGTCGCCATAATAGTGGTTGGGGTCGGCGCAGTAGCGCTGGCCGTTGATGAGAAAAGTACCATCGTCGTAAATCACACCCTTCCAGTCGTAGTTCTCACGCTGTCCGGCAGCGGCTGCGTTCACATAATTGCCATAGATATAATAGCGGCTTGTCATTCCCACGAGCGCCGAGGGAGTGGAATTGCCCGAGGCACCCACCGTGACCTGTGTCACACGGTCTTTGTATTTCGTACCGGGACCAGCCTTGTAGTAATTGTGCACCATATTGATGTAGCCACCGCCTGGTCCACCATAGCAACCGCCGTCACCCCAGTTGTAGAGCACGCAGTTGCGGAAATCCACCATCTCGGCCTGCACGGGATTGGCCCATTGAAAGTTGCTGTAAAGGTAGTTGCTCGTGTAGCCGTTCCACTGATAGCGTGCGCCATTGAAGCGGGGCACACGGTTGTTGAGATGTATCAGCAGATTGTGGTGAAAAGAGGCCAATTTGCCACCCCAGATGCCGCCATAGCCATGGGCACCCTTGCCGTGACCGGCATTGGTCAGACTCTCGCCGATGGTGCACCATTGCATGGTGAAGTTGTTGTTGTCGTAGAAGGAGGCCACCTCGTCGATACTCCAACTGAACGAGCAGTGGTCGAACAGGATGCCTGTGACATTCCGCTTCCATGAGGCATCAGCACCATCGTTCACGTCTTTCTCCTGACCACGACGGAAACGAATGAAACGAATGATATTGTTGGCACCCGGATTCACTGTGTAATACCTGAGGGTGATACCGGGATAGGGGGCGGTCTGTCCGCAAATCGTGGTGTTGGCGCCAATGTTGATGTCCGACGACAAGGGGATGACCCCACCCACATCGAAAACTATAATTTTCTTGGACGAGCCAGAGACCGCGGAACGAAACGAACCCGTTCCCTTGTCATTGAGATTGGTCACATGAATCACTTTTCCGCCACGGCCACCAGTCACATAGCGGCCATGACCCTCGGCTCCGGGAAACGCAGGGACCTGAGCCATCAGAAACATGCTGACAAACAATGCAAATAATGTTAGTAATTTTCTTTTCATCTTAATACCTAAACTGTCTAAGTAATTTGTTCGTTTGATTTTAAATGCAAAAATAAGCCTTTTTCCTTGCTTTTCCAAAGAATGTGAAAACAATTTTGATAATAAGTCACACTCTAAGTCTTTATTTTGGGCATCCATTCTCGTTTTAATGGATTTTTTGCAGTAATTTTGCACAGATTTTTATAATGACGATTAAAAAGCAAAAATATAATAGAAATGGACTACAATTTTAGGGAAATTGAGAAGAAATGGCGTCAGAAATGGGTGGAGCAAAACACCTATCATGTGACCGAGGACAAAAACCGCAAAAAATTCTATGTGCTGAATATGTTCCCCTATCCTTCAGGGGCTGGTCTGCATGTGGGGCACCCATTGGGATACATCGCCAGTGATATCTATGCCCGATACAAGCGCCAGCAGGGCTTCAATGTGCTCAACCCCATGGGCTACGACGCCTACGGACTTCCCGCCGAGCAATATGCCATCCAGACCGGACAGCATCCGGCCATCACCACTGTCAACAATATCAACCGCTACCGCGAGCAACTCGACAAAATAGGTTTCTGTTTCGACTGGGACAGAGAGGTGCGCACTTGCGACCCATCTTATTACAAATGGACACAATGGGCTTTCCAGAAAATGTTTGAGTCGTATTACGACAATGCCCTGGACCGTGCATGCCCCATCTCACAACTGGTGGAGAAACTCAATGCCACAGGAACCGAGGGACTGGATGCCGCCTGCACCGAGGAACTGAAATTCAGCGCCGATGAGTGGCGGGCCATGAGTCCACGCCAGCAAGAGGAGACACTGATGAACTACCGTATCGCCTACCTGGGCGAGACCATGGTGAACTGGTGCGCTGGCCTGGGCACAGTGCTGGCCAACGACGAGGTGGTGGATGGTCTGAGTGTGCGCGGAGGATTCCCCGTGGTGCAGCAGAAAATGCGCCAATGGTGCCTGCGCGTGTCGGCCTATTCACAGCGCCTGCTCGACGGTCTCGACACCATCGACTGGACCGACTCACTGAAAGAGACACAGCGCAACTGGATAGGAAGGTCCGAGGGTGCCGAGGTGGTGTTCAAGGTCAAGGACAGCGACATCGAGTTCACTATTTTCACCACCCGCGCCGACACCATGTTTGGTGTCACATTCATGGTGCTCGCCCCCGAGAGCGAGTATGTGGCACAGGTCACCACCGATGCCTGCCGGCAGGAAGTGGAAGACTACCTGGCAGCCACCAAGAAGCGCACCGAGCGTGAGCGCATCGCCGACCGCAAGGTGTCGGGTGTGTTCACAGGCTCGTATGCCATCAACCCATTCACCGGCGAGGCCATCCCCATCTGGGTGAGCGACTATGTGCTCGCAGGATATGGTACGGGAGCCATCATGGCCGTGCCTGCCCACGACTCACGCGACTACACCTTCGCCCGCCATTTCAACCTGCCCATCATCCCGCTGATTGAGGGTTGCGACGTGAGCGAGGAGAGTTTCGACGCCAAGGAGGGTATCGTGTGCAATTCGCCCCGTCCCGGCGTGAAACCCTATATAGACTTCTCGCTCAACGGACTCAGCGTGAAAGAGGCCATCGAAGCCACCAAGAAATATGTGGCTGAGCACAAACTCGGCAGGGTGAAAGTGAACTACCGCCTGCGCGACGCCATTTTCTCACGTCAGCGCTACTGGGGCGAGCCATTCCCCGTCTATTACGTGGATGGCATGCCCAGGATGATTCCCGCCGGCAAACTGCCCATCGAGTTGCCCGAAATCGACAAATACCAACCCACCGAGACAGGTGAGCCACCACTCGGAAGAGCACTGAAATGGGCCTGGGACACCGAGAAAGAGGAAATCGTGGATAAATCGCTCATCGACAACAAGAAAGTGTTCCCCATCGAACTCAACACCATGCCGGGCTTCGCAGGGTCGTCGGCCTATTATCTCAGATACATGGACCCACACAACGACGAGGCACTCGTCGGCAAGGACGTGGATGAATACTGGCAGAATGTCGACCTCTATGTGGGAGGCACCGAGCATGCCACCGGCCACCTGATTTACTCGCGCTTCTGGAACAAATTCCTCCACGACTATGGCTACTCATGCCGCGAGGAGCCTTTCCAGAAACTGGTCAACCAGGGTATGATACAGGGACGCAGCAATTTCGTCTATCGCATCAACGACGACGACCACACCAACAATCCCGTCTTCGTGAGCAAGGGACTGAAAGACCAGTATGCCACCACCCCCATCCATGTGGATGTCAATATCGTCAGCGCCGACGTGCTCGACATCGAGGCCTTCAAGGCATGGCGCCCTGAGTACGAGAATGCCGAGTTTATACTCGAGGATGGCAAGTATATCTGCGGCTGGGCCATCGAGAAAATGTCGAAGTCGATGTTCAATGTGGTCAATCCCGATATGATTGTCGAGAAATACGGCGCCGACACACTGCGCCTCTACGAGATGTTCCTCGGTCCAGTGGAGCAAAGCAAGCCCTGGGACACCAACGGTATCGACGGTTGCCACCGTTTCCTGAGAAAATTCTGGAGCCTCTACTATGCCAAGGACAGCGACCAACTGAACGTGCTCGACGGCGAGGCCACACCAGCCATGCTCAAGAGCGTGCACAAACTCATCAAGAAGGTGACCCAAGACATCGAGACCTTCTCTTACAACACTTCCATCTCGGCCTTCATGATCTGTGTCAACGAACTCACACAGCAGCATTGCAAGAACAAGGAATTGCTCACAACGCTGGTGGCGCTCATCGCTCCCTTCGCACCGCATATCGCAGAGGAACTCTGGGAGGCACTGGGAAAAGATGGTTCGGTGTGCGACGCCGAATGGCCACGCCACGACGAGAAATATCTGGTGGAAAACCAGATGCAACTCACCATCTCGTTCAACGGAAAGGCACGCTTCCAACTGCAGTTCCCTGCCGATGCCGACAATGCCACTATCGAGCAAACCGTACTGGCCGACGAGAAATCACTCAAATACATCGCCGACAAGAAAGTGGTGAAAGTCATCATCGTGCCTAAGCGGATTGTCAATGTGGTGCTGAAATAACAGTAACCCAAAACACACATGGCTAAACTTCTCAACAAAAGAATATTCAGCGAAGCCAAGGATTATTTTTACATAACCCTTGGTCTTCTGCTTTATACGGTGGGATGGACTTTCTTCCTGCTGCCCTACGAAATCGTGACGGGTGGCGTGACAGGTGTCTCAGCCATCATTTTCTATGCCACCAATGGCGCCGGGCATGGCATACCCATCATGGTGAGTTATTTCATCATCAATGCCTGCCTGCTGGTTCTGGCACTGAAAATACTGGGGTGGAGATTCCTGATGAAAACCATCTACGCCATCCTCATGCTCTCGCTGATGCTGGGTATCGCCCAGGACATCATCACACGGGAAGACGGCACACTGATCAGGCTGCTGGGCGAGGAGAATTTCATGTCGCTCATCATCGGCTGTTGCATTACGGGGTCGGCGCTGGCCATCGTCTTCCTGCACAATGGAAGCACGGGAGGCACCGACATCGTGGCTGCATCGGTCAACAAATACCGCAACATGTCGCTCGGCACCGTGCTCATCATCGTCGACCTGCTCATCATCGGAAGCAGTTTCCCCATGTTTATCCTGGCAAGGGGATACACGGTAATCGACGCCACCTACAAAATCGTGTTCGGACTCTGCACCATGGTCATAGAGAATTTCATGCTCGACTATGTGATGAACGCCCGAAGGGAGTCGGTGCAATTCTTCATCTTCTCGAAAAAATACCAGGAGATAGCCAATGCCATCGGTACGGAGATGGAACATGGCGTGACCATCCTCGACGGACATGGATGGTATACCGGACAGGAGATGAAAGTGCTCTGTATCCTGGCACGCAAACGTGAGAGTGTCAGTATGTTCCGACTCATAAAGTCTATCGACCCCAATGCCTTTGTCAGCCAGAGCAGCGTCATCGGTGTCTATGGGGAAGGATTTGATGAAATGAAAGTAAAAGTGAAGAAAAAAGATGAAAATAGTATTCGCAACCAACAATAAGCATAAACTACAGGAAATCCGACAAATCTTAGGCGATGAGTTTGAGATTCTCTCGCTCGCCGACATCGGATGCCATGCCGACATACCCGAGACTGCCGACACCCTCGAGGAAAACGCCATGCAAAAGGCACAGTATGTTTTCGACCAATATCATCTCAGTTGTTTTGCCGACGACACGGGTCTGGAAGTGGATGCGCTCGGTGGCGCACCGGGGGTATTCTCCGCACGATATGCCGGCGAAGGGCACGACAGCGAGGCCAATATGACCAAATTGCTGGCCGAATTAGGAGAAAATAACAATCGAAATGCACGATTCCGCACAGTTATAGCGTTATTACTCATACAGGGCGACCAAGTCATCCAAAAAGAGTTTGAGGGGATTGTCAATGGCGAAATCATCCGCCAGCGCCGGGGCACCACGGGATTTGGCTACGACCCCATCTTCCTGCCTGAAGGATATGAGGAGACTTTCGCCGAACTGGGTCCGGAGATAAAAAACAAAATCTCACACAGGGCCAGGGCTGTGGCAAAACTTGCCTCATTCCTCAAGAAATTGTAACGACTGACAGTTTATGAGAAAAAACATCCTTTTCACCATCCTGCTGCTTACAGTGACACTCACTGTCGGGGCAGGAGCCATTGGCACCTGGAAAAGTTACCTGGCCTACGGCGACATTACTGAAATCCAATCCACAGGGAAACTCATCTATGTGCTGAGTTCAAAGGGGCTTTTCTCATACAACGTCAACGATCAGAGTGTTCTGACCTACGACAAGATGAATGCCCTGAGCGATTGCAATATCCAGCACATCTGCTATTGCAAATCAGCGAAAAGACTGGTCATTGTCTATGAGAACCAGAACATCGACCTGCTGGACGACAATGGCGACGTGCTCAATATCAGTGCCTACCACAATAAGTCGATGACTGCCGACAAAGGCGTCAACGAAGTGAAAATCATTGGCAAATATGCCTATCTTTCCACTAATTTCGGCATACTGAAAATCAATGTCGCTGATGCCGAAATCACTGCCACCTACAATCTGAGCCGCAAAATTCTATCCACACTTGTCTATGGCGACTATATCTACGCTGTAACCGAGGGCGACGGAGTGATGAGGGCACGGCTCACCGACAACCTGCTCGACAACAGCAACTGGGAGGCCTATTCCGACCTGGCACTGACCAACATCTATGACCTCAACGGACAACTGATAGGCATCAGCACCGATGCCGTCTATCTGTCGAAAAACTCCACCTGGGAGAAAATCTACGACTACCCCACCCTCTTCAGCACCCTCACCGACGGAAAACTCATCCTGGGACGACCCGACGTGGCATGGATACTGGAATCAAGCGACAAGCGCATCGTCGTACCCTATGCCAACAACGAACTCAAGGCACTCACCTACGACAAAACCAACAATTGTTTCTGGAGCAACCAAATCGACAACAAACTCTGTTCGGTCTCGCTCGAAGTAGATCCTACCAACCCCATCATGGCGAGCGTCGAACCCATTCTCACCGACATCAACCCCGACGGACCCAAATACAATTATTTCGGCTTTCTGAAATATGACAACAACACGCTCTACTCATGTGGCGGGGGATGGGATGCCTCGGCGGAATTGTTCCGACCGGCCATCGTGCAAACCATGACAGATGATGTGTGGACGCTCTATCAAGAGGATGAGAATGCCGACTACCTGTTCCAGGATATGATGTGCATGGATATCGACCCTGCAAATCCAGGTCATGTGTTTGCGGGAGGGCGCACCGGACTTTATGAATACAATAACGGACGGCTGGTGAAATACCACAATGCGGACAACAGCCCGCTGGAATATTCCACATCCGACTGCACACGCAACTATATCCTCACCCTGGGCGTCAAATTCGACAAACAAGGCAACCTGTGGTGCCTGAACAGTCTGGCTGAATCGGCTTCCATTCTGCAACTGAAAACCGACGGCACATGGGAAACCCACCACAAAACCGTACTCATGGACGACAACAACCGCAGTCTGGGCAACATGAGATGTCTTATCCAGGACAGCAGGGGATATCTGTGGTTTGTCAACAACTCATGGGCTTTGCCATCTTTTTACTGTTTCGACCCCGCATCCGATGCTATGAACCATTATCAGATTTTCGTCAACGAGGATGGTGGCACCATCACGGTGACGGGAGTAAGATGCATAGCCGAGGACAAGGACAAGAATATGTGGGTAGGCACCAACGTGGGACCACTGATGCTGCCTGCCCAGGATTTGAACGAGGGGTCGAATGCCGTGCTGCAACAAGTAAAAGTGCCCAGAAACGACGGCACCAACTTCGCCGATTACCTGCTCAGTGGTGTGGATATCACATCGATTGCCATCGATGGCGGCGGCAGAAAATGGTTTGGCACCAACGGCAACGGTGTCTATCTCATCAGCGAGGACAACATGGAGCAGTTGCAGCACTTCACCACCAGCAACAGCCAATTATTATCCGACAATATCGAGGCCATCACCATCAACGACCAGACCGGCGAGGTGTTCTTCGGCACCGACAATGGACTGTGCTCTTATATGAGTGATGCCAGCGCCACCAACGAAACCATGACCAAGGACAATGTGTATGCCTATCCCAATCCCGTAAAACCTGATTATACAGGACTCATCACCGTCGTGGGACTTTCCTACAACGCCGATGTGAAAATTGTCACCGCAAACGGCGTGCTCGTGGCCGAGGGCACCAGCAATGGTGGTAGTTTCACCTGGGACGGATGCGATTTCAATGGCAAGCGGGTGGCCTCTGGGGTCTATATGGTGGAAACGGCCACAATCGATGGAAAGAAAGGCACTGTTTGTAAAATAGCCATCGTCAGATAGGGTTTTTAATTCAGGGGGATGGGCAAAAGCAACAGATTACTATGGGCCGACATCATCAAGGGCATTTGCATGATGGCCATTCTGCTGTTTCACACTGAAGTATATTATGCCGGACAGGAAATCATACCTTATCACTGCTATGTGACCAACGCGCTCCTCGCTTTCTTCTTCATTTCTGGATTTTTCTTCAGCCATTCCGACAAGGTGTTTTCGCCGCGGAGGAAATTTTTCTATATCCTGCGCGCACTCATTCTGCCTTATTTCATTTTCACTATTTTACTGGCCGTTCCCAAGACCATCGTTCATGGCGATGGGATGTCACCGCTTGAGGTAGCCTGCAACATCCTCTCAGGAAAAGCCTCGTGGTTTGTGGCGTCTCTGGCAACGGCTGAACTGCTTTTTTCTGTCATCCTGAAATATGCCAAGAATGATGAGAGGAAAATCTTTGTCTTCTCCGCCCTACCCTATCTACTCGTGGCAGCAGGCTATCATTTCCTTCCCACAACTATTCTTCAGCATTGTAATATCTGGTGCTGGCAAAACGCATTACTGGCGCTGCCTTTCATCTTCTTTGGACATTACTGCCGGCGTCACCCCACGGTCATGGAGAAAATGTATAGACTATCCACTGTGCTGTGTTCATTGTTGATAGTGATATTACTGAAGTATATAGAATGTGCTCACGATATTTATCTCACGCTGGAACCCATCACTGTCGGTTCGTTTTTCATCCTGCTGATCGACGGCATTCTCTCCATTGTGGTTTTAGTGGGTATTTGTAAAAGGCTGCCCAACATCAAATTCATATCATGGACAGGCCGTCACTCACTGGTCTATTATTTCTTCTGTGGTGCAGCACCCACCATGGTCACCATGTCATTGCAGCGTATGGGTTTTTCATACACCCATTATTGGCAAATACCATTGGCTTTCGTCCTCGTCTATCTCATCGCCACCCTCATCGCATGGCTCATTTATCGCTTCGCACCATGGATGGTGGGGAGAAAAAATGAAAAATTAAAAATGAAAAATTAAGATGGGAAAATGGGAAGATGCGTTAACCCAAAAAGGTGTTTAGCCACTTCAAACTCCAAACTAAATGAGCTGGTCGCTTCGCTCATAATTATAGAAAAAATATAATCAAAATTATAGAAAAACAACCACCAGCGGCAGTGCAAATCTCGTAGGGAATTAGCTCGTCTAATTCCGCAACATAGCAGAATGACCGTGAGCAGCGCCTCCCCTCCCCGCTGGCGGGGAGTGGGTCGGGGGGTGGGGGAGAAGAAAAGATTAAAGATGAAAAATGAAAAATTAAAGATTAAGATGGGAAGAGGAAAAGATGAAAGAAGGAAGCCTGAAAGGCTGACCAGAAGACGATGGTGAGTACCAATCGTCCAGGCAGGCGGTGGAGTGCGCAGCACGGAACCTCTGCTTTCAGTTTGGAGTTTGGAGTTTGGAGTCGCTGCATCATTCCAAAACGAACAACTGGCATAGACCCCGCCCCTAGCCCCGCCCCTACGAGGGGTGGGGAACCGTGGGGACCGGCATTTCTCTCACCTCTCACCACTCACCACTAAATTTGTGGAAAAGTGTCTAATAACTCATTAGTTTTCCACACTACCCCACCCCACCCCCTTATTCTGTGGATAACCCAAGGAGGATAAAACTTAATTTTAGTGTAATTATACACACATTGCTTGAACAAAAAGATATCAACAATGAGTTTTCAACATAAAGGAAAAACTGTGAATAACCCACTAAATATCACTATATCAAAAGGATGATATCCACATAGATAATCATGTTTATCCTCACTGGTGGTATAAACGGCAACAAGGGAAGTTATCCACTTTTCCCACATCACATCATCTTATTATCTTTCTTTCATTTTTAAATTAAAAACAAAAATGATAAAAAAATGAGTTGTTAAAAACTTATTTATTATCTTTGCATGAAATCTCTAAATCAGCAATCAACAGACATGGCAACCAAAGACAAGGGACTCACACCGATGATGAAACAGTTTTTCTCGCTCAAGGCTCAACACCCCGACGCGCTGATGCTGTTTCGCTGTGGCGACTTCTATGAAACATATTGCGAGGACGCTGTGGCGGCCTCGAAAATATTGGGTATCACCCTTACCAAACGAAACAATGGGGGAAGCAGCGGCACCACCGAAATGGCTGGCTTTCCACACCATGCCCTTGACACCTATTTGCCAAAATTAATCCGTGCCGGGCGGCGAGTGGCCATCTGCGACCAGTTGGAAGACCCGAAACTCACCAAAAAACTGGTGAAAAGAGGAATCACCGAACTGGTGACACCTGGTGTGGCCATGAGCGACAATGTGCTGAATTATAAGGAGAACAATTTTCTAGCCGCCGTGCACTTCGGAAAGGCGTCGTGCGGCGTGGCTTTCCTCGACATCTCCACGGGAGAGTTTCTCACCGGGCAGGGTACTTACGACTATGTGGAAAAACTCATCGGTAATTTCCAGCCCAAGGAAGTGCTTTACGACCGGTCGAAAAAACTGGACTTCGAACGGCATTTCGGCACCAAACTCTGTGTGTTTGAACTGGACGACTGGGTGTTCACCGAACAGACGGCACGGCAGAAATTGCTGAAGCATTTCCAGACCAAGAACCTGAAAGGTTTTGGTGTGGACCACCTGAAAGAGGGTGTGGTGGCCTCTGGCGCCATCCTGCAATACCTCGAACTGACCCAGCACACACAGATTTCCCATGTCACCTCGCTCTCGCGCATCGAGGAAGAGAAATATGTACGCCTCGACAAGTTCACCATCCGCTCGCTTGAGTTGGTGGATACCATGCAGGATGAGGGCTCGTCGCTGATGCATGTGATCGACCATACCATCACGCCCATGGGCGGGCGTATGCTCCGCCGGTGGGTGGTCTTCCCTCTGAAGGATGAGAAACCTATCAACGAGCGGCTCGACATGGTGGACTATTTCTACCGCCAGCCGCAGTTCCGGCAGTGTATCGACAATCAGTTGCACCTGGTGGGCGATCTGGAGCGTATCATTTCGAAGGTGGCTGTAGGTCGTGTGTCGCCGCGGGAGATGATACAGTTGAAAGTGGCGTTGCAGGCCCTGGAGCCTGTCAAGAGTGCTTGTCTGAATGCCGACAATGAGGCGTTGCAGCGCATTGGCGAGCAAATCAACCTCTGCAAGTCTATCCGCGACCGCATCGAGCGGGAAATTCAGCCCGACGCGCCATTGCTGGTGAACAAGGGGAATGTGATTCGCGACGGAGTGAATGCCGAATTGGATGAGTTGCGGAGCATCGCCTACAGTGGCAAGGATTATCTGTTGCAAATCCAGCAAAGGGAAAGTGATCTGACGGGCATCGCCTCGCTGAAAATTGGTTATAACAATGTGTTTGGATATTATCTTGAGGTGCGCAACACCTACAAGGACAAGGTGCCTCAGGAATGGGTGCGAAAGCAGACATTGGCGCAGGCAGAGCGTTACATCACGCAGGAACTGAAGGAATATGAGGAAAAAATTCTGGGTGCCGAGGATAAAATCCTGGCGCTGGAGACAGAATTGTTCAATCATCTGGTGTTGGCTGTGCAGGATTTCATTCCGGCCATCCAGGTGAATGCCACGCTGCTGGCACGGATCGACTGCCTCTTGTCGTTTGCCACAGTATCCGAGGAAAATCATTATATCCGGCCGGTGATTGACAATTCCGAAGTGATAGACATCACACAGGGACGTCATCCAGTGATAGAAATGCAGTTGCCTATCGGAGAGCGGTATGTGCCCAATGATGTCTATCTGGACAACGAACGGCAGCAAATCATTATTATCACTGGTCCGAATATGGCCGGTAAATCGGCTCTGTTGCGACAAACGGCCCTGATTGTGCTCCTGGCTCAGATAGGTTGTTTCGTGCCCGCAGAGAGCGCGAGAATCGGTCTGGTGGACAAAATTTTCACCCGGGTGGGAGCCTCCGACAATATTTCACTGGGTGAATCCACATTCATGGTGGAAATGACCGAGGCAGCCAACATTCTCAACAATGCCACACGGCGGTCGCTGGTGCTTTTCGACGAACTGGGTCGCGGCACTTCCACTTACGACGGTATTTCCATTGCTTGGGCTATCGTGGAATATCTGCATGAGCACGAGCGGGCAAGGGCACGTACACTGTTTGCCACTCATTACCATGAACTGAACGAGATGGAGAAGAATTTCCCACGAATCAAGAATTACAACGTCAGTGTGAAGGAGGTGGACAACAAGGTGATTTTCCTTCGCAAACTGGAAAAAGGCGGTTCGGAGCATTCATTCGGTATTCATGTGGCCGAGATAGCGGGTATGCCCAAGAGTATCGTCAAGCGGGCCAACGTCATCCTCAAGCAGTTGGAAAACGACAACAGCGGTGTGGGGATGGTGGGAAAACCATCGGCGCAGGCATTGAACAAGTCGCGAGAGGGGTTGCAACTGAGTTTCTTCCAGTTGGATGACCCCGTCCTTTGTCAGGTCCGCGACGAAATCCTCGGTCTCGACATCAATAACCTCACTCCTGTGGAAGCCCTCAACAAACTCAACGAAATCAAGAAAATCGTCTCAGGGAAAAGTTGAGCGGAACCCGAAGGGGTGACTGTTACCTATGCTGCAATAACAATGTATCCGTTAATCACAAAATAGCAAGATGATGGAAAAATATACCCTTGAAGAGCTCATCAAGCGAATCGGTAATTCCACCACAGAAGTAATCTTGGAGTTCTTGGAGAATTTTCCAAAGATTGAATTTAGCAATTCGTCCATCCAACTTTATATCTATAGTGATTCTATTATGCTGGTGAAATCAAACTCCGAGCAATGTTTGACATTAGAGAGTAAAATTCATCCTGACCGCTTTATTGAGGAGACTATTTTTGTTATGGGAGACGAAGAACAACAGTATAATGTTCCTAAAGATACCCTGACTTTTCATCAATATTTTCTTCTCAAAAAAGATTGCTGCCTTTCAGTTATCACTGGCCAATTGAATCAATTACAGAACTTATTACAATATTTTGGATAGAAAAACAGGGGAATTAAGGGGCCAACCCTGGAGGGGTGACAGAGCAAACCTCGTAGGGAATTAGCTCGTCTAATTCCGCCACAGAGCAGAATTGAACATTGGAAGCCTGAAAGGCTGACCAGACCATAGGCAGGCGGTGGAGTGCGCAGCACGAAACCCCTGCTAATAGATTACACACAATAGCCCCGAAGGGGCGACAGACCATCCTGTCAACCCTTCGGGGTTACTATTTTCTATCGATTTTTATTTCCCTATTGCTCTCAATTATTTGAACTAATTCCCTTTTATTGCTGTCAATTATAGATATAATAACAGATTTTTTTCTGCTGATAAATATGCATTTTTTCACTTCATTTTGCTATAGGGCGAATGGCAAGACCATATTGACGCTCACTCACACAATTATAACCATTAGCATTGACATAACCAAAGCATAAAATAAAAGCATTATTTATACTGGAGTTACTACCGGTCCCTGTCCAATAATAACCACCACTATGAGAATCTTTTAATTCTGAATTCATATAAAAACCAGTACCAGGCAAAAATATACTACTACCATTGACTTTACTCGTGAATTTTCCACCGGGAATGCTTGCAAAACTACTCCACGAAAAATTACAGTATTTGACTAATTCATATATTTGGTTTCTGGACGGCATTTGCCAATATCCTTTCCATTTCACTTGAACTACATCATGTTCAGAACCACAGATATCTACTCCAGCATCAATATAGTCACCAATAGAGTTGTCAAAATATTTATAATTGTTATTGCTGAACTGTTCTTTTGTTTCTGTTTCACCCCACGCATAAAATCCTCCTACTCCATCTGGTGAAGACGAATCTAAATTACAGCATGACCAAAGTGTACCTGAGGGTAGGCCAAGGTTGATGGCATGTGGATGATTGTCGTCGGGACAAGATGTGTAGGCATATAACGATTTTACATTCACATTAATAGTTGCACTTTGTTCATTTTGATTGTCTGTCACGGTTATCAAGGCAGAACCTCCTCCTACTGCGGTCACTACTATTGCATTTTCATCAATGACTGCTGTGGCAACTTTTGTGTTATTGCTCACAACAGTATAACTTCCAGAACCAGAAATGATATTCACCTTATTTTGTATATTAATAAAGAGATTCAGGTTAGATGATGATAATTGTAAATGTTGAGGCATTATGACAGGTCGTACATTTAATCCGCGACAAAGTTCACTAACCATATCAGCACTGGCATAGTTAGGCTTGAAGTATAGTATTGAGGCATTACTTTGATTCGACTGATTTTGAGAAGACCAATAAGCACCTTCTGAATTATTATTTATAATACCATTGTCTGAGTAATAGCCTCCAGCAGGAATAAAGATTCGGGCATTGTTGGTTCCTGTGAACATGATACCCTTGATATCATTTATTGTAGTCCATTCGTATGTGCAATTATCAATCAATTCACGATTTTGTTCAATAGTCGGCATCAGCCACCCATTTTTCCATTTTTCTTGAGCAACATCATATTGAGTGCCGCAGATTTCTCCATTAAGGTTATGACATGTACTCGAAGTTCCATCACAATGAATGTAGGAACTCCAGTCATATTTCAATTTTCCCTCTGTTTCACCCCAGGCATAATATCCACCATAATCCTCAGGTGTTGTGGCATCTATATTGCAGCATGACCATTTAGTGCCTGAGGGCAGTCCGAGGTCAATAGCATGTGGATGATTGTTATCAGGACAAGTAGTATAGTCATCTTCAGGGATAAGACCTATAATCTTGTTTACTATTATCATTACATCAGTAATAGTCAATACTCCATCATTATTCATATCACCTTTCAATGTTGACTGAGCCTTCATTGACGGTGCCATAAGTATCAAAATGAGAAAAGTCAGTATTTTTTTCATGAGAAATAATATTTTTAATATACCATGAATGGATTTTTTTCGAATACTTATGTTATTTACTCATTAATAAAAATATTATCACACACCCATTTATAGAGCATATTACCAAGCCGTAAATGCATCTTGTAATTAGGATGTAGCAAGTCACCAGTATAGTTGGAACTACTTCTGTCAGTAGGGTCGAAATTGATTATTCCACCCGCATCAAATACAGGTATGCCATAGAATCGACCTATTTCCTTAATAGTATCTACAAAATCAGAAAGATAATCACCGTTAGCATTACAGTCTCTTGAGGAAGGTCTAATTGAAGTGGTAGGTGTAGTATAATTAGAATCGGTGTATCTTCCCCTATTGAGTGGTGTCATCAATACAATAGGTTTCTCACCAACTATTCCACGAACTGTTACAATCAGATTATGCAATGCGCCTGCAAAGCAGTCAGTGTCTGTAGGAGCAACTTTTCTTCTATTTCCGATATGTCCCTTTGCTTCTTGGCTCTCCTCAATGAATAGAGGACCAATAGCCTTTTTATCATAAGTGAAGTCATTTGTGCCACCAAAAATGACTACCATATCAACATCTCCTAAATTTTCTTGTGTTGCTCTTGAAACAAAGGTAGAACGTCCTGTTCCACTCGCTATGGTTGAGCCATTGACACCAAGATTTACATTTGTGCAACCCATGAGATTGGCAAATATTTTATGATAGACATTATCTTTTGTTACACCGTTACCTGCACCAGCCGTCATACTATCTCCAATGAATGCCACTTTTTTTCCAGTAAGTCCTGTTTCGATTGAACCACTGATTTTGCTTACATCCTCAGACAATGTGTTGATTTGATCGTTGGAAGATACACCATAGAGTGTGATGACATTTTCAGATGCTGTGGCAAGGATTGTGCATCGTATATACGCTGCTCCTGGAGGGCACTCGGCATATTTATTGTGCGAGGCTGTATTCGAAATAAAAGATTTGTTGCTATCATAAAATGCAATGGTGGCAACAGATGAATTACTCGTACCATAAATACTTCTTATACTTCGAAGATTACTATTGCTGCTATGTACCGCTGTTGCGCCTTTAATGTCTATATAATCAGTGACCTTTACATTGTTGTTTAAATAGCCAGATGTGATTGATACCACTGAACCGTCAGAGGAACTTATATATTTATTGTTTGTAAACGTATTAATGGTGATTATTTCGGTATTCATATCGTTGATAGTGGAAACAAGTTTTTCCACCCTACTCTTTCCATTCCTTATAAATTTAATTGTTGGATAAGAATCATTGGAGAAATTCAGACGAATATAGGCTGAACCTGCAGGCATATCTTTCTTTGCAATTGTAATATTCTCAGACGTAATGTAATCGCTTGTAAGGAGAGATTTATTAACATCGTAGTAATAACCTGCTTTGTAACTCTGTCCAAATATAAGATTATTGACATTTAGTAGATCATCATCACCGAGAGACGAAAGAGGAACAAAACTTGAGTAAGCAAAGGTGCTTTTGCTAGCAATAGAACCATCGTTTTTAATATATGCTCCTGTCATGTAATCCCATCCTTCATAAATTTCCTCAATGGTTTCAATAGAACTGTTTTCTATGTTTTCTTCAATAGATGATATTCTGTTCCCCAACGTGGTGACTACATCTGTATTATTATTTATTATTGCACCAACATCTGATAATTTTCCTTTAATAGACTCAAAATAAGCACAAACGCTCGGGGTTTGGTCGATTCCATTTTTCTTTATTACCAAATATAAATAGTTACCATTGGTTGGAATATCTATCAATCTTTCAGTTCCAGCACTGATGGTAATAGTACTTGTGTATCCATCAGCAAATGCACCATTATTACCTGATATTGAACTATTGTCGTACAAAAGGCTATATATCAGGCTCGTCTCAGAATTAGGAACAAGATAAAGTTTCTTTCCTGGTATTATCTTTATTAATAATACTGTCTCATTACTTGAATTGACCCATTTGTTTGTGGATTCGCTTATAATCATCCCATTCACGGTTTTTATATTGGTATTATCCGTTAAGTCTATATTTTCAGTGATTATCAGTTCATCGGTAACACTCTTCTGCGTCATTACACCATTAGTATTAAAACCTATGGTGGAGTAGAGTATATATTCTGGACCTTCTCCTATGGCAATTGAGTCGCTTTTCACCCTTTGAATACTTTCAGTAGTTTGATTCATCGATGCTTTATTGTCAGACTTGTTTTTAATTGTCGTTTGAGACATTGCACCCATTGAAATAATAATGGTGATAAGAATTGTAAGTATCCTGAGTTTGGGATTACTTGTTGTAGTAGTACTTGGATAAATCATAACAAAAACAAATAGCCTTCAGACATCCAAATAAAGGCCTTTTACTTTTTTCATATAACACAACAGAAAACGTGGATGTCCATTTCTGCCCGTTCGTTATCGAGGTCCTAGGAAAACCTTGCAGAAAAACGGATCAGAGTAAGAACACCCACGTTGTATGTTACACATATCCTAAAAGTGTGCGTGAGGATACTAATACCCTCGTAGCACACCCCGGGATACAATGATAGCATACCCGTAAGCATACACCTCAGACCTTGTCCCTGTTCTGCAACGAAATTTCCTAGGTTTCGATATACCAAGAACAATGCATCAATGACGCTTTCAATTATGTCATGTCATCTCATTGGCCGCATTTCAATAAATGATTTACGGGTGTGAGAAAGACTTTTGCAAAGATAATATTTTTTTAAAAATGATTTAGTTTTTTATGAAAAAAAAATATTTTTATGGACAATTTGTTGTAATATGAAATGTAATGTTATAGATTTTGTAAAAAATAATTATAAAAGAGCGGATTCTGCAGAGACACCTCGATGAGATCTTCATCCACCCCATCCCCTACCCCTACCCCGCTAGTGGGGAAGGGAATCGCTGCTCACGGCCATTTGCTATGCGGAATTACACGAGCTAATTCCCTACTTGAAGCCTGAAAGGCTAACGAGACCACAGGCAGGCGGTGGAGTGCGCAGCACGTAACCCCTGCTTTTAACGATCCAACAAATTAAAAACCCCGAAGTGGGTGACAGAAATTACCTGTATGCTCTGTCACCCCTTCGGGGTTTAGCATGTGTGGCCACTATTAGCAGGGGTTTCGCTACGCTTCACCACCTGCCTGTGGTCTTGTCACCCCTTCGGGGTTTAACATGTGTGACCACTATTAGCAGGGGTTTCGCTACGCTCCACCACCTGCCTGTGGTCTTGTCACCCCTTCGGGGTTCAGTAACTCCAAATTCCAAATTGGAAGCGGGGAAGGAGACACTACTCATAAAATTAGTGGTAAGTGGTGAGAGGTAAGAGGTGAGAGAAATGCCCGTCCCCACGATTCCCCGCCCCTCGTAGGGGCGGGGTTAGGGGCGGGGTCTATGCCAGTCATTCGTTTAGGTATGATGCAGCGACTCCAAACTCCAAACTTCAAACTCCAAACAGAATTCAGAACGGTCTGTCGTTGTCGATTTGTGAGTTGTAAGGTTCGTCGGTGGTGGGGATATGGTCTAATTCATAGAAATGGGTGGTGGGAGCATCATATCCGCAGATGAATTCCCCTGTTCCCACATTCCGTCCTTTTGCCAGCCGTACGAGGGCGGTGCCCTCAGGCCTCACTTTGTGATTGTCTCCCGAATATCCCTTGTCATACATTTCGGGGCGGTAGATGAGCAGCACCATATCGGCGGCCTCGGCTATCTGTCCGCTGCCTCGGAGTCGCGAGAGCGTTGGTTCGGTGGTGTTTTTGTCACGGCTGAGTTGTGAGAGCAGCACGATGCAGATATTGAGTTCCTTGGCAAGGTTTTTCAGTTTTCGAGCCACTGAGCCAAAGAACTGCTCTTCGTTTTGTCGCCATCCATTCTCGTTGGTTTGCAGCACCTGTAAGTAGTCGATGAATGCTATTTCGATATGGTGTTTGATGACCATTCGGCGTATGCTGACGATGATGCGCTCTATGCTGATGGTGGCTGTATCATCGAAATACACGGGCAGGGGGCGCGTTATCTGCGCCGCCAGGTCGAACATCTCCTTTTGTTTGCTGTCGAGAGGTTCTTGCAGGATGACCCGTGAGGAGACACCACATTGACCGGCCATGATACGAGCCATGAGTTGGTCGTTGGTCATCTCTGTGGAGTAGAAGACACAGGGATGTCCGTTGTTGGCAGCCTTCACACAGAGGTCGATGGCCAGTGAGGTTTTTCCCTGTGAGAATTCCGCCGCCACGACCACGAGGTCGCTGCGCTGTAGTCCGCCTTTGCTGTCGAGGAGTCGGAAGCCGGTGGTGATGCCTTTGCGGTGTTTTCCCAGCCGGTTGTTCTCAACGATGTCGCAGAGGTTGTCGAGCACAGTGGCGGCGGAGAGAATGTTCGAACTGTCGTGCTTGTCGATGTCGGCGATTGTCTCCACAGCGTCGTGCTTGGCTTCGTCGACGGGACAGGTCTCAGAGAGTCCCACACCGACCAGTTTTTGTCCCACCTGCCACAATAGGCGGCGTTGCCAGAGTTCTCGTAGACGGTGGCAGTGGTCACGCAGGTTGACGGAGGTGTAGAAAGTGGAGGTGATGTCCATCAGCGCCATGGTGTCGATACCTGCCTTTGGTTCGTTCTCGGCCAACCATTTGCCCACATTGATGAGATTGGGACTGTCGCCATGTGAATAGATTTGCGCGATGGATTTGAAAACGACTTCACATTTCGGATTGTAGAACATCTCGTGTGATATGATTTCCGCGGCATCGGCATAGAGGTTTTCCGTGGTGAGGAGGATACTGATGATGGCCTGCTCGCAGACAGGATCGTTGACCAGTTGTTGCTGAATTTCCATAATGGTGCTGGTTTTGAGTGGGTGCTACAACGGTGTCATTTGAAGGGTTTTCGTGCCCACACAGCGAGGCGCTTGCCCGTTTCCCAGGTTTTCTGCATCTCGAAGCGCATCCGCCGTCGGCGCCGGTCCATTTCCGTCCAGTACTGATAGAAGTCATTGAGCATATCACGTTCGTAGCTGTCGGTATATGGCAGTATAGACTGATAGAATTCTTTTTTTCGAATGTCTGCGGGACGAGAGAGAGTCAAAGAAATCTTTTTCTTTGCTTCTCCCTTAGGAGAAGTTTCTTTTTTATTGATATCACTATCATAATCATATTCATTATCATTATCAGCGATTTTTGCGATAGCATTTGTCGCATTTGCGATTTTTGCGATAGTATTATTCCCTTTTGCGATAGTTTTGGTGGTTTCAGAGATAGAGGATTTAGAGGACTCAGAGGATTTAGAGGACTCATAGGACTTAGAGGACTCATAGGACTTATAAGACCCATAAGCCTCAGAGGATTTAGAGGACTCAGAGGCTTGTTTGCTCCAGCGTTTTTAGTTGCCCTTGTTGCCTGCCTCGCGGCGTTTCTGGCATACGCTTTCGTATTCCTTCTTGTCGGCGGTGTATTGACGTTCCCATTCGGTGTAGATGATGTCCACTGCCACGCTATCGTCCTCAAAGGTGGTCTGTGGGTCGTTGACATGGCTGTAGATGTGTCGGAAGAGTCTTGCCAGTTCGGCGTCACTGAGTTTTGCCGACATACGGATGATATTCTCATGGAGAATGAAACTGCAGGATTTCTGCCTGCTCTTTTTTGATTCTTGTTGCATGGTCGATAAAAGTTTAAGTTTTTCTGCCGGCAAAAATACAGCTATTATTATTTTCAGAAATGTCATTTTGGGATTGGGAAAAATGAATAATAAATAATGAAAGATTGTATGGCCATGTCCTTGAACTCCACACTCTACACTCCAAACTGAAAAAGAACTTCAAACTCCACACTCCAAACTAAATAAACTGGTCGCTACGCTCAAAATTATAGAAAAATTGAAACAGAAAATTATAAAACTGTAGCCTTTATATAACGAATACAATTGACCGAATCTCACGAATCCCAAGGCACTTTGAAATAGTCATAGGCAACTGTACGAATCACACGAATATCCTACCACGAGGCAAATCCGTATCATAGCAGAATGGCCTTGAGCAGTGATTCCAGCGGCAGTGCAAACCTCGTAGGGAATTAGCTCGTCTAATTCCGCCACAGAGCAGAATGGCCGTGAGCAGTGGCACCAGCGGCAGTGTGGAGTTTGGAATTTGGAGTTTGGAGTGTGAAGGTGATATTAGGGTAAGTGGTGAGAGAAATGCCCGTCCCCACGATTCCCCGCCCCTCGTAGGGGCGGGGCTAGGGGCGGGGTCTATGCCAGTCATTCGTTTAAGTATGATGCAGCGACTCCAAACTTCAAATTCCACACTCCAAACTCCCCTTTAATTCCCATTTTTTTGTGCTTGTTCTTGGAATATTTGAGAAAAATAGCTACATTTGTGAACTGAAAAACAGAAAAACATATATTATTACGAATTTAAAAGATACAATCATGAAAATCAAACTTTTCCTCTGCACGATGGGACTTCTGATGATGGCATCAATCCTAACCTTCTGCAAAACCGACATTAAGGAACGCGAGACAGTGAACGAAGCAAACGATGATGGTGATTTTTTGTTTTGTGTGAAGGATGATAATGGCAAGTACGGCTTTATCGACAAGAGTGGACAGGTAGTCATCCCGTGCAACTGGAAGGGAGCCGGGAATTTCTCCGAAGGCCTGGCATGTGTAGAGAACGACAATGACAAGTGGGGTTTCATCGACAAGAGCGGACAGGTGGTCATATCGTGTGATTGGAAGAAAGTCGGAGCTTTTTTTGAAGGTCTGGCATGTGTGCATGATGCCAATGATAAGTACGGCTTCATCGACAAGAGCGGACAGGTGGTCGTCGAGTGCAAGTGGAAGGATGTCTGGAATTTCTCCGAAGGTCTGGCATGTGTGCAGGATGCCAATGATAAGTACGGCTTCATCGACAAGAGCGGACAGGTGGTCATCCCATGCAAGTGGAAGAATGCCCGCAGTTTCTCCGAAGGCCTGGGATGTGTGCAGGACACCAATGATAAGTATGGTTTCATTGATAAGAGCGGACAGGTGGTCATACCGTGCAAGTGGAAGAATGCCCAGAGTTTCTCCGAAGGCCTCGCCCGTGTGCAGGACACCAATGATTATTACGGTTTCATTGATAAGAGCGGACAGTTGGTCATACCGTGCGAGTGGAAGGAAGTCGAATACTTCTCCGAAGGTCTCGCTCGTGTGAGTGACTTTTTCATCGACAAGACCGGAGAGTTGGTCATATGGACTCATTGGAAGAATGTCGGAGCTTTTTCTGAAGGTTTGGCTCGTGTGGTGGACGACAACTGGAAGTTTGGCTTCATCGACAAGAGCCGACAGGTGGTCATCCCGTGCAAGTGGGAGGATGCTGGGCCTTTCTCCAAAGGTTTGGCTGTTGTGCAGGATGACAACGGCAAGTACGGCGTCATCGACAAGACTGGCCAGGTAATCATACCATGTAAGTGGAATTCCATTTCGATAGAAGAATGAATAACCCCTGAAATAGAGGTCAATTGAGAAAACTGGTGGGCACAAGACGGGATACAATTTTTGGCATCTTCATTTTTATCTTCTTCCACTCCACCCCCGACCCCCTCCCCGCCAGCGGGGAGGCTGCTGAAAAAGTGGACAAATCGAGGTTTGGTGGCTCAGGTGGATTTGCAATCCACCTGCTCCGAGTATAAGCATTTGCAATGCGCTTTTCGGATTTAAATTGGCTTTCCCTTCGGCCGCCGACCGTTGGTTCCTGATACTCAATTCATCGGGATTGCAAATCCCGATGAGCATTCCTCATCTGGAGATTCACATGAAACTATCTAAGAAAGGTGATAAAAGTTACAACTGTAAAGATTTACGACTTTTTCAGCAGCTGCCAGCGGGGAGGGGAGGCGCTGCTCACGGTCATTCAAATAATATTTCCATTTGTCATCAAAAAGTCAGTTCTATAAGTCCGTAGCCGAATGGATGTAGAGACGTCACATTGTGGCGTCTCCGCATTTTGAATGCTTTGTGCCTTTCAGAGTCGCAAGGATATCTTTAGCGTCGTCATTCCTAATTCTGTGACGGAAATCGGAGACTTTGCCTTTGATAATTCTGGCCTGTCAATCGTTGTCATCCCCGACTCGGTGAGAAAAATTGGAAATTATGCATTCTTTGGTTGCACGAACCTGGTGCGCATTGCCAGCAGAGAAGAAGAAATAATAACCTATACCGCTCGACCTTGGTCGCTCGCAAGGCAAGAATATTCCCAAGGGAGATAATAATCACTCCCGCTGCATAGTGCTATTGATGCATCGTGCGGCGGGAGTAACGTTTAGGAATACATAACCAGCCATTTCCGGTGGTTCACTTGTTCAAACTTGGTGACCAACTCCAGCACAGATACGGGTCGACCTGTACCGATGTTGAAGATTTCGTAGTCTTGGTTCATCCTGTCCTGTGTCATACGGTCAATGACAGCCACATGGGCCTTGGCCAGATCCACCACGTTGATATAGTCGCGCAAAAAGGTGCCGTCGTGTATTATTTCTCTCACAAACAACATCTGGCTCGGAATAGTAGGCGCAGAAAATCGCATTGAGATAGGTGCCGTTGCCTTGGTCGCCCCAAGATAGCATGTTCTGCAGGGTGCTCGCAAAAACGTTTTTCCTAAGCAGTATTGAGAGAATGATATTGTACTTATACATTTTGGAGTTTATTTAAAGCATAAGTGGTGCAGGCATCTGCTTTCCCATTTGCTGGAAAAGGGCTTGTCGGCGTTCTTCTACGACTTGGATGATTGCATCCTTCTCCCAAACTGCAAATTTTATTTTCAGTCCATTATTAAGAATAAAATACATAGTGGTAAGAAATCCTTTTTTGTAACCATGAATGTCGATTATTGGTATAACTTTATCTGATAAAGATCCCATATTGACTGCATGGGGCTTGAATACTAAACGGTCACTATAAATATACAATTGACCTCCCATGCTATTCATACCACTAAAATAATTGGCTTTGAATTTCAATTCTTCAAATTGTTTAACTTCCATAATCTATAAGGTTTAATAGGTTAGAATGCAAATTTAAGGATAATCAATGAAATGACAAAATGTTTAGGTTTTTTTTAAAAAAAAGAGAGGGAACAATAAAGGAATCCAGAACTTCGACGACTTCTTCGATGACATCTTCCTCAATCAGTTGTCGATGGTATACACACCCAACACGGAAACTGCCAACTGCCTACTCCCGGGGGAATGTTAACCATGGCCCACCAACCGTTATGTACCCCTGCTGTGGGTGAATAACACGTTGGGGAATATCCAAAACGAGGTGTCATACAATAGCCAATCACAAACCTATGCATGGAAACACCAAAATCACCAGCTCTCATTCCAACCCTATCTTCTGCACATCCTTGAAAAGATATGTGACATCGTGGGCTATACCTACGACTTCTAGGAGATAGAGCAGTCAGATTTCAAATACCTCCTTGTCTGCAACTCGCTACCATGGACGTGGGGATCACACAACTTTGTTTTGGCTCTCCCTCACAGGTCTCCCACGGAGTTCTTCGAGCAGTGGAACTATTCCTCTACTGGGAGTTCAACATCAACTACATAGCGAAGCATATCTCTTTTGATTTCTCCACTAAAGTGGTTCAGAACATGCCGCCTATTCGTATTGACAGTGTCATCAACGAATATACGACGGAAGTGAGTCAGGAAGAACAAAGTGACTATCTCGGGGTGAAAAAACCTGGTATACGCTGAAAACGCTATTCTCGTTTCTGGAACCAGTGCATGACCAGGTAATAGACAGCCATTAGTGTAGAGCCAAGCATGGCCAGTACCATGTCTTTCTGGGCATCCCATACGTCACCTTGCTGGCCGTTGTAGTTGTCTGCCTGTTCCGGCGACATGACGATGGTGAGTAGCCACTCAAACAGTTCATACACCATGCTGCCTGTCTGAATAATCAACCAGGCCACGAAAACCGCTGGGATGGGCTTCAGACTGAACCATCGTTTGCTGGCGTATCGGAGATAGGGAAACAGAAATACGCCGAAGCAGAAATGGACAAACCTGTCATAATGGTTACGGGGGTCTTGGAAGAAGCTGGCATCGACTATGCCCAGCGAAACGCCCCACTCCTTGTAGGGTACATAGGAGTAAATATAACGGGCGCCTATGACATGGAGAACGGCGAACAAGAGTATTCCCCCGAAAGCCGACATAGGCATCCTGTTCTTCACCAGGTCGGCAAAGAGCGGTATGAGCAGTAGCACGGTTCCCGCATGCTGCAGAAACTGCTCACGAGGATATACGGGATGGATGAAGGTGACAGCCGTGAACGCTAAGAATGCTATGATGAGAAGGAGTTTGTTCATGATTAAATTGCTTATGCCAAATTCATTGCAAAGGTAAGCAAATAATACGTTCTTTACCAATCTTTGGCACAAAAATAGCATCTATTATGAATGTACGTCTGATTGCGGACGGCGAATTATTTTCTCTCTATCCCCAATTCCCCCTTTATCGTCAGATAAATCAATTATTGAAGTCCTATAAGTCTGTAATGAAGTAGAAACGTCACATTGTGGCGTCTCCGCATTTTGAATGTTCTATCCCTCGATGAGACGTCTCGATGAGCACAGTCCAAACCCCGGAGGGGTGGCAAGACCACAGGCAGGCGGTGGAGCGAAGCGAAACCCCTGTCTTCAGTGTGGAGTGTGGAGTTTGAAGTTGCCAAACCCCGAAGGGATGACAAGACCACAGGCAGGTGGTGGAGCGAAGCGAAACCCCTGCTAATAGTTGCCGCTCATGGTAAACCCCGAAGGGGTGACAGATCATATTTGGCAAGTTCTCTCACCACTCACCACTAAGTTTGTGAAAAATGAAGGCAATATACCTAAACGAATGACTGGCATAGACCCCGCCCCTAGCCCCGCCCCTACGAGGGGCGGGGAATCGTGGGGACGGGCATTTCTCTCACCACTTACCCTAATATCACCTTCACACTCCACACTCCAAACTCCACACTCCACACTTCACACTCCACACTCCACACTCCCTTTTAATTCCCATTTTTTTATGCTTGTTCTTGGAATATTTGAGAAAAATGACTACATTTGTGAACTGAAAAACAGAAAGGCATTTAGAAAAATAGGATGCGCCCAAAATGGTGCTGAAGTGTGGACAAATCAAAAAAATAAGAGCAAATGATGAAAAAATCGCTGTCGTTCGTGCTGATGCTGCTCTGCTGTGCAGTCATCCACGCAGAGTCATTTACCGAGAATTTCGAGACCGGTTTGCCGACCTCGGCACCCTCCTCTGAAACCCAGGTGACACTTGCCTCGGGACTGTGGACACTCAAGGGTGTCTGTGTGAAGAAGGACAACGGCAGCCAAAGGGCGGCGATGAGCACCAATGGCTACCTTGTGACACCTGCACTCTCGCAGCCGCAGCGCATCACATTCATTCATCGCGCTTCGGGCAATGGCAAGACGCTGGTGGTGGAGAAATCCCTCGACGGCGGTGCCACATGGACAAAACTCGGCACTTCCACCGTGTCGTCGTCGACACCCTACGGCAGCAGTTCGTTCAAGGTGAACTCTGTCGAGGAAGACACCTCGGTGCTTATCCGTTTCACTTGTCAAAACGGTACCATCTATCTTGATGACATTGAAATCACCATCAACGCCCCTGGTGGCACCACTCCCACTGACCCCGACGACCCCACCTACATCACAGAAGGGGTGCCTGTGCCTACACGACCATTCCCAGAGGCGCTTCACACTTACTACATCGCCCCTGACGGCAACGACGAGACTGGCGACGGCTCCAAGGAGAATCCCTGGTTCAACCTCCAATATGCAGTGGACCGGGCGGTGGCTGGCGACCATATCGTGTGCCGCGGTGGTACATACAAGCCGACAATGAAGAAGGACGGCACTAAATACACCGTGCGCATCACCACCTCCGGCACCGCCGACAAACCTATCGTGATAAGAAGTTATGAGGACGAGAAACCTGTGTTTGACTTCGTCCAGCAACTGACAGACCAGAGCATTGGCGACCGCGGCATACTCATCACGGGCAACTACTGGTGGCTCTTCGGCTTGCATGTCACCCATGCCGCCGACAATGGCATCAAACTTGAGGGGTCGCACAACCGGATAGAGCGGTGCGAGTTCTCCTACAATCTCGACACTGGCCTACAGTTGGGCTTCGGACACAAGTTCAGCGACACTTTCCCCAACCTCAGCGCCAACGACGGCACCTACTGCGCATACAACGATATCATCGACTGCGACTCTCACCACAACTGCGACTACGACACCAACTACGGCTCAGATGCCGACGGATTCGCATGCAAGATGCACAACGGCAAGGGTAATAGGTTTATCAGATGTAGGGCGTGGCACAACAGCGACGACGCCTGGGACCTTTACGAGACCGACTTCGACGTCATACTCGCCGAATGCTGGGCATGGGACTCCGGCAAGGCTGAGGACCATCTGTGGGTGAAAGACTATATCAAGAAGAGTGGGTCGATGTCGTTCTCCGGCAATGGCAACGGCATCAAACTTGGCGGCAACGGCACGGGCGGCTCGTCGAAGGGCATCCATTATGCCTACAATTGCGTGGCTTTCAACTGCAATGCCGGCAGCAGCGTGAAGGGCTTCGACTGCAACAGCCACAAGGGAGGCCATGTACTCGTCGGGTGCCTGGCTTTCAACAACAGTTACGACTACATGTTCGAGTCGGGTGGCTCGGATGCCAATACCAAGTTCTACAACAATATCTGTCTGGGAAAACAAGAGATTTGTGTGGGCAGCGACGACTACAATGCCAGCGCCACACCCATGTCGAAAAACGGATGGACCAACCATCTCGTCACAGGTATCGGGCGCGACGACTTCATCTCGCTCGACGAGGATGACGCCCTCATGCCCCGGGCCATCGACGGCTCGTTGCCACGGCGATTCGCCCGCCTTGCCAGTGACAGCAAGATGGTGGATGCGGGCAATGCCGACCATGACATTCCCGAAAGTCTGCTCGCCGACTTCCCCTTCCTCCGGCGCACCGTGACCGGCCAGCAGCGCGATTTGGGCCCCTACGAACGCCCCGGCTATCAGGACTCCGTCTCCGACACCCCAAGCATCGACAGAAAGGCCGTGTCACCCAGGAAATATCTGAACCACGGCCGTCTGTATATCGAAAAACATGGCACCACCTACAATGCAATGGGGCAAGTGTTAAGTGGTGAGAGGTAACCCTGAAGGGGTGGCAAGATTACAGGCAGGTGGTGGAGCGAAGCGGAACCCCTGTTTCCAGTTTGGAATTTGGAGTTTGAAGTTGCTAAAACCCTGAAAGGGTGGCAAGATTACAGGCAGGTGGTGGAGCGAAGCGGAACCCCTGTTTCCAGTTTGGAGTTTGGAGTTTGAAGTTGTTAAAACCCTGAAAGGGTGGTAAGATTACAGGTAGGTGGTGGAGCGAAGCGGAACCCCTGCTAATGGTTGCTACACATGGTAAACCCCGAAGTGGGTGACAGACGTTCGCCAAATATGCTCTGTCACCCTTTCAGGGTTTGGGTTTTGTGGCACTTGTTAGCAGGGGTTCCGTGCTGCGCACTCCACCGCCTGCCTATAGTCTGGTCAGCCTTTCAGGCTTCCAATGTTCAATCTTTCATCTTCCTCCACCCCACGCCAGCGGGGAGGGGAGTCGCTGGTCACAAATTTTGGGGTGAGAGGTGAGTGGTGAGAGAAATTTGTGGTGTAATGGATGTCGGTGGTGGATTGGAAAAATATACATGGGACATTTGCACTCCCCACCCCTGATTAGGGGCGGGGTGCCTTCGGAATATGGAACATGGGTAATATATGACAAATCGTCTATCAAGGAATATTCCTACATATATGATGTATGTTTTCTTTGCTATAAAAAGAAAAAAAGCCTTTATTCTTTGAATAAAGGCTTATAAAGGAAATGTATTCGGATATATACTGAGGGGCATTACAGATTTAAGTTTTCACACTCTGAAAATGTCTCCTCATAAAAGGTTGCCGATTTAGGTATATTTGCAGATTTCAGACTTGAACAACCGAAGAAAGCATATCTTTCTATTTCTTTTATTTGTGGGTTGAAAACTACTGTTTCCAAAGCTGAGCATCCCATAAAAGCTTTTTGCTCAATTGTTCGCATGGTAGTAGGAAACTTAATCTCCTTTAGTGAGGTACAGAAACAAAATGCCTCAATTCCCACTTGGATAATACCTTCGTTGAATTGAATGTCGGAAAGGTTGGAACAACTCTTAAATGCTTCAGAGTTAATGTAATGAAGACTTTTCGGGAAAGGTATCGACTGCAATTGATAGCAATTCGCAAAAGCTGAATTTCCAATTGTTATGACTCCCTCATGAATGTCAACCGTCTTTAAACCACCGCAATCCCTAAAAGCTCCATCACCTAAATTTTTCACCGAGCCAGGTATGCGGATTTGAGTTAGAGAGGTGCATCCTTGAAAGGCATTTTCTTCTATTCCACTTACATTGTCTAAAATCACCTCATGAAGATGTTGACAATTCTTAAACGCCTCTTTTTGGATAACAACGCCTGAGCATACGTTGACAGATGTAAGAACTTGATGATTGGCGAAAACACCACTTCCGATTGCCTTTACCGAAGTAGGTATCTTCACATCTGTTTTTTTGATGGCTATCGGACAATAGATAATCTCGTTGTTTTTGCAAAGAATACCATCGAAGGATGTGTAGCCTGTGTGATTATTCCCTGTTATATTGATAGCTTCGAATTTATCGCAGCCATTGGCAAAATCCAAGGCTATATGCTCAATATTTGGAGATACGTTGATTTCGTATAAGGATGTGCATCCTTCAAATGCGCCTGACTCGATTGATGTAATTGTAGGGGGCAAGTTGATTTTTGTTAGGTTTGTGCATCCGCGGAACGCCTTAGGACCTAAACTTGTGATGGTGTAAATCCCTAATTTTCTATGAGTATCATAACACTCATCATGAAATTGCAGTTCTACTTGTGTTGGAAGATTAACTTCATACATCACTTCCTGAACTACGTCCCTGCTCCATGAGAATTGGAAAACATCATCATCCACGTACCTACACCAAAGACTTGACACAATCTGCAAAGTCCTTGCATTTTCATCCAATATATTGCAATAGACCTTTCCACCTGTAGGCATCTCAAAATACCAATATTTTGCAAATGGACCATTCGTCTTGGCTACGCAGTCGACCAATGGAACTAAGGACAACACTGTAACTAATGTCCATAGAATATGATACTTTTTCATCATCTATTTTAGTTTTAGAAGTCCCATCCTCTGTCTTCAAAAGGCTTAATCCAAAGCACATCCCCTTTCCTATATTCTATGCCATCTATCTTGGGCGTCTTGTAGTGTTCGCTACTGCTTGAACTGACATCTCCGACACGGACTTGTAGTCTTTCCCCATTGTCAATGTTTTGCTCTATGAAACAAGTGACACGCATATTGAAATTTTCACTACGAATAGTCCACCATAGGAAATTATCCTGATAGGTGTATCCTGCAATGTAATATATTTTGTCGCCTGGCCTGGCACTTTTGAGCTTTTCTCTTCGCCATTTCTCGTGTTCTATGGCTTGACGCTCACGCTCCTGCTGTTCTTGCTTGCGAGCGAGTTCGCGTTGCTTTTCCTCTTGTTGTTTCTTGAGTTCCTCTTGCCTTTCCCTTTCTTTCTGCTCGGCGATAAGACGTTTTTGGTTGGCTGTCAAGTCAACATAATTGCCAGTTTTATCAATGATGATTTCTTGATTATCTTTGTTTACAACCTCTGCCTTTCCATTGCTGAATTCTTTGACTACATTCTTGAATTGTGGAGCAATTGCCATACCGCCATTCGAGTTGACGAAACCATATAGACCATTATCGTTAATTGATTTGAAATAGGCCAAACCTTCGCTCATCTTTCCGACAATTATCCCAGTGTAGTTCCCTCTATCTATTTCCATTGGCTTTTCCCTGTTTCGCAGGTAGTCATTGAAATTGCAAGTTCCCAGTGGAATACCGCGCTGAAATTCACAATTGAATAGAATGAAGAGTTTTACATCAGAGTTGTACCATAATGCTTGACCCTTTCCATCTAATAATCCATCCACTATCGCTCCTGACCAAAAAACATCGTTAAGTTTTCCGAATTTTCCCAGTTTGTTATCATAAATCCAGCAATTTCCTTTCTGTTTTAGGTCGTTTATTGTAAAACCACCATTTGTGACTTTTTCAAGGACGTAAGAAGGAAATTCGTCTAAGGGAAGAAAATTGAATGCATCGATGACCAGCTCTTTGTCTCCGAATCTATTGACTTCTTTCGTATGTTTATTGCCAATCAAATAATGATGTTTATATGCATAATCAGTCAATTTGTCCCATGACGGTGGCCTGCCTTTACCTATGCTGGCAACATAAAAATCACCTTTTTTTCTGCCTTTTGAGAGACCCTCCTCAAAATATTTATCTTGGCTCCATGCATTGGTTGAAAGCATCAAGCACATTAAAAGGAGCCAACCTGCGAACTGTTGTTTTTTCATATCACCATGCATTAGAAATTCACAGTTGCGCCAAAATCCACATACGGCCTTGTGTAGGATAGGCTCATATATTCTTGGTGGGTATCAGAACTAGGCATTCCACGAGATGATAAACCGAATCCATAAGTCCAATCGGCACCGGCGAATATTCCCACGACATCTGTAACATAAAATTTCACACGTGCTTTGACTCCTAAATCAACAAATAAGTTATGATATGGTTTACCTGACAAATAATCAGCACCTATACCTATGTACACTGGAATCTGAAGACGTTTTTTTGGGAAAAATGTTCTACCTGCATATTGCATGAAAGAATATGAAGTGACATCGTCACAATGTGCAGGCATGGGGAACATAGGGGTATCTGTGGACATTTTCCTACTGTCATATTTCCATTTTCCATACCTGAATTCAGATAACGTAATAACACCACTCAATTGTTTTTCGATATCTACAGAAACACCGAATCCCATTTTATAGTTGATATCATGATCTTCTTCTTTACCGTGGCTTAAACTTGTGGAAAGTTTACCGATACCAGGATTAACACCAACTACCACACTTAGACTCTTGTCTTGTGCGTTAACCGACATGGTGAAGAGTGCCATGCTCATGATTGATAAGATTATTTTTTTCATAAATAAAAAGTTATGTGTTGCCTACTCTAACTACGATTTTCGGCTTCCTCGTTATGTTCTAAGCAAATGGATCATAATGTCTTCTTATAGGTACAATGAATCCACACCATAATTTATAAAGGTGTCAACATTTCTTGACATCTTTCCTAACAATTGTAAGAACTGATTTAAATTTTTTCTTTTCCTTTTCGCACCCCAAACACCCTTGTAGGGAAATGTTTTTTTAGTATGTATACGAAAAAGACGTGGGTGTCCTACGTTAGCCTATCTTCATGCTCAGGCTCTCGCATTGCCCTTTCCCAAAGATAAGCAACTCGAGTTAGCCCACGCCAAGATATATTATATGTGACATCTAAGTGGAAAACCACTAATAGATGTGTATAATACACCCAACGCGGACGCTCCGTTGCGCTTCTTCTGGGAAATGTTCAAACTTGCGAGATTTGAGCACAGAAGAAGACGTCTCGTAAACGTCCTTTCAATAATAAAATGACCCTTCCAACCTTAATAGGCTAATCGAGTCGGTTGCAAAGATACTATTTTTTTTTAAAAGTACAAATAAAACACTTCTTTTTTTACAATCTTGTATCTACTTACTGCGCATACAACGACATCATCGGCTGCGATTCTCACCACAACTGCGACACCAACTACGGCTCGGATGCCGCGGCGCTTCGCCCGCCTTGCCAGTGACAGCAAGATGGTGGATGCGGGCAATGCCGACCATGACATTCCCGAAAGCCTGCTCGGACAGACGTTCGCCAAATATGCTCTGTCACCCTTTCAGGGTTTGGGTTTTGTGGCACTTGTTAGCAGGGGTTCCGTGCTGCGCACTCCACCGCCTGCCTATGGTCTGGTCAGCCTTTCAGGCTTCCAAAGTTCAATCTTTCATCTTCATCCACCCCACGCCAGTGGGGAGTCGCTGGTCACAAATTTTGGGGTGAGAGGTGAGTGGTGAGAGAAATGCCCGTCCCCACGATTCCCCGCCCCTCGTAGGGGCGGGGCTAGGGGCGGGGTCTATGCCAGGTGTTCGTTGAGGTATGATGCCTTCATTTTTCATCTTTAATCTTTCATCTTCCTCCACCCCACCCCCGGCCCCTCCCCGCCAGCGGGGAGGGGAGTCGCTGGTCACGGCCATTTGCTATGCGGAATTAGACGAGCTAATTCCCTGCGAGATTTGCACTGCCGCTGAGGAGATTTGATAATAGGCGGAATTAGACGAGCTAATTCCCTACGAGATTTGCACTGCCGCTGAGGAGATTTGATAATAGGCGGAATTAGACGAGCTAATTCTCTACGAGATTTGCACTGCCGCTGAGGAGATTTGATAATAGGCGGAATTAGACGAGCTAATTCCCTACGAAGTTTGCACTGCCGCTGGAGGCATTTTTGATTTTGGCGGAATTAGACGAGAAATAAAAAGATGTAATAACTGATAGATTCCCATTTCAATCAACTCTTTTTGTATAAACAATTAAAAACTTAAACAAAAACATCATGAAAAGATTATCTGCAATTCTCGTTTTTATGGCATTGTTTATGGCATCACTGCCGACACAAGCCGAGTCAATAAAAGTTTATGCATTCAATGCCAAGTTTAAAAACTCAAAAACCACCGCAACCATCTGGTTTGAAGAAAATCAAGATGGTGTTCTCTCTGGCGAAATTATCTATACCAACACCAAGCAAAAGATACCCATACGCATTCTTGGAAGGTCGAGGACAAATGAACATGATTATGGAAAGAGGGCTTCTGTTACTGATGTCATCAAGGTGTTCTCTCTTGACGAATTTCAGAAAGATGGTCTTTTGACGGGAACCATAGATATCGTAAAGAACATGAAAACCGGCACCCTCAAAGCCACATGGGGCAACTACCGCCACAAGACTACTAATAAATCTATCACATACGATCTTATACTCACACCGATTCCGTTCCCCAAAGGCAAAGGGGGTACGCTGACTTACAGCACCAACCCAGTAGGAAAGTATGAGTTTTATTATTATGACAACAAATGGGATGGTGAATTGGGTGGTCTTGTGGAAATCAGCAATCTGAAGGGTCATTCCACCCAAAAGAGGGTGCATATTGATAATGCTACCCACAATATTGCTGAATATGAGCAAAATCTTACCTTTAAGAAAGGAGTTTTCTCAGGAAATGTAAAGCCTTGTGGAATCAAATATGAGGTCCATGTGTTCAAGGATTTTGTCGTTGTCGATTACACCGAAGGTGGCGGCACTTTTTGTAGCGAATTTGGCGAAGGCGCCTCTTTAGATGGTATATATCCTAAAGTGAAATAGTTAGTTAGTTGTGTCAATATAAAAAGAGGGTGTGTCAAAATGGAGATTTGCATTACCGATATTTTCAATTTGTAATCATTATGTCGGCCTGAAAGGCCAACAAGAACATAGCCCAGGGCAACGCCCTGGGTTTTTATGTATGGCAACAATTGTCGCCCTGAAAGGGCAAAAGCGTTAAAAGTCAATGCTTTTGCCCTTTCAGGGCGACATTAATACTCTGCCTTATACCTAGGGCGATTGCCCTAGGCTGACAGCTGCTGGCCTTTCAGGCCGTTCTTCTTCCTTACAATCTGTAAGTTTTGTTCTCAAGTCATTCCATTTTGACACGCCCCCTAATCTTTGTTCTTTGGTAAGGGTGAACTTACAATATGAAAATTAGCATTTCACAATTTAGTGTTTTGTCACACCCTCTTATTCCTAAAGATTATTTCTTCGTGTAGGGATTGTAGCCTGGGTTCTGTCCAAATTCCTCAGCATTCTCGAGTTTGTCGAGGAAACTGGTGGGGATAGGCCATAGATAATTGTGCTCATCCACCGGTTGGTCGCCACGCATGGCCGGGTTGTGCCCCTTGAGGTAATCCACCAGATGGTGTGTGCGCTTGAGGTCGAACCAGCGCAGCCATTCGCCGCAGAGTTCGCGTGCGCGCTCCTCCAGAATCCATTCGATGGTCATCTGACCGGCAGAAACTTTCATTTCGCTGGCGTCGTGTCCCGGTTTCAGGATACGTGAGGTGCGGATACCTTTCGCCTCATCATTGATGATGTTGGCAGCCTCGGAGGGATTGCCCAATTGAATCTGGCATTCGGCGGCGATAAGAGGCATCTCAGCATAGCGGAAAATAGGCACGTCGCCAAAACCAATCTGAGCATTGGCTGCAGTGAGCAGGAAGGTGCCGTTGGGGTCGCGGTCCCAGATACGGTATTTCTGGAAGCGAGGATATGATGTGGCCACGAAAGTTGTTGTGGGCACTCCGCCGATGTCATCGGGGTTCAGGTCACGGATTCGGGCACCACCCATAGGAGTGATTTTGTCGGAACGGAGGTCGTAGACATTGTTGGCTCCCAGCAGCACATAGCCCTGTTGTGCGGCAGCCTCACGCTCAGCATCGGTCACGGGCTTGCGGCTCACTTTCAGTCCCAGGTCGCCCTTGTTGATGGTTTTGCCCACCAGTGTGGAAGGCGCCATGAAATTGGTGACATCGGCCTCGGTCCAGGTGTAACTGTCGGCACTCACGGGGAACTCTTCCTGGAAGATTACGTCGTAGCGCAAATCCCATTCTCCGAAGAGATTGAGCAGATAGTATGTGGGACACAGGAGCACGCTCTCACGCGGATATTCCCAGTTGGATGCTGTCTGGACATTGCCGAAGCGGTTGAGCAGACGTGGTGAGAAATACATGTGCAGACGGTTGGGATTGCCCGACTGTTTGTTGAGTGTGGAATTGCTCGAGTGCGTCACCACCCAGAGATATTCAGAGTTGGTCTTGTTGTTCTTGGCTTGCCAGATTTCATCGTATGTGTTGTAGAGTTTGATACCCAGGGCACCCTGGTTGTCCATCACATATTTTGCGGCCTCGTATGCTTTCTGGTAGAAAGCCTTTGCCTCGCTGCTGCCGGCGGCCTCATACTGGGCACGGGTCAGACAGACACGGGCCAGCAGTGCGTAGGCGGCCTTTTTGGTGGAGCGTCCCACCTCGCCGTTGTATGGTGCTATGGGCAGCAATTGTGTGGCGGCCTCGGCGTCGGGAATAATCACCTGGTCGTAAATCACCTTGCGGTCGGTGCGATATGCCTTGTAAACGGGGGTTGAAGTGGGCTCGGTGCGCATCTCGATGTCGCCAAACCATTCCACGAGCCACCAGTAGTTATAGGCGCGCATGAAACGGGCCTCACCCTCAAAGTTATTGCGTGTGTCGTTGCTCAGTCCCTGCGTTGTGGGCAGGTAGTGGAGCACGGCATTGGCCAGGTTGACATTGTCGAACACGCGGTTCCATGCTCCTGCCACCTGTCCGCGGTCGCCCTGCAAGTCGACGAAGCGTGTGAGTTGCATACCATAGGTGTATTTGTCGGGGATGTTTGCCCATATATCACCGGCCCCCTCAAAGTAAAGCACGGGGTCCTCGCGCCCGAAATATTTCCAGCGGAAGTTGTAGTACATCTGGTTGACAAGTCCCTCAATACCCTGTTCGGTCTCGAAGACAGCATCGGCGGTCTCACTCGAGGGGTTGTACTCGTCGAGGTCACATGAAGTGAAACCCAATGTGGTGGCGCCCAACAGCAGCGCACCAACGAAATATTTATTGATAATCTTCATAATTGCCTAATCATTAAAAGTTAACATTCAGACCAATTGTAATGCTGCGTTGCAGTCCCTCGGGATCGAAATGTTTCATCCAGTCTTCCTTCACGATGTAGAAGGGGTTGTTGACGGTGGCATATACGCGCAGTTTCTCGATTCCCAGCGACTTGATGGTTTGGAATGGGAAGGTATATCCGAGAGAAACGCGCTTGAGTTTGATGAACGACTGGTCGCAATACCAGAATGCGGTGTAGCCCTTATAGTCGTAGAAGTTGTAGTTCTGCATCAGGGCTGGGAACGAGCCATTCTCGTTGGTGTTGGCTACCCAGTAGTCCATGGAGGTGTAGCGTCCGCCTGTCGATGGCGAATAGTTGGCCAGTGGGTTGTCGCCCCATTGTCCCCATCGTGCATAGAGGTAGATGTTGAGGTCGAAGTTCTTGTATCGGAAGTCGTTGTTGAAACCAGCAAACCAGTCGGGTGTTGCCGAGCCTACGATGGTGTAGTCTTTGGTGTCGATCCAGTTGTCCCCATCGAGGTCGACCACTTTGATGTCACCTGGCTTGAAGGGTGTGGTCTTCTTCTCGTCGGTGAAATACTGTGCTGCCTCGGCTGCTTCTGATGTTTTCCAGATGCCCTTATAGATATAAGTGCGGTATGACTTGATGGGCGAGCCCACCATGAGCACTTCCTCGGGCTTGTTGCCCAACTGTATCATGTCTGCGTCGCCGGTGAGTTCAAGAATCTTCTCTTTGTTGGCCGAGAGTGAGAGGGTGCTGTTCCACTGGAAGTCTTTCTTCGCAATGTTGCGGCTGTTGATGGTCAACTCCCAACCACGGTTTTGTGTCGAGCCAATGTTGGTGTAGGTGCTGAAATTGCCGTCGTTGCCCGATGAGGTGGGCAATGTGCGGAGCAGAATCAGGTCGGTGGTTTTGGTGTTGTACCAGTCGAATGTGATGCTCAGTCGGTTGTTGAGCAGTATCATGTCGAAACCGATGTCGAAGGTGGTGGAGCGCTCCCACTTGGTGTTGGTGTTGCCGATGAGTGCGGCTCCTGTCTTGTCGCTGGTGGTCTTCACACCCAGCCAGTAGTGATTGGCCTGAATGTCCTGGAAACCTAATTGTCCGTTGTCGAAGGTGACACCCGACTGTGTGCCATAGACGCCGATACCGGCATTACCAGTGACACCATAGGTGGCTCGGATTTTCAGGTCGTTGAGCCATGACTTGGAACTTGCCATGAACGGCTCGTCGCTCACACGCCATGCGATGGCAGCCGATGGGAAGGTGTCCCATTTGTGGCCTTCTGCCAGGCGTGATGCTCCGTCGCGCCGCAAGGATGCTGTGAAGAGGTAGCGGCTCTTCCAGTCATAACTGATGCGCCCGGCGTAGGAGAAATTCTGCTCTTGCTGGTAGGAACTGCTATGCAGCATGTGCCCTGCCCCACCATCGTTGCTGGCGAGGTTCCACCAGAGGTTGGATGCGAGTGTCTGTCCGTAGGATGTGGCGCTCAGGATGTCGTAGGTGCGCTTGTTCCAGGTGGTCAGTGCGGTGAGTGAGAGGTGATGGTCCTCGGGGAGCATCTTGAAACTGTAGGTGATGATGTTGTTCCATTCCACATAGAGACTGTTCCACTTGTTTTCTGAGGCGGCGCTCAGTTTGGTGCCGTTGTAGAGTTGGGTGGCAGAGTTGCTGGCTGTGAAACTGCCATCCGATGCGTTCATGATGTGTGTGTTGAACTGTGTGCGGAACGACAGGCCATCGATTGGGTGGATGTCGAGATAGCCGTTGGCTACCACATTGGTGCCGTATCTCTCGCGGCTGTAGCGGTCGCCGTTGAGGGTGTTGACCAATGGGTTGACGTAACTACCGGCGTCGAGAGGACGCTCCACGAGTTCTTTTCCTATCATGTACTTGCCCGTGGTGTAGTCGTAGTAACCATAGGGCGAGCCCAGTTGCATATCGGTGGTGGAGGCCTCCTCATAGGGTGAGCGGTCGGAGCGGTTGTGTGTCAACTGGAAGGTTACGCCACCGCTAATCCACTTGCGGATGGTGTGGTCGATGTTGGCACGGAGGGTGTATCGGTCGACACCGCTGCTCTCTTTCCACTTGCTGCCGTTGTTGGCATAGCCCACACTGAAACGTGCCGTCGTCCGCTCATTGCCTCCAGAGAGGGTGATGGAGTGGCGTGTGCTCCATGTGGTGCTCTTTTGCAGCAGGTCCTCATAGTTGGTCCATGCACCGGCCTGATAGGCTGCCAAAGCCTCCGGACTGGCACCAAAAAGGTTGATGTCGTCGGTGGTGCTGCTCCAGTTGCCTGCATTCTGAGCGGCCAGTTTGCGTGCCTCGTAATAATTGGTTCCTGAGCGATAGTCGGGATGCTCCTGGCGGAAGGCGCCAGTGGCATAGCCGTCGTAGGAGATGAAGAAACGGCCAGCCTCGGCCTTCTTCGTGGTGATGATGATGACACCATTGGCACCCTGCGAACCATAGATGGCGGTGGATGATGCATCTTTCAGCACATCGATGCTCTCGATATCATCGGGGTTGAGGTCGCTTATGGAGCCTCCCTGCACACCGTCGATGATGATAAGCGGGGCATTGCTACCATTGATGGAGCGGTTACCGCGTATACGCAGTTGCTGGTCGCCACTGCCGTCGGTGTAGATATCAAGACCCGTCACACGACCTTGCAGCGAGGTGGCAACGTCGGATGTGGGTGTCTGCATGATGACATCGCTCTTCACCTGAGCCACGGCACCCGTCACGTCGCGCTTCTTCACCGTTCCGAATCCGATGACCACAACCTCGTCGAGACCTAAGTCATCTGGTTGCATCTGGACCCGCATATTTGAGGAAATATTCACGGTTTGTGTCTTGTACCCTGTGTAGGAGAACACAAGATTCTTAGTGCTCGATGGAACATTCAGTGAAAAGTTTCCATCGATGTCAGAGACAGTTCCACCTGTAGCATTCTCGATTTTGACGGTCACACCAATCAAGGGGTCGCCCGTCTCGTCAACGACGTTACCCTTCACGGTGACTGTCTGCTGCAGAATGGCTGTCAGGCCCGGGGCATCATTGCTTTCCGCCCACGCGGTGGCAGGCATCAGCAACGCCGAAAAGCCAAGAACCAAAGTGGTTCTCGTCAAATAGCCAATAGACTGTTTTTTCATAATCGTTTTGTTTTAGATGAATAATGGTGTTAGGTTTGGTTATATAGTGTTATCAAAGCAATTGATAAGTTGTCCGTAGCAATGGTTGCTATGCCATCACTACGAATAACCGTATCAAAAAGTTTTATTTATTCATGTATTGTTTTAGTATCCTGGCGTTAGTAGGTCACAAATATAAGGAAAAAATCAATCACGACAAAGAAAATAAAGTATATTTTTTAATAGTTGTTAACTTTTTGATAGTTTTTTTACAAAAGCGAGGGCAAACCGTCTACATTTTGAGTTTTAATGGTGAGAAGGTAGATACATCACATGGTGGCGTCTCCACAGAGGCCCCCACTCCAAACAAAAAGAGGGTGTGTCAAAATGGAATGACTTGAGAACAAAACTTACAGATTGTAAGGAAGAAGAACGGCCTGAAAGGCCAGCAGCTGTCAGCCTAGGGCAATCGCCCTAGTGGTCTGTAACATCTAAAAGTTATTATTATGACTGATGTTTCTCTTTATTAGTCACGAATTAGAGAATTAAAGAATTTTCTTACATGATAGAATTTTTAGGAATTAGAGAAGAAATGGCAAGCCATTTCATGTTTTCATCTTGTAGGATTCCCGTCGCTTGCGACGGATAATTCTTGATAATTCTTTTATTGACCATCCATTGACTTCCACTTGAGATTTGAGA
>Ga0247611_10000725_pt1 | contig 64713 bp, 50 predicted proteins | sample 177DNAGHGhighgp2_FD_192422 | JGI IMG/M metagenome (GOLD analysis project Ga0247611, IMG submission 192422) | Sheep rumen microbial communities from Palmerston North, Manawatu-Wanganui, New Zealand - 1770 DNA GHGhigh gp2 | ecosystem: Host-associated > Mammals > Digestive system > Stomach > Rumen... | reverse complement strand
CACGGGCCCAGCTGGACGCGATGAAGGCCGTGATCACCACCCTGAAGAACTGCTTCCCGATGGTGGAGGTACACACCCGCCATGAGCTGACGGGCGGCGACCCGGGTAGTGCAGAACTTGAAGAATGAAGAGTGAAGAATGAAGAGTGAAGAATGAAGAGTGAAGAATGAAGAAGAGAGCCGGCATCCCGCGGTGGATGTCGGCTCTCGACGTTAAATTCAAAAATATAGAATCTAAAACAATGTCGTCAATTACCTGTATTCAGGATTCTGATAATTTGCTTTTTCCTCTGTGGACATCATCAGACCGTCAATCTGTCCCTGTGGGATAGGACGGAGATAACGACCTGGAGTAATCTCGCGCTTGAACTCTTCAAGCGTATTATCTGTATAGCCTGAACCTGCGATGTGATAAACGGTAGCACGCTCAGCCCACTTCTGGGTACGAACGAGGTCGAACCAACGGTAGCCCTCACCCCAGAACTCACGGCTACGCTCGTCGAGGATGTAGTCAATAGTAATGGTGGCAGGTGTTGCGGCAACCATCTCTGCACTGTAGTCGGCGGCGAGCGGAGCGCGTGCATTGACACAGTAGGATACCTTACCGGCACGTGCACGAAGCACGTTCACAAGCTCGCGGGCCTCGGAGTTCAAGTTCAGCTTCACAGCAGCCTCGGCAGCGATAAGGTAGAACTCAGAGAACTTGGCGATGTTCCAAGGACGGGGCGAGCCACCGTTAACCTTCGAACCCAAACCACCGGCGTTGTCGGTACGATAGATACCAATCTTCCAGTTACAAGGGTACTTCTTACGGCTGATATGGTTGACAGCTACCACGAAGTCCGGACGGCCAGCTATCTCGCCGAAGCCCAGCTTACCGTCGGCACCGGTGTAGTTAATCTTGCTGTCGTCGCTCTCGGGAACCCAGCTGAAGTAAATCTCGTTAGGTGCTACGTGCATGCCATTGGCACCCAGAACGTAAGCAGCCTTACCACCAGACTTCGTCCAGTTGGTGAAGTAGCTCAGGGTGAAGGTGGCATCGTAACGTGAGTCGATGGCCTTGACGGCATCTTCCCACACACCACCGGCCATGAAGGCATCAGCGATAGGAGCCATACGGGTCCAGGGACGTCCGAGGCCCTGAACAGCCTCGCGCTGTACGGGGTTGATGTTGTTGCCGTCAGGATCCTTGGCAATCATCTCAGTGTAGTTCCAAGTCTCCATCCAGTAAGCGAAGTTCTCAGGAGAAGCGCCGCTACCCCAGCCGTAGCCAGCACCACCGTTACCAAACTTCTCGTCCTCGTCGTGGTCGGCATAAAGCATAATCTCGGAGTTGCGGTCGTTGGTAGCAACATTCACATCGTAGAAGGTCGTCTGCAACTTGTAGGGACCAGGATTGCTGATAGCAGTCTTTGCCGTTTCGTATGCCTTCTGGAAATAGGCCTTGGCCTCACCGCTGTTACGGCTGCACTCAGGATAGGTGGGGATGTTGTTGGGGTTCTCCAGCCACCATGCATAGGTCAGATAAGCCTTCGAGAGGAACAGACGGGCTACGTTCTTGGTAACGGTACCCGTCAGACGGGGATTCTCGGGCAGGTCGGAGATAGCCTTCTCCAAGTCGCTGAAGATAGCGGCATAAACCTCAGGAACGGTATTGCGGACAGAGGTACGAGTCGTCGAAGTATTGAACTTCAGCTCACCGGCACCCAGGTCGAGGGGCACACCACCATAGGTCTGCACCAGGATAAAGTAGTCGAATGCACGGAAGAAATATGCTTCTGCCAGCAGTGCATTGTCGATGCCGGCAGCAGTACCGTTCTCAATGATACCGTTGGCAGTATTGATATTGGCAAAGAGAGTTCCCCATGCGCCACCGGCCACACTGCTGGTAGGATTCAGATTACTGACACTCGTGAGGTCGGCATCCTTGAAGTTGCCGTCTGCGGACTGTGCGTAGGTGTACTCGTCGGTACCCGTCTCCATGGTGTTCAGATAGTAACCGTTGCCATAGAAATAGCGCAGATGAGCATAGAGCGATGTGATACCGCCCTCGATACCCGCCTTCGTATTGAAATATGTCGGGTCGAACTGGCTGCGCGGCTGTTCGTCAAGAACACTGCTACAGGAGGTCAGCGTAGTGGTCAGACCACAGCAAACTAAACCCGCAGCAAGAATGTATTTGATATTTTTCGTTTTCATAAATCTTAATGCTTAAATCTTAACTCTTAATTAGAATGTAACGTTTACTCCGAAGAGGAAGTTGCGGGTAACAGGCGTATTGTAACCAATGATTGGCATCTTGCGTGAGCCGAAGCTGTAACCGACTGCCGTATTCTCGTTTGACCATGAGTTGGTCTCAGGATCAAGGCCGCATTCGTTGGTATACGGAGAGAAGAGCACGAACGGGTTCTGAACCGTAGCATAGAGGCGCAGACGGCTGATGCCGAGGTCCTTGACAGCCTTCAGACCAGCAAAGTCATAACCTAAGGTAATGGCACGGAACTTCAGATAGCCGGCATTGAAATAGCCGAGTGTAGAACCGTACTTGGGGTTATCACCATCCTGAACGCCACCGGGCTTCGGATAGTGGGCACCGGTATTCTCCTCGGTCCAGTAGTCAACGTCGAGGTTGTTGCGACGACCTGTCAGCATGTTCAGATAACCATTGGAAGAATGAATGGCAGAAATCAGCTTACCACCAATCTGGAAAGCACCAATGACCGTGAAGTCGAAGTTCTTATAGGTCACTGTCGAATTGAAACCACCAACCAGATCGGGCTCCATGCTCATCACCTGACGGTCGTCGGCGTTGATGGCGCGGGTAGGCATACCGTTGGCATCGTAGTCGCCAGTATACTTCACTCTAATCGAACCCACATTAGAACCAGGCTGCAGCTTGTTCATCAGCTCCTCTTCGCCAGCCTGCCACAGGCCGACATACTCGTAGTCGTAGATGACATCGATGGGATAACCAATGAACCAGCGGTTATCCTTGTCGTTTACATCCTTACCGTTTTCATCGACAGCACCAGTCAGCTTAGTCAGCTTGTTGCGGTTCTGGTAGATGTTGATACCAGCCTCCCAGTTCCAACCGTTCTTGTTGTCGATGATGACGCCGTTCAAAGTCAACTCCCAACCCTTGTTCTGGGTGTTACCGATGTTACCGGTATAGCTACTTACACCTGAAGTATCAGGCAGCTTGACGCCGAGCAGGATGTCGTTAGTCTTCTGGATGTAGTATTCGAATGAACCAGAGAGACGGCCATTGAACAGTGAGAAGTCGAGACCGAAGTTCCAAGTCTTAGAATACTCCCAACCCAGTTCAGTGTTTGGCAGCGTGTTCACATAGTAACCAGCCTTGTAGTTGGTTCCGTTACCGAAGTTGTAGTTGCGGATGGCCAGACCACCAAGGGTAGAGTAAGGATTGATACTCTGGTTAGAGGTCTCACCGTAACCGATGCGCAGCTTCAAGTTGTCAAGCCACGACTTGGTGCTCTCCATGAAGTTTTCGCGAGCAATGTTCCAACCAACGCTGACAGCAGGATATGTGTGCCACTTGTGACCTTCGGCCAGGCGTGAAGAAGCATCAGAACGGAGGGCGACAGAAGCCATATACTTATTATCATAAGAATACATCACACGGCCCATCCATGAAATCAGACCGCTCTGCCAGTAGTTATAACCTGTGAGGTTTGTCTGACCAGTGGCCTTGTCGAGTGCATAGTACTGGAAGTAGTCGGCGGGAATTTCCTGTGCACTGCCACCACTCTGCTCGTAAGCCGTCTGCTCGGCAGAATACATGGCAACAACGTTCAGGTTGTGCTTCTCGGCGAAGGTGCGGTCGTAGGTCAGCAGGTTTTCTACCGTCCAGTTACGGGTCTGGTTTTCATAAACAGAACCACCGTTGACAGCATTGGCATCCTTATTATTCACACCCGTACCCGTGAACGACCCGGACTTCGAGCTGCGGAAGTTCAGACCGACGTTGATACGATAGCTCAGACCTTCAATCCACGGGCACTTCAACTCGGCAAACAGCGTGTTATAAGTACCGATACCCTTGTTCTCGCTCAGCCACACATCCTTGTCACGCTCTACAGACTCCTTCGTGATAACCACCTGGTCGTCGGCAGGAAGAGCGTTGTAACGCTTCAGGTTACCGTCGGCATCATAAGGGCTTGACAGAGGAGACGAGCACAATACAGCATACATATTGTTCACACCCTCAGTCTTGCGATAGCTGGTGTTGGTGCTCAGACCGAAGCGGAAGAACTTGCCAACGGTCTGGTCGAAGTTACCACGAATGGAGATACGGTCGTAACCTTCGGTGGGAACAACCGACTCGTCCTTATAGTAACCAGCGCCGAAGCTGTAGCTGCCACCATTGGTACCACCGGCCACACTCAGGTCGTGGTTGTGGCTGATACCTGTCTGGTAGTACAGATCCTGCCAATCGGTATTAATGTCATCGCTCTCGTCCAGCGAGTTCTGGTACTTGCCGGCATACTGACGCATCTTCGAGAACGTAGGGCCGTCCATCATCGGATATTTGTGGAACACCTTCTTGAAGCTGACATAGCCGTTGTAAGTCACCTTAGCGGGAGTACCCATGGCACCCTTGATCGTAGTGATGATGATGACACCGTTGGCACCACGAGAACCGTAGATGGCGGTTGCAGAAGCGTCCTTCAGGATGTCCATCGACTTGATGTCAGCAGGATTGATATCGGAGAGCTGTCCCATAAAGGGGATACCGTCCAACACAATCAGCGGGTCGTTAGAGGCACTCAGTGAGCGCTGACCACGGATGCGAATCTGCATCTCGGCACCGGGCTTTGTCGATGTCTGTGTCATCAGCACACCGGCGACGCGGCCCTGAAGAGCCTGAGCAGCGTTAGTGGCGGCAACCTGATTCAGTTTCTCTCCACCGATGTTGGCTACAGAACCGGTAACGGCCTCACGGCGCTGTGTACCATAACCGATGACCACAACGTCGTTCAGCGTGGTGTTGTCCTCCTGCAGCGTGACGCTGATATTGGTACGTCCGCCGAGAGCCACCTGCTGGGTAACATAGCCCACGTAGGAAATGGTCAGGGTAGCATTGCTGCTGGCCTGAACCGAGAAGTTACCGTCAATGTCGGTGATGGCTCCCTGCTGGGTGCCACTAACCTTCACTGTTGCACCGATAACGGGTTCGCCGTTACCGTCCTTCACATTACCCTTTACAACGCTCTGTGCCAGCAGCATCGTAGGGAATGCCAACAGCACAAACAGCATCGAAAGAAGTTTTCTTGTTGCTTTCTGTTTCATACAACTTGTTTTTGATTAGTAATTAGAGTTAATAGATAAATTTTTAACTTAAAATTTTCTGCAAAATTAGTAAATATTGTTTATTCGTACCCGCATCATATATAACATTTACTTTGTAAAAAATAACACAATACTCCAAACGTCCTCTTTTTCTCTCATTTTGTAGTAAAAAGAACAATCAATACTACATAACAGGAAACAAAGCACCCTGCAGGAAGTTCCCACAGGGTGCTTTGTTATTAAGAAAAATGAGGCCTGAAGATTAGTTCTTCATGTCTTCCTCAGCCTGCTTGGTCTTGGGATCGTCGGCACCATAGCGTCCGTAGTATGCCTGATAACGGTTGTAGCCCCAGTTAGCTTGTGCACGGGTTGGATCGAGTTCCTTTGCCTTATCGAAGGCGGCAATTGCCTCGTCGTAGTACTTGGTGGCCGAAGCATTATCAGCTGCATTGGCAGCAAGTACGCTCAAGCAGGCACCCAGATAGGTCCATACCACAGCATTGTCGGGCTTGGCCTCGCTGGCCTTGCGCAGCCACTTGGCACCCTCCTCAGCATTATTGTCGTTGACAGCCATCAGACCACGGTCGGCTAAGGCAGCAAACGAGTTGGGGAACTTGGCGATGTGATTCTCAAGCAGTGCACGCTGGGCCTCCTTGTCCTTCAAACCCTCGTACATACCATTCAGACCATCGAGGATAACATCGTTCTCGGGCTCAGCCTCGTACATCTGCTTCAGTTGGTTGATAAAAGCCAGCGTGTCCTGACGGTCCTTCAGACTATTGCGCATAGCATAGAGCTGGAAGTTCTCGGCCTCAGCCTTCTGCTGAGGATCACGCTTAGCCACCTCGAAGTACTTATTGGCACGTGCCAGATCCTTAGCCTGGAAGGCATAACGACCTGCGAAGAAAGCCACCTGACCGACATACTCCTTCTCGGGATTGTGGTCCATGGCAGAGAAGAAAGGCTCCTCAGCAGAATCAACAAAGGCACCCCAATACTTCAGCACGCCAGCGTCGTTGCCTGCCTGAGCTGATGACTGGCCGACATTCACGAGGTTGGGACGTACAGCCCAAATGCGCTGGGCATTCTTCTCGGCGAACTTCGGAGCCACCTTGCCCTTGGCATTGGGCAGCTGGTCGTACTTATTGCACTCAACAGCCATCTCAATGGCATTGCAGATACCGTCGGCCAAAGCCAGAGTATCGTAGGCTTTCTGCTTGTCGGGGGTACCCATCTGGACTGCCAGCTGGTTCTCGGCAATAGTTCCAGTCTCATGCTGAACCTGATCCATAGCGAGGTCCACCAAATGGTTGTAAGCCTTGGCCTTTTCAGCATTGTCTGCCATCTGACCCAGGTTAGCCTTCAGCAGCGAGGCTGCCTCAGCATAGCTCTTAGACTTCAGCACAGCCTTCAAGGCATCGCTGTCACCGGCAAAGGCCGTAGCGCTTGCTGCGAACATCATTGCCATCATCATTAATTTCTTCATAAGTCTTTAGTTAAATTACGGTTATACAAATATTTTCCAGTTTCATTTATTCCACGTCAATGATAGGAGCCGCCATCTCTGCCTCTGTGTCATCAGCATTGTCGTCAGCCAATTCAGCTTCCTCGACATCCTCTTCCTGCGACGACATCACTTTGCATACACTGGCAATGGAGTCGTTCTTCTTGGTGAGGTTGATGAGGCGGACACCCTGTGTGGCACGGCCCATGACGCGGACATCGGCTACCTTCAGGCGGATGAGGACACCCGACTTGTTGATAATCATCAAGTCGTTCTCGTCAGTGACCACCTTAATGGCCACCAGACGGCCTGTTTTCTCAGTAATAGCCAGAGTCTTTACACCCTTGGCACCGCGGGCCGTCTTGCGGTAGTCGTCCACGTCGGTACGCTTGCCGTAGCCGTTCTCGCTGACAACCATGATGGTCTCCGTCAGCGGGTCGTTGACACATACCATGCCTACCACCTCGTCGTCGCCGCCGTCAAGTCGCATACCGATGACACCCGTCGAAACACGTCCCATGGAACGAACCTCATCCTCATGGAAACGTACGGCACGTCCGTTACGGTTGGCCAGCAGCAACTCGTTCTTGCCGTTGGTCAGACGTACGCCTACCACCTCGTCGCCCTCGTTGATGTTAATGGCACGAACACCAGCGGCACGTACGTTCTTATAGGCATCGAGGCGGGTTTTCTTAATAATACCCTGCTTAGTCGCAAACACAACATAATGGCTGGTCATGAACTCCTCATCATTAAAGTTCTTGATGCGCAGCACAGCATTGACGGCATCGTCAGGCTCGATGTTCAACATATTCTGGATGGCACGGCCCTTCGAATTCTTGTCGCCCTCAGGAATCTCATAGCACTTCTGCCAGTAGCAACGTCCCTTCTGCGTAAAGAATAATAAGGTGTTGTGCATGGTGGCAGGATAGATGTACTCTGCAAAGTCGTTGTCGCGGTGACGGGCTGCCTTGGAGCCCATACCACCCCTACCCTGCTCATGGAACTCATCCAGATGCGTGCGCTTGATGTAACCCATGTGTGAGATGGTGATAACCACAGGATCATCAGGATAAAAGTCCTCGGCATTAAACTCGTGGTCGAAGGGGATTATCTCCGTACGGCGCTCGTCGCCATACTTCTCCTTCACCTCCTGCAGTTCCTGCTTCATGACCTCCTTGCAGCGCTCGGGGTTGTTGAGGATTTCCTCCAAATCGGCAATGAGCTTCATCAGGTCGTCATACTCCTGATGTAGCTGATCGACACGCAATCCGGTGAGTTGTGAGAGACGCATGTCGACGATAGCCTTCGACTGGAGTTCGTCCAGTTCGAAGCGAGCCTCCAGGTTGCGCTGGGCATCGCTGGGGGTCTTACTGTTTCTGATAATGCGTACCACCTCGTCAATGTTGTTGACGGCGATGATCAAGCCCTCCAAGATGTGGGCACGCTCCTGGGCTTTGCGCAGGTCGTACTTGGTACGACGGATGGTGACGTCGTGACGGTGCTCGACAAAATATTTGACGCACTCTTTGAGTGTCAGCAGGCGGGGACGACCCTTAACCAGCGCAATGTTATTTACTGAGAATGAGCTCTGAAGGGCTGTCATCTTAAACAACTTATTCAGCAGCACATTGGCGTTGGCGTCACGCTTGCAGTCGACGACGATACGCATACCCTGACGGCCTGACTCATCGTTGACATTAGCCACACCCTCAATCTTGTGCTCATTTGCCAAATCGGCTATATACTTCACCAGGTCAGCCTTGTTGACACCGTATGGAATCTCAGTGACGACAATCTTGTCGTGCGTCTCCGTACTCTCAATCTCAGCCTTGGCACGCATCACAATGCGACCACGTCCTGTCTCGTAGGCATCACGTACACCCTGCAGGCCATAAATATAAGCTCCCGTAGGGAAGTCAGGACCAGGAATATATTGCATCAGTCCGTCGGTGTCGATGTCGGGATTGTCGATGTAGGCACAGCAGCCGTCAATGACCTCACCGAGGTTATGTGTCGGCATGTTGGTAGCCATACCTACGGCAATACCGTTACCGCCGTTCACCAGCAGATTGGGAATCTTCGTCGGCATCACTGTGGGTTCCACCAGCGAGTCGTCGAAGTTGTTCATCATATCGACGGTATCCTTTTCCAAGTCGTCCATGATATGCTCACCCATCTTCGACAAGCGGCACTCGGTATAACGCATGGCTGCGGGGGAGTCACCGTCTACCGAACCGAAGTTACCCTGGCCATCAACCAGCGTGTAGCGCATGTTCCAGTCCTGAGCCATGCGAACGAGAGCGCCATATACGGAGCCATCGCCATGGGGGTGATACTTACCCAGCACCTCACCGACGACGCGAGCGCACTTCTTGTAGGGTTGTGTTGAAACGTTGTTGATACCCATCATACCATAGAGGATACGACGGTGTACGGGCTTGAAACCGTCACGGACATCGGGGAGGGCACGTGCCACGATAACCGACATAGAGTAGTCGATATAAGAGGACTTCATCTCCTCCTCGATGTTGATTTTTACAATTCTGTCGTTGTCTAATGTCTGATCCATTATTGATTATTTACTTTGCTATTATCTCTTTTACACCTTTATATTTTTTAGGCGATTTCGCGTTTAAGGGCATTTAAAAGCCCGCCAGCGCATTTTTGCCTATTTCAAACAGCGTACAAAGGTAGCACTTTTCTGTGAAACAGCGAAACATTTTAAGCAATTTTAAATGCTGTCAAGGCATAGAATCAACGGGGACAAACAATTTGCAGCGATTTAATGATTTTTATAGGTAACTAAGGTACAAATCCGACATATTTTGCTTACCTTTGCAGAAAATAAAAAAACAGGGGTCGTGCCGATTCGATCGGGATACTCATCAAATTACATTGAAAACCGAGATGTCTTCTCTTGCCAATGGCGGGCCATAGTCTCACTCCGGTGAGAAGCCGCAAGGCCGATGGATTACAAAGGCGGAGAGCGCTCAAATCTTTTAACAAAGGAGTTTTCATCACATCATCGGGCGACCCCTTTTTTCACATAAACATTAATGATTTAATTTACAGTTGTTTATCGTAGAGTGTTATGTTTTCCGGAATCATAGAAGAATTTGCTACCGTTGTAGCCATCCAGAAAGATAGAGAGAATATCGATTTTACCCTGCGCTGTTCGTTTGTTGACGAACTGGGCATCGACCAGAGCGTGGCCCATAATGGGGTTTGCCTGACGGTCGTCAAGATTGAAAACGGTTCCTACACGGTGACAGCCATGAAAGAGACGCTGGACCGCTCGAACTTAGGCCTTCTGAAGGTAGGCGACAAGGTGAACGTAGAACGTTCGATGCTCATGAACGGACGCTTGGATGGGCACATCGTACAGGGACACGTGGACGAGACGGCACAGTGTACTGCTGTGGAGGATGCCAATGGAAGCACCTATTTCACCTTTGAATACAAGCAGGACAAGGCCATGGCCCGCAATGGATACTTCACCGTAGACAAAGGTTCAGTGACCGTGAACGGCGTCAGCCTGACGGTCTGCAACCCCACGGAGAGCAGTTTCCAGGTGGCCATCATCCCTTACACCTTTGAACACACGAACTTCTGCGACATCAAGGTGGGGTCGGTAGTGAACCTGGAGTTCGACATCATCGGTAAGTATATTGCCCGCCTGCAACAGATTGGATAATCGAATGACCAGAAGAGAGAGATACGACTATATCCTGCAGTACTTCCGAAAGGAAATGCCAGAGGTGCAGACGGAACTGGAATTCGGCAGCGTATTCCAATTGTTGGTGGCGGTCATCCTAAGTGCCCAGTGCACGGACAAGCGTATCAACCAAGTGACACCAGAGTTGTTCCGACACTACCCCGACGCCCAGTCGATGGCCCTAGCAGAACCGGAAGATGTGCTAGAATACATCAGTAGTGTTTCCTACCCAAACTCCAAAGCAGCACATCTGGTGAAGATGGCTCGCATGGTGGCAGAAAAATATAACGGAGGGATTCCGTCGGACATGAACCTGCTCTTAGACTTGCCCGGTGTGGGGCGCAAGACAGCTAATGTGATTCAGAGTGTGGCTTTCGGTAAGTCGGCGATGGCTGTCGACACCCATGTATTCCGCGTCAGCCACCGTCTGGGACTGGTATCGCCCAAGGACGACACACCCTATAAAGTGGAACAGGTACTGGTAAAAAACATACCCGAGGAAGATATTCCCCGGGCTCACCACTGGCTGCTACTGCACGGGCGCTATGTCTGTACAGCACGCACGCCACATTGCGGAAAGTGTGACATCAGGGACGTCTGCCCCTACCACCTCTCTGCCAGCCCTTCATCATATTGCGATGGAAACGGCTCTCGGCCATAATGACGGCTGACACCTTGAAGGCTGACACTTCCCGCAACATTTTCTTATGATACTGCTGCTCAATCTGCTTCAGTTCTATATTCATCTTGTCACATTCACTGATAACCTTGGCACAAGCAGCCTCATCAGCAGGTTTTTCCTGAGAGAGCTTACGCATACGACCGTAGACAGCACGCTGCTTCTGGTGCATCTCACGGAAAACAGGGAACAGACGAGCCGCCTCCTGCTGGGTGAGATTAGCCTCACGGGCCAGAAACGCCTCCATGTCAGCTTGAAACTTCTCGGGCGAGAACTTATGTTCCTGTGCACTGGCAGTGACCACTGTCAGGAAAGTCAGAAATATAAAAAAACACTTTTTCATCATTCTTTCATTCATTAGTTATTTTCAGCAAGATAGGCGTATATCTCTGTATTGTCCAGCATGACATAGTCGGCAACATCATCAATATACTCGTCGTCAACCGGTGCCGATACGGTAGCCATAGGCTGCTCATAAGGCTCTACTACACGCTGATGGAAATGGAATGTCAGCGCCAACACGACAACAGCGACGACACAAGCTGCGGCATAGAGCCATGGGCGCAGAGCCACCAATCGTGACTGTCGGCGGGGCTGCTGCTCAAGCTGCTGGATTGTCGCCTGTTCAGGCAACTGACTCATTACCCGCGATGCCAGTTGGTCGAAATAACCTTCCGGTACACGGAAAGGAGACTTGTCTCCCATCTTCATCCTGATATATTTCTCTTCGTTTTCCATAATTAATCTTTTGTTTTTTGGACGATATAAAACAGCGATGGTTTAATCGTGTTGTTTAAAAAAATCAGAAATCTTTTTCACTGCGATATGATATGAAGCCTTCAACGCCCCTTCAGAGGTATGCAGGATCTGGCTTATCTCACTATATTTCATCTCATCATAGTAGCGCATATTGAACACCATGCGCTGCACATCCGGCAATCGCGAAATAGCTTCCTGAAGTTGTGCTTCAGTCTCATCACCATCAAAATAGTTGTCTGCCATCAGTTGGTTGGCAACGCCACTCTCCACATCATCTGTGCTGACGGAGAGTTGATTCTTTCGACGGCGCATAAAGTCGATGCTCTCATTAACTGCAATACGATAGAGCCAGGTAGAGAGTTTGGAATCGCTATGGAAGTCGTCCAGGTGGGTCCACGCCTTGATAAAGACGTTCTGGACAACGTCATCAGCATCATCGTGTGTCAGTACAATACGACGCACCTGCCAGTATAGCCTTTCGCTATACTCGCGCACCACCATCTCGAATGCCTTTCGCTGCATCTTCGGGTCAGATAGCTGTTGTACTAGCAATTGTTCGTCAATCTTCGTCATCTCATAGATATGGTTGTAAATGTTTCCAAATAACATCATCATAACCATAAACGTCAGGCCATGTCTGAAGCATGCCGTCCGCATCAGGCCAGAGAGTATTATATATAATATAAAGAGGTACGCGAGGCTTTACCGGAACATAGCCAATCAGCTTGCGGTCGTCTTCGCGATGTTTACCAACATAGTCGATGCCCCGCTCTGTCTCAGGAGCTAATCCCATCGAAATACGAATACGGTCTAAGAGCCACTCGTCAGGATTGTCAAGAACGAAATTGGCTAGTTCAAAGGGGCTAGAAACACGGACACAACCATGTGACGCGGCACGTGACTCTCGATTGAAAGCCCCGGGGTTGGAGGTATCGTGCAGGAAAACAGAATGGTTATTCTTGAATCGGAAGACGATACGTCCCAGAGAGTTTCCCTTCCCCCCTTCCTGAGCAACCCGATAATTACCGCTAAGCAACATCTGACGGGACACAGCATGAACAGCCATCTGCCTGTTGGTGGATCGTTCGTAGATGTTATAGCGATTACGTGCAAAATAGGCCGAGTCACCAGCATGACGCGCTACATCATGCTCTACGATGCTCATAGGAATTACCCACTGAGGATTGATTTCCATCCATTCCACATAACTACGCAACTGAGGGGTCTTAGTCCTCTGTGTTCCGCAGACCACCCGCATATCCAAGACAGGTCCCCCGTCATAGGCGTAGAGGTGGTAGGCTGGGATATTGACAATGATGCGTTTACCGACTTCAGGGATAGGTTGGCGACAACGCCATCGTGCACGCTCCATATTCACCAGAATGCGGCGACGCTGCTCCAAGGCGGTTGCATGGGTGAGCATCGCCTTCAACTGATGGTAATAATGGCCGGAAGGTTGTATTTCGTGCAGATAGGCCGTCAGACTGTCTTGGCGTACTTTGCGCAAAATGTCTTGGGCATATTTTTTAGGGGGCAAGTCCATCGCTACATCATATAATATACGATATTTCGTAGTTTTTCGCAATGTATCCTGCTTCTCGACATCCATATTATTAAAAAGTTGGAAAGGATTGGTGAAGCCAAACCGCTGACCATAACAGTAACGCAGGCAGGCCTTGGTCAGGTTATATTCCAACCGGCCGGCTATCTGGTTGATGTCGTGATTGTCTCCATAGAAATCAAGCGTACGTAAACGAATCAAATCAGACTCAATAGCACTTACCATAAATGAACGCTCAGAGAACCCCGACTCGCCAACTTGCCGCAACCACGACAGCAATGTGTCAGCACACTCGTTAACACCCATGCGACTAATCCAGATCAGGCCATTTGCAGCTTGACGATAGTAGTTACGTGTTTGCCGGTCAGCTTCCGTATTACCAGTATCAGACCTGACCTCTACCTGCAGTCGGGAATGGATATCGTCAAGAGTAAAAACAAAAGCAGGCGTCCTCATGTCAGAAAACGCCTCCATTGTTATTTGTTTATTCCTTCCGGCATCCCAATTGCTGCATCCTATGACGAGGAGCAACATCAGCGACAAGACGAGTATCAGCGGATAGCCACCTTTCTTGCCACTTTGCCAATTTTCAAGATATAGCAACCTTTAGGTACGTTAAGTTCTATGCGTTGTGAGGGGCTGTCGATTTTAACAGTTAACACCTGACGGCCTGTCAGTGAAATGACCTCTAATGTTTTTCCCTGAGCTCCATTGATCAGAACCGTCTGTCCCGATACAGATATGGTAATATCCTCCTGTACCTGCTCAAGAAGAGCTGGCTCAGCATTGGAGGCTGCTCTGGCGACTGGCATCGTCAAAGCGAAAGACGTAACAAGAGAAATGATGAGTAGTCGTTTCTTCATAAGCTATTCACTATATAGTCTTTGCAAAAGTACTAATAATTTGCGAAACTACCAAATTTTTCGCATAAAAAATGTTCTCACACATCAAAAACATCCTGTTCGTTTGTCAAAAACGCATTTGGAAACACCTCACGGGCCTCATTGAGTAGCACTCTTTCGTCTTCATAACGTGAGGAATAATGTCCCAGCAGGAGCTTTCCGACACCAGCATCGCGAGCCACTTGAGCAGCCTGACGAGCCGTAGAATGCCAATACTTCTCTGCCCGCAACACGCTGTCATCGCCGTAGGTACTCTCATGATAAAGCGTGTCCACCCCCAACAGACGCTGGTGCAAAGAAGGAATATAACGTGTATCGCTGCAATAGGCATAGCTACGAGCAGAGGCTGCTGGGATAACCAACAGGCAATTAGGCACCCGTTCCCCCTCCTCCGTTATCCAGTCAGCACCGGCCTTGATATTGTTAACCTGGCTAATTGGTATCCGATAGAAGTCCATCATATCACGGCGGATATGAGGCTGCTGCCGTTTTTCCCTAAATAAGAAACCACAACAGGGCATTCGGTGCTCTAAAGGGATAGACTCAATGGTGACCGAACGATCCTCGTAAATGACTTGCTGCTTGGTGGTATCTACAGCATGAAACGACACTTCAAAGTCCAAATGTTGAAAGAACAGGCTCAGTTGCGCTTCCAACATAGGGCCTAATGCTGCCGGAGCATAGACATGTAAAGTTGCAGTACGTCCCAATAAGGCGAATGTACTAATCATGCCTATCAATCCAAAGCAGTGGTCACCATGCAGATGGGAGATAAAGACAGCCCCTAACTTAGTAAAGCGAATACGAGAGCGCCGCAATTGTATCTGAGTACCTTCAGCACAATCGACCATAAAGAGTTTACCTCTCACCTCCACCACCTGTGACGAAGCATAATGGCGCATGGTAGGCAAAGCACTTCCGCATCCTAAGATATGGACTTTAAACGGTTCCATCGGAAACTACACACTACATAAAGAACTCCTTGTCGGCGTCTTCCAGTTCAATGACATGCTGTTCTTCCTTTGGCTTCTGGCGACTATACTCATAGAGTTCATCACCATCTTTATATACCAGCGAGTCGGCACCCAATTTTACAATATCGTAGTAACATGTCTCTTCTTCCTCGCTACCGCCTTCACGTACCTGAACGACCTCCAACTTTCCACGACTCAGACGCCATGTCTTATAAATAATGCTTCCTTGATCTATGCTCTCCGCGATTCCGCCCTCCTTGAGACTAATGCCTACTTCATCGGAACCGTCCAATGGATTGGGCATAACCCAGTTACCTAACAGCGTTGTCTGATTGATAACCATTTCAGCCTCAGTACGCTCTTTGTTAGCAAGCACAGCCATACGGTCACCTGGCTGAACTCCACCATAAACATGTCCATTTTCCTGTGCAATAGACATATCAATACTCAGCGTATCACCCATATCTGTAATCAACTGCAGGGTATTCATTGACGTGGCCTCACCACAAACACCATAGATAGTAGGATCGGCATTGGCAACAGCAGAAGAATCGCCATTGTCAAAAGGAACCTTCTCAGACTTGTTACCACAACTGCCCATCATCAGCAATGCACAGGCAATGATTGCAAAAACTCCTAATTTCTTCATAGTTTCAGCTTTATTTTATTGTTCAAATCTCTATTCTTGAGCCTTAGCTTCATTCCACAGGGCATCCATTTCTGCCAAGGTCATCTCCGTAAGGGGTCTGCCCGACTTAATGCTATGCTCCTCTAGATAGTTGAAACGACGGATGAATTTCTGATTGGTCAGTTCCAACGCATTGTCCGGGTTCAGCTTGTAGAGCCGGGCAGCATTGATGACGGCAAAAAGGAAATCACCAAGTTCCTGTTCTGATTTCGCCTTGTCCTCATGCCTGAACTCCTCCTCCAGTTCATTCAATTCCTCACGGACCTTGGCCCATACGTCCTGTTTGTCTTCCCAGTCGAAGCCTACATTACGTGCCTTGTCCTGAATGCGGTATGCCTTGACGAGAGAAGGCAGGGCTGCGGGAACTCCTGATAAAACCGATTTATTACCATCCTTTTCCTTCAGCTTAATCTGCTCCCAGCTTTCAAGCACAGTTTCTGCATCCTTGGCAACGGCTTCGCCATAGACGTGTGGGTGGCGGAATATCAATTTGTCACACAACTTGTTGCAGACATCTGCCATGTCAAACTGCTGCTTCTCCTCACCTATCCTTCCATAAAAAACGACGTGCAGCAACACATCACCTAATTCCTTGCAAATCTCACGCTGGTCGTCACGGATCAGGGCGTCGCAAAGTTCATAGGTTTCTTCTATGGTATTAGGGCGCAGGCTGTCATTGGTCTGTTTCCGATCCCACGGGCACTTTTCCCGAAGGGTATCCATAACATCAAGCAGGCGTCCAAAGGCCTCCATCTTCTCTTGTCGGGTATGCATTTGCTTCATAGTAAGTGCAAAGGTAAGAAAAAAAAACGAAACAACCATTGATAGTTAAAAAAAAAATTGTACCTTTGCACCCATTATTTAAATAAGGTATATGGAATTAGCAAGTAAATACGACCCAAAAGAGGTCGAATCGAAATGGTATCAGTACTGGCTGGACAATAAATTGTTCGCCTCAAAACCCGATAGTCGTCAACCCTACACCATCGTTATTCCACCGCCCAATGTGACGGGTGTTCTGCACATGGGGCACATGTTGAATAACACAATTCAGGACATTCTGGTACGCCGCGCCCGCATGGAAGGCAAAAACGCCTGCTGGGTGCCAGGCACCGACCACGCCTCTATTGCCACCGAAGCCAAGGTGGTAAAGAAACTCGCCGAGCAGGGCATCAAAAAGCATGACCTGACACGCGACGAGTTCCTCAAGCATGCGTGGGACTGGACTGACGAGCATGGCGGCATTATCCTGAAGCAACTGCGCCGTTTAGGTGCTTCGTGTGACTGGGATCGTACGGCCTTCACCATGGACGAGAAACGCTCCGAGAGTGTCATCAAGGTTTTTGTCGACCTCTACAATAAAGGGCTTATCTATCGCGGTCTGCGAATGGTCAACTGGGACCCCAAAGCTCTGACAGCCCTCTCTACCGAGGAAGTCATCTACAAGGAGGAGCACAGTCACTTGTTCCACCTTAAATATTATGTCGCCAACTCCGACGGTTCAATATGTTGCGACGGTATCGCAACAAACGAGACGGAAGGCAATATCATCCACAAGGATGACAAGGGTTACTACGCTGTTGTGGCTACTACCCGTCCCGAGACCATCATGGGCGATACCGCCATGTGTATCAACCCCAAAGACCCGAAAAATCAGTGGTTGAAAGGCCGCAAGGTCATTGTTCCGCTGGTTGGCCGCGTCATTCCCGTCATCGAGGACCGTTATGTCGACATCGAGTTTGGTACGGGTTGTCTGAAGGTGACGCCAGCCCATGATACCAACGACTATATGCTGGGCAAGACGCACAATCTGGAGACCATTGATATCTTCAATGCCGACGGCACCATCAGCGACCAGTCGCCCATCTATGTCGGCATGGACCGTATGGAGTGCCGCAAGCAAATTGCCAAAGACCTGCAGGCTGCTGGCCTAATGGAGCGCATTGAGGACTACACCAACAAGGTGGGCTACTCTGAGCGCAACCCTGACACTGCCATCGAGCCGCGCCTCTCTTTGCAGTGGTTCCTCAAGATGAAACATTTTGCCGACATTGCATTACCGCCCGTGATGGACGACGACATCAAGTTCTATCCCGAAAAATACAAGAACACCTATAAAAACTGGTTGGAGAACATCCAGGACTGGTGCATCTCGCGTCAGCTATGGTGGGGACACCGTATACCTGCCTACTATTACAATGAGGCTGGCGACTTCGTGGTTGCTGAGACCCGTGAGAAAGCCCTGTTGCTGGCTCAGCAGAAAGATCCGAAGGTAACGGATGCGGACTTGAGGCAAGACGAGGATGCTCTTGACACATGGTTCAGTTCGTGGCTGTGGCCTATTTCGCTGTTCGACGGCATCAACAACCCCGGCAACGAGGAATTGAGCTACTACTACCCCACCAGCGACTTGGTGACGGGACCAGACATCATCTTCTTCTGGGTAGCCCGTATGATTATGGCCGGCTACGAATACGTCGGCAAGATGCCCTTCAAACATGTCTACTTTACCGGCATCGTACGCGACAAACTGGGTCGCAAGATGTCAAAGTCGTTAGGCAACTCACCCGACCCCATTGAACTCATCGAGAAATTTGGTGCAGACGGTGTACGTATGGGCATGATGCTCTCAGCCCCTGCAGGCAACGATATCCTCTTCGACGAGGCGCTGTGCGAACAGGGCCGTAACTTCAACAACAAGATATGGAATGCCTTCCGACTGGTCAAGGGCTGGCAGGTGGGCGATGTCGAGCAAAGCGATGCCGACAAATTGGCCATGAAATGGTTTGACGCAAAGCTGAAGGCTACTGCTACAGAACTGGACGACCTTTTCTCGAAATACCGCATCAGCGAGGCGCTGATGGTTGTCTACAAGCTATTCTGGGACGAGTTCTCGGGTTGGTATCTGGAAATGGTGAAGCCAGCCTACGTCGATGGCAAGCAACAACCCATCAACCAGATGACCTTCGATGCTACCTTGGGCTACTTCGACACACTGCTGAAGATGCTCCATCCCTTCATGCCGTTCATTACGGAAGAACTGTGGCAGGCACTCTACGAGCGCCAGCCTGGCGAGAGCATCATGCGCCAGGAACTGAAACTGGACGCCCCCAACGAGGATGAAAGCATCCTGCTGGAAAACGTGGAGACCATTAAACTCGTGGTCAGCGGCGTGCGTACCGTCCGTGCACAAAAGAACATTGCCAACAAGGAGAAGCTGACGTTACAGGTTGTTAACTCCCAGCTCACAGGCCAATATGCTGCTGCAGTGGTGAAGATGGCCAACCTCGACACCATCACGTCGGTCACCGAGAAGGACGCCACAGCAAGCACCTTCATGGTCGGCAAGGTGGAATATGCTGTTCCTCTGGGTTCGATGATTGACATCGATGCCGAGATTGAGAAGCAGGAAGCACAGCTCAAGCACCTTGAAGGTTTCCTACAGGGTGTCATGAAAAAGCTCTCCAACGAACGCTTTGTGCAGAACGCCCCCGAGGCCGTCGTCGCCATGGAGCGTAAGAAGCAGAGCGATGCCGAAGAGAAAATTGCCGCCCTCAAGGAGTCACTGGCAGCCCTGAAATCCCAGAAGAAATGATGCCGTTGTCATTTCGTTAACTACCATAAAAAGCGGGTGAGAATCAACTCACCCGCTTTTATGATCTATCTCAATCTCAAATAAAAGATTAGATTTTTGCATTCAGCGTTTCCTTCCAAGCAGCGTATGCGGCCTGATAGTCAGCACGATGAGCTGCATCTGGCTCGATGACCTGCAACTTCTCCAAAGAAGCGAAGGCTTCGTCGGCATTAGCATAGATGCCTGCACCGAGACCAGCACCCTTGGCAGCACCCACAGAACCGTCTGTATCGTAGAGTTCGATGGTAGCGCCACTGACACCTGCCAATGTATCTCTGAACAACGGACTCAGGAACATATTAGCCTTTCCGGCATGTATCTTTTGAATATCCATTCCCATCTGCTGCATGATTTCCATACCATAGCAGAACGAGAAGACGATACCTTCCTGGGCGGCACGTACCAAATGAGCCTTGGAATGCTTGTTGAAGTTCACACCATTGATAGAACATCCTATCTCCTTGTTTTCCAGCACACGCTCGGCACCATTTCCAAACGGAATAACCTTCACACCCTCACTGCCAATAGGCACGCTGGCTGCCAGGTCATTCATCTCGGCATAGCCGATTTCGGGAGTGATATTGCGATGCATCCAAGCATTCAAGATACCTGTACCATTGATACACAGCAAGACGCCCAAACGGTTCTGCCCACTCGTATGGTTGACGTGAGCAAAGGTGTTTACGCGACTCTTGGGATCATAGTTGACATTGCCAAGCACACCATAAACAACACCACTGGTACCTGCCGTAGCAGCTATCTCTCCAGGATTCAACACGTTGAGAGAGAGTGCATTATTAGGCTGGTCACCGCCCCTATATGTAATAGGTGTACCTGCTTTCAGTCCCAATTCAGCAGCAGCCTCGGCGCAAACCTCGCTTTGGACGCTGAACGTAGGCACGATGTCGGCAATCAACGAGGAGTCGAAGCCATAATACTTCATCAGGAAATCAGCGACATGATTCTCCTTGAAGTCCCAGAACATACCTTCAGAAAGGCCACTGACTGTTGTATTGGCCACGCCGGAAAGACGCATGGCAATATAGTCGCCAGGAAGCATAATCTTATAGATCTTGCTGTAAAGGTCTGGCTCGTTTTCCTTTACCCAAGCCAACTTAGCAGCAGTAAAGTTGCCCGGTGAGTTCAGCAAATGAGTTAGGCACTGGTCTGCACCTAATTCGTTAAAAGCCTTCTCGCCATAAGGAACAGCACGAGAGTCGCACCAAATGATAGCAGGGCGAAGAGCCTTCAAGTCTTTGTCCACACACACCAAGCCGTGCATCTGGTAAGAAATACCAATAGCCTTTACCTCGTCAGCCGAAGCTCCAGCCTCTGACATGATCTTACGCAAAGCCAACTTGGCATTGTCCCACCACATTTGGGGGTCTTGCTCTGCCCAACCGGTCTTAATTGCCATAATGGGGGCTTCTTTCTCCGGATAGAAAGCTGTTGCTACACACTTGCCACTATCGGCATTCACCAATGATGCCTTGACAGATGAACTGCCAACATCAAATCCTAAAAGATATCTGTTTGCCATAAAAATAAAAATATAGTCGTTATTGATAATACGTTTCTGACTACAAAATTCCCTAAATATTTTTTAAAAACCAACTTTTTTTCCAATTTTCATCATTTTTTTATCATAATTTGACTACAATTAAAAATATTTTTTTACCTTTGCAGGATAAAATGTAAAGCGAAAGACTAAAAATATAATTCATCATGAAAAAGAAAATATTAATACTTGATGACAAAGAGACCATCGCCAAGGTGCTCTCCATTTACTTGATGAGTGATTATGATGTCCAGTGGCTCCCCGACGGACTACAGGGGGTAAAATGGCTTCAGGCCGGCAATACGCCAGACCTCATTATCTCAGACATCCGCATGCCGGGAATGCGCGGCGATGATTTCCTAGAATGGATTAAGCAGAACGAGTTGTTCCGCCATATACCTGTCATCATGCTCTCCAGTGAGGATTCTACTAGCGAACGTATACGACTCTTGGAGATTGGTGCCGTGGATTATATTGTCAAGCCATTTAATCCCATGGAGTTAAAGATTCGCGTTAAAAAGATTCTTCCCAATTAATCACCTCTCCTATAAATATATGGTATGATAGGTGTCGTATATTTAGGTAACAATCCCCAAACCCAGGAACGTCTGAAGTACATCCCTGGACAAATGGTCCGTATGACCAACGCATATAAAGACGCAGCATCCATCTGCGTCCCTCATGTTCCGAATGAGCATTTCATAGTATTCATAGAACGAAATGTGCGTAACGAGGACATCACGGCTATTACCTATCTGCGTAAGAAATGTCACAATGTGTATATCATCCTCATAACTGACAACATGTCGACTGAGGAGCGGAATATATACATGAAATGTGGTATCAACGATACGATTGCCAATACTGCATCTGTCACCGAATTAAACAAGAAGATTCAATTCATCTCGGATCGCGAGAACATCCTTTTCGACAACGAGGCATTCAAGCACAAGATTCTGAAATTCAAGATTCCACTTTGGAAGCGTCTCTTCGATATCATCTTCTCGGGTTTGGCCATCATCATTTTGTCTCCTATTTTCATTATTACGGCCATTGCCATCAAGGTGGAGAGTAAGGGACCGGTATTGTTTAAGTCAAAGCGTGTAGGCACCAACTATACGATATTCGACTTCCTGAAGTTCCGCAGCATGTATACTGACGCAGAAGAACGTCTGAAAGAGTTGAGCAAGGAGCACAACCAATATGCCGAGAATCATGAGGAAGAAGAGCATAAGACTGTAACGGCTCCATTAGGCGAAGAAGCAGAGCAAGACATGTTGGATACCGGCATGGAGTCCATGATGATGATTGGAGACGAGGAGATTATGTTGGTTGGAGACGATTTCGTAATGGCAGAAAGCGATTTCAGCAAGAAAAAAGAAGAAGACATCAACAACGCCTTTGTCAAAATTGAGAACGACCCTCGTATCACTAAGGTTGGCCGCTTCATCAGGAAATACAGTATTGACGAGCTGCCCCAGCTCATTAACATTTTAAAGGGCGACATGTCTATTGTGGGCAATCGTCCGCTCCCACTCTATGAGGCAGAGAAACTGACTGTCGACAGCAGCATCGACCGTTTCATGGCTCCTGCCGGTCTCACGGGTCTCTGGCAGGTTGAAGAGCGTGGCAAGGGTGGAAACATGTCGGCTGAAGAGCGCAAACAGCTTGACATCACATACGGTCAGACCTATAACTTCATGTTAGACATGAAGATTATTCTGCGTACGCTGACTGCATTCGTACAAAAAGAAAATGTGTAAAAAGTAATTTAGGCATAACAATGAACGGATTAAAGCGACATTTACTGATTATCGTTGTTGCATCATTGGCGTCAACAGGTTTTGCACAATACAATAAGAGTGGTATTAGTGCAGGATTCTTTGACTCCAGTGAGCAAAGCAAAATCAATTTCTCCAATTTCCACTTGCCACCTCTGGCTGTTCTATTCGAGAATGCGAAGCAAAGTCCCCGCATTCTCACATTGGAAAAGGCTCAGGAACTCGCCAAAGCAGAAGTGGCAAAGCAGAAGAGGCACATTTTCTCCTATGTAACCGGTCACGCCAGCTATAGTTATGGTAAGACAGACATGTGGGGACAAGGTTCCTCCACCTACACCACGGTTCTTCAACAATTTCAGGGTAGTGAGCAGAGCTACTGGAATGTCGGTATCAATTTGGCCGTACCTCTGGAGGACATTCTTGACCTGGCCGGTTCAGTCAAGAGGAAAAGGCTTGAGGTAGATCAGGCCATGTATGAAAAAGACATGGAGTATGAAAATCTGAAGAAAGAGATTGCCACCTTATTTATTAAGATTACCAACGATCTCGTTACTTTGAAAACCTCCAGCGAGGGTGCCGCTATCTATCAGGGTGCTGGTGCACTGAATCTGGAGGACTTTCACCAAGGCAATATGAGTATCGAAGATTTTGCCTGGACCAAAATGCATGAGGTCGCTGTTGTCAAGGAATACCAAAATCTGCAAACACAGATTACTACAGACATCATTACCTTAGAGATTCTATCTCATACGCCTATCTTAACTAATACAACCACAGAAATCACGCTGGATAGCACTGAGAAGAAATCCGAGAAAGAGATTATGAAGGAGAACAGGGCTATTGACAAGAAGATCAGAAAGGCTGCCGCCGCTGAAGACAAGAAGTATCAAAAGATGGAAGAGGCTGAGCGCAAGGCTCAGGAAAAGGCAGCCAAACAAGCAGCAAAAGCCCAAAAAAGCAAAAAGTAAATCTATACGAATAACAATAGAACAATTATATTATGGACTTATTTCGATATCTCGTTAGGTTTTTATATAAGATACGCTGGTATCTTGTCATACTGCCTATGATAGCCCTTATCGTAGCTTGGTTTCTAACGCGTCACATGGAGCGTATCTACGACACCAACACCACCATCTACACTGGTATGATTACCGGTTACAACATTGAAGGTGGTACAGGTGCTGCCGGTGGTAATTCTCAGACAAATATCACTAACTTGATGCTTATCATCACAACGGACAACACCATCCACGAGGTTGCTCTCCGCCTGTTTGCCCGTTGTATGATGTATGGTAATACCAATAAGGACAACAACTATATTTCTGCAGAGCATTTCCGTCAGTTAAGCGCTACTGTGCCTGCCGACGTGAAGGCGTTGGTTAATCACAACAGTGAGTCGCAGACGTATGCCAACCTCAAGGCGTATGAAAAACCTTCACAGGACAACTATTTGTTCGGCTTGCTGAATTACCACCCCTATTTCGGCATCAACAACATTACCTCGCGTCTGAAAGTCCTTCAGTTGAATAATAGCGATATCATTGATATCGGCTATTCAGCCAATGATGCCGGTATTGCCTACAACACACTGGACATCCTTAACGAGGTATTCGCCCGTCAGTATCAGCAGATACGTTTCGGTGAAACCAATAATGTTATCAAGTTCTTTGAGAAAGAGGTTGCCCGTCTCTACCGCATTCTCTCAAATGCCGAAGACGACCTGATTCGCTATAATATCTCGAAGCGCATTATCAACTACGAGGAGCAGACCAAGCAGCTGACCGTACTGGAAGCCCAGCAGCAGAATTTCCGCAACGACCAGTTGATGAACTATACCACAGCTAAAGCTCTGTTGGACTATTTGGAACGTCAGCTTGGCAACCGCGCTCAGGTTATCCGGTCCAACCAGGAATTCACCAATCAGGTTCGTGACATCTCGCGTATTCAGTCGCGCATTTCCAACTTACGACTGATGAGCAGCGAAGGTGGCGGACGTGACACAGAGTCACAGGAAGAACTGGCCAAAGCTCAACGTGACCTCCAGGCTGCCACAAGCAGAGTTACTGAGCTTACCAAAGACATCGAAGCCTCAACGTATAGCACGGAGACGGGTGTCAAGGCCAACGAGATGTTGAGCCGCTGGCTGGAGCAACTCTTGCTATTAGAAAAGACGAAGGCAGAGATGACAGCAACGGACATCATGAAGTCCGACCTTGACCGTCAGTATCTGTTCTATGCTCCTATCGGTGCTACCCTCGACCGCAAGGATCGTCACATCGGTTTCATTGAAGGTAACTACATGGAAATGCTGAAGGCGCTGAATGCCGCTCGTCTGCGTCAGCGCAACCTCCAGATGTCTACAGCATCGCTACGTGTGCTTAATCCCCCCATGTTCCCACTGAACGCCCAGCCCACCAACCGTCTTATGATCCTTCTCGGTGCTTTCATGCTCACATTCATGCTGACTGCACTATGGTTCTTGATTATCGAGTTGCTCGACCGCACGCTTCGTGACCGCATGCGCTCCGAGCGTATCACCAAGATTCCCGTCATGGGCTGCTATCCCAAGGAGAGTAACCTGCGCTACCGCCGTTTCAACAAGACTATTGCCGATATGGCGATGAAGCAGTTGAGTAAAGCCCTTCTGCCCCATTTCAAAGAAGGTCAGCAGAACGTGCTGAATCTTATCTCTACCGACACGGGTAATGGTAAGAGCTATTTGGCTCAGGAGTTGGAGAACTATTGGATTTCCATTGGTTTGCAGGTGCGCCGCCTTACCTACGATGAGGATTTCCTCGCTGAAGACAGCCGCTTCATCATGGCTCGAGGTATTAAAGATCTCTGCCCTGATATCCTTCCTGATGAAATCGCTATTATCGAATACCCGAACTTGGATGAGAACTCCATCTCGCCATCCCTATTGAACATGGGTACCGTCAACCTGATGGTAACACGCGCCAACCGTACTTGGAAGGATGTAGACCAGAAAGCATTGAACGAGGTTCAGGCGATGCTTGACGAAGAGCACAAGGATTCGCTCTTCATGTACTTGACCGAAGCCAGCCGCTATGCCGTAGAGGAATTTGTCGGTCAGTTACCGCCTTACACCAGATTCAACAATTTTGTCTACCGCATCTCGCAGTTAGGTTTGACTGCTATAGAGAACGAACATGCGAAGTAAAAGATGACCAGTGCATTTAGAACATATGCAAGTGAAAACGGAGGAAGAGTAAGCTTACTCTTTCTTCTGTTTTTGCTAGCAATCTATAATTTTATCAATGCCGGATTTGCCCCATTTGCTATAATTTGCATATTACCTCTTATAGCATTAGCTGTCATTGCCACCTTCCGCAACCAAATGCTCGTCTTTTGGACGCTGTTTGTCTTAAATTATTTCATTATGTGGCAAGAGATGCCATTACCATCTGGCATTCCAGTATCTATAGTTAACGAGATGCTTGAGCTCATTTTGATAGCCTTTGCCATTATAAATGTCAAAGACACAAAGTTTGAGCGTTTAGGTAACATAATGTTTTTTACACTTATCATTTGGTGCGGTTTTTGCACATTAGAAATATTGAATGATACATGTGGACTTGGTATTGATGTTGCATCGTGGTATCAAGGTGTCCGCCTCATGTCATTCCAGTTGATGTACGCATTCATTGTTTTTACGCTATATATATCTGACTCTAAAATTCTTGTCAAATATTTATTTTTTTGGGGAGCATTAGCTTTATTTGCCGTGTTTTGGGTGTACAAACAAAAATATATCGGATTAACACCTCATGAAAATGCCTGGTTATATAGTTCTTCCGGACGTCAACATCTAATTGCAGGAGGAACACTTATTAGATATTGGTCTATTTATACTGATGCCGCGAACTTTGGTGTTGGCATGGCTTCAACAGCAATTGCTTTCATTATTTTTGGCATTACTAGTAGGATCAAGAAACTTCGCATTATTTTTCTCATTGTCGGTTTTACCTGTGCATGGGCTATGTTTCCAACAGGTACACGTACTGCCATTTTTTGTTTTATTGCAGGTTTTATGGCATATATATTCTTGTCTAAATCTTTCAAGATAGCAATACCCGTTTCAATCGTATTTGCGTTATTTGTCTTTATACTTGCATTTACAAATATAGGACAGGGAAATCAGCAAATAAGACGTATGCGATCTGCTTTCGACAAGGAGGATGCATCATCAAATACACGTTCTATCAATCAGACTGCCATGCGTAAATATTTAAAAGAGGCTCCATGGGGGCTTGGTCTTGGAAATAAGAACGTACCTGCCAACAACAAATTTAATTACGTATACCATCTGCCCGCAGACTCTGAATATGTTTTCATATGGATGCGCACAGGCATCATTGGCATTTCAACATTTTTAGTCTGTACTGCTATCATGATTTTTGGAGCCTGTTGGATTGTCTTTTTCAGAATTAAAAGTCCATCACTACGAGGCATCGGAGCTGGTTTCTGTTGTGCCATGATATCCCAACAGTTAGGAGGTTATGGTAATCAGGTGTTGATGCAGTTTCCGAACTGTCTTGTATTTTATGGAGGCCTTACTATTGTATACATTCTTCCATATATAGAAAACGAATGGATTATCTATGAAAAAGAACAACTTGCTATACAAGAAGAGAAGAAACGCTTGAAACTGGAGAAGAGACGTGCCCCAAGAGTGTGAACTTTCTATCATCACTATCAATTACAATGGTCTTGCAGACACCTGCGCATTGATTGATACTATCCCTTTCAATGACGAAACATTGGAGGTGATTGTAGTAGACAATGCCTCAAAAAATGATGAAGCCACCCTTATTGAAAATCGTTACCCGCAAGTGACGGTCATTCGCAGTGACCGCAACTTAGGCTTCGCCGGCGGTAACAATCTGGGCATCCAAGCCGCACACGGCAAATACCTCTTCTTCGTCAATAATGATACACTACTTCGATGTAAGAAGGATGATGTAAGAAGTAAGAGTTACTTTCAGCCACTTATAAACAGGCTTGAGAGTTCTCCAAAGATTGGCATGGTGTGTCCAAAGATACGCTTTGCGTGGGACGATAATCCCATCCAGTTTGCTGGCTACACCCCACTCTCGCCCATCACGATGCGTAACCGTTCTATCGGCTTCGGCAAAGCCGATCATGGTCAGTACGATGTAGCCCACACGACTCCATACGCCCATGGTGCAGCCATGATGGTCAAGCGCGAGGTCATTGAGAAGGCAGGCCTCATGCCTGAATGTTTTTTTCTCTACTACGAAGAACTTGACTGGTCGATGATGATCCGACGTGCTGGCTACGATATATGGTACGAGCCTTCCTGCACCATATACCATAAGGAGAGTCAGGCTACTGGTCAGAATAGTCCGCTCAAGACCTATTACATCACGCGCAACCGGCTGCTGTTCAATCAACGCAACAAGCATATTCCCCAACGTTGGCTAACCTCTCTGTACCTAATAGGAATAGTTGGCACAAAAGACATTCTGAAATATTACATACAACATCGACCCGATTTGGCATCAGCCACCATGAAGGGTGTGCTTCACTATCTTAAAAATTAATAATTATGTTCTGGAATATATTCATTATCATAGACTGGACATTGTTCGTCATCATATCACTAACCGTATTTTATTTTGGATTCTTTGCTTTCTTATCGCTATTTACCAGACACAGCGAAACTCCCAGTGCCAAGAATCAGAACCGCTTCATCGTGCTGATTCCGTCCTATCGAAGCGGTAAGAGTGTCGAGATGACCGTCAACTCCATCTTGGGACAGGACTACCCGCAGCGATTATTCGACGTTACCGTCATCGCCGATCACGAGTCGGAAATGACAAAGTTTCATCTGGCTCAGCAGCCTGTCACCCTGCTGACACCCGACTTCGAGAAAAGCACCCGCACGAAATCGTTCCAGTTGGCAGTCAACAACCTGCCCCAGTTTAAGATTTACGATGTTGCTGTCATTTTGGAAGCAGGCGATATGGTCGAGACCGACTTTCTGACACTGATGAACGAGGCCTATGAAGCCGCTGGAACTAAGGCCATCCAGGCCCACAAGCTATCGTTTAACCGCGACACAACCTCTGCACGTCTAAGTGCCGTCTTCGAGGAAATTAACAATTCCATCTTCCGTCGCGGACACATCACCTTAGGATTGTCAGCAGCCTTGGCTAGCTCGGGAATGGCCTTCGACTTCGCTTGGTTCAAACAACAGATGCAGAATGCCAAACCCACTTGGACTAACAAGGAGCTGGAAGCACACCTGCTGCGACAGCATATATACGTCGACTATTTCGACAATGTCTATGTTTACAATGAGAAAGTGCGTCAGGCCGACGATTTCAACCGCCAGCATCGCCATATCATCGCAAACCAGTTCCAGTCAATATTGCGCAACATCCGCTATCTACCAATAGCATTACTGAACCGCCATTACGACTTGGCCGACAAGCTGTTGCAGTGGTTGCTTGTTCCGCGTATTCTGCTGATGATAATTGTCGTTGGAATGAGTCTGATTACGCCAATCATCTACTTTACCTCAGCGCTCAAGTGGTGGGGAATCTTTGCCGTCATCCTCTTTATCTTCGCACTGGCAACCCCCAACTACCTGGTTGATGACAAGTGGGACACCACCTTCTTCAAAGTACCTTTTGTCCTGCTGCATCCTGTTCTGACAAAATTCAAACTGGGGCGACTGTTGCTCCAGAAGATCAATATCAAACAGTAACCCCACACTTAGCCTATGCTCTGGCAAATCATTCATATTATCGACATCCTCCTGTGGCTTCTGGTGGCTGCCTCCGTTGCCTACATCCTGTTCTTTGCGCTGGTGTCCACCCTTTGGAAGAAACATGTGTCATCGCTTACCATCTACCTTACTGGTCAGGTGCAGGCCAACCGCAAAAAGCCGTTCTACACATATCTCATACTCTATCCGGCCTACAACGAGGATCGCGTCATCGTCTCTTCCGTCCGCAAGTTCCTAGACCAGTACTACCCTCCTGAGTCATTCCACTTGGCGGTCATCTCCGACCACATGCAGCCTGAGACCAACCGCCAACTCGCCGAACTACCCATCACTCTGCTGCAGCCTGTCTTTGAAAAGAGTTCAAAAGCCAAGGCCATGCAGTATGCCATGGAACTTATTCAGGATGACTACGACTATGTGGTCATCCTCGATGCCGACAACGTGGTAGAGCCCCACTTCCTCGAGCAGCTCAACGAGGAGTGTGCTTTGGGCTACAAGGCCATCCAGTGTCACCGCTGTGCTAAGAATAGCGACAACGACATTGCCGTGCTCGACGGTGTCAGCGAGGAGATTAACAACACCATCTTCCGTAAGGCCCACAACCGCGTCGGCTTGTCATCTGCACTTATCGGTTCCGGCATGTGTTTCGACTACCACTGGTTTCGCGAGAACGTCTACAAGCTCACCACCGCCGGTGAAGACCGAGAACTGGAGGCCCTCCTGCTCAAGCAGAAAGTGTATATTCACTATGAACCCGACATCCACGTCTTCGACGAGAAAGTCAGCAACAAGGACAACTTCCAGAAGCAGCGTCTGCGCTGGATGACCGCCCAGATACAGAGTCTCTTCAACCTGCTACCTTACATACCAAGGGCTATCATCACCCTCAACCATGACTTTATCGACAAAACCATCCAGCAAGCTCTTATTCCACGCTCCATGCTGGTGGTCATCACTTTCGCCATGTCGCTGCTGATGACTATCATTTCGCGTACATGGTGCCTCAAGTGGTGGGCGCTGTTCCTGGCCATCTGCAGCGCCCTTTACATCGCCACCCCCAAACAGTTGCGCAAGCATTCCGTTTTCGGCAAGATACTCTCCCTCCCCATACTTGTATGGAAGATGGTACTCAACATCCTGAAGATAGACCGCAAGAACACGGACTTCATCCACACCACACACAATAAATAGAGCATAACAATTAAGATAATAATGGGCGAGCGAGTACACAGAAGCATTATGAACATCAAGGTGGGAATGTTTTTCTACATTCTCTCATTGTTCCTCGCCTTCTTCTCCCGCAAAATTTTCTTGGATTGCCTTGGAGCCGAATTTATTGGTCTGACAGGTATGCTCATGAATATCATGAGCTTTCTCAGCGTTGCAGAACTGGGTATCGGTACAAGCATTGTCTATTTCCTCTACAAACCATTACAGGAAGACAACCACGAAAAAATTAATGAGGTAATGTCGATTCTGGCATTTCTCTATCGTTGTATAGGAGCTGTTATAGGAATAGCAGGCATTGTCATAAGTCTGTCTTTCCCGTGGTGGTTTAATAATCTTACAACAGTTCTTCCTTTGGTCTATTTCGCATTTTACTCTTTCCTGGGTTCATCAGTGGCAGGCTATGTCTTCAACTATAAACAACTGTTAGTTAGTGCAAACCAGAAGCAATATCTGGTCAATGCTTATTTCCAAACCATTGGCATAGTACAAAGTCTTGTCCAGATATTACTCGCATACTATTATCGGAACCTTTGGCTATGGGTCGTTGTAGGACTGGTTTTCACAATAATTGGTATCATCGTTTTCAATTATCGCATTCGACAACTATATCCTTGGCTAAAAGTCAATTTGAAGGAAGGGCGCAAAAATTTAAAGAAGTATCCTGAGGTACTCAAAAAAACCCGCCAGATTTTTGTTCAAAAAATCAAAGATTTCGTTTTATATAAAAGCGATGAAATACTTGTAGGAGCCTTCGTCTCTGTAATCAAGGTTGCCTTTTATGGAAATTATACCATGATTATTAATAAGTTCTTATTTTTAGTAAATATATTATCTGATGGTCTAAGTGCAGGTGTAGGCAATCTATTGGCAGAAGGCAATGAAAAAAACATTATGAAAGTGTATTGGGAAATGACTGCTGCCCGTTTCTTTATTTTAGGTATCATTATTTTCTTCCTCTTGATGTTCCTCCAACCCTTCATAGGATGCTGGTTGGGGCAAGAGTATCAAATGGAAACCTTAATTGTTTACCTACTCATCTTCAACCTTTTTATCCGTCTACAGCCAGCAGCTGTCTATATTTTCTTAGGAGCCTCTGGTTTGTTCTCTGATGTATGGGCCAATTGGGCAGAGTTGACCATTAATCTTGCTGTTACATTGCTACTTGTCCCGTTCTATGGTATTGTCGGAATTCTATTAGGAAAGATTATCAGTTTTTCTTTGATTAGTTTCTTTTGGAAACCCTATTATCTTTTCTCTCAAGGATTTCACAAAAGTGTATGGGAATATTGGCACGGGATGGCAGTCTATTACTTTATTTTTGTTTTATTTTCAGTTCTGACATTATGGCTCAAATATAGCATTATCGACAATTATGCTGATTCATTCATTTCGCTTGCACTATATGGTGCAGCGATATACATTCCACTTATAGGAGTTTATTTCATTTCATTATTCCAATTCACTACTGGCATGAAATATTTTGTAGCACGTAAGCCAGCTATATACAACATGCTCCAACGTATTACAGTTAACATAAAACCATGAAATCTATCGTCATCATATTCCCCTACTTTGGAATTTTGCCACCACAATATAAAATGTGGCGAGAATCTGCTTTGCAAAATCCCAATATAGACTTTATGTTCTTTACAGATGCCAATGTGGAACCTGCAAAGAATATTCTTGTACACAAGATGCAGTTTGAACAATTCCAGCATTTGGCCCAGAAAGCCTTTGACTTCCCGATTGTACTTGATCGCCCCTACAAACTTTGTGAATACAAGCAGGCTTATGGTTATATCTTACAAGACTATATTAAAGGTTATGATTTTTGGGGATTTGGTGACCTTGATCTTGTATATGGAGACATCCGCTCATTTATTACAGAAGAGGTGCTAAACCATAAATTCTTATTAGGTTGGGGCCATCTTACTCTCCTTCATAACGATGAAGAAACGAACAAGTACTTTATGGAGCAGGTAGATGGCTATCAAAATTACAAAGACGCCTTTAGTACGAGCAAAATAACCTTCTTCGACGAATACGGCTACAACGGCTGCAGTGACAAGTGGCGTAAATGTCGTCCTGAAGATTGTTGGTTGGAGGAACCATTTGACAATGCATCCAAACCAAAGCAATCATACCACTTCAATAGTCTTACGAGAGGTTGGAAGCAAGTCATATTTGAACATATTGACAGTAAGCTTTATATACTACGTTTCAACAATGGCGTTATAGAGAAAAAAGAATCTCTTTATGCACATTTCCAGCATCGTGGATTCATGAAGGATTATGTCACAGACTATAGCCACTTCCTTGTTACGCCACGTGCCATCATTGACTATCCCAAACATTTCGTCAATCTCCAACTTCGATTTCTCTGTCGTAAACGCTCGCTGATGACAAAATATTACCAATGGAAAGATCGCATTATATGGAAATTAGGATTAAGCAAGATAAAATAGAACTATGAAGATTGCAATTTTAACATGTGGTATTCTACCCATTCCTGCCGTCCAAGGAGGAGCGGTAGAAAATCTGATTGATTTCTATTTAGAGTATAACAACCAGAAAAAAATCCACGACATTACTATTTTCAGCCCATGGGATGCCAATGTAAAATCTCATTCAGCACTTTCATCTGATGTTAATCACTACATTTATATTAAGACCACAAGTTTCAAGGCTAGAATTGCGAGACGATTATACAGCTATCTTCATCATAACGAGTATTACAATCATTTTATTGAGTACTATTTTGAGAAGATTTATTCTATTATCAAGTATAAAGAATATGACTGCATTTTGTTGGAAAACTGTCCTGGCTATACATACAAACTTAGCCAAAGAGGGTTTAATAACCTAATTTTGCATCTCCATAACGACTTACTTAATTCTACAACCCGTTTTCATGATAATATCGCTTGTAGTCTTACTAAAGTAATAACGGTATCAAATTTTATTAAGCAAAGGGTTTCTACCATTTTCCCACTCAGCAACATAAAAACCGTGTACAATGGCATAGACACAAAGAACTTCGCTACAAGTAAATCAACCAAAGTTAATCGCACTCACGTGCATTTCTCCGATAGTGACTTCGTCATTGTATATAGTGGACGTACAAATAAAGACAAAGGCGTTGCCGAACTGATTAGTGCCATGCTCCTACTAAAGGACTACACGAATATCAAACTCATTATTATCGGTGGATCCTTTTTCGATAATGCGCATGAGGATGATGAATTCATACTTTCTTTAAAAGTTAAAGCCAAGAAGATGAGAGACCGTATTGCATTCACAGGGTTCATTCCATACAAGGAAGTGCCAAATTATTTACAACTGGCAGACATTGCAGTATTGCCATCTATGTGGGAAGAGCCTTTTGGCCTGACCATTGTTGAGGCACTTGCTGCCGGTCTTCCACTCATCACAACACGAAGCGGGGGAATCCCTGAAATATGTGAGGGTGTAGCCACTATTGTTGATAAAGAAAATGTCGTTAACAACCTTGCCTCTGCCATTCTCGACCTCTATCAGCATCCTGAGAAACGGGAGCAGATGGCAAAAGCATCCATCGAGCGTGCCCGTCTTTTTGACAAAGAAACGTTTGCACGGAATTTCTTTGAAGCCTTAGAGAACATTTAGTTGATTTTAGGCAATTGTATTCTGTCGCCTATCATTCTTTGGAACTCCTTAGTAAAATGATTGTTCATGCCAGAGAAGGCAAAAAATGTCATCTCACCAAAGTATATCTTGCCCTTTACATTATACAAATCCACTCGCACTTGTGGATAACCTTTGCCAATAATCTCTGCAATCTCTATCATGCGTTCCAAATTTTGGGGACGAGGCACATTACGATACTTTACACCCCTGTCAGCAAGATACTGGCGCATAGGTTGCCAAGTGTGTATGTCATATAAATCGTAGATGGTCTTGCTACCACCACTACCACTCTCTAAACTCCGGTCATAACATACCATGTCATATTGTGCCTTACCATCAATACATCTTATCTTATGGTCAACGGTTGTCTCTGACGAGAACTCATCCGTATTATCCATTTCAATCAAACTCTCAGCCATAATACGGGGTTTGATGTATGTATAGTGTGGTTCGCACGAGTCATAACCATACCTGACGGAAACGTGTTTATTGAGGAATTCAATAACTGACTGCTTGTCCATTTCGCTCTTGTCGCGAATAATGATGGTACTACCACAATCGTGCGTGCATTTCAACACGAATTTATCAGGGAGTTTGTCAAAGTTAATATCCTCTGCCCTATCCCATACTCCATAACACTCTGTAAGTATGTCTTTCAATCCTAAGCTTTCAATATGTTTACGAACCTCATACTTATCAGTATATTCCGTCCATTTCGATGTATCAGTATAGACCTCCATCCAAGTCAGCTTCTCATTTAAAGTTCTTGGATTTTTCCAAGGAAACTTCCTCCTGTAGAAACGATTCCATTTCATTTCTATCGCTTTCTTGGGATTATTATCAATAAGCTTGTAGAATTTGTCCGTTCCATTCACGTATTTGTCAAAATACCATGCCTTTGCCGTCCTAATAGGGTGCAGCATAGACCAGAGACGCAGTTTATACTTATATGATAGGAGACTCATAATTACATACCATTTTAATCTTAATGATGCAAAGATACAACAAAAAACTCAAAACACTTTGATTATTAAACAAAAATATGTATTTTTGCAAAAAATAGACTTCATTATGGTTAAAGTCAGCGTCATATTACCTATTTATAATGTTGCTCCCTACCTGGAAGAAACATTTAACTCTATTCTCCAACAATCATTAAAAGAGATTGAGGTTGTTGCTGTGAATGACGGGTCAACTGACAATAGCGATGAAATCATTCAGAAGTATCAACTGTTAGATTCAAGAATACGAAGCTTTACTCAAGAAAACAAAGGACAGTCTGCAGCAAGAAATCTTGCTCTTCAACATGCAACAGGTGAATTTATCTACATGATGGATTCCGACGATAAACTCATAGATTCTGATGCATTGCAAACTTGTTATGAGTATGCAGAGAAGAATGGGGCCGACTTCATCTTTTTTGATGGAGAGTCTTTTTCGGAAGCCGACACTCATCGCATCTCCCGAAATACAAAGAGGACACATCTTGTTGAAGAGAACACTCCATATGACGGAGAACATCTTCTCAACCTGATGCTTGACACAAAAGCTCACAATTGTGTTGTCTGGCTACTCTTTATCAGAAGAAATTTCTTGGAACATATCCATCTGCAGTTCCACGAAGGAATTATTCATGAAGATGAGTTGTACACGACCATTCTCACCCTCAATAGCAAAAATATTTGTTGCTTAAGGCGTAGCCTTGTTGGGCACCGGGTCAGAAAAGCCTCTACCATGGGCATCAGTTTTTCCAAGCGCAATTTGAACTGCTACCTCACAGTAGCAGATGAACTACTGAAGTTCAGCAAGGAACCCGTCATCCACAAATTCCTGCGCTATACGCTGAGTAAGGTTTTCTATACAGGTCACCTAATTCCATTCAAAGATAAACCAGCAGTATTCTGGCGTGCCTTACGCTCAGGATACCTAAAGTATATTGGACTCAAGTCAACTCTTATCTTTTGGCTGAAGTCCGCTTAATAATATTTTCAATATATCTATGAAAATAAGACTTACACTCCTATTCATATTTTTCTTAACACTCATGTCGTGTCACCAGAGCAATGACCACAAGACGGTTATATGCATTCCCGTATACGGCCAGAGCCTTGCCTTGGGAGAAGAGGCAGAACGCATCACCGACTTCGATTCATTGGCAAATTATGCATACGGGCGTATTGTCACACAGAACTTAAATCATAACTTTGGATACTTTGACAATAACGACTTAAAACTCCTTGCTAAAAAGGCGATTCGCTACCAAAGGCGCTCATTTGAACTTTCTGTCTACAAAATGGCAGAGATTTTAGCCGACAATACCGGTGAAGATACGCTTATCTGTATCTTTCCCGGAGGACAAGGTGCAACAGCAGTTGCCAACCTGAGCAAAGGGACAAGACCATATCAGGAATTCATGGAGGACATTGAAACAGCCTACAAAACAGCCACAGACAGGGGATGGAACTTCCGCATACCAGCCGTCTGCTGGATGCAAGGAGAATCTGACATTGTAGACTACCCTAAAACGAATTACAAAACCATACTGAAAAAGTTATGGTCGGACATGAACCAAGACATTCGACAGATAACCCAACAAACTGACACAATCCGATTCATATGCTATCAGCCAAACCCACTATCACGTGCTCCATATTTTAAGGCTAATCAATATATATGTCAAGAGACTGCAGTCCCGATGGCATTTGTGGATCTCCTAAGCGACAATGATTATTTTTGGGCCAGTGGCCCCACCTATCCATATCGTTGGGTAAGAGAAATAGTCCACATAGACGCAGATGGGCAACAACGTATTGGAGCATTAGCTGCAAGATCAGTGTTAGGCCTACTTAGAAATACAAAGCGCTTCCGCGGATTTATTCCCCTTGAAACCACTATTGAAGGTAACGATATTATCGTCAATTTCAATATTCCGTCGCCACCAATCGCTCTTGATACTCTCCAAGTGAGAAAAGCGCAAAACTATGGGTTCAGTGTCATCACTCCCCAAAATAAGAACATCGCAAAATCCATCTCAACTAAAGGCGACTGCGTAATTATAAATTGCACGGAATCTCCACATAATTGCAAGGTGCGTTATGCTGTCAATGGTGACTACATGAAAGGTGGAAACCTACATGGTTCTCGCGGTAATCTTCGAGACTCTAATGGGAATTGGTGTTATCAGTTTGACATCAAGTTATAGGACAAGTATTATAATCATCGGAGTTGCGTAATATGGAGAGAATTAATTGGATTGACTGGGCGAAAGCTACTGCTATAACCATGGTGGTTTTTGGTCATATACCAGAAAACCCCGACAATTTTCTCATTGGTTATATATGTACTTTTCATATGCCTTTATTTTTCTTCATTTCAGGATATCTAACGAAAAAGCGAAATGATATTCAGATTAATATATATAAATACTGGCACTCACTCATCATCCCATACTTCTTGTACAATACTATATTCTATCCATATTGGTTTATCCGTTATTTTTTGGAGCATGGAGGAGTGCTCTCCTTTTCAGATATGGTGATTAAGCCTGCTTTGGGAGTCCTATTTGGTCAAATTGAAACTTCCATTTCATATACAGTATCAGGAGTAACTTGGTTTCTATTAGCACTACTATTAATGAGAATTATAGTTGATTGGTGCAACAATCATAAGAAAAGAATTCTACTTATGACAATAGCAAGTTTTACAATTGCTTTCATATACATTAGTTCTGAATATTATAATATCATGAACAATTTATTAATGAAAGGATTTACTCGCTGCTTTCCTTTCTTTGTTTTAGGCCATCTCTTGCAGCATAAGCAAAGGTACGCTGTGACTAATTTCTACACTCTTGCTGCAGTCACTCTTTTGTTTTACACAACCAGCATCACACTCTATCTTCTAACTAAACAATCCGACAGTTTCTGTATTCGAATACTGAGTAGCTACAGCATCTCCTTAATGGCAATAATTGCAGTGCTTAGCACATGCAAGTTCTTAAACTCTCACACATCAAATGTGTTGGTCAATATTTCTAATGGAACCATTATGATTATGGGATTACACTGGATGTGTATTGGTGTCACCAACTTTCTACTAGAATCTTTGTTTGGTGTTATCGAAATAAGATATGAATGGTATACTGCAGTATTTATCTCAATATCAATAATTACTTTTATTTATCCCATAATAGTTATCTCCAAGAATCATATACCCATTTTATTGGGGAAAATAACAGCGTAAAAACTATTTTTTCAATGCGTCAGAGACAGGCTTAAGTCTGCACTGGTGTTTTGGCTGAAATAAGGCTATTGCAGGCAGTCCTGATAGAGTTTGAGCAGTTGCTCGGCTGTTTTCCGCCAGGAGAACAGTTTGGCACGCTCCAATCCGACCTGACGCTGGCGGTCGTAGAAGGCGGCATCGGTCTCCAGGCGCAGCATCATAGCAGTCATCTCGTCGCTCGACTCGGGGTTAACGAGGATGGCGTCGGGACCGCCTATCTCGGGCATTGACGAGGTATTGCTGGTGATGACGGGCGTACCGCAAGCCATGCCTTCGAGCAGGGGAATGCCGAAACTCTCGCGTAATGACGTGTAGAGGAAGGCAAAGGCGTTGTTGTAGATATAGGGCAGGTCGCTGTTGACGATGTATCCGGGCATAACGATGTTTTCGCGGATATTCTCAATGTGATTGCGCTCGATGATGCCGTTCAGGTATGCCGGTTCAAGGTCAGCCATGAGCAGCTTACGCTTGACTGCTGACTGACGGAGGTACTTGGAGTATGCCACCAATGTACGCTCTGTATTCTTCTTAGGATCGGTATTGCCTAGGAAGAAGAAGTAACCAGGCTCGGCGATATACTTGCGGAAGATGCCGTCCTTGTCGTCCACGGGCCGGAACCAGCTGTTGTAGCCGTTGTAAATCATCGCCATGCGCTCACGGGGGATGTCCAGTTTGCGGATGATATTCTCCATCTCGAAGTTGGAGACGGTGATGATGCGACGGCACTTATCGAGGATACGTGGGACGACCAGCCGGCGGTAGAGCCATCCGAGGTTCTGATAGAGCGAATGGTTCTGCTTGTCGCGTGGCTCGAGGAAGATGATGTCGTGCAGCGTCAGCACCAACGGAATGTCGCACCAGATGGGAGCGGTATTGCTGGTACAGTGCAGCAACTGCACACCGTAGCGGCGGGCAGCTCTCGGCAGTGCCCACTGCTCCCAAAGCGGATACGAGGGACACTTGAGTTCTACGACGTGCACGTTAGCCGTACTCTCCAGACAGGGATCATCACCAGGCTTCACAAAGACATAGTACTGGTTCTCCAGATCTATCCGCTGGAGTTCCCTGATTTCCTGTAGCACCACATAGTCCATGCCGTGCTTGTTTTTGCGGAATATCCGCTGTGCCTCAATACCGATAATCATCTTTCCTGATGCCTTTTGTTGCAAAGAAGACTGCCTCGATTGAAGCAGTCTCCCTTTATTCTATATGATACCCTTCGTTTTAGAAGAAGAGGTAGCGGTTGTCCTTGATGTCAGCCTTCTGGTAGAGCTCGTTCATGAAGCGGCTGGCAGCCTGAAGAGCCTGCTGCTGCAACTGTGCCTGCTGCTGCTTGGCATCGAACTTGCTACCCTCACGTTCCTTCTTGGAAAGCACCTGGAACAGATAGGCTGCACCATTACCTTTGACGACTGTGGGGCTGAACTGACCAGCCTTGACGGCAGCAACGGCACCGCTCAGTGCGGGCTCGCTAGCACCAGCAGCCTGTACGAAGACAGGAGCAGCAAAGGTAATTTGGCGGACGCTATCCACTGTAGCACCCTTGGCCTTGGCAGCGGCGATGTCCTTCACACCAGCCAGTTTCTCGGCAGCCTTGGCAAATTTCTTGTCGTTGATGACCTCCTGCTTCACCACATCCTCAACATCAGCGAGGTCACGGTAGCCAGCGGGATGTATCTTGGTCAAGGCAACAACCAACAGGTGGTCGTTGCTACCACACTCATAGAGGGGAGAAACGTCACCAGCCTTAGCATCGAAAATCCACTTCATCGTCTCACGGGTGGCACGCAGACCAGCCACATTGTGCTCAGAATTGAAGATATCCTTGCGCTCCTGCACCTTCAGACCGAACTTCTGGGCATTCTTCTCCAAATCCTCCAGCGTCTTGTTCTCGCTAACATACTGGCTGAAGTTGTTGTAAGCCTGTGAATAGGTATCTTTCGAGAAGTCAATAGTGTGCTTTACGACGGCAACGTCATACTTGTCTACCATGGCGCGACGGGCAGTAACCTGCAGGATGAGATTGGTCTGCGACATCTCGACATTCTTGGTCTCACCGGCACCAAGTGTGTTGATGGTAGTAATATAATTCTTGGTATCAGCATCAAGCGACTGTGAACGCTCATACATAGCAGAGGTCATCCACTGCTTCTCGCCAGTCTGACCATACTTCTTGGCCATGGCCTCGAAGTCGGCACCACCCTGCAGAGCCTTGAAGATACTGTCGGCACGCTGTTTGGTAGCATCGGGGGTCTCGGCAACCACCTGGATGAGACGGAACTCTACAGAGTCGGGCTGCTGGCTCTTGTTGATGTACTTCACCACATTGAGCGAGTTGTCATACTTGCTCTCGAAGGGAGCAGATACCTGACCGACCTGCATGGAGTCAATCTTGGCGGCCACGTCGGGTGACAGGGCACTACGGGTAACAGCCATTCCTACGTAAGGCTGCTGAGAGTGAGCCTTACGCACCACCTCAGCGGGAGCCTGACCAGCCTCGAACTGCTGCTTGGCTTCGTTCATGGTCTTCATCAGCTCAGCACGGTCGGCGGCAGAAGCCACCACTTGGAAGTCAACGTACTTGATGTCGCGGCTCTCGAAGAGCTGCTTGAACATTTCCTTCTGCTCGCTGTACTTAGCCTTCAGGTCGGCATCGCTGACCTCCACCTCATTGTCCTTGATACTGGTATAGGGGATAGCAGCCAGCAAAATGTCACTCTCCTGGTTCTGGTTCTCGAAAGCCATTTTGGCAGAGACAGGGTTGGAAATGAGACACTGAGCCAACAATGTCTGGTATTTCTGAGCCAACGTCTGCTGGCGGAGGTTCTTCTCCATGAACTTCCAGTAATTATAGATCTTCTGATACTGCTCGGCCATCTCGCCATTGCCAGCCTGCTGGGCCTTCTTGTAGTCGGCCAGGAACTTGGTGAGCTGTGTGACGTCGAAACGACCAGTTTGCTGGTTGACAAACGGAGTCTGAGCCAGCATCGGGTTTGTACCAGTCTTGAGGATATTCTGCAATTCCTCGTCAGTAACCGTCAGACCCAGCTTCTCAGCTTCCTGTTCCAGGACGGCCTCGCTGACAAACTGCTGCCAAACCTGATCCTTCACCTGGTTGAGCTCGTCTTCAGACAGGTTGTCACGTCCCTGCGACAACTTAAGAACATCCTGATACTCGTCTACAAGTGACTGGAAGTCCTGAACTGAAATTTTCTTACCTAACACTTCGCCTACTTGCTGACGACGCTCGTTGCTTGTAGCTTCACACGAGCGGAACATCTCTTCGGCAATGAATGCAAAAAGGGCCAGACCAATCACCGTAGCGAGTACTGGTCCCCAGCTTCTGATTTTTCCAATTGCTGCCATTGTTTAATGCTTATTTTTAATTTTTATTTATTATTTTCGAAATTCAGCCTGCAAAATTACAAAATAATTATGAATTACACCATACGAATTATGAATTATTAATTATTTTCAGCCTAACAAGCTCTATTTTTGTCATTGTATTCTTGATAATCTTGAATTCATAGCGCCCAATCTTCACTATTTCATTCAGTTTCGGGAACGACTGGTACTTGTGAAGGATGAGTCCGCCAATGGTCTTGTAGTCATCACTCTCGGGCAGTTCCAAATCGAAGAGTTCGTTGACTTTCTCTATCTCCAGACGCGCTGACAGCATATACTCACCGTCGGACAACTGCTTCGACACATATTTCTGACTGTCGTGCTCGTCCTCAATGTCGCCTGTAATTTCCTCGACAATATCCTCCAATGATACAATACCGCTGGTACCGCCGAATTCATCGACGACGACACCCAGCGACTTCTTCTGCTGCAGGAAAATGTGCATCAGTTTGCGGGCGGCCATTGTCTCCGGCACAAAGGGCATCTGCCGGATATGTTTCGAGATGTTGGTAAAACGGCGGAACAACTCCAGTGAATGGATATAGCCCACAATATGGTCGATGTCGCCACGATAGACGATGAGTTTGCTATGACCACTCTCGATGAACTTCTGCCGCAGGTCCTCCACAGTACAATCCTCAATATCGACGGCTTCTATCTCCGTACGCGGCACCATACAGTCGCGCACCTTGGTATCAGCAAAGTCAAGGGCATTCTGGAACATCTCCACCTCGTCCTCTATCTGGGCATCGTCTGCAGCATTGTCAATACTCGACTGCACCAGATAGTCGAGGTCGACTTTCGTAAACTCCCTATCCTCCACCTCTTTGGGTATTTTCACACCGACAATGCGCAGCATTCCTCTGGACAGCAGCGATGCAAAGCGCGAGATGGGATAGAGCACCACATAGCATACGTACGCTGGCATGGCGAAGAACGTCAGCAGACTGTTGGCTTTAGCCTTGAAGATGGTCTTCGGCAGGAACTCTCCCGTAAACAGTACTATAAGCGTTGAAAGCAGGGTATCACAGGTTACACGTGCTCCGTCGCTAAGCGGTTCAAACAGCGTCGTGTCGAAAATCTTGGCAAACAGGATGCCGTATACAACCAGTGCAATGTTGTTGCCCACCAACATGGTGGAAATGAAGTCATGGGGATGGGTAAAAAACACATCCAGCGCCCGCTGCGACAGTCCGTTTTTGTCACGGTCCATTTCTGCCCGCAGGCGGTTGCTCGACACGAAAGCTATCTCCATTCCCGAGAAGAATGCCGACAGCAACATCGTGATAATGATTCCTATGATGAGATGCGTCATGGTGTCGTATAGTTAGTCTTTTGGGTGGCTTTATGGCGTGTAGCAGCCTGACGAGACGGCGGTGCTGGCTGCGTACTGTCTGCCGCAGCCTGCTGATTCTGGTCGTTCTCTATATCTTCCGATTGGAACGAGCCCACGCTATTAGTCACCTGGTAGTGCGCCATGTGCTCGTCGCTACGGAAGTAAGTACCCTGTAGCGTACGCTCCGGCGTCACCACCTTGGAGAATTTATGCGAATAAAACTCATGTTTGAAACCATCCCAGAACAACTCTTCGCTGTCGAATACCAGCCCATTGACGTTCCGGATATGCACACGACCACGTAGTTCCCACAGTTTTTGCTGGTCATAATACCACGCCGTATCGGCATTGATATAGGCCTCGACGTGGAACTTCTCATCAAACTGTTCGAGGAAGATGCCCTTTTCAAAAGTCCAGCGCGACGGGTTCCGAGTAGTGTTGACATCCCACCGCTCAGTGACTATCTTGTATTTGATGACACCCGAGTCGCTGATAAGCGTATTAACACCGTAGGTGGTCATCATCGACGCAGAGTCTTGTTCGCGTATGGCAGGTGCCGTATGCGTTTTCTGCTCGCTGCATGCAACGAGCAGAATGAGAAGTAAAAGGAATATGGTTAGTCTACTTTCCATTTTGCGAACCAACGCTCATTGAATGTCAGGCCGATATTGATGCGGAAGCAATCCTCCGTTATCAGGTTCTTGGCAGACGTATGTACCCACTGGGCACTGATGTTCAGCGACGTACGGTTGTTCCAGGAATTGACAATGGGGATGCCAAAGCCGGCACTGACACCGATTTCCTTGGGACCGTCCTGCTGCCCTATTTTATAATAAGGTGTAGCATAGGACGCACCGATGCGGTAGTGCACGCGGTTGAGAAAGCGGCGACTCTCACGGTTGGGAATCCAGTCGGCACCCACTGCCACCTGATGGCGGTCCATTAGGATGCCTCGGGTTAACTGGTACTTCTTGGTCGACTCGTTAACCAGCGGATACTCCACGTCGCCCCACTTCTGCAACGTATAGTCAGCAGCCAGCGTAAGGCTGTTCTTGTGCAACAGTGACACACCGCCACCGAAGGTATAGGGAATGCGGAGGGCGTTCGAAATGGTATCGCCATGAACACTCGACACACTGGTCTGTGTGTTTGTCGTGGTCGTATTCAGAATGGCATCGGCACCCAGTTTATGGCCGATGCCGGCGGTAGCACCAATGGTCAGCCGGTCGTGCTTGCCTACTTTCACCGTCCACTGGGCACCCAGGTCCAGCTTCCAGCTTTGCACCTCAGCGGTATAGCTTTTCTTCAACGTGTTAGCATAACTGTCACTGAGCACATTGGACACAGAACGGTCATACCTACCCCATAGATAGGAAATATTGGCACCGATGGAGAGACCTTTGGCAAACTCCCAGCCCAGTCCAAAGAACGCCTGGCTGAAACCTCCGCTACCATGATAGGTGTTAGTATACGCGGTAGTATTTTGCCCCTGTGTCCCACTAAGGCGCTGGGTATTGTAGTAGTCGTAGCCGATGTTGGAATAGGGGACGACACCAATACTGGCACCAACTTTAGGCAGCAGGCGGAACAAAGCCACGGCATAGTCAAAATCGGCCGTCTTGCGGTTCATCTTGTTGCCGCCCTCCGTGAAGTGCGTCAACTGTCCCGAGACGCCCATATCGAAAACCATCGTCAGGGAATCTATGGCTGAATAGGATGCGGGATTGATGATGTTGGGCTGCTTGTTGTCGCGCAGGGCGATACCCACACCGCCCATGCCGCGTCCCATGCTTAACGATTGGTTTGCCAACGTACCTAATCCGTACTGACTGTATGGGGAGAGTGTATTGCTGATCTGAGCCGTTGCAGCAAGAGTTACAACACTGGCCAGCATACCACCAAATAATCGTTTTTTCATTGCGTTCTATATATACAATTCTTCTTTTGCGCTGCAAAGGTAGTGCAAACCAAGCGAAAAACCAAACACGACACGGTAAAATTACTTAAAAAAAGCATAGGAAACGTATAACAGGTGAAAAAAAACAGACTCTGCTATGATGTTTTTAATGACATAGCGTTAGGCAAAATATACCTTCTATTTGGTGATTTTATGCTTGCGGTTGCGAAAAAGCCCGCGATTCTCAATAAAAAATCCCGCGATTCTCAATAAAAAATCCCGCGATTCTTTCAATAAATCGCGGGAAAAACAATTAAGAATCGCGGGAAAAACAATTAAGAATCGCGGGAAAACGTGTCACGAAGAGGCTGTTTTGGGTATCTGCCACTGACAGAGTTAAGAAGAAAGGAAAAAAGAAATTTGGAGGATTCACGGGAATGTTGTAACTTTGCAGCCAATTATGAAAAATTGCAGACGTTCCATAGCAGTAATCACCTGTGCACTGCTGATGCTGGCGGCACCAGCGGTAGTTTCTGCGCAGCAGTCTGTCGTGGAGGCAATTGCTGCCGAACAGACAGACACGACAACTGCAAAACAAGCTGTAGCAATGGACTCGGTGGAGATTAGCTTGTTGACCTGCCAGCCGCACGACGAGGTGTACAGTCTCTATGGACATACGGCAATACACCTTTGCGACCGCCGAGGCAAGGGCTTTGACGCTGCCTTCAACTACGGTGTGTTCAACTTCAACGCTCCGTTCTTCGTGGCACGCTTCGTGTTCGGACTGACCGACTATGAGCTGGGCGCCTATCCCTACTCCTTGTTCCTGAAGGAGTACCAGCACTTCGGTAGCATGGTGACCGAACAGGTGCTAAACCTGACCCCAGCAGAGAAGGAGCAACTGTATGCCGCGCTGATGGAAAACGCCAAGCCCGAGAACAGTGTCTATCGTTACAACTACTTCTACAACAACTGTACAACAAAGGCCCGCGACATTATCGAGCAGTGCATCAATGGTCGTGTGGAATATACTGGTAATGAAAACTATACACCAACATACCGTGACATGGTTCGCGAGATGACACGCAACAATCCGTGGGCAAGTTGGGGCAACGACCTGCTACTGGGTATCAAGGCCGACCAGGCCACCGACCAGCGCCAGCAGGAGTTCCTGCCAGGCAACCTGATGCACGACTTCGACCATGCCCAGATTTACGAAAACGGCACCTACCGTCCACTGGTCAAGGAGCGCCGCATAGCTGTTCCGCCCGGTGTGCAAGTCCGCCAAGAGGGATTCCCGCTGACACCCCTACAGTGCTTTGTCGCGCTGCTGGTCATCAGCCTCATCGTCTTTGCCGCAGAATGGAAGAAGCAGAAGAGTTTCCTGCTGTGGGACATCCTGCTGATGATCGTATCGGGCACCATCGGACTGGTGCTGTTCCTGATGCTCTTCTCACAGCACCCAACCGTGAGCCTCAACCTGCAAATCATATTGTTCAACCCCATCCACTGGCTCTGCCTGTGGTCAGTAATCAGAGGTCAAGGCAAGCGCTACTGGCTGGTGACGGCCGTGCTCGCCATCCTGTTCCTTGCAGGCAGTCTTTTCCAGTCGTATGCCGAGGGGCTCTGGTGTTTGGCACTATGTTTGCTCTTACAATGTATCATTCATCTCAAACCGAACCATAAGAAGTGAATAGAAACCGTTACATATATATCACCCTGTTGACCCTGTTGGGATTCAATGCAGAAGCAACGGCACAGGCCATCAAGCAAGTGCCACAACTGGTAGTGACCATTGCCATCGACCAGTTGCGTACCGACCAGTTGGAAACCTATGCCCCACTCTACCAGTCGGGAGGGCTGAAACGCCTGTTGACAGAGGGCATGGTATATCCCAATGCCGCTTGCAACTTCACGCCCTTTGACAAGTCGTCGGCCATGGCATCGCTCATGACGGGAGCCACGCCGTACTATAACGGTATTACCGGTTCAGAGTGGCTCGACCGCAACACGCTGCGCCCGCAAAACATCGTCAGTGACAGGAAACTCGGACAGTCACCTGCACAACTGTCTACGTCGACGCTGGGCGACGAACTGAAGATAGCCACCGACGGACTGGCCAAGGTCTTTACCTTTGCCACCGATGCCGAGCGTGCCATTTTGTCAGCCGGTCATGCCGCCGATGGCAGCGTATGGCTGAGTAACGGCAAGTGGAACATCGCCCCATGTTATCAGCCTGAAAACCAGTGGCTGTCTTGGTACACCCGTCAGTATCCGCCAACGGAGGACGTCAACAAGAGTTTGACAGAGTTGGCGGTGAAATGTGTTGAGCAGTCAGGCATCGGCCAGGACGACAAGACCGACCTGCTCTGCGTGTCATATAGCGTGCAGCAGGACGAGATGAGCTACAAACTGCTCGATGCTCATATCGCCATGCTCGTCAGCAGCATCCATCGCCGACTGCCCAAGGACCGTGTGCTGTTTGTGCTGACAGGCACCGGTGCCCGGGAGGAAGAGCGTGAGGGCGACAACGAGCGCTACCACATCCCGACGGGCAAGTTCAACATTACGCGCACCGCCAACCTGCTGAACATGTACCTCGGTGCCGTCTACGGCTCTGAGAACTACGTCGAGACATGCTACCAGAACCAGCTCTTCCTGAACCACAAGCTCATCGACAAGAAAAATATCAAGATGGGCGACCTGCTGCGGCTGGCACAGGAGTTCCTGCTACAGATGTCGGGTGTGCGCAACGTCTACACCTCCACGCAGCTGACGACCAGCGACAGCGAGATGCTGCAGCGCATCCGCAACGGCTTCAACATCGAGAAATGCGGCGACCTGCTCATCGACATCGCTCCCGGCTGGCAGCTGGTGAATGAGACCACTCAGACCACTACGACGTCTCGCGTCAGCAACATTCCGTTCCCCATCATCTTCTTTGGCGCCGACATCAAGGCCGGGCGCGTAGAGTCGACGGTCACTGTCGACCGTATCGCCCCCACCGTGTCGCGTGCTATCCGCATCCGCGCCCCCAACGCCTGCTCGGCAAAACCGCTTTTTTAAAGGTAAAAAGGTAAAAAAGTAAAAAGGTAAAGCAGAAGTACGGAAAATATTTCGTACCTTTGCACCCGCTTTATAATAATAAGGTGTGTGAAACCAATACATTGTCAAATAGTAAATAGTCAAATAACAATATGAATTTCAACAAAGTATTACGCTCGTTGTTCGGCGACAAGGCATCGCGTGACAACAAGCTCATCCGCCCCTTCGTCGAGAAGGTGAAGGCTGTATATCCTGAGATGCAGAAGCTCTCGAACGACGAGCTCCGTGAGCGCACCAAGAAGTTGCAGCGCCAGGTTCAGGACTCCGCCAACAAGCAGAAAGAAGAGATAGAGAAGCTGAAGGCCACCATCGAGGACACGCCCATCGACGAGCGTGCCGATATCTTCGCACAGATTGACAAACTGGAGAAGGAAGTGCTTGACATCTACGAGGACGCCCTCAACGAGGTGATGCCTGAGGTGTTTGCCATCGTCAAGGATACCGCCCGCCGCTTTGCTGAGAACGAGGAGACCGTCGTCACAGCCACCGACTTCGACCGCGAATTGGCTGCCGACCCGCGCAAGGACTTCGTCACCATCGACGGCGACAAGGCCATCTACCACAACCACTGGACGGCCGGCGGCAATGACCTGAAGTGGGAAATGGTACACTACGACGTACAGCTCTTCGGCGGCGTCGTGCTGCACCAGGGAAAGATTGCCGAGATGGCTACCGGTGAAGGTAAGACGCTCGTCGCTACCCTCCCCGTGTTCCTTAATGCCTTGACAGGAAATGGCGTCCACGTGGTAACGGTCAACGACTATCTGGCCAAGCGTGACTCCGAGTGGATGGGACCGCTCTACATGTTCCACGGACTGAGCGTCGACTGCATCGACAAGCACCAGCCCAATAGCGAGGCCCGCCGCAAGGCCTACCAGGCCGACATCACCTTCGGTACCAACAACGAGTTCGGATTCGACTACCTGCGCGACAACATGGCTGTCTCGCCCTCAGACCTCGTGCAGCGTGCCCACAACTACGCTATCGTCGACGAGGTGGACTCCGTGCTGATTGACGATGCCCGTACCCCGCTCATCATCTCCGGTCCCGTACCCAAGGGCGACGACCAGATGTTTGAGGAGTACCAGCCGCTGGTCGAGCGTCTCGTCGGCGTGCAGAAGCAGCTGGCCACGCAGTATCTGGCCGAGGCCAAGCAGAAGATTGCCGAGGGCATGGAAAAGAATGACAAGAAGCTGACCGACGAAGGCTTCCTGGCACTCTACCGCTCGCACAAGTGTATGCCGAAGAACAAACCGCTCATCAAGTTCCTCTCGGAGGACGGCATCAAGAGTGGCATGCTCAAGACAGAGGAGATGTATATGGAGAACAACAACCGCCGCATGCCTGAGGTAGTAGAGCCCCTCTACTTCGTCGTCGATGAGAAGCTGAACTCCTGCGACCTCACCGACAAGGGTACGGCATGGCTTGCCAACCAAGTCAACGATAAGGACCTTTTCGTGCTGCCCGACATCACCAGCCAGCTGTCAGCCCTCGAGGGCGACACCACGCTAAGCGACGAGGAGCGCATCAACAAGAAGGACGAGCTGCTGCAGCACTATGCCGTGCAGTCGGAGCGCGTCCATACCCTGCAGCAGCTGCTGAAGGCCTACTGCATGTTCAACAAGGACGACGAGTACGTGGTCATCGACGGCGAGGTGAAGATTGTCGATGAGCAGACGGGCCGCATCATGGAGGGCCGCCGCTGGAGCGACGGACTGCATCAGGCTGTGGAGGCCAAGGAGCACGTCAAGGTGGAAGCCGCCACGCAGACCTTCGCCACCATCACCCTGCAGAACTACTTCCGCATGTACCACAAGCTGGCCGGTATGACCGGTACGGCCATCACCGAGGCTGGTGAGTTTTGGGACATCTACAAGCTCGACGTGGTGGAGATTCCCACCAACCGTCCCGTCATCCGCGACGACATGGACGACCGCATCTACAAGACTGCCCGTGAGAAGTACAAGGCCGTCATCGAGGAGGTAGTCCGCCTGCGCAACAGCGGACGCCCCACGCTGATTGGTACGACCAGCGTCGAAATATCCGAGCTGCTGAGCCGCATGCTCGACATGTATGTCAACCCCGAGACGGGCAAGCGCGAGGGCATCCCGCATCAGGTGCTGAATGCCAAGCTGCACCAGAAGGAGGCCGACATCGTGGCACTGGCCGGTCAGTCTACCAACGGGAAGGGTGCCGTGACCATCGCCACCAACATGGCCGGTCGTGGTACCGATATCAAGCTGTCGCCCGAGGTGAAGGCCGCCGGCGGTCTCGCCATCATCGGCACCGAGCGCCACGAGTCACGTCGTGTGGACCGCCAGCTGCGCGGTCGTGCCGGACGTCAGGGTGACCCGGGCTCGTCGCTGTTCTTCATCTCGCTCGAGGACAAACTGATGCGTCTGTTCGGTTCTGAGCGCATCGCCACCGTCATGGACAAACTCGGCTTCAAAGAGGGCGAAATGCTGGAGAGCTCGATGATTACCAAGCAGGTGGAGCGTGCCCAGAAGAAGGTCGAGGAGAACAACTTCGGCATCCGCAAGCGCCTGTTAGAGTATGACGACGTGATGAACAAGCAGCGCACCGTGGTCTATTCCAAGCGCCGTCACGCCCTGATGGGTGAGCGCATCGGCATGGACATCTCGAACACCATCTGGGACCGCGTGGTCAACATCATCGAGACCAACGACTACGAGGGCTGCAAGGAGCAGTTCATCAAGGTCTTCGCCATGGAGTGCCCGTTCACCAGCGAGGAATTCGCCAACAAGAACCACGAGGAACTCTGCGAAGAGGTGTTCCAGGTGGCTATGGGCAACTTCAAGCGCAAGATGGAGCACATCCAGGAGGTCGCCATGCCCGTCATCAAGCAGGTCTACGAGAACCAGGGTGCCATCTACGAGCGCATTGTGGTGCCCCTGACCGACGGTCGCAAGATGTATAACATCCCCTGCAACCTGAAGGAGGCTTACGACACCGAGTGCAAGTCGGTGGTCAAGGAGTTCGAGAAGCAGATTCTGCTCCACATCATCGACGATGCATGGAAGGAGAACCTGCGCGAGCTGGACGAACTGAAGCACTCCGTGCAGAACGCCTCTTACGAGCAGAAGGACCCGTTGCTTATCTTCAAACTCGAAAGTGTCAAGTTGTTCGACAACATGGTCAACACCATGAACAACCGCTCGGTCTCCATTCTCATGCGTGCCCAGATTCCCGAGATGCAGGGTCAGGTGCAGGAGGCGGCTCCCGAACAACACACCCAGCGACAGCAGTACACAGAGTCGAAGCAGTCGCTCTCTCAGGAGCAGATGACCGACCCCAACCAGGCAGCCGCCGCTGCTCAGGACACCCGTGTCCAGCAGCCACGCACGCCCATCATCAAGGACAAGCTTCCCGGCCGTAACGACCCCTGCCCCTGTGGCAGCGGCAAGAAGTTTAAGAACTGCCACGGTCGCGGGCTGGTGTGAACAAAGGAATGAAAGTATTGTATGATCAAAATAGAAAACCTTAAGAAGAACTTCGGCGATACCATTGCTTGCGACATACCCGCGTTCACCATCAACGATGGCGAAATACTGGGTCTTGTCGGCAACAATGGCGCCGGCAAGACCACCCTTTTCCGCCTGCTTCTCGACCTGCTGAAAGCCGACGGCGGCACAGTAACCTACAGTTTTGCTCAGGAGGATGGCACGACCCTCGACATTGGTCCTACCGAGAGTGAGGCCTGGAAGCAGCACATCGGTGCCTATATCGACGAGGGGTTCCTCATCGACTTCCTCACGCCCGAGGAGTTCTTCTCGTTCTTAGGAAAGATTTCCGGCATCAAGCAAGAAGAGGTTGACGAGCGCCTGACGCAGTTCGAGCGCTTCGCCAACAGCGAAATCTTCGGACAGAAGAAGCTCATCCGCAATCTCTCCGCCGGCAACAAGATGAAGGTAGGCATCATCTCCGCCCTCTTCCGCCATCCCCAGACCGTCATCCTCGATGAGCCTTTCAACTTCCTCGACCCCACCAGTCAGGTACTCCTCAAGCACCTGCTGAAGGACTATGCCGAGCAGACTGGCAGCACCGTCATCATCTCCAGCCACAACCTGCAGCACACTATCGACATCTCGTCACGCATCGCTTTGCTGGAGCACGGCAGCATCATCCGCGACCTCCCCAACAGCGAGGGCAGCGCCCGCACCGAGTTAGAGGAATACTTCGGCGCAGAATAGATTCTGAGGTGAATTTACTCCGACAACATCATATTCCCACTATAGGAAATCGGTTCCCGTTCTTGGGATCTCACGTCAATGGACGTGTTTCCGTCGTCGAAGATATCAAGGGTAAACATATAAAGGTCCTCCTCGTTTCTAACCTTCATCGATATAGTCGTAGAACCACGACGGCCCTTCTCTGAACGGTATTCCATAATTGGCGCCGTAAAGTTCAGTCCCTTCCCGCCACCGTAAGGTACAGAATATGCACGTCCGAAATAAGGCAGATACGACACCAGCGTGTCGCCCCTAACCTCCAAGGAGTAGTCATGTGCGACATTGACCGCCTTTCCGCGAGTAGGATACATCATGACTATATCCACGGTATAGTGGCGTTCAGCCAATGCATATTCAACGGCCTTCGCAATCCTTGCCTGCCGTTCAGTCTTTTCCGCCGGTGTCAGCGAACTACATGCTGTCAGGGCTGCTGTCAGTAAAATGAATAAAAACTTCTTCATCAAGCTTCTATTTCTTCTATACCGGTTACTGGACGGCACGGATGCAGCGACCGCTGAAGCGATTGCTGGACAGGTTTCCGTAGTACACGGATATATCAGAAAAATTGAATTCCAGACACCAGGCCTTGTTAGGATTGGCGGTATAGAGGGAAGATGTCCAATAGATGCCTGTAATACCGCGGAACTGTGTGTCCGCATAGAAGCGGCAACCCGTGATAGGCAGGAAGATGGATTTACCGGTTTTCTTACTGGTAACCTTATAGCCGTTGACACCATCCTTCGTGGTCCATTCCCATTTGCAGTTGGCAATCAGTTCCTCGTACTCATCCACAGTAGGCATGCGCCAGTTACCGCCCCAGTTGGCATGGGCGGCATCGTCGGCAGGAACCAACTGGAACCTATGGTCGGTAGTCGAATACTTGGTCAGGAACTGAGAGTCTCCCTTGCTCCACGCATAAGTATTCCACGAATAATATTCCTTTGACTTGATCTCGCCCCACGCAAAGTACGTGCCATAGCCAGAAGACTTCTTAGCACCTACATTCATGTTGGCCCACTTCACGCTAAGTCCTAAATCAACAGCTTCTACTCCATCGGGAGTTTGAGCCTTATTCTCCGATTCATTCACCTTGCCATTGCCAACCGTCACAAAGCACATAACGGCCAGCGCCATTAGAAAAAACTTCTTCATATTGATTTTTGTGGGCAAAGATACGAAGAAAATCAGAAAACGCCATGCATTTTGAGAATTCTTTATACCTTAGGAGACAAATTAACGAAAAATGACACAAAGGAATATTAGTCTCTTTGGCCTAATCTTTATCGCACCGTCATGTGGAAGCAGCCCTGCTTGACTTCATACTTGACGTAGCAGCGGCCCTCCTCGCGCTTGTCGCGCAGCACCTCGGCGAGCACCCACTTCAGGGTGTCGTCGCGGACGTACTGCGTCACGGGGTGGTAGCGGTTGTAGCAGATGTCGAAGGTGGTGCCGAAGAGGTGGCACGAGCGCTCGGTGGCGTTCTGGTTGTGACGCTGCAGCTTGGAGACGTCGTCCATGGAGCGCAGCACGCTGGTGACGATGAGCTGGTTGAAGGGCACGCCCTTGACATAGAGGCTGTCGTAGAACGCCTGGCCGATGTCCTGCAACAGCACGGCGGCACGGGGCACCAGATAGGGTATGCTGCTGGACAAGCGGTCGACATGGTAGTAGGGACTTTCGCCGACGTACACCAGTTCCTTTTTGCGATGCTCGGCATCCTGACGGTCCTTGACGGGCTTGACGCCCCAGCGCTCGGCAGCGACAATCTGCACGCTCTGGCTGTCAGGGAAGGCGGTCTTGTAGTTGGGGACGCTGAGAATGCGGTGGGGGACAGTGGCGGCAGCCGACAGCCGGCTTTCCCGGATGACTTGTCCGACGGCGGCATCGGCCTGTGCATGCAGGCTGTCATCCAATGCCGTCACGAGCCGCTTCACCCCCCAAAGCAGGGCGACGACGGCAAAGAAGCCCAGAAAGAACTGGAACTTGGTAGGTTGCTTCAGTTTGATGTTTTTCACCTTTTTTACTTTTTTACCTTTTTACCTTTTCGTACCAGTCGCGGAGCATGCCACGGGGAATGCCGCGGCGGACGGCGGCATCGAGTACACGGCGCGCCTCCTGACGACGCTCCAGCACCAGCAGCAAGTCGACATGCGACACGACGTAGGTGGCATCGAGCGGCGACAGCTGTTCGGCACGCTGCCAGTCGTAGAGGGCGGCATCGTCCTGCTTCAGCTCACGCTCCACGTTGGCACGGGCAGCATACGCCACCGCCGAGTCGGGGTGCTGCTGCACCAGCTGGTTCAGTTCGTCCAGCGCATCCTGCTTCCGCCTCATCAGTTGCTGGACGACAGCCAGCGACAGGCGGGCCTCGAAATGGCGGGGATGGTCAGCCAGCAGGTCGCTATAGTCGTTGCGTGCCAGTTCGTAGCGGCGCAGGTGGGTGTTGGCGTAGGCCCGATAGAAGAGGGCCGCCGGATTGCGTGGGTCACGCTCCAGCACCAGCCTGTACTCGTCGATGGCATACTCCCACTGCTTCAGCTGTAGGTTGAAGGCAGCCTTCCGCAGGTGCAGGTCGGTGGACCACGGCGAGGTGGCTATCTGCCTGTTGATGGCCGTGAGGCTGTCACGGTAGTTCTGCGCCCCGGCATGTTGCTGTGGCACGGCAACACACAGGGCGGCCAGCATCAGGCCTTTGAAATATAATCTACTATCCATTGTCCTACTTCTTTGGTTCCATACTTGGTGCCGCCCTCGACCTGATTGCGTGCCACACTTGGACCTTCAGGTTCAAGAATTTCGGGGGTACGCACGTTGGCATCGAGGGAGGCATTGACAGCCTCGCGGATGAGGGCACCCTCGCGGTTGAGTCCAAAGTGCTCGAGCAACATGGCTGCAGAGAGAATCTGCGCCAGCGGGTTGGCAATGTTCTGACCGGCAGCCTGCGGCCATGAGCCGTGGACGGGTTCGAAGAGCGGCGTATGCTCGCCCAGCGAGCTGGACGGCTGCAGTCCCATTGAGCCGGTGATACACGAGGTCTCGTCGGTCAGGATGTCGCCAAAGGTATTCTCGGTGACGATGACGTCGAAGAAGCGAGGCTCTGTAAGCACGCGCATCGAGGCATTATCGATGAACATATAGTCAGTCTTCACATCAGGATACTGCGGCTCTATCTCCTGCGCTATCTGGCGCCACAGACGACTGCTGGCCAAGACGTTAGCCTTGTCGACCACAGTGAGGTGCTTGCGACGCTTGCTTGCCATCTGGAAGGCCAGATGGACGATGCGTTCCACCTCGGGACGCGTATAGACATTGGTGTCGAAGGCCTTGTCGTTGTCCTGGTATTTCTCACCGAAATACATGCCGCCGGTCAGTTCGCGGATTACCACAAAGTCGGCACCACGCAGCAACTCCTCCTTCAACGGACTTTTATGCAATAAGCAGTCGAATGTAGCCACAGGACGGATGTTTGCAAAAAGTCCCAGCTTTTTGCGCATGGCCAGAAGGCCCGTCTCGGGACGCACCTTGGCCGTAGGATTGTTGTCGTACTTGAGGTCACCGACGGCAGCAAACAGCACCGCATCAGCCCGCATACACACATCGTGGGTACTGTCAGGATAGGGGTCGCCACAGACATCCATGGCATGGGCGCCACAGATGGCTTCCTCGTAAATAAACTCGTGGTTACACTTGTGTGCTATGGCATCAAGCACAGCAACACCCTGTTTCATGATCTCGGGGCCGATTCCATCACCGGCCAATATGGCAATCTTTAGTTTCATATTCTTTTCGTTATTTTGTTTTGTTATCGTTTTCTATGATATTCAGCATCTTGAACGTTGCCTTGATGGCAGCATCCGTCTGGTCGGCATCCAGACCGCGGGTACGCAGCAGACCTCCGTTGTAATGCCAGGATATGACCGTCTGCACCAGAGCGTCGGTACGACCGCCGGGCGGGATGGTGACCTGATAGTTAGCCAGGATGGGGAACGTGCGGTCGAGATACTTCTTATAGATGTAACGCAGGGCCTTGACAAAGGCATCGTACTGACCATCACCCGTAGCGCCGGCCTCATACTGCTGACCATTTATTTCCACCCGCACATTGGCACCAGGCTTCAGTCCGTATGCCGTGGACACCACGTAGCTGATGAGTTTTACCTTGTCCTCGCTGCCGTCGTGTTTCAGCACGTCAGAGACGATATATGGCAAGTCCTCCTGCGTCACTATCTCCTTCTTGTCACCCAGTTACGTGATGCGCTCCGTCACCCGCCGCGTCTGTTCCGGCGTCAGTTCCAGACCTAATTCCTCTAGGTTCTTTGCTATGTTGGCACGTCCTGAGTTCTTACCCAAGGCATACTCACGCTTGCGGCCAAAACGCTCGGGGATAAGTTCGTTATAGTAGAGGCGGTCCTTCGAGTCGCCGTCAGCATGGACGCCAGCCACCTGCGTAAAGACGTTCTCACCCACGATGGGCTGGTTGGGAGCCACGCTGATGCCGCTGAAGCTCTCGACCATGCGGGAGAGGTCGTTCAGCTGGCTCTCGACGATGTTGGTCTTGGCATGGAACTGGTCTTTCAGGATAGCCTGCACGGATGCCAGCGGGGCATTGCCACAACGCTCACCCAGTCCGTTGACGGTGACGTGTAAGCCGCGGGCACCGCTGAGCACGGCAGCCAGCGAGTTGCTGACCGCCAGATCGTAGTCGTTATGGGCGTGGAAGTCGAAGTGGACGTCTGGGTAGCGCTTCATCATCTTGCGGAAGTACTCGATGACCTGCAGGGGATTCATCACGCCCAGGGTGTCGGGCAGCATGAAACGCTTTATACATTGAACATTGGTCAATGCATCCATCAGCTGGTAGACGTAGTCGGACGAGTCCTTCATGCCATTCGACCAGTCCTCCAGATAGAGGTTGACACAGATGCCACGGTGGGCGGCATAGTCCAGTTCGCGCCGGATGTCGCTGATGTGTTCCTCGGGTGTCTTGTGCAGCTGCTGCGTGCAGTGCTTCAGCGAACCCTTGGCCAGCAGGTTAACCACCTTGCAGCCACAATCGGCAATCCAGTCGATGCTCTGACCTCCATCCACGAATCCCAGCACCTCTACCCTATCCAGCCGACCTATCGACTGCGCATAGCGACATATCTTGGTGACAGCTTCGCGCTCACCTTCCGACACCCGTGCCGAGGCCACCTCGATGCGGTCGACGTTCAGGTCGCCCAGCAGTTTGCGCGCCATTACAAGCTTCTCGTGCGGCAGGAACGAGACGCCATTGGTCTGTTCGCCATCGCGGAGCGTGGAGTCCATGATTTCCACGAAGGGAGGAATGCGCTGGTAGCTGTTTACTTGTGTTGCTGTTCCCATTGTTCTATCTTATCTTTACTGTCTACCAAGAAATCGATATCGTCGAGGCCGTTCATCAGACAGTGCTTCTTGTAGGCGTTAATGTCGAAATGCTCGCTCCTGCCAGTAGCCATATTGGTGACAGTTTGGTTAGGCAGGTCAACCTGAACCTTGGTCTTGGGGTCGTTTTGAATGGTCAAAAACAATTCGGACAGGAAGGCCTCGCTGACCTGCACAGGCAATACGAAGTTGTTGAGTTCGTTATTCTTGTGGATGTCGGCAAAAAATGACGAGATTACGACGCGGAAGCCGTAGCCCGCAATGGCCCATGCGGCATGTTCGCGGCTGCTGCCTGAACCGAAGTTCTTACCAGCGACGAGGATGCAGCCGCTGTAGGTGGGGTCGTTGAGGACAAAATCCTCAACGACAGAACCATCAGGACGGTAACGCCAGTCGCGGAAGAGGTTGTCGCCAAAGAACTTTTCCTCCTTGGTGGTAGCCTTCAGGAAGCGGGCGGGGATAATCTGGTCAGTATCTACGTTCTCCAACGGCAGGGGTACGCAGGTCGATGTAATGATATTGAATTTCTGTTTCATAATAGTGTGCGTGGATCGGTGATTACTCCTGTTACTGCGGCAGCGGCGGCCACTAAGGGCGAAGCCAGAATGGTGCGCGAGCCAGGCCCCTGGCGGCCTTCGAAGTTACGGTTCGAGGTAGACACGGCATACTTGCCCGCAGGCACTTTGTCATCGTTCATGGCCAGACAGGCCGAACAGCCCGGCTGGCGAATCTCAAAGCCGGCAGCCGCCAACACCTGGTCGAGACCTTCTTCCTCTATTTGGTGACGCACAGCCCATGAGCCAGGCACCAGCCAGGCCACCACGTTGTCTGCCTTCCGCCGCCCCTTAACGATAGAGGCGAAGGCGCGGAAGTCTTCTATGCGTCCGTTGGTGCAGGCTCCCAGGAAGACGTAGTCGATGGGGTGTCCCAGCAGGCACTCACCCGCCTTAAAGCCCATATACTGCAGGGCTCGAGACCCTCCCCCATCCCCTCCCTGTAATGGAGGGGCGTAATTACCAGCGGTGCTATCTACTCCCCGCCCTACAGGGAGAGGCTGGGGGGTGGGGCCTGGAATACTTTCCGTGATACCGATGCCCATACCGGGATTGGTGCCATAGGTAATGCGCGGCTCTATGTCGGCAGCGTCGAAGACCAGTTCCTTGTCGAAGACGGCATCATCGCCGCTCTTCAGCGTTTTCCAGTATGCCAGCGCCTTGTCCCAATCGGCACCCTTCGGGGCATATTCCTTACCTTTTATATATTCAAAGGTCGTCTCGTCAGGAGCAATGAAACCACCGCGGGCACCCATCTCGATGGAGAGGTTGCACAGCGTCAGACGGCCTTCCATCGACAAGGCAGTGACGACATCACCCGCATACTCGACAAAGTAGCCAGTAGCGCCGCTGGTCGTCAGCTGTGCCATCAGGTAGAGGGCCACATCCTTTGCCGTCACGCCCTTGCCTAAGGTGCCGTTGATGCTGATGCGCATCGACTTGGGTTTCTGTTGCAGGATGCACTGCGAGGCCAGCACCATCTCGACCTCCGAGGTGCCGATGCCAAAGGCCACTGCACCCATGGCACCATGCGTGGAGGTGTGCGAATCACCGCAGACAATGGTCATGCCGGGCAGCGACAGTCCTTTCTCAGGACCTACGACGTGGATGATGCCGTTGTCTTTCGACATCATGCCATAGTGCGTCAGTCCGAAGTCGCGGGCATTCTTGGCCAGTGTGTCCACCTGTTTCTTTGACACCGGGTCCTCGATGGGTTTGTCCTGGTCATGCGTCGGCGTGTTATGGTCGGGCATGCAGTAAATCTGTCCCGGTCGGAAGCACTTCAGTCCGCGTGCCCGCATGCCGTCGAAGGCCTGGGGCGACGTCACCTCGTGACAGTACAGGCGGTCGATGTAAAGCTGTGTCGGCCCATCGGCTACCATCTGCACCACGTGTGCGTCCCATATCTTGTCAAATAATGTATTCATTCTGCATTCCTATTAATGTGTTCATTCTGCATTCCTAAACTTGTTGATACAATCAATATATGCTTCCACAGATGCCGTGACGATGTCGGTATTGGCACCGAAGCCATAGTATAGACTGCCGTTATACTCCACCTGCATGTGGACCTTGCCCACATCGTCGGAACCCTTCGAGATGGCCTGGATGGTAAACTCCTTCAGCGTCATCTTCTTCATGATAATCTTCTTCAGGGCCTTGATGGCAGCATCGACAGGACCATTGCCCGAGGCTGCAGCCTCGAACTTCTGACCACTGATGTCCAGTCCGATAGAGGCCACCGACTTCACGCCCTTGCCCGTGGTGACCTGCAGGAAGTCGAGTTTCACGGTATGGGTCTCCGATGTGTCGGCACCAGCCAGCATCAGCACATCGGCATCCGTCACCTCCTTCTTCTGGTCGGCCAGCACGAGGAACTTCTCGTAAATCTTGTCTATCTTGTGTTCGTCGCTTACGTCCACGCCATTGATCATCAGGCGATGCTTCAGGGCCGCACGTCCCGAACGGGCTGTCAGCACGATGCTGTCAATGTCGATGCCCACATCCTTGGGGTCGATAATCTCGTACGTGTGGACATTCTTCAATACGCCGTCCTGATGGATGCCACTGGAGTGTGCAAAGGCATTGCGTCCCACGATGGCCTTGTTGGGCTGCACGGGCATGTTCATCAGACTCGACACCATCCGCGACGTCGGATAAATCTTCGTCGTGTTGATATTCGTCTCAATATCGATGCTTTTATGGCATTTCAGAATCATCGCTATCTCCTCCAGCGACGTATTGCCAGCACGCTCACCTATGCCATTGATGGTCACTTCCACTTGACGGGCACCTGCCAGCACACCGTTCAGCGTATTGGCCGTGGCCAGACCGAGGTCATTGTGGCAGTGGGTGGAGATGATGCAGGCATCGATGCCATCGACATGCTCCTTGAGGTACTTGATTTTCTCGTAATATTCCGATGGCAGGCAGTAGCCCGTAGTATCGGGAATGTTGACGACTGTAGCTCCCGCCTTGATGACAGCCTCGACGACCTGCGCCAGATATTCGTTATCCGTGCGGCCGGCATCCTCGCAATAGAACTCCACATCATCCACAAAGCGTTTGGCATACTTCGTGGCAGCAACGGCCTGTTCCAGGATGTGCTCGCGGGTAGAGTTGAATTTGTACCTGATGTGTTCGTCGCTCGTGCCAATGCCCGTATGGATACGCTTGTGCTTAGCATACTGAAGCGCCTCGTAAGCCACGTCAATGTCATGCTCTACGGCACGCGTCAGTGCACAGATGGTAGGCCACGTGACAGCCTTCGAAATTTCAATCACACTCTGGTAGTCGCCTGGACTCGACACGGGGAATCCTGCTTCAATCACGTCCACGCCCAACTGTTCCAGGGCCTTGGCCACCTGAATCTTCTCTACCGTATTCAGTTGGCATCCCGGCACCTGCTCGCCATCGCGCAGTGTTGTGTCGAAAATAAACAATCTTTCGCTCATATTATTTTACTATTTGACCATTTATACAAAAAAGCCTCTCTGCACCCGGAAGTGAGAAAGGCTCTGTATCATTTCAATTATCTGTTGTCAATCACCTGCATACCTCATCACTTCCGGCTACCATTACGCAGTCGAATAATAATAATGTTGGTAATCAGGTTAAGACTCTTCATTTGTCTGCTATTTTCGTTTAACGGCTGCAAAAGTACGTATTTCTGGTGAAACCACCAAACAATTTGTCACTTTTTTGCGCCTTATTATAACATTTTTCTACCCGACGAGTTTACAGGCCACGGGCACGGAGGATGGCAGAAGCGTCTGGCTGAGCCATTCCCGTGAAGTCGGTAAACATCTGCATGAGATCGCCTGTATTGCCTCGGCTCAGTATCTTGTCACGGAAAGCTTGACCGGTTTCGGGCTTCAAAGCCCCCATCTTGGCAAACGTGTCGGCGACGTTGACGGCCAACACCTCCGTCCATAGATAGCTGTAATAGCCGGCGGCATAGCCCCCACCCCACACGTGGTTGAAGTAGCTGGTCATATAGCGAGGTGGAATCTGGGCGTCAAGGATGCCGTACTGTTGCAAGGCCTGTGTCTCGAAGTCCTTACACTTGTCAGGCGCAGGAACATCCTTGGCTGCGAGCATGTGCCAAGCCATGTCAAGACTGGAAGCGGCAAGGTTCTCACCCAGGGCGTAGGCCGACTGGAAGTTGATGCTCTTCAGCATGCGCTCTTTCAGTTCGGCAGGCATGGGCTCACCCGTCTCATAGTGGCGCGCATAGTGGTCAAAGACCTCTGGAATGGAGGCAAACGACTCGTTGAACTGCGACGGCATCTCGACAAAGTCGCGAGCCACATTGGTGCCAGCCAGACTCTTGTATTCGCAGTTGGACAGCATGCCGTGCAGGGCATGTCCGAACTCATGGAACATGGTGGTCACCTCGTCCCACGTCAACAGCGAAGGCTGTCCCTCGGGGGCTTTGGCATTGTTGCAGACATTGAAGATGATGGGTTTCTGGTTCCAGTGGCGGCTCTGCTCCTGGAAGCCATCCATCCAGGCACCACCGCGCTTTGATGCACGACGGTAGTAGTCGCCATAGAAGAGTGCCAACGACTGGCCGTCCTTATCGATGACCTCGAAAACACGCATGTCAGGATGGTACGTTGGGATGTCGGTACGCTCCTTGAAGGTCAGTCCGTAGACGCGATTGGCAGCATAGAACACACCATTCATCAGCACACTGTCAACATTGAAGTACGGCTTCACCTCATCCTCGGAGATGTCGAGCAGGGCCTTCTTCATCTTGGCCGAATAGTAGAAGCGGTCGTAGGGCTCGAGCTTGAAGTCTGCACCTTCGGTCTTTTGGGCAAACTCCTCGATAGCCTTCGTCTCGGCATCGGCCTTAGCCTTGTAGGCTTTGACGAGGTTCTTCAGGAAGTTATTGACGTTGTCCGGCGTCTTTGCCATCGTGTCGTCCAGCGAATAGGCGGCATAGCAGGGATAGCCCATCAACTCTGCCTTCTCAGCGCGCAACTTCGCCATCTCGCTGACAATGGCAAAGGTGTTGTACTTGGCGTTGGTACCGTCAGCACGATGGATAGATGCCTCGTAGACACGCTTGCGCAGTTCACGGTTGTCGAGACTGGCCAGCGGTGCCTGCTGGGTGGTGTTCATGATGACAATGGCGTATGGTGCCTTGCCGCCACGACTCTCCGCATCCTTCGCGCACTGGGCGATGTCGGCTTCGCTGAGCCCTGCCAGGTCTTCTTGCTTGTCGACCCAAACGACAGCATCGTTGGTGGCAGCCTGCAAGAGGTCGCCCCACTGCTGCTGCAGATCGGAGATGCGCAGGTTGATTTCCTTCATGCGGGCCATCTTCTCGTCAGACAAGAGGGCGCCCTTACGCACAAAGTCCTTGTAGATTTCCTCCAGCAGTTTCTGGTCTTCGCCCGTCAGCGTGTCATGCTGCTTGTCGTACACCTGCTTGATGCGCTCGAACAATGGTTTATTGAACGCTATCTCGTTCTGCAAGTCGGTAAGCAGAGGTTTTACCGTTTTCTCAATCTCACTGAGTTCCGGAACCTTATCAGCCTCAATCAGTGCAAAAAAGATACTGCTGACTTGTGCCAGCGACTTACCACAGTCCTCGAAGGGCAGAATGGTATTCTCGAACGTGGCCGAGTCCGGGCAGTCGAGGATTGCCTGAATGCCGTCACGGGTCTGCTGCATGGCCTGCAGGAAGGCTGGCATATAGTCCGTCACCTGAATCTTGCTGAAGTCAGGTGCGCCAAAGGGCAGAGAACTCTCTGCCAGCAGAGGATTCTCTGAGGAACTCTGCTGGCAGGAGGTATTAGTTAGCATCATCACGGAAGTCATTCCGATGGCTAAAATAGTCTTTTTTGTCATTAATTGTCAATTATCAATTGTCAATTATCCATTAGCGCAAGCGCTTACTGGTGCTGGTCGCGCAGCAGGTCGTTGACAGTCTTCACGGGATTGAACGTAGAGAGGGGAACTTCGACGAAGATGGTCGACCAGTCGCTCATGGCACCATTCCACAGACCGGGCAACTCCAGTGCCTGCAACTCCTTGCCACTCTTCGACTTCTGCGAGATGAAGCCCGTGGTGGGATCGACATACTTGGGCAGGTCGAAGGGCTTTCCCAGATAGTCCTTCACGGCGCATACCAGGTCGACGGGGTTGAAGTGGGTGCCCTTGGTGAACATCTCCATATACTCCTTGTTCGACTTGTCAATCTGGCTCGACTCGAGAATCTGCAGACTTAC
>Ga0247611_10000724_pt1 | contig 64736 bp, 59 predicted proteins | sample 177DNAGHGhighgp2_FD_192422 | JGI IMG/M metagenome (GOLD analysis project Ga0247611, IMG submission 192422) | Sheep rumen microbial communities from Palmerston North, Manawatu-Wanganui, New Zealand - 1770 DNA GHGhigh gp2 | ecosystem: Host-associated > Mammals > Digestive system > Stomach > Rumen... | reverse complement strand
TACATATTCTTTCTTCTATGCTAAAATGTGAATGGCTCATAAAGAACCCTCCTGTAGATAAGTGTCGCAACTATATCTTACACCAGGATTAATATGAGCTTTTAATATGTCGTGTGTTGCATTTGAACGGTAAATTCACCGAGATATAAAAAAGACCAACAAAGTTGGTCTAATTTATTTGGAAGTGATTATTCAGCTTCTTTCTCTTTTTTCTTTTCCGCAGCCATTTCTGCTTTAAGTTCTTTGATCCAGTTAACTTTTCCGACTTCACCTTGTTCAAGGTTATCTTTTTCCATGACTGCTTGAATGAGGTCTTTACATCTTCTAACAGATAATCCGGATTTAACTTTAAACACTAATGGGATTTCCGCATACATCTCTTTATTAGAGGCATCTTGCACTGGAATAGTACTTCCTTCATAATCTTTTGGATCTAAAGCGAAGTATAATTTGAGTGATTTACCAGCAACAGTGATTCTCACATACATTTTCTTATGTAAACGGAATGTATCACCAACGGCGGAAATACGAGATTTAACACCGTAACTAAGAATTTCATTCTTAAGTTCGTTATATAAATCATGTAATTCTTTATCTGATTTTAATAATCTTTCCGCAAAGCCAATTCTTTCATATTTAGGAGCTTCTGGTTTACCTTCTTCTACTGGTTTTTTAACAAATAGAGGAACTGGTTCACTTTTCACTACTGGAGCAGGAGCTGGCTCAGGTTTTGGTTCTTCCTTAACTGGCTCTGGTACTGGCTCTGGTTTTGGTTCAGGTTTTGGTTCAGGTTTTGGTTCTTCCTTAACTGGCTCAGCTTTAGGAGCATCAACAACAACTGGAGCAGGAGCAGCAGGAGTAACTCCGTTAATACCGCCATTGAAATATTGGACAACAAGTGGTCCACCAAAGGTGGCACCGGTAATAGTTTGATTACCAGCTGGTGCTTGTTGTGGTTTTTCTGGTTGGTTAGCGTTATTACGAGCAATTTCGTCTCTAACAATATCTCTAACAACTTCTCTTAATAATGAAGCAAGGGAATTTTGATCTAAGCCGTTATTTGCAGCTGGAGCATTGTTAACATTAACATTAACTTGTTGAGCTGGCTCTGGTTCAACTTTCTTTTCTTCGGCTGGTTGTTCTTCCGCTGTTTCTTCTGGAATTGGCTCTGGTTCAACTGGAGCTTCTTCTTCAACAGGTTCAGCAATCACTACAGGTTCTTCAACGGTTGGAGCAGATAATTCTTCACCTTCTTCAACAATTTCAGGATCCGCAGCTTCTTCTGCTACTGGAGCAATAGCGAGTTCTGGATAAACTTTGCGTTCACTTGCCCACGCTAAGCCTAAGGCGTAAGTGACATAAGTAACGATAACCCCAGCACTAGCAAAGAACATATAGAATATTCCAAGAATGACATTTTTAGCTTCACCAGATTGAATCATTGGCACATAAATAACAGGACTAAATGTTAATAAGGCAACGATTGCAAATAAAGCAAATACCATTACAGGAATAAATGCTAAATATTTGAATCTCTTCTTTAAGCAAGAAACAACAATGCCAAGGACAAATGTCACTAACCAAATTCCAGATAAGGTTAACATAACAATTGACAAGGCAAGACCTAATCCTTGACCACCATTGAATGGTAAGGCATACATCTCTCCGATTGATTTGAATAATTCTTTAAGTGCTGGACCAAATTCAAGATGAGCAAATACTGGAAATAAAATGAATAATGTAGTAAATGCAAGTAACAAGACAGCACTAACAGAAGTAAGTACAATTAATGTAATTTTACGACTCTTTTTCATAGACAAAAAACTCCTATCTATACTTAATTATATACATATAGGCGTGTGTGTAAAGAAATTTTGGAAAAATAATGGGTTTTTTCGCAAATTTTATCGGAAAAAGCCCAATATTTGTATATTACTGATAAATTATTTCTCTATTTGATTAAGGCGTTCACTTGCCTCTTTATAGTATCTGAGATAGCTCTTTTTACAATATCTTTTATGTTTATCTATCTCTTCGATTTCAGGTTCTTTAAACTTATATCTTCCGTTCACTTTCCATAGCTGTAAGAAACCACAAGAGAAGGCGTTAGTAGGACAATTGAATGAGCAGCGTGCACATAATGTACAGTGCCATCCAAACTTAAACTTTCCATCTAAATATTTGATGTTATTTAAAGGACAAGAGTTCACACATTTCATGCATTTAATACATTTCTTTTTCTTAATTCTAAGCATCTTTCCATATAAAGGGGCGTATAACTGTTCGATTCTTATAAGCCAAATAAAGAAATGCACTGATAGATGTTTTTTAAGCATGTGAGGTTTATTCTCACTAAGATATTCCTTAACATCTAATTCAGATAAAGCAAGCATTGTCTTATACATTTCATAGGCGCGCTTTTCGGTATGTCTAAAGATCATGTTATAAGGCATTAAGTAATGGTATTCGCTTTCAATAACGAGATTTCTTCTTTTTAAAATACGAGCAACTTTATAATCACTAGAATGGTTCAATGTCATATACTCACCACTCACCATAATGATAAATGCCGGCTTTTTAGCGGAAAGTTTAGCAATTCTTGTAGTAAATTTCCAAAGAACTTTAGGAGCATTAAAAGCGTGAATTGGGTAAGCAATACCTACTTTGTCATAGTTGGAAACATCTACTTTTTCTTCTTTGACATCTTCAACTTTAAATAAATCACATTCAATATGATGCTTTTTAGCTTCTTCAGCCCATTTCTTACAGACTAATTCAGTGTTACCAGTTCCAGAGAAGTAATATATTGCTATTTTCATAGTTATTCCCTAATTTTTTTGTAGTGAGCATTGAATTTATCATCAAAATAGTAATAATTGTCTTCATTTTGCTCGTGTCTATCATACCAAACTTGCGCATAAATTTTATCTTTTTTGCTTAAGCGGTCAAAATCCCAGGCATGTTCTTTATAAGACACATTATACCAGTGACCACAATATAAAACTGTATGTGGGGAGGCAATAAATCTTTCGCCGTCTTGAGTCTCCCATTCTACTTTTTTATAGATATCACCCATCTTAAATTCTTTGGTAATTAGTTTTCCACCATGAGCCTCAGCAACTTTTCTTAAATCATCAATCGAGAGTTCAGTTCTTGGTTTATCAATATCAAAGAAATGATTTAGTCTAGTTGGATGAGTTCTTAAATATTCATAATCAACTTTATTACCTTCTAAATCTTTACCTTTACATAAAATATTGAAGTCATTCCACTTCTTTGGTAATTCTTCATATTTCTTACTTCCACCAAAATAAGCAACCATTCTAGCTTCATCTTTATGCTTATACCAGTACATAGGTGCGTTATCATCTTTTAATAAAGGTTTAATAATAAATGCTTTAAGTAATTTTTTAGGAACAATACGTCCTAAAGAGAATAATTTATGGTCTTTAGCAACTTTATCCCAAAATTCATAAGCGTTTTCGCCAACATAATGGAACATGCTATCTAGTTTTTCTCCATCCGAATACCATAACCCATGGAAATTCCTCACTGCGTTATAGTTAGGTTCAAAAAACTGAAAGAAATTAGCGCCTATCATCTTAAAACCTAATTCCATGGTTTCAAATCCAGTAATACGGCTTTTCTCTCCGCCTGTTAAATTAAAACAATGTTTCCAAAAGTTTTCGGTATTTAATTCACCTTTAACATCGGCTCTAATGATATTTCTATATAGGGTCGCACTAGTTCTTGCAGTAGACCATTCTAAAGGAGAATTCACACAAGTGTGAAACATTAATCCATCATCAATATTTTTAGCGAGCATCTTGTCATATAACATCGCGGTTTGTCTAATCACAGTCCAGTTAGTGATACTAGATTCTAAGACCATGAATTCTCCGCGCATCTTAGTTAAAGCATAAATATCAAAAGGAGAAATTAATAATGGATCACCAACTTCTCCATATAAATGTTTGTCACATCTATCTCCATATAAGCCCACAGTAGAAGTGTGTATTAGTTTTGGTTGATGTTCTTTTATCTCTTCAATAGCTTCAACAAGCACTTTGACTCCAATTTCATTTGCCTCAATAGCGTGATCTGGGTGTTTATCGCTTTCTGGAGGGATAGCGGCTGCTAAATTAATAACATAGTCAGTGTCTTTAATTAATTCTTTAACAATTTCTTTATTCGCTAATGAACCAATAAAGACTTTAACTTTATTTCTATATTTCTTATTGGCTTTTAAAATGGCTTTTGTGCCTTTTTTATCATGATCAAGAATTCGAATTTCTTCAACATAATCTTCGGGAAGCAAATAGGCAAAAAGTCTTTCGCCCATATTTCCACTTGCACCAGTAAGAGCAATTTTAATCTTTTTCATATTAAATACCTAAATAATGAGATAACACCACCCAAATCGCAAGAGTTAATAAAATACAGCCTCCGACAATTTGAGTAACCTCATATTTCCCTTTAAATAATTTAACAATCTGTTTTCCTAATATCACACCGATAAAAGATAAAACAAATGTAATAACTAAAATAATTGATACATGTAACCAGATGGTAACATTATTCGACATATTGGAATGTAACGCTACTCCTGATGCTAATGCATCAATCGCAGTCGCAACACCCATAATTAATACTTCTTTATAAGAGAATAATTTGGCTTTCTTATCTTCTAATGGTTTTCTTAATTCTTTTATACCTTCTAGTAGCATTTTTAAGCCAATGAAGATTAATAAAGCAAAGGCAAGCCAGGTAACAATTAACGCCATTACATTCGCGTATTTATTATTACCCACCGCTACTTCAATAGCCTCTACTAGCCAATAGCCAATTAAAGGCATTACTGCTTGCATCACTCCAAATGTAGTGGCGATAAATAAAGCTTTCTTTTTATTAACATCTTGATAAATAAGTCCATCCGTTATAGAAACCGCAAAAGCATCCATTGCTAGAGCAATTCCTAGAGAGATGACAAGCAAAATAATTTCTACACTCATAATCGATAACGATTATCTATTTTAGCAAACTAATAGAATAATGCACTATATATTTACTCTCCTATATAATAGACGTATGAAATATGTTGTCTTATCTGGTGTCTCTGGTGGTATGGGGTTAGCCACCGCTAAGAAGTTAATTGAAAGCGGTTATCATGTTTTTGGTTTAGATATTAAAGCCCCGAAAGAAGAAATTAAAGAACTCATTTATATCAAAACTGATTTAAGAGACTCTAAATCAATAGAAGCAAGTTATATAGAGATTAGCCGTAAAACCAAAGAAATAGAAGCCATTATCTCGATGGCGGGAATATATGACGTTAACTCTTTAGTGGAAATGTCTGAAGAAGCTTTTATAAGAATCTTTGATATTAATGTTTTTGCAATTTATAGATTAAATAAAATTTATCTTCCTTTACTAAAGGAAAGAGGCAAAGTCATTGTCGTATCTAGCGAATTAGCCCCATTAGATCCACTTCCTTTTACTGGAATATATGGCATTACTAAATCCACAATAGAAAAATATGCTTATTCTTTAAGAATGGAACTTCAACTTTTAAATAAACAAGTGATTGTTATTCGTCCAGGGGCAGTTGATACAACCTTATTAGACGATTCCACAAGTGGAATTAAAAGATTTTCTAATTCCACAGAACTATATAAATATAATGCGAATAAATTTATGGACATCACTAATAAAGTAGAAGCAAAAAAATCCCGCCAGAAAAAATAGCAAATCTCACTTATAAAATCTTAAAGAAAAAGAAACCTAAATACGTTTATAAGATTAACCGTAATAAGTTACTTCTTTTACTTAATATGATGCCAAATAGATTTCAAAACTGGGTCATTAAAAAAATCTTATTATCTAAAAAGAAAGCCTAAATATTATCTTTATTTTTACGAAGCTCTTTAATTCTATTTCGTAATTCTTTTTTGAAGTCTTCAAATCTTAAGCCAGCGAGTTCTTTATAATATTTTGCTTTAGTGGCTAAGTGAATCGAATAGGCAAAGTCTACTACCATTGCCCCAATTACTGCTCCAACAAAATATGTATAAATAAGATTTTCACTAATCCAAGAGATGCCACTAACTAAAAAAGGATTTATTAAGAAATAATATAAAGATCCAACCGCCAACCAAATTAAAGAAAACGAAGGACAAATAATCCCCATAATATTTCCTTTACGGTCACTATAATCCCAAAGCTTAACTTTTAAGCCTTTAATAAATATTAAACCAGCTAAAAATTCCACTACTGTCATCCCTACTCCAATAATTAGAATACGAACAACAATATCTACCGCGTGATTAGTAATTCCTAGTGGAATATTACTAACCGCATATAGGACAATGACTCCAAAGCCATATATCGGTAAATATGGCCCCATTAAAAATCCAGGATTCATCCATTTGTGTTGCGAAACAAATCTTCTAAAGAATAATTCAATAATCCAACCAATTAATGAGCCAATTACAAATAAAGTTGAGATAATAACAAGATATTTCATATTCTCAACTATTCTAGTCCTAAATAAAAAATAAAGAAATAAAAAGGCTATGGCGATGCTATCTACCAACCCTCTTAAACATTTTTTAAAAAAACAAATGTATGTAGCTCAAGATTGCTAGAATTAAATATATGCTTTGAAAATGAAATTAGGTCACAACCTGTGACCCAAATTCCTTCGGAGATAATTTCTGCGATTTGTTGAACATTGAACTTAAAAAGGCTATTCCTAACGCCAAAGGATTTAATCATCAAAATCTAAGATATGCGGAAAAATTTTATACTAAGTATAAAAAGATTTTCCCACAAGTTGTGGGAGAATTGTTACAGGACCGCTCAAACAAAAAAGGCTCTAGCAATTCTAAGGTGGAATGAAATAAATTGTTCCACTCTAGATATACTTGTTCGCTATTTTGGTTATAGGCACGCCATCATTGACGTACAATTTGACCCATTTTAGCCATTCACTCGGTCGTCTGTTCATAATAAAAACCCTCCAAATTATTGTACAGATTTAGTCCAATTTTTGGGGGGAATTTCATCTTTCTGGTGAGGCATTCTGAATGATATACGCTACTTTTTGTTTGACTCTCTATGTTTAATCGCGCGCTTTTTAGAACTTGGTTTCAAGTATATTTGAGTGTTTAATATAGATAGTATTTGTTATTGATTATCTAATTATATTAGATAAATCCTATCGCTCCTCATATCAAAATCTATTTTGCGTAAATCCTGATTGTTCAAGGTTTTTGGTTTTCTCTTTTTTAATAAATCCTGCTTCTTCACATTTTAGCCGCACCCGTCGTTTTTCGGCTGTACCCATCAAAAAAGGCCATTTTTGCTATTTTTGGCCTATTTTTGTTCGTACCCGGTTGCTGTTTATAGTGTACCCACTACTTTTTTTCAGACATTTCAACGTAATTGATTGGATTCACTAGAACAGCTTGTCCATCTGGAGTCTTTCCTGTTTGAAAAATGCAAAGCCAGAAGTCATAAGTACTCTTGCCGCCAAATACTGTTGACGCCATGCTTCTATCTTTCCAAAGTGGAAGTTCACGTAGATTTTCTAAGAAAGTTTCAATCTTTTCCCATAATTTATCAGGAAATTGTTGTTGGAAGAGATTCTCAGAATCATACATAGTTCCTGTTAGTGAGAAATAACTAACGATGAGTTTTTCAATATATTTAACCCAGTTATACATAATCTCTTCTTTCATTAATCGATAAGCGATTAAATGTTCATCTGGAATTGAATCGCCATTTCCGTTAGCAATGTTATTCTCAATACGATAGGTTCCAATATCTGGGTTGTACTTGCCAATTAATAGTTTCTCAGCAATAGTATTGCAAAGTTTTATTAGCTGTTCCTTTTCTAGTAATCTTGGATTCAAGCCTTCATCTAATTTGTAGTTAATTGGTGTTTTTAAAATTGTTTTTGGATTAACAAAACGGCTTAATAATGTTTTTTCGAAAGTGCTATATGATAGAGGCAAATCATTACCTCTTCCTTCAAAATTAATATATGCTTGAAGCTTGTTGTCAGGATTCCTTGTGATTGAATTCTTTTGGCTGTTGATAATATAGAGTTTTACATTACCACGTTCGCCTTTAAAATGATTGACAAGGGCTTCTTCAGAGAAGGAAAAATTATCTTCATCCAAGAAATGATCTTTTTGATATTTTGCCAATCTTTCTGCATATAAGGTGTCGTGTAATTGTCTAACAATTGACTTGTCAAAAGCGATTTGTTTTAACTTGCTTCCAGCATTAGTGTTTGTTTCAATCAATCTTTCAACATCAGGATTTAAAAACAATCTAACAACAATACTTCTTACATCGAGTAATATTTGCGCCACTGCTTTGTGTTGACCATCAAAAATTTTGATTTTATTATCTTCTAATCTTGCTAAAGAAAGGTGAAGCTGTGGGTTTGGTTTATGGAACTCTTTGACTAATAAACTAATGGAGCTGTTGATTCCACGAGGATTTATCATTTCGTCATGATAAAGGTATTCAATTGGGACTGAAATAAATGCAAATTGTTCGTTAGATAGTGCATCAACAAAAATAGGAGCTGTTCTGATTTCTAAGTCACCAATTTCTTCAAATGAATACTTAATGTATCCATCTTCGACTTTATATTTGAGATCATATTTGGAGCCATCATAATATTTCAAAACATGTTTAAGTGATGGCGTTTCTTTTTCTGATTCGGCTTTTTCAATTATCTTTGATAAAATAGCAAGTTTTTTAGCAACGACTAAGTCGGCGTCCTGTTTAGATTTGTTGCAGTGCTCGTGTGTCAAAGCCATATTTGAAACATCATCTTTTCCACCATTAACTAGTGGTTTTATGTGATCAATATTAGTGGTTTGCAAATCTAAATCAATTTCTTCCCCACAAATAAAACATTTATGATTTTGAATCTCCCAAAGTTTTTTGGTTAAATCACCATATTGCTCTTTCGATAAACTACTTAAATAAATTGAATGTGCCATTTTATTATTCCTTTCCAAAAAAGTCTTATTTATTTTGTCTCAATTACACTAATTAGTATTGTACACTATTCAGTGTCAAAATTTTGATATTTATATTTAAACATTGCTTTTCTTTCATCTTTTGAATAATCAACCAGTATGTCTTGCTCGCTATCCCACTGTTTAATAATCGGATAATCTCTTTCGAAAAGCATACCTATTAATCTTCTGACATTTTGATTGGGGAACTCGCTAAATAAAAATTCTCCAGAAAATAGTTTGTCCACTTCAAGATAATCTTCTAATCCATTTTTAAGTAGCGCAAAGTAGCTTGTACTAAAACCACGGTTCTTATATTTAAAATACAATTTCTTCCCGTTGATGCCTTTAATCCCGTTAATAAGTGAAGAGATAAAACCACCATAATCTTTTGAGATTGAATAAGAGAAGTCTTTGTTCATAATAATTTCCATAGGAGGGATGAGCCTAAAACGATATTGGTTCTTTCCTAGTTGGGTTCTTATCTCGCGTTCTAATTCGCATTTAAAAAGATTGTCCCATGTTTTGATTAGTAATTCTTCGTTATCATCTAAATCAAATTTTAGTTTCCAAATTCCATTTGTGATGTATTGATTTACAGCAAATAAAGTCGTCCACACTATTCTCATAATGAATCACCAACTTTCATTGTTTTTACTTTTGGCTCATCATCAGCAAATTCTTTACTAAGCGCTATTTCATCAAGAGTTTTAAGAGTATTGATATCGTCGATTTCAATGCATCTATCTTTTAAGTTATCGAGTGTACGGTATGCCTGAAATTCATATAAAAGTTCTAATGTATTTCTCAAATCGCGTGCATTTGCATATTCATATTTATCAGCATTCGAATAAACCATATCCACCACTTCATCCAAAGCATCTTTTGAGATGGTATAACCACTTTTTGATAACATGAGTTTTGCAATTTCTATCAATTCATCTTTGCTGTAGTTTGGAAATTCAATTATGGAGTTAATTCTCGACTTTAAGCCTCGATTGCCATTAAGCATGCGTAATGTTTCTCTTTTATAACCAGCGAGAATAACAACAAGCTCGCCCCTGTGATCTTCAAGTTGCTTGTTTAATTCAGTTAGAACTTCTGTTCCAAAATCTCTTATATCATCTTCTCCAGAAAACAAAGAATAAGCTTCATCAATAAACAACACTCCACCTAACGCTTTATCGATGGTTCTTCTAACTGTTGGAGCAGATTGGCCAATGTATTCAGCCACAAGATTGCTTCTATCAACTTCGATAAACTTAGGTTCTTTAATAATCTTGTTGTTATAAAACTCTAACGCTAGAGCACGAGCTGCTTCTGTCTTTCCCGTACCCGGATTTCCAACAAAAACATAATTCATGCTTATCTTGTTTTTAAGAGTTTTGTTCTTTTTGTTTAAAGCGGTTAATCTCAATATTTTGTCTTTGACAAACTTAAGGCCAATAAGCTCTTCTAATTTTGGAAGTTTTTCTAATTCTTCCTTATAATTCAACTTTTCTGGTTCATGTTCCTTTTTATATTTTTTAGCCAATTCAAACAAATCATCTAATGCTTCCAAATTCTCAACACCATATCTATCAAAGAATGCTTTATGTGTCTTTTGTTTTCTTTGCTCCATGACATCTTTGACATATTCAATCTGAGCGTCAGTAAAGCCTAGTTGTTCAAATGTACTATTCATCGCCAGATTCTTCGCTCTTCTTCTTACGTGGCTTTGTGAAATTGGCTTCTGAATCTTTTGTTACGATGTCGAATTTAGTTGTTTCGGTATCACTAAGGATAATCGGATAATCTACATAAATGTCATTCGCGGCACTAGCCTTAATGGCTTTAATAATTCTTGTTTTTGGATCTTCACCTTCTGTGGATAAAAGGCTACCAATTGCTTCAGGAGACCCGCTACCAATTGCGACATAATCATTAATCTCAAGGACACACAAATCACGATCAATTAGAAATAGTTTGTCTTTATATGCAAACAAGAACGCTGAATTTATGAATTCAATGTAATTTTCATCTTTGATAAAACCTGCTTTTTTAAGTTCTCTCACAAGGTTTGGAACAATATATCTGACAACAAACTTGTAGTTAACTCGTTTAGCAAACTCATCGTATTCATCCACAATACCTGGAACTAATCTAATGACATTTGCATCTCTAGCAGCACCAACACTTGCCATCAAAGTATTATTTGAATCAATCACTTTCCAGATTTTGAAGTTATTTGGGTTTCTAAGTGTGATTCTTGTGTTTCCTTTTGTTGATTGGGAATCAGCACCCATATAAATCTTTTTACCTTCTTTAATTGCAACAACAACACTCATACTATTCACCTACTTCTTTCTTGAAGTTTTTCTAGCTTTACTAATAGCGGCGCAGCAACATTTCATTTGAGTTTTTACACCTTCGCTATCAGCCTCAAAACTCATGGCCATATCAGCATCAATTCCTAAGCGATTTGCTTCATATTCTGTGTCGATATTTGCAGCTTGGAAGATAAAATCCCAGCCACACTTCTTTTGAAGTTCTATCATGTCTTTAATCTTCTTATATGAGTATTCTCTTGATGCATTTTCCAATCCATCAGTCATGATTGAAAAGATTGTATATTTAGGCAAGTTTTCCTCTTTGGTAGAAGCATGCTTGGCTTTAATAAAAGAAATTCCATCACCAATAGCATCCAATAAAGCAGTACATCCGCTTGCACAATAAGTTCTCTTGTCTAATGGCTTAATCTCTTTAATGTCTGTTCTTTCATGAATGAACTTAATAGAATCATTAAAAAAGATGGTTGTGACTATTGTTTCGCCCTCTTTCTTTTGCTCTTCGATGAGTGAATTAAAACCACCTATGACATCCTCAGTCAAAGGTTGCATAGAGCCACTCTTGTCGATAATAATTACTAATTCTGTAACGTCTCTCATTTAAAAATCCTCCTTGACATGTTACAGCCATATTTTGGAGGATTTCTTTTTATTTGTTGTCAAACGGCAAATGACATTTAATTATCGCGTGGTTTCCAACCTAATAGTTGACATCCACGTTCATCAAGTTCATCGTTGATTCTGTTTAAATCATAGATGCCTCTTTTAAGATATTTATTTACCACAGCATCTTGAGGAATTGATTTACTAAGTGCATATCCTGCGCAAGCTAATAGATTAATACCATCAATGTAATTAAGTTCCATACCAATAATCAAGCATATTACTGTGTCTTTTTTTGGTATGATATCTTTCTTTGAAAGAATATTAGAAAACACCTGTCTTGATATGCCGCCTTTTGTATACACTTCTACATTGCTTTTTCCAGATTCGTTAAGCAATTTAACAAGTTTAGAGTTGAAAGGTTCATCCATGACGAGGCCACTTTCAAGATCATCCTCAATTTCTGGCCTTTTTGGAGAGCAAACCTTTAGAGTTTTTATTGCGTCTTCTACATCAGCAGTACCTTCTTTTTTATAGCCGGGTTTCTTTTTGGGTTTTGATTCTCCTGAAGCCTCACATACACCATGCGTTGGTCTTATTCTAGGAACACTGTAAGTGATTCCATATTTATCTAAAAGCCAATAATAGTCTTTGCGAAAATTTGGATTAAACGTAAGGATTCCTATTGAAACATCATTTTCAAATAGATATTTTGAAACTGCATCACAAGCCTCATCTAAAAGATTATCATCTAATGAAGGCAATAGAATTTCAGAATCACTAATGCTCTGCAATTGTATAAAATTAAGAACAGGGATAATTGGGTTCTGGTTGTTTGTGTCTATTGTGGCAATTTCTGTTTCTATTTTGTCAGAAAGCATGCACAAAACCTTGTCTTTGAAGTAAAAAACATGAGGCGCTTTTCTTGTTTTAAGATTTCGGGTGTAAGAGAGATAGAAACTCATATATTTCTCATAAATTCTAACATAACTCAACATCATTATTATCCAATTTTTAATGATTTAAGTTGTCAAATGTGAAATGACAATTTGCCAAAAAAGTAGCGAGCTTACGCATACGGGATACGAACCCAATTAACAATTAGATTTTTCAATACTAAGTATTGTTTTTATATGAGAAGTCAGTTGTACCCGGCGTACCCGGTAATAAAATAAGCAAAAATAAAGAAAAAAACTCGCTTTTTCCAATTTTTTACTGATTAATCAGTAATTTTGGTAGCGAGTATTAACCTGTGTGGTGACCCAAACGGGATTCGAACCCGTGAATGTTGCCTTGAGAGGGCAATGAGTTAAGCCGCTTCTCCATTGGGCCAGTTGGTGGTAATTATACCACCGTTTATATTTATTTAGAAAGAACTTGATTAATTCTTCTATGGCATTCCTCTAATCCAAGCACTTGCATCACATAATATAAATTAGGGGAATTCTTTTTAGTTGTTAAGGTAATTCTTAATATTTCAGCGACGTCACCAATCATACCTTTATAGGCTTCTGGATTAGCCTTATAGGCTTTTCTATCACTTGAGAAGCCAAGAGATTCACCTATAGATTTCATTTGAGAGAACCAAGTTTGTTCATCTTTAGTTATATCTAATTCTTTTAAAGCAGATAAAACTTCTTTAACTTGCTCTAATGAGAATTTCTCATTATAGACAAGTCCGTTATTCTTTACATATTCTTCATATAAATCTTTATAGAAGAAGGAGATAAGGTCATATAATCCGCCTAATTTCTCGTAGTCTTTTCTAGGATTTTCTTTTTCTCTTTCGATGTTGATAATCTTTTTAAAATATTCAGGATCAGACGACACTAAATTATAGAGTTTTTCATCATATTCTTTAGAATATTTTAAAGTCATCTCTAACATTTCTTCTTTGGTTTTCTTAGATAAGATTTCTCTAGAGAAGAAATTAAGTTTACCCATATCGAATAAAGCGCCTTCTAAAGACATCTTATCAAACGAGAATTTGAATTCTTCCATATGTTCGAATTTATGTTCAAAGATCCATTCTTCAAAATTAGAATTCGCAATAGTCATTAAATACATAATAAGCGCTTCACTAGGATAACCATCTTTTAAGAAATAGCTAACTGCCGCTTCATTATCTAATCTTTTAGATAATTTACGTTTATTGCCATTTTCTCCAATTTTCATAATCACTGGTAAATGCGCGTATTTAGGAGCTTGCCAGCCTAATGCTTTAAATAATTCTAAATGGATTGGTAAACTTGCAATCCATTCTTCTCCTCTAATAACAGTTGTGGTTCTCATAAAATGGTCATCAACTACATGAGCGAAGTGATAAGTAGGAAGTCCATCACTTTTAAAGATGACAATATCCATATCGTTTTCCGCAATTTCAAAATTGCCGTGCACTAAATCAGTGACTTTGATTTTATGAATATGATTGCCAGAAGATTTAAAGCGGATGACGTATGGATCACCTTTTAAGATTCTCTCTTTTCTTTCGTCGTTATTTAAATAACGATATTTCGCAAATGGTCCATAGTATCCTGGAATAATTTTCGCTTTTTCTTGTTTTGCTCTAATATCATCAAGTTCTTCTTGAGAGCAGAAGCAAGGATAAGCTTTACCTTCTTCTAATAAATGTTTAATTACTACTTTATAAATATCCGCTCTTTCGGATTGAATATATGGGCCATAATTACCTACTTGATGGTCACCTAAATAGCCTTCACTAGGGACAATATTAAATAGTTTTAATTGTTCTAATAATTGGAGTCCACTACCTTCAATTTCTCTTTTAGTGTCAGTATCTTCAAGTCGCACATAAAAGATTCCTTTAGAGTCACCAGCGACTTTATGACAAACCATCGAAGTAAATAAACTTCCAGTATGCAAAAATCCTGTTGGACTTGGAGCGAATCTAGTAACTTCAGCCCCACTAGGTAAATTTCTAGGTGGATATCTTTTTTCCAGATCTTCAATACTTTCTTTTACTTCAGGGAATATTAATTCTGCTAATTCTTTATCTGACACCATCTTAGCTTTCTCCTTTTTAAATAATTCTTACAAATTATATTGCATAATCAACTAGTTTTGTTATAATAATTTAGCAATTTTGAATTGCAGGCGTAGTTCAGTGGTAGAACACTACCTTGCCAAGGTAGTTATGCGGGTCCGATTCCCGTCGCCTGCTCCAAAACGATTAATTCAACTCGTGAGGGTTGTTTTTTTATTTATTCTCCTCGTTTAATTTATTAATAAAGCGAACAATACTTTCTTCGTTGAGATTTTTGATATTTTCTTGATCAAATTTCTTAATAGTCTTTGCTAAATCTTTTCTTTTAACGATTTGGAATTGGTCATTATGTCCTTCTATTTTAATATCAGAGTCATTATTAATGACCACTAAGCCTTTTAAGAAGGAATGATTTAAATCGTTAAACAAAGATAATCTTTTTGTTAAGTTAATGTTGTAATTAATTGGATTAGCAACGATACTAGTTCCTTTTTTATTCACATTCACCAATTCTTCGCCTTGGAATTTTCCAGATAACACTCCAGAAATAGAAAAGACACTAATAATAATGATGTACTTATTTGAAATTACTAAGTGATCAATTAGACCTGTATTAGAGTCATCAAAATCAATACGGTAGTCATTTAATAATAAAAAGTCATTATGCTCACATATTCTACTAAGTTTTAAATATGTTAGTTCTCTAGCGTGTTTTCTAACATATCTATTTCTATAATATAGAAAAGCAAATAAAAATAAGACTAATAACACTCCTACTGTTGCTAAGGATATATATAAAGTCTGACCAGGAGTTAATAAAATCATGCCTGTATATTAACAAAAAATGACCATTAAATAAAGGTCATTTTAATCAAATATTGTTTCTCCGTTTTTTGCGGCCTTAATAAACCTTAATAGCTCACCTTTAGATGTCTTTTTTGATATCTCTGGAAGATTATCAATATCGAAGAATCCGACATCATCAGTTTCATATTCATGTTCTTTATTTAACTTAGTTAATCTAGCCTCAAATATTGCGACATATTCTGGAATAGAAGTTGGTGCTTTAAACGGAGTTCTACTAGTTAAACCCACAAGTCTAACAATTTCAATTTCCGCTCCAGCTTCTTGTTTACATTCATTTTTTGCAGTTTGAGAAGGTGAATCATATAAATCCGCCCAGCCTCCAGGAAGAGAATATGCATGTAAGGCGGCTTCTCTAACCATTAAGACTTTAGACTTGTCTTCGTTAAAGATAATAGTTCTCACAGAAACATTTGGTGTTGGGTAGATATCCCTTTGGAAATAATTAGGGCGGTCAAATTTGACTTCTAAAAAATCTTCTAAAAATTTTGTGCTTAAATCGTTTAACTCTTTGTAATTAGTTAACGCATAAGGGTCTTTAGAATAAACAAGTCCAATCTTGCTGATAGATTGAACTTTGAGTATAAAATCGTAAACTTGTTTGGAATCCATTTATTAACCTATTATTGAGCCACTCCATCCATGTAGTTTTCAAACACTCTTAAGAAGGATTCTTGGTCGACTGGATCAAGTTGCCCGTTGACCGCAAAAGAAATTCTTCCAGTTTCTTCAGAAACAACAACAGTCACACTATCAGAGATTTCTGAGATACCTAAAGCAGCTCTATGACGGCTACCATATTTACCAGCAAATGGTTTAGTAGTTGGAGTATAGAAAACACTAGCAGCGACAATTTCATTACCGTGGATGACAACCGCTCCATCGTGTAAACGAGTTCCTGGATAGAAGATGGTCACTAACAATTCCGCAGATACCGGTGCTCTAACAGCGACACCATTTTTAATGACATCTTGTAAAGAAGTATTCTTTTCAAAAGTCATAATCGCGCCAGTTCTAGTTTTGCTTAAATTAATGACCGCTTTTTCAATGGTTTTATATAATAACTCTCTATTATAAATTTTCTCAACTTCCATCTTACCAGATTTCACTCTACTGCCTTTAAATGGGTTAGCTAAGAACTGTCTTAAGTCTCCTAAGTTGGTAAACAAAGAGATAGTGACTCCAACAGCAGATAAACCAACACAAGCAACAAAGACATAGAGAAGGTTGAAGATAAATGTTAATAAAACAACAACAAAGGAGATAGAAACAAATAAATATCCAGCAAGACGTTTAACGATCTTGCTATACATCAAATATAGGAATCCATACATTCCAATAATGACAAATAACGAAATTATAAATTGTGCAATGTGCATCGTATCCCAAGCAAATAACATATTCTATCCTCCTATAGTCAGCTTAATAATTTTACAATTATTGAACAAGACTATCAATTTATTACTTAATTTTACTCAAATCGAGCTTCACAATTGTAGGCTCAAAGTTAACCTCTTTTTTTGCAAATTTATATTTATGTTTTTTATGATATTTCACTAATTCAGTTTCTCCTTTTGGAGCAACTCTTAAATAGAGTTTATCGCTAATAGAATCATAAACTCTTTCTAAATAGTGATATCTAATAAGCATCACTATTAAGCGTGATACTTTTTTCGAGTTATAAGATATTAATGTCTTATATGTTAATAGTTCACTAAATTTTTTAGTTTCTTCATCATCTATTCCAGAAAGGATTTTATAAACTCCTTCTGGCAAAGGATAATAATTATCTTTATTTAGTAAAGACACTGTCTCTAGGATTTTTAAATCACTAGTTTCTAATACATAGGCATTTCTAACTTTTTTCATAAAATCAGTTTACTGATTATCTATTTAAACTTCAATATAGAAAAAGTTTGGTGATAACTAGTTATTGTTGTACAATAGATGTGCAAATAAAGGAGATATAGTATGGGAACACCTCATATAAATGCTGAAAAAGGCGATTTCGCTAAGGTTGTTTTAATGCCTGGAGATCCAATTAGAGCAAAGTGGATCGCTGAAACTTATTTACACGATTATAAAGAAGTAACAAACGTTAGAGGTATTTTAGGATTTACTGGATACACTAAAAATAATAAAAGAATATCAGTCATGGCCTCAGGTATGGGCATGCCTTCTATTGGTATTTATTCCAGCGAACTCTATATGAGTTATGGAGTGGAAATCATCATTAGAGTTGGAACTTGTGGAACATATCAACCTAATATCGAATTAAAAGATATCTTAATCTGTGCAGGTGCCTGTACTGATAGCAATTGGATGAGCCAATATAAATTAAACGGCACATATTCCGCTATCGCAGACTTTGATTTAATGGTTACAGCCTGTGAGGAAGCTAAAAAAGCAAATATTCCATATCATGGAGGAAATATTCTCGCCGCAGATATCTTCTATGATTACGATCCAAAAATCTGGAAGAGTTGGGCTACTTTAGGCGTAATGGGCGTAGAAATGGAATCTTATTCCTTATACGCTAACGCTGCTAGATTTAATAAAAAAGCACTATGCTTATTAACTGTTACTGATAGCTTTATCAATCGCGATGAAAGATTATCCGCTGAAGAAAGAGCGTTTGGCCTTTCTAGAATGATTGAACTCGCTATTGCAACCGCAGAACATTATTGCTAAAAATTAACTTTGTGATAAAACATTTAAAAAAAGACAGCTAGGGACGAATTAAGTTTCCAGTCGTTGTCCTTTTTTATAAATAACATTGATAACAACAATAAGCTATGCTACTTTATTAATAGAAGAACGGCTATGTGCGAATTAAGTTTCGAGTCGCCGTTCTTTTTTTATCTAAAGTTTTTTCTGATTTTTTTCATTTTCTTTTTATCTTTTCGTGAAAGTTTCCAACGTTTCTTTTTAGGCCCAAATTTGGAAATGTCTTCTTTTGTAGCAAAAGGTCTTGCAAAGCTTGTTCTATAATCTTCTTTGTTTGGATTCTTATCAAGTTTAATATTCTTTGTTTTTTGAGTTATCTCCGAATGAGTAATTCCGATAAAAAAGTAATTATTACCATCTTTTTTATAAATATATGCAGGATGCCCTTTAGATTTCTTACTGTTGTTTATTCTAAACTCATTACGTCTTTTAATGCACATCTTAGTCACCATCCTTCAGTAAGCCAATTAGCTCTTCTTTAGTTGGAAGAATGGTCTCATATTTAGCGGCAAATATCTGATTATTATCTTCTGGTAATGTTAATCTTACAAATGCATCATCTTTTTCTTTACATAGTAAAATGCCTATAGTTTTATTTTCTTCATCAGATTTCACAAAACGATCATAGTAATTTACATACATCTGCATTTGTCCAATATCTTGATGCGTTATTTCCCCTATTTTTAAATCGATAATCACAAAACATCTTAAAAAGCGATTATAAAACACTAAGTCCGCGTGGTAATGCCTTCCATTAAACGACAAACGCATTTGCCTTTGCACAAATATAAATCCTTTACCAAGTTCTAATAGGAATAACTTAATCTTGCTAATTATTGCGCTTTCTAAATCGCTTTCAGAATATTTTTCATTTTCCTCTAAATCAAGGAACTCCAATACAACTGGCTCTTTTAATACATCTGCTGGTTTTTCAATTATTTGTCCATGCCTAGACAAATTTAATACTCCCTGTTTGTCTCTAGATAAACAAAGCCTTTCATATAAGCATGAATCAATTTGCCGTTTTAACTCTCTAAAACTCCAATTAGAGTTATAACACTCAATTTCATAGAACGATCTTTCATTTGGATCCTTTATTCTCATAAGCAACATATATGATGCCCAATTTAGAAAGAATCGATGTCCATCACTTGTGATTGGATAATTATTAAAATTATTTATAATTTTAGATTGGTCAAACACTGTTTGACTTTTTTGACTGCTATACACCAAATAGAACTTTCTGATCAATTTTAAATTAGTCAATGAATACCCTTTCCCGAATTCTTTTGTCAACTCACTAGATAATTGGATTAACAATTCTTCACCATAGTTTGCCTTATAAGATCCTTTTTGTTCTTGCTCCACTATACGTTTTCCTATCTCATAATAGGTATACACCATAGCGATATTAATTGATGTCACTACTCTTTGCTTGGCTGAGTTTATCAGTTCTTTAATTTCACCTAAGAACTTAGTGTCGATAATTGAATTCATAAAAATACCTCTCATATATATAAGAGTGGTAATTTTCAAAAACTTGCGAAAAAAAGTTAAAAAAATAAAAAGACCACACTTTTATGTGGCCTAATCAAATATGTGGCGCGCCATGAAGGACTCGAACCCTCAACTTCCAGATTCGAAGTCTGACACTCTATCCAGTTGAGTTAATGGCGCATACCACTATATTAAACACTTTTACGTTTGATTTTTCTATATAAGATTAATAAAGAATTTATGACCATTAATACAGTTAGTCCAGTATCTGCTAATACAGCTAACCACATTGGAATAAGTTCGCCATTTCCTAATAGGCTGGTAATAAAAGCGGCTAACTCTACTCCAATTTTCACACTTAAAGCAAAGATGATATTAAAGATAGAGGTATGTCTAGCAATCTTAGCAATTCTAATTGAATCATAGACCTTCATTGGCTCATCATTCATAATCACGACATCTGCGCTTTCAATAGCAGCATCACTTCCAATAGCCCCCATTGCAAAGCCAATATCCGCTCTTTTGATGGAGGCTGCATCATTGATACCATCTCCAATAAAGCCAGTCGCGTATTTAGTAGAAAGCTCTTTTTCTAAACATTCAATCTTTTGATCTGGGAGTAAAGAAGAATAATATTTTTTAATTCCAAGTTCACTACATAATTTTTGAGTATTATGTTCTTTATCTCCAGTAAGAAGGACAACATCAACGCCACTATTTTGAAGCGAAGAAACTAACTCTTTACTACTTTCTCTAACTTCATCAGAAATCACTAAGTAGCCAATGTATTTACCGTCATACACACAATAGACAACCACTCCATTTTCATCGACTTCTTCAAACTCGATTTCATATTCATTCAAGAGCTTAGAATTACCGATTAAGACCATATCACCTTTATATTCTGCACATACGCCTAATCCTGCTAATTCTTCAAAATTTTCGCTCAAAACACTGCTTTTTTTAAGTTTTGCGATAGTTTTTCCAATCGGATGGTTACTTAAAGATTCAACGCTGGACATCACATCAAGTAAGAAATCTTGCTCAACTCCAATAGGGACAATCTTGCTAATTTCAAAGACGCCTTTAGTTAAAGTTCCGGTCTTGTCAGTCACTAATTTTTCCATGCGATTAAGCTCATCAATATAGTTAGTGCCTTTAAAGACAATACCGTTTTTACTGGCTAATCCTAAAGCGGCAAAATAAGCAAGTGGAACAGAGATAACAATTGCACATGGGCAAGCTACAACCATCATTTTAAGACCTAAGATGACCCAATCTTTCCAGTTGTTAGTAATTGCTCCTCCAATAACTGCAACAAGTAAAGAAACAATAAAAACAATTGGGGTATACCATTTAGCAAATCTAGAAACAAATTCATCAGCTTTAGATTTTTTAGCACCACTATTAGAGATTAAATCAATAATCTTACTAACCGCGGAATTTTGATAAGTTCTAATAACTCTTAAATTTAAGGTTCCTTCTTTTAATAAATAACCAGAATATAATTCCATATCTTCTTTTGCTGATACCGGAACAAATTCTCCAGTTAAACTTGAAGTATCAACTTGTCCTTCTCCAGAAATAACCACAGCATCAACAGGAATATATTCTCCAGCAGTAACAACCACCACATCATTTACATTGAGCATATCTGGAGAGACTTCTTGAATTTCTCCATTAACTAATCTAGCAGCGTGTTCAATTCTTAAATTGACCGCTCTAGCGACAGCTTCTTTAGATTTATTTGTGGCAATCCCTTCAATGATTTTACCAACTTGATATAAAGTCACTACCATCAAAGCTTCCATAAAGAAGTGAGGTTCATGAGCGATAATCGCCACAATAAAGGCACCTACCGTACATAAAGTAATTAAAAGAGATTCATCAATTGGGTTTTCTTTATGAATAATATGAAGAATTACTTTCCAAGTAACATCATAAGTTAATAAAACGATTCCAAAAGCGTATAAACCTAATTGAATATAAAATTGCTCATGAGTTAAAGCAATGGAGCACACTAAGATGATTGTGACACCAATTAAAACTCTAGCTAATGTATACCAGAAATCTTTATTAAAGATTTTGTATCTCTTTTTTTGTTTAGAAGCATCTTCAATTTCAATTGGATCAGATTCAACTTCTGCGATTGATTTTAAAATATCATCAATTGTTAATTCTTTATCTTTATATTCAATAAATAATTTGTCTTTAGCAAAATCAATCACTGCACTATTAATGGCAGGATGTTTATTTAAATGTTTTTCACTTTTAAGTGCGCAGTGCGCGCAATCAAAACCAGTGATATGGTAACTCTTCTTAATCATGATGTTCTCCTTCTAAAACATGTTCATAAGTAATTTGCATGATTTGTTTTACATGTTCATCTTTTAAAGAATAATAAATCTTTGTGCCTTCTTTTCTTGCTTTCACAAAGTCTCCATCTTTTAAATCTTTTAATTGATGAGAAACTAAAGATTGACTACATCCCACTTGTAAAGCAATATCATTAACGCATTTTTCAATTAAGTGATGTGGATCACTACTAGAAGTATCTAATTCATCTAATAGACAAAATAAAATTTTAAGTCTAGTCGCATCCCCTGCTAACTTTAAGGTATCTTGCATCTTATTTATTACATGTTCATTGATATACATAATTGCTTACCTCGAGTATATTATATGAACATCTATTCATATTTGCAACAATAAAAATGAACAATCATTCATATTTCTCTGATTGTCCACTTTTTTCTATATAAATCTGTATGATATTAATTTATCTTTTAGATAATTTAATTCTAGTTCAAAATATGGTTCGTTATTAAGTAGCTTCTTAAGGAAAATTTTGTCTCCTTCCCATAAATCCAAGGAGAATAAATCACTCTTTTTAATCCATTTTAATGTCCCTTCATCACATTCGATGAGTTCGCCTTTAAAGTCATTAACAACGTATAAATGCATTAATTCAGATATATCGTCGTAATTAAAATAAATTAATCCTTTTTTACTATAGGAAATAACATCTAATCCTGTTTCTTCCTTGATTTCTCTAAATAACGCCAATTCTGGAGTTTCATCATTTTCTAAATGACCTCCAACCCCAATCCATTTATTTGCATTAATATCATGTTTCTTTTTGTTTCTTAAAAGCATGAGGTAAGAGTTATCATTTTCAATATAAGCAAGTACTGTTTCTTTTTTAATATTCATTGTTTCTTTTATTTTAAATAAAAAGGCAGTTTTTGTTAACTGCCAATTCTAGGTTTATTGGAGCACCTGACGGGAATCGGACCCGCGTGTTCAGCTTGGGAAGCTAACATTCTACCATTGAATCACAGGTGCGTGCTTAATATTTATATAATAAATAGATTACGAATTCAAACGTAAAGATTTAAACTTTTCTTTTGCTTCTACACTAAATCTAAATGAATCGCATATTTTAGAAATGGTTTTCAGTTTTAATTTTTTATCGTCTAAAGTAGTTAATAAATTAAATACCTCTTCTGGATAATTAATCGCAATGCTTTGAAGTAACCACGCTTCTGACATCATCACCATATATTCATCATTCTCTCTTAAATGTTTAAATACATTTAATATTTTTGGATCATTATAAAACTTTAATCCAAATACATAAGAAAACCTTCTTGTATATAAATGCTTGTTATTGTAGTGAGATAAAAAGAAATCCCAATATAAATCAAAACTACATTTTTTAAGGCTATTATTAATCGTATCTGTTATTGCCCACGACTGAGCGTATTTAATATTTTTATTTAAAAAATCTAATTGTTCCTCAATGGTTTTACACCTTTTAAGACCAATCCCAAAATATATAAAATCAATTTCTAAGTGTTTTGATAAGACGAATTCATCTAGCTTTAGTTTATTATCTAGGACATGCTCTTTAATTATGCTTCTTAAAATAGGGTTCTTCACTCCGATAGTGATATAACCACTATTAGATAAATTTTCCGAAAATTCTGCGTGTTTGTTATCTCTAATAGAATATAAATAATCTAATAATTCTTTATAAGTCATAACTTCACTATTATAGCATAAAAAAATCCCCATAATTTGGGGATTTAATAGACGATTTGGTGGGTACTGACGGGATCGAACCGCCGACCTTCTGTACGTCAAACAGATGCTCTCCCAGCTGAGCTAAATACCCAACCCACTGCTTCTATATAAGCAGCGATAGATATTATATATAGTTATTATTAATAAAAGCAAATATTTTTTATCGTATAACAAGAAAAAAGCCCAGAAACTAATGTTTCTAGGCCTTAAATCTATTAAGTTATAACTTAATTGAATTGTGAATTATAGATTTCAGAGTATAATCCACCAAGCTTCATTAAGGAATCATGGTTACCGGTTTCAACAATATTACCATCTTTCATAACGAAGATTAAATCAGCGTTCTTAATGGTGGATAATCTATGAGCGATAACGAAGCTAGTTCTACCTTTAGTAAGAGAATCCATCGCCTTTTGAATTAAGATTTCAGTTCTAGTATCAACGTTACTAGTTGCTTCATCTAGAATAAGCATTGGAGCGTTTTCAGTCATCGCTCTAGCGATAGTTACTAATTGTTTTTGACCAGCAGACAACGCACTTTCCTTTTGAATGACTGTGTCAATACCTTGTGGGAGAGTACTCACAAAGTGAGATAAGTTAGTTTCTTCTAAGATTTCATTAAGTCTATTTTCGTCAACGTTTTTGAGATTATAGACAATATTTTCTCTTAAAGAGCCGTTAATAACCCATGTTTCTTGTAAGATCATACCAAAGATATCGCGGAGCTCTGCTCTAGTCATATCTTTGATGGATACTCCATCCACTAAAATGTCACCACTAGTAAGTTCATAGAATCTCATTAATAAGTTAACTAAAGTGGTTTTGCCAGCACCAGTAGGTCCGATAATAGCGACTTTCATACCTGGCTTAATCTTGCCAGAGAAATGTTTAATAGTGAGTTTATTTGGATCATAACCAAAGCACACATCTTTGAATTCCACTTCTCCTCTAATTTTAGAGTGATCAAGTAAGAATTCTTTTTGTTCTTCAACAGGTAACTCTTCTTTTTCTAAGAAATCAAAGACACGGTTACAAGCCGCAGTACCAAGTTGAATGGTTGAGCTGGCTTGACCGATTTGAGCAAGTGGTTCTTGGAATAAAGAAACATAAACGATAAATCCAGTAATAATACCCATATCGAATTTCACTGGATCTTTAGCGATTAATAAGCCAGCGGTAATTAATACTGCTGCATAAGTTAAATAGGAAACGAACTGCATTGCAGGTTCAATTAATCCACCCCAAGCTTGGGATTTATATAAAATTGAGCCAAGTAAATCGTTCTTTTTCTTAAATTCGGAGATTTTAAGTTTTTCAGCGTTAAAGGCTTTAATAACAAGTTGACCAGCGTAATTCTCTTCAACTGTCGCGTTAACTTCACCAAGAACTTTTTGGTTTTCATTAAATAGAGGTAACGCTTTCTTAAATGTTAATAGAATGATAATTAACATGATTGGAAGTGAGCAAAGGACAACAAGGGCCATTTGCCAACTTGCGATAAACATCGCAATAATAACGCCAATTAACATTACCACGGAGTTAACAAGTAATGAAATAGAGTTTTGCAATGAGGTTGATAAAGTATCAACATCGTTAGTAATAACAGATAAGATGTCACCAAATTGAGTTGTATCAAAATAGTTTAAAGGCATCTTGTTAATTTTAGCAGCAATATCTCTTCTTAAATCTTTAGAGAACTTTTGAATAATCGTGTTAAGAATAAATCCAGAAACAAAACCAGTGATAAAAGATAAAGAGATATAAATCACTAATCTAATGGCTAACTTTAACACTAAAGCTAAATCTAAAACGACAAGACCATCAACTATTGGCTTATCTTTTGGATTAATTGCGTTAGTTAATTCTCTAATTGTGCCTGGAGTAAGAATAGTAAGAACAACAGAAGCAATAAGTAAGATAATAGAAATTACAAAAGGAATGTAGTATCTACGGAATGCCTTTACTAGGCTACCTAATTTATTAGAGCTTGCTTTTTTAGTTAGTTTACTCATAATCCTAATTCCTCCTTACTTAATTGAGATAAGGCAATTTCTTGATAGACTGGGCAATTTCTCACTAAGTCTTTATGTTTGCCTATGCCCACCATTTGTCCGTGATCTAAAACAACAATTTGATCAGCATCCATGATGGTGCCAACACGCTGAGCAATAATCACTCTAGTGGCTTCTGGAAGTCTTTCGGCAATTCTTCCTCTAACAACTTTATCAGTACGATAGTCTAAGGCCGAGAAAGAATCATCAAAGATTAAAATTTCTGGTTTAGGGGCAATTGCTCTAGCGATACAAAGTCTTTGTTTTTGTCCGCCTGAGAAGTTAGTCCCGCCTTGAGCAACTTCAGAATCATAGCCGTTACGTTTGTTCATAACAAAGCCATCCGCATCAGCGATTTCAGCAGCCCACTTAACATCGGCTAAAGTCATATTTGGATTTTTTAAGGCAATATTATCTTTAATGTTACCTTTGAATAAGAATCCTCTTTGAGGAGCATACCCAATACGATCTCTTAAATCAGACTGTAAAACGTCTTTGACGTTAACCCCGTCTACTAAGACTTCTCCACTCGTACAGTCTGCCATACGTGGAATTAAATTAATAATTGTGGTCTTACCACTACCAGTAGCACCGATAAAGGCAATAGTTTCACCTTTTTTCACTTTAAAGGAAATGTTTGAAACTGCTTCTTTATCACTACCAGGATAAGCGAAACCGACATTTTTAAATTCGATAGTACCTTTTTCTTTGAATTCGACAGGATGATCAGTATCCAAAACAGAAACTGAGTGAGTAATAACTTCATGAATACGTTTAGCACTGACAGAGGCTCTTGGCCAGATAACAATTAATGTGATCACTAAAATGAACGACATAACGATTTGGCTAGCAAGCATGACGAATGAGTTAGTAGAAGTAAAGGCAATAGTAGCAGCTTCGGCGCTTAAGCCATTAATAATATAGGCACTAACCCAAAGAATAGATAAGGATAAGCCCATCATAACCATCATCACAAATGGTGTGAAGAAGGCCAATACACGACCAATAAAGATTTGGACCTTTGTATATGGAGCGTTAACTTTTTCAAATTTTTCTTCTTGATAGGTTTCAGCGTTAAAGGCTCTAACCACTCTAACGCCAGTAAGATTTTCTCTACTTGAAACGTTAAGAGCATCAGTTAATTTTTGTACAATTCTAAATTTAGGGGTTACCATAAATAATAAAACTGCAACAGCGGCAACTAATAAGACTACCCAAACAACAGTAACAACTGTAAGTTTTGCATTAGCTTGAGTTGCTAATAAGATGACCGACCAAACCATAGTGACAGGAGCCACGAATGCGGTCTTTAAGAATGTTAACCATGCTAAGTGGACATTTTGCATGTCATTAGTGGTTCTGGTAATTAAAGATTCAGTTGAGAAAGATGCGAAATCCGCAATTGCGAATTCATTAACCCTTTCATATAACTTTTGTCTTAATTGAGTAACTGTACCACTAGCAGTCGCACTAGCAATGAATTTGATAATAATATCAACGACCACCATCGCTACAGCACAAACAATCATTCCTAATCCGTTTAACCACACAGCAGTAGTACCAGTTTTGCCAACATCACCAACAGCAGCGGTCAACATACCAATATAGGCAACAATTGTCATCATGAAGTAGACTTGGGCTAAGGTGAGCAAGAAAATGAACACTACTGCAACCCATTGTCTTGGCCTCATGTTTTTGAATAATAGTTTGAACATAAGCTCTCCTTTCTTAAATTCGAACTATATAGAAGATATTGACACTCTTAGAAAATATTAACGATTCAAATCGTTTAAATCTTACTAAAAGCATAATATTCTTCGCATATAATAACTGTAACTATTTTATGGGTTTTATATTAATTTGTTAAGAACAAATATTTATAAAAATAATAAAACCCCTTTTAAGGGGCTAAATTAACTAATTGGTGCCGTCTATAGGAATTGAACCTACAACCTACTGATTACGATTCAGTTGCTCTGCCAGATTGAGCTAAGACGGCAAATATCGTCTTACTTAATCTTTATAGGATGCTTATTAATATACGTGCAGAATTGAATATTATATCCATTATCTTCAATAACTTCAGATTGTTCTTTTAATTCGAAATAAGGGTCTTTATCTAAGTTAGGGAAGAAAAGCTCCGCTCCTCCAATCGCATCAACTTTTGTTAATAAAACTTTATTAACATAAGGAAGAGTTTGTCGATAAATTGAGGCTCCTCCAATGATATAGACATCGTCGTTTTCCGCGTGTTTAGCAATCGCTTTTAAAAACTCTTGGAAGTCATGGACATTTTCCACTCCTTCATAGTTATGAGATTCGTCTTGGCTAATAACGATGTGATGTCTATTTTTAAGCGGCTTAGAATTAGGGAAGGACAATAAAGTATTTTCTCCTAAAGCTACTACATGATTTAAAGTAGTTTCTTTAAAAAACTTCATATCTTTAGGAAGAGAAAATAATAGACCGTTACGTCTTCCAATACCCCAGGCTTTATCAACACATAAAATAGTTATAATCATAATTAAATCGCTACCGGAATTTTTTTATCTAAAGGTTCAAATTCATAGTCGATTAACTTGAAGGAATCAACAGTGAAATCATAAAAGTTTTTAATACTTGGATCAACCCAAAGTTTAGGGGCTTTATGTTGTGGTTTAGCAATCACTTCTTTAACAATATCGACATGTCTATCATAGATATGTGCATCAGCGATAACATGGACTAATTCACCAGCTTTAAGTCCAGAAACTTGAGCAAACATTATTAATAATAATGAATACTGTAAAACATTCCAGTTATTCGCGGTTAACATATCATTACTTCTTTGATTTAAAATACCGTTAAGCGTGTCACCACTGACATTAAAAGTCATAGAGTAGGCACAAGGATATAAATTCATCTCATGCAAGTCTTGAAAATTATAGATATTAGTTAAGATTCTTCTAGATTGAGGATTATGTTTTAAGTCGTATAAGACTCTATCGACTTGATCAAACATTCCTTCTTTATATTGATGTTTAATGCCTAATTGATATCCATAGGCTTTACCAATGGAGCCAGTTTCATCAGCCCAAGAATCCCAAATATGACTTTTTAAATCATGGATGTTATTAGATTTCTTTTGCCAAATCCAAAGAAGTTCGTCTAAGCAAGATTTAAAGGCTGTTCTTCTAATTGTTAAAATTGGTAGTTCTTCTTGTAAATTATAACGATTAACAATACAAAATTTCTTAATCGTATGAGCAGGGGTTCCATCTTCCCAATGTGGTCTAACATCTAATTTTTCATCAGAAAAACCATTTTCTAAAATGTCTTTCATATTTTGAACAAAGATTTGATCCGCTTTTGACATGATTGTTCCCCTCCAATTAACTTATATAATATTCTATATCTAAAGTAATTAATTACTTTACTATTTAATTTGGTGCCCGGGGTCGGACTCGAACCGACATGGCTGTTAACCGATGGATTTTGAGTCCATTGCGTCTACCAATTTCACCACTCGGGCATTGGTAATATTATATTACTTATATGATATTAAGATAAAGACTTAATTTGATTGTTCTCTCCACTTTGGAACTAATGAATATCCATACTTTTTTTGATTCTTAAACGTGATTATTAAAGTTTGTATAGCGGATAAAGTCTCAGCAATAACAATAGATAACCAAATCCCATCCACTCCCATGATTAATGGCAAAGTCATGACCGCGACAACTTGATATACTAAAGTTCTACAAACAGAAATAATAGCGGATATAACCCCATTATTAAGAGCAGTAAATAAAGCACTACCAAACATGGAAAATCCTGCAACAAAGTAACAGATAGAATAAATCATCATTGCTCTAGTTGATAAATCTAATAATTCTGGGTAGTTATTAGCGAATATCATTGATAATGGTCTAGCTAAGACAATTGATAAAGTAGTCATCAATATCCCAGAAACTGCGACTATATCAAAACTCCGTTTAATTACATTAGATAATTCAGGTTTATTTTTTGCCCCAAAATTATAGGCAATAACAGGAGATATCCCCATGGAAAATCCTGAATAAACAGAGAAAAATATGAAACAAACATATCCGATAATGCCATACGCTGAAACGCCAACTTCACCAATATATTTTAATAACTGCATATTAAATAATATGGAGATAAGACTACTAGAGACATTACCAACAAATTCACTACTCCCATTAGTGATGCTTTTAAAAATGTCTTTAATATCAAATTCAGCTTTCCCTAATCTAATTAAATTCTTCTTTCTAAAAAAGAAATATAACATTGGTCCAACAGTAGAAATAAACATCCCTGCTAAAGAGGCAAAAGCCGCTCCAGCAGAGCCAAATCCACATAAGTCAACTAAAATATAATCTAAAAACATATTCACTAATCCAGAAGATAAAGAAAAAACAAAGCCAAGAGAGCTAGTTTCATTTACTGAAAAGAAACAGTGAAAATAGCCCTGCATCATAAACAAAACAACACCTGCCATCATAATGCGGCCATAAATTTCCGCATTATCGATCATCTCCTTTGAAGTTTTAATTGAGTTAATTCCTGCAAACCCTTGAGCAATTGGTCGAATAGCAAAAAAGAAGGCAAGTCCAAGCACTAAACCTGAAATTAAAGTTGTATAAGTGATTAAAGAAAATGTTTTATTAGCCTTTTCGTTTCTTTTCTCCCCTAAATATTTAGAAACTAACGCTGCTCCTCCTGCTCCAAACATAAAGCCAACACAAGCGACAATCATAATGATTGGAAAGATCAAATTAACGCCTGCAAAAGCACTCGAAGAAGCATAATTAGATAAAAAGAAACCATCTACTATCCAATATATTGAAGTGATAAACATCATTAAAATTGGAGAGATGGTAAATCTCAGTATTTTCTTATAAGTAAAATGGTCTGATAAATGGATTTTGCTCATATTTTATAAGAAAACGGGGTATACCCGTAATGAATAATTGGTGTGGCTAAGAGGACTTGAACCTCCATGGACTTCTCCACTAGCGTCTGAAACTAGCGCGTCTACCAATTCCGCCATAGCCACATAAAATTTATGATTCAGGGATTTGACGTTTCTTGTTTTCCTCCTCTTGAACTTTCATATAGTTGATTTTGTGATATTTAGTGTATGGCAAAGAATCAACAAACTCGATTTCTTTTGGAACAGCCCAAGAAATTAATTTCTTTTGGCATTCAGAAACAATACGTTCTTTGTTTTTATTTTTGCCCACTATTACCGCTTTAACTGCATTAATTAATTTCTCATCAGGGATTTGAATAACACAAACCGCTGTAATTCCTGACATACGAGAAATGACTTCTTCAATTTCACTAGGGAAAACCGCTACTCCCGATACTTTAATAACACGTTTTTTACGAGCTTTAAAATATAAGAATCCGTCTTCATCAATATAGCCAAGATCTCCAGTTTTTAAATAGCCATCACTAGTGTAGACATTTTTAGACGCTTCCTCATCTTTATAATAACCAAGCATATTGTTATCACTCTTAATAGAAATCTCTCCAATTTGCCCTGGTTTTAATGGTTTGTCGTTATCATCTAAAATACGGAATTTTACTCCAGAAATAGGATAACCAATTGAACCATATTTATGATGTCTATGGGTGTTAACAGAACACACTGACAAAGCTTCGGTTAAGCCATATCCCTCAAATAAACGGCAATTTGATTTTCTTTTAATCATCACTGCATCGAAGACTTCTTTAATTTTGCTATTAAGGCTATCGCCTCCAGAGAAACAACTACATAACTCTTTTAAGTGTTTATTTTTAATAAATGACTTCTCGTTTAATAAAGCTTTAAAGACAGTTGGTACTCCACATATACAGATGACATTTTTACATTTATTCATCATCTTAGAAACTGCTTTAGCAGAGAATTTAGGAATAAGAACTACTCCAAAAGAATTCACAAGTGGCGCGTGCATAGTCATGCATAAACCAAACCCATGGAAACTAGGGAGAACCGAAACAAGAGATTTACCAATAAATTCGCTAGGACTCATACACATAATTTCACTAATCCTACTGGCGGTAAAATTGAAGCTACGAGAACTTAAACAAATAGTTTTTGCTTCACCAGTTGTAGAGGCACTATGAAGCAAGACACAAGTCTCTTCTTTAAGTAAAGGAACTTCCACTCCATCAATCTTGATACGTTTTAAATCATCATAGAAGAAGAACTTCTTTTCTTTTCTAAGCATCTTAGTAGCCCAGGAATTATGGATCTCATAAGCACGCTTTTGATAGCGAGGTAAAAAACTTCCTGCCTGACAAACAACAATGTGACCGTTAAATTTACGGTAATCGATTAATTCTTTATAAACTTTTTGATCAAATAGGAACGCTAACTTACAGTTAGAGTCATCGTAATAATGTTGCATCACTTCACAAGGTGAATTTGGATGGACCATATTACAAATCGCACCAATTTTATTAATCGCATAGAACAAAATAATTGTTTGTGGGATATTAGGAAGGGATACTAAAACCGACTCTCCTTTTTTAATTAAAAATTGATTTTGTAAAATAGCGGCCATCTCATCAATTTTTTCTAAGAGTTTAGCAAAAGACAATTTACCGTTAAAATAATAAATCGCTGTTTCTTTAGGAGCTTTTTCCGCTCCATATTTATATGCTTGATATAAAGTTAATTCTTCTACCATATTAGATAAACACTCCTATCAGCATAAATAGACCAGTAAATATTACTTCATGAGCAATATAAATTACTAAGGTATGTCGACCAAGTAAACAAATTGGTTTTTCCCATCTTCCTTTTTTAGAAATGACGCTCTTTTTTTCTTTATAGACGTATCTCGCGAATATTACTCCTAAGAATAAGAAAATGACATAAGGGAATAAAGGAAGATAATCACCAACATATCCCGCTTTAATTGGATTAAAAGGACAATATAACATCGCTGTTAAAGGATTATAAGTTCCATCATTATATTGATTGTAAGTAACAGTGATTAATACATAAAATAGAATTAATAACCCCACCACAAAGAATAAATTCTTTGAACTTAGTCTTTGACATAAAGCGTATAGTAATATTGATAAGGCAATAACCCCTAAAATATTAATATCCACGATCACCACTCTAGAACCAAATAAAGATGTTAATTGTAAGATATGGGTACCAACCATAATAAATATCGATACCCCTAAAAGTAATAAGCCTCGCTTTTTATTATTTCTAGATAAGTGACAAGACACTCCACAAGTAAACATGAAAAGCATTAAAACAATTTGGCGAACAACAAATCTTAAATTGCTCGTCCAATACCAAGTAAGGAATCCACTACTATAATGGAAAATGTAGTAGTTAATAAACCACATGAGATGATCAAACACCACAAGCAAGATTAAAAATCCTCGCATCAAATCAATCTCATGGATACGAGATTCGAATCTAGAATTGTAAAGTTGTTTTAATTTTCCCATAATCGTTAATTAATTGGTCGGGAAGGCGGGATTTGAACCCGTAACCTCAAGTACCCGAAACTTGCGCGCTACCAAGTTGCGCTACTTCCCGAATTAGAAACCTCCAAAGTCAAATAAGGAAAGCTGGTCGCTTTCATTTAAATTATCTAAAACACCCATGTCAGAAAGGTCTTTGACATTCGTGGAAGTTAATTTAGTTCTTCTAAGTAAATCTTCTTTAGAAGTAAATGGTTTTTTTGCTCTCTCTTCGATAACGGTAATCGCGTTATTTTCTCCTAAGCCATCAATAGTGATGAATGGAGGAATAAGAGCCTTGTTTTCATGATCCACTACAAATTTAGTCGCATCACTTCGATATAGATCAATATTTTCAAATTTATAGCCTCTTTCTGTCATTTCTACAGCGATTTGAAGAGTCTTATATTGTTCTTCTTCTTTTGGAGTTAATTTTTCTCCTGTGGTCTTTTCTTTGACTCGAAGTTGCTCAAGTCGATTAATTATCGCATCTTCTCCTTTAATCATTGGAATGATGTCATATTGTTTTGATCTAACTGAGAAGAAAGTCGCATAAAATTCTAAAGGATAATGAACTTTAAAATAGCCCACTCTTATAGCCATAGTAACATAAGCCACCGCATGGCCTTTAGGGAACATATATTTAATTTTCTTACAAGAGGCAATATACCAAGAAGGGACACCGTGCGCTAACATTGCTTCTTCATATTCAGGTTTTAAACCTCTTCCCTTACGAACATCTTCCATAATGGCAAAAGCGACAGAAGGAGGTAATCCTTTATCACGTAAATAGCCCATAATATCATCACGACATCCAATCACTTCTTGTAAGGTTGTCGTTTTATTATCAATTAAAGTTTCAGCATTGCCGTTCCATACATTAGTACCGTGTGATAATCCGGAAATAATCACCAAATCAGAGAAGGTTGTTGGTTTAGTTTTCTCTAATATACCTCTAACAAAGTCTGTACCAAATTCTGGAATGGCCATTGCTCCAGTAGACTGATTTAAATAATTATTATTTAATTTTAAAGAATCAGTCTTAGAGAACAAGGCTAAAACATCAGGATCATTCATTGGAATATCTTTAATATCAATATGTGTTAAATCACACATCATCTTTAAAGCGACTGGGTCAACGTGACCAAGCATATCAAGCTTTAAAATAGTGTCGTGAATAGAATGGAAATCAAAGTGAGTGGTTTTCCAGGCGCTATCAACTTCATCTGCAGGCCATTGAATTGGGGTGAAATCATAAACTGTATGGTCGCTAGGAATAACAACAATGCCACCAGGATGTTGTCCAGTAGTACGTTTAACACCAACACATCCACTAGCTAAATAATCTAATTTCGCCTTAGGATATTTCATCGCCGCTTCTTTAGCGTCTTCTTCACTCATCCCATTAGCGATAAATTTTCTTTCGATATAACCTCGAGCAAATCCAAAAGCAGTCTTATCGGCAACTGTTTCAATAGTGCCTGCTCTAAAGACATTGTCTTTACCTAATAGGACTTTTGTATATTCATGAGCGGTTGCTTGATAATCTCCTGGGAAGTTTAAATCGATATCAGGGACCTTTTCAGCATGGAAGCCTAAGAAGGTTTCAAAAGGAATGTCTTGTCCATCTCTAATTAATTCTTCTCCACATACTGGGCACTTTTTAGGAGGTAAATCAAATCCACTTTTAATATCAGGATAAGTTTCTTTGCCCCATTCTAAGTGGTGACAGTGTGGGCAAATATAATGAGGTGGAAGCGGATTAACTTCGGTAATCCCACTCATAGTAGCGACAAAAGAACTACCAACAGAACCACGACTTCCAACAATATAGCCATCTTCATTAGATTTTTTCACTAATTCATGAGCAATATAATAAATAACCGAATAACCATTAGAAATAATACCGTTAAGTTCAGTGTCTAAACGATTTTGAATAAATTCAGGAAGTGGGTCTCCATATAATTTATGAGCGTTAGAGAAACATAAATCTTTAAGTTTATTTTCAACGTTTTCAATTTGAGGAGTATATAAGTGGTCATTAGGAACAGGTAAAATAGGATCAATCATATCCGCAATTTTATTAGTGTTAGTGATCACTATTTCTTCCGCTAACTCTTTTGGCAAGAATGAAAAACACTCAAGCATCTCTTCGGTAGAACGATAATGTTGATCTGGATTTTCAAAAGGAGGAACTTTATTTCTGCTATATGGATTAAGTGGATGATTCTTTTTACCAACTTGAGGAGCGGAAATATAAACATCTCTAAAAACTTTTTGCTCTTTAGTGACATAATGGACGTCTCCAGTAGCCACGACTATTTTTCCTGATTCTTTACCAGCTTCGATGATATCCAAAATATACTTATTTGCATCATCTTTTTCGATGTCTCCCATATTCACTAAGAAAGAATAGTTTTCTGGTGGTTGCACTTCAATATAGTCATAAAAAGAACAAACTTGTTTAAGTGTTTCTTTGTTGTAATATCTAGCAGTGTTATAAACTTCTCCATTTAAACAAGCAGAACCAATTAACAAATTCTGACGATATTCTTCGATAATCCTTCTTGGAATACGAGGTTGGTCAGCAAAATAATCGATATTAGAAATAGACACTAAACGATATAAATCTTTTAAACCATCTAAGTTTTTCGCTAAAGCGATAACATGACGTGGTCTTAAATGAACAATACCTTCTTTTTTAATTACGAGATTTTGAAGTTCTTCGTGTTTTAGATGAATGTTATCTTTAGTTAATTGCACTAAAAGAGATTGCCATACCTCACCTAAAACTTCAGCGTCATAGTCCGCTAAGTGGGCTTCATCTTCGTTATATTTAACTTCTAATCTTCGACATAATGATCCAAGAGTGTGACTTCGAGCATCAGGATAGGCATATTGAGATAGTGCCAAGGTGTCCACTACTCCATTAGGAATCTTTTCTTGCCCAAGAGAAAGTAATGCTTCATTTAAGAAGGCGATATCAAATGACGCGTTATGAGTAACCAAGATAGAATCGCCAATAAACTCTAAAATTTTAGGCATTGCCTCTTTAATTGTTGGAGCATTCTTCACCATTTCATCTGTGATATGAGTGATGTTCACAATTTTTTGTGGAATCTTTCTTTCTGGATTAACAAAAATACTTGAACGAGCACAAATCGAGCCATGGTCAATCTTCACGGCGCCAAATTGAATAATCTTGTCATATCTCGCACTTAATCCTGTAGTTTCAAAGTCGAATACGACATAGCTTGCTTTGTTTAACTCGACTGGTTTTGGATTAAAAACGTATTTAATCTGGTCATCAACCATATAAAATTCGCAGCCATAAAGCATTTTAATATCATATTTCTTACCAGCAGCTTGAGCATCAGGGAATCCTTGTACACAGCCATGGTCAGTTATCGCCATTGCGGTATGACCAAGTTTTTTAGCGTAAGCACAATAATCATTCATTGTTCCAATACCGTCTTGAGTAGACATATTAGAATGTAAATGGAGTTCCACTCTTTTTATTGGAGTAGCGTCAGGAACAATTTCTTTAGGTGGAAGTAAATCGATATAGTGGGCCTTAACCACTAATTGATGAGAATAATCATCAACATAGGCCACCCCTCTAACTCTAACGTTAGCGTTTAACATTTGGCTCGCAAAATCATCATCAACTTGACTATTTTGATACATATTACAGGCAATAGCCCCACCAAATTCATCGACTACTTCAAAATTAAGACGTTTTCTATCGCCTCTTTCAATTACTTCCTTAGCGAATACTTTGCCGTTAAAGTCAACGTGATCGCTTTCTGGAGTAATATCTTCGATTTTCTCTATATATACGTATTTACCGCGTCTATTTAATCTTGCTCTTTCACGCTCTTTAAGCATGATTTCGCGGTTTTTCTTCATTTCTTTTAAGAGTTGATCTTCTACTAAAGCATTTTTCTCGCTTTGTTCTTTTTCTACTAAAGCGGAAACATCATTTCTATCTAAGATTTCTGGTTCTTCTTTAGCCTGCTCGATATCTTCAACCGCGGTTTCAGAAGCATTCTCCACTGTTTCTTTTCTGGTCTCTTCATCAGCGATTACTCCTACTTCTTTAGGAGGTAAGACATTTTCTTCAATATCGATAAAATCATAACTTATGAAGCTTAAGAAATCTTTAAAGTCATTAACAATAAATTGGTTTCTTTTCTTAAAAGATTCGTCGAGATAATTAATTTGAATAAGAGAATCACTAACAGGAATAAGTTCAATATCACTATCGCTACGATACAAATATCTAAACCAGTCATCAAATAAATTAATCGCATCTTTGGTGGTTGGTCTACTCTTATAAGAGAAATGTAATGTATATGGATAAGTAATGGTGTTTAGCCCGTCTTGAAATTGTCTAAGAAGTTCATAAGTCCAAGGAACTTGCTTAGAGATAATCATATCAATTTGTTGATAATTAAAACGATTACGACCAACCATTTCAAAATCAAGGTCAAAATCATCGATATTCTCGATATGGATAGAGTTTAAAAAGCTTTTCATTTTTTCTTGCATATTAAACCACCATAATAATGTCCTTGATGACAATCATAATCATCAAAGCGAAAAGTAACATAATTCCAATCGCGGAAACGGTATTTTTAACTTTAGGAGGTATCTCTTTATGAGCTACACCTTCTACAATTGTCACTAAGAACTGCCATCCATCTAATCCTGGGAATGGGAGTAAATTAACAATTCCTAAGTTAACGGAAATCATCGCCCACATAAATAAGAAATTACCAAAGCCGTTTTGTTCTAAAGTTTGAGTAGTGACCACCCCAATAGCGATAATTCCTCCAACATTTTTCCAACCATCTTTAGTAAATAAGGAACCAAGTCCTCTAAAGATTAAGGTTGTGGAATTACCAAAATCTTTAAAACTCTTAGTGACTGACTCGCCATAACTATTTCGATATTCATCTAATTGCATGGCTAATCCAAAGTCTTTCTTTTCATCTTCTAAATTACCAACTAAATACCCTTTATTAATATTGACACTAGCAGGGTGCTCTCCAATTCGAGAAGAGCTTCCATCTTCAGTAGCTAAAACAGTCATCTTAAAGTCTAAACTAGTTGGATTAAGATTATCTTCTTTAATGAGGTTTTTCTTAACATCAGGATATGAGGTCTCATATTCGCTAGACTTAATCAAAGTTACTTCTTGACCAGCCACTGTTTCTTTAGACACCTTACCTAAAAGTTCGATTTTGGCACCATCAGGAATATAGTAAAACTCTTCTTCATATGTCTTTTTATCAAGTTGTACAGAACAAGTGATATATTTGCCTTCTAGAGGCTGACCATATTGGTCTGTATCAGTAGTTTTCTCTACAATTTTATAATAAACCTTGTATTCAGGAGTTATTGCAGCCCAATAGAAGTAGCCACCAATGATGTAATCGACTGTTTCTTCAGTGTATTCTTTATTGAAAAACTGCTCATAAGTTAAGGTAGTACCACTTGTGGTAATATCGCCTAAGTCAACTCTTTCAAACGCCACTGCTTTATCAGCGATGTCAGAATTCTTGATAGTCATCTGATCAAAGTTATAACCAAAGTAAGCAAATTTATCAGCAGTATCCAAATAATGAACTACAGCATCATCATCATAGAAGATATATAAGCCATTAGCAGACGCTAGTCTTGCTCCATATACAGTGTCTTGACTTCTAAGCCCTGCTTCATAAGCAATAGAATTATGTCTAACTGTAATATGGGCGGTTCTAGCGGTATAAGTTGGGAAAGCAATATTCACAATAAAGAAGACCACCATTGCTAAAACAAAGTTCATCAAAATACCAGCGGTCATAATAATGGCCCGCTTCCAGTGCTTGATGTTATTTATTGATCTACTAGGGTCGATTTGTACTCCTTCAAATTCTGGCGGAACAGCGTCAGCCTCTCCATACATTGAAACAAATCCACCAAATGGAATCGCTCTTAAAGAGAATCTAGTTTCTCCATTTTTACGTTTAAAAGATAATAGTCGAGGGCCAAATCCTAAAGCGTATTCAAAACAATACACCTTAAAAATCTTTGCGGTAATTAAGTGCCCGGCTTCATGGACCATGATAAGAGTAGATAAACAAACTAAGAAAAGAAGGATATATAGAAACGTCATTATCTATGTCCTCCTAACTCATTAATGAGTTTATGAGAATATTCTTTAGTTAATCTATCAACTTCAAGGATATCTTCTAAAGTCGGTTTAACGATATATTTCATATTCTTTAAACTGAGCTCGATAATTCTTTCAATGTCTAAGAAGCTAATCTTATGACTTAAAAAAGCATATACTGCTTCTTCATTGCTACGATTTAATATCGTCCCCATAGTCCCTTTTTTATCTAAGACTACTTTGGCGAATTTAATTGCAGGGAATCGAGCAATATCAAAAGTGTGAAAATGTAGACCTTTTAAATCATCTAACGACTTAAAATAAGATGTCTTAAAAGGAATATTTCCTTGATATAAGGCAAATCTTATTGGATTTCTCATATCCGGTTTAGAGATTTCTCCGCGATACCCTCCACTATTTAAAGAAACATAACTATGTAAATAAGATTCATCGTGAAGCGTAACCCCCACTTTTGAATATGGGTAATTAAATAAATAACCAGCCTCGATAATTTCAAAAGCTTTATTCACCATTGTTGCGCTATCAATGGTAATTTTATTTCCCATTTTCCAAGTAGGATGTTTTAAAGCGTCTTCAGGAGTAACATCTTTTAGCTCTTCTCTAGTTAGTTTTCTAAAAGATCCTCCAGAAGCAGTGAGAATTAATTTATTAACATCTAAAGAATCAACTTTTAAACACTTCCATAAAGCAGAATGTTCACTATCAATAGGATATAATTCCCCATTATATTCTTTTAATAAAGAATTAATTAAATCTCCTCCCACCACTAAAGACTCTTTATTTGCTAAAGCTAATTTCTTATGACATTTAATGGCTTCAATAGAAGGAAGTAAACCCACAAATCCTACCAAAGCGTTAACCACCATTTCTGAATCGCTATTTCTAATCAATTCTAATAAACCGTTATCTCCGCTATAAAAAGAGATATCAGGATATTTTTTAGAATATTCTTTTGCTATAGATTTATCAGAAATACAAATGTGTTTAACTTCTGGGTGTTTTCTTAAAATATAAGAAATACATCTAGTTCTTTTCCCAACCGAAAAGGCCACTAAAGAAAAATCTTTAGGGAACTTATTTATTACATCAATGGTTTGTTTACCAATTGATCCAGATGCCCCAAGTAAACACACTTTCATAAAATTAAATCAAGAAACCTGCCCAATCAAATGCGCCATCAGAGATCTTTGAAAGCATAAAGACAAAGATAGAGGCAACAATAACACTGAAGAATATGGAATCTAATCTATCTAAAACTCCACCATGTCCTGGAATGAGTTTGCCGTAATCTTTAATCCCCCAATATCTTTTAATGGAGGAGAAAACGAAGTCACCAAGAGTGGCAAATAATGGAACTAAAAGAGATAAGATTAAAATCAAATACCAGTTGTTTTCTAAATTATATGTTTCACCAAATAATGGACACCCAAATACAGTAGCAACAATTCCCATTGTCGTAGATAAAACAAAGGAAATCACCACTCCGCCAACAAATCCTTCCCAAGTTTTCTTAGGAGAGATTCTTTCATTCATCTTGTTTTTACCAAAGAAGACACCAACGAAATATGCGCCAGTATCGGTCATAAATGTAGAAATAATCACAAATACAAGAAGCATAGAAGGTTTTACTGTATTACTAAAGGTAAACTTCCAAGCATCAACAGAAGCGTCAGAGAATTTGGTAATTGGGAAATATCTTAAATAAAATAAACATTGAAAACCAAATCCCACTAAAATCGCCATAGCGATCATAAAGCAAGCATCATGAACTGTGAAGTCTTTATAAATAACCGTAAGAAGGAAGGCAAAAAATGTTCCAATAATAGTAACTAAAATTGGAAGAATAATTTGCTGATAATAATGGTCGATTTTACTAACAAACGTACCTTCATTAAGCATTGTTTTAAATAACGGCCAATACGCGATTGAAGCCACAAACAGGAAATAGACAATAACAGTAAAAAATGTTCTTCTATTAGTGCAACCTAAAATCTCATAACATGCAATAATCATTGCAAAAGTAATAATTGCAAAATAAATCCAGTCACCTAAGAAAATGGCCGGGACTACAATTATTAAGCCGACAATCGCGGAGATAATTCTAGTGAGCATAGATTTCTTAGCGCCACTAGATAATTCATTCTTTTTGAAGAAGCCTTGGTTTTTTTCTTTTTTAGAGAAGAAACCTCTTCTCACAGGGGTTTCAACATCATTAGAGTTAATAGGCATAGTTTCAACGTCTTTTTCCGCTACAGAAACTACTTCAATAACATCATCTTTCTTTTTCATTGATTGTTCCAAACCTCCTGTTCCTTTCGTAATAAATATTGATACATTTTCTAAATTCTTCTTTTGTAAAATCTGGCCATGTGGTCTCAGGGAAGATAAATTCTGAATAAGCTAATTGCCACGGCAGAAAGTTACTAGTTCTTAATTCTCCTGATGTTCTAATTAATAAGTCCACCGGAGGAAGACCTGCTGTATATAAATAAGTTTCAAATAATTCTTCGTTTAATTCTTCTGGTTTTCTTTTTCCTGCTTCCACTTCTTTAGCGAATAATGTCGCCGCTCTAACGATTTCAGCTTTTCCACCATAATTTAAGCAAATATTGAAATAGAAACGAGTTAAGTCTTTAGTTTTCTCTACCGCGTCATTAATCACTTTCTGCGTTCTTACTGGCAATCGAGAGATGTCTCCAGAGATTCTGACGCATGAACCGTCATTAATAATTCGTTTAATTTCTTTTTTGAAGAAGATCTCTAAATATTTGAACAAGTGATTAATTTCACTTTTTGGCCGATTCCAATTCTCGGTAGAAAAAGCGTATAAAGACATCGCTAATACGCCTTGAGCAAGACACTCCTCATAAATATCAATTATGCGATCACATCCTGCTTTATGGCCTAAATGGCGAGGTAATCCGCGTCGTTTAGCCCATCGTCCGTTACCGTCCATAATGAACGCTACATGTAGTAATTTATTTTCACTTTGTTCCATACTATTATTCATAGTATACAAAAAAGTGCGCCGAAACGCACTTATTAATGTAATTTTTTTCTTTTAGAAATTAGCTACATTAGATTGCCATAATTTCTTTTTCTTTTTCAGAAAGGATATTATCGACGTTTTTTATGGCCTCATCAGTGACCTTTTGAACGTCGTCTTGGGCTCTTTTTAACAAGTCTTCAGAATAGGAATTATCAATCTTTAAAATGTCCATATAATCTCTTCTGATATTTCTAATTGCCACTTTTGCTTCTTCAGCGTATTTATGAGCTTGTTTAACAATATCTTTTCTTCTTTCTTCGGTTAGAACTGGGATAATTAAACGGACACAAACACCTTCGTTAATTGGGTTTAATCCTAAATCACTAGCATTAATAGCAGCGACAACATTTTTCACATCATTTTTATCATATGGTTTAATCAAAAGTTGTCTTGGTTCTGGAACAGAAATTGAAGAGATTTGATTAAGTGGAGTAGGAGAGCCGTAATAGTCCACTTCAATGCCATTAAGCATTGCTGGAGAGGCTCTACCAGTTCTTAAAGTTGATAAAGTAGCACGAAATGAATCAATACTTTTGTTCATCTTTTCTTGAGCTTCTAATGCATATGCATCCATAGTTTTTATTCTCCTTTTTTGCAGACAGTGCCTACATTAATTCCACGAGCAGCTTTGTGGAAATTATTTAAATCTTGCATGGAAAACACCAAGATTTGGATATTTGTATTCTCTATTAATTCTATCGCAGTTTGGTCCATAATTTGAACATTTAATTCTCTCATCTTTTGATAAGTGATTTCTGGATAGAAAGTAGCATCACTATAAACGGTTGGGTCTTTATCATAAACTCCCTTAACGCCGTTTTTTGCCATTAAGATGGCATCACATTTGGTTTCAATGGCTCTTAAAGTAGCAGCAGTATCAGTGGTAAAGAATGGTTTACCTGTACCTCCTGCTAAGAAAGTAATCTTTCCGTTAGATAAGTCTTTTTTCACTTTCTCGACATCATAAGGAATAGTTACTCCTTCAATAGCAGGGATTGCGCTATAGACAACAGAATCCACTCCCATCTTTTTAAGGGCGCTACTCATCGCCACTGCATTAATTACTGTACCAAGCATTCCCATATAATCAGCAGGAACACGCTCAATACCAATTTTATCAGCGACTTTGCCTCTCCAAATATTACCCGCTCCAATCACTATCGCAACTTCCATACCTTCGTCGTGAAGCACTTTAATTCTTTCACATAAAGCATTTAAGGATTCGACATCGATAATGTTATCAGAGGATTTAATTCCAAGGGCTTCGCCACTAAGTTTTAGTAAGACTCTTTTATACATTTTGGGCCTCCTTTTGTAAAAAAAGAAACACGAAATCGTGCTTCTTTAAATAATTAAATTATTTAGCTTGTGACATGACTTCAGCAGCGAAATCATCTTTTCTCTTTTCGATACCTTCACCAACTTGGTAACGAACAAAGCCTAAAACTTTCGCTCCTTTTTCAGAAACTAATTGACCAACAGTCTTGCTATCATCCTTTAGGAATGGTTGCGCTTCTAAGATCATTTCTGCGAAGTATTTATTAATTTTGCCTTCTAAGATTTTCTCTAAGACAGGGGCTGGCTTATTAGCGAGTTTTTCATCGTTTTTAGCAGCTTCTTTTTGAACAGACATTTCGTGTTCTTTAGCATCACTAGGAACATCCGCCATTGTTAAATATTGTGGATTATTAGCGGCAATATGCATTGCTAAGTCATGAGCTAATTCTTCATTACCACCACTGATTTTCACAGCAACAGCAATCTTACCACCCATATGGATATAAGTACCAATGGTTGTGCCTTCTTCTTTTGGTATGATAACGAATCTTCTTAAATCGAATTTCTCACCCATTTTAACAGTAGCGTCAGTGAATAAGTCTTGTGTTAATTCTTTAGCTTTTTCTACTGATTCTGGTTCGTTCTTTAAGATGACATCAGCAACGTTTTCCACTAATTCACGGAAAGCATCGCCTTTGGCGACGAAGTCAGTTTCACAGTTAACTTCTAAAACGACGACCTTGCCACAATGTCCGCAAACCTTAACGATTGCTAAACCTTCAGCGGCAATTCTGTCAGCCTTTTTAGCAGCTTTTGCTAAGCCTTTTTCTCTTAACCAATCTGTTGCTTTTTCAATGTCACAGTCATTAGCGAGTAATGCACCTTTACAGTCCATTAATCCAGCACCAGTACGGTCTCTTAATACTTTGATTAAGTCAATTAAACTTTCACCCATGATTATTTTTCCTCAGGTTTTGCTTCTTTTTTAGCAGCTGGTTTTTTAGCAGGAGCCTTTTTGGTTGGTGCTTTCTTTTCTTCAGATGGTTTTTCTTCTTTCTTTTCAGCAGCTAATTCAGCTTGTTCTTTAGCCACTGCAGCAGCTTTATCATGAGATGCTTGTCTTAAAGCTTGTTCTTTTTCATAAGCTTCTTGTCTAGCTGCTCTTTCAGCTCTAATTCTTGCTAATTTTTCAGCGTTTTCTTTATCGGTTTGTTTGATAACTTCTTTCATGGTAATGTCTTCGCCTTCATCTTTAATGTAAGCGACAACTGGGATACCACCTTTAGATTCCACAACGGCATCAGCGATAACCGCTAAAATTAAGCTAACACTTCTAATGGCATCATCATTAGCAGGGATGACATAGTCCACTAAATCTGGATCGCTATTGGTATCAATAATACCAAACACTGGGACACCAAGTTTTCTAGCTTCTGCAACAGCGTTATGTTCAATATTTGGATCGATGACAAATAAAGCATTTGGCACCTTTCTCATTTCTTTAATACCTTCTAAGTTTTTAGAAAGTTTTTCTTTTTCTTTTCTTAATTGGGCAGCTTCCACTTTTGGTAATAAGTCGAGTTCACCTTCTTCATCTCTTCTTTCTAATTCTTTGAGGTATCTAATACGACTTTGAATTGTCTTGAAGTTTGTTAAGGTTCCACCTAACCATCTGTTGGTGATGTAGAAACTTCCAGAACGGAGAGCTTCTGCTTCCACTGCTTCTTTACATTGTTTTTTAGTTCCAACAAAGAGAACTTTTCCACCATTATCGACGATTTCTTTCATTGCTTTATAGGCAGTGATAATTAAGTCGACTGTCTTTTGTAAATCGATAATGTAGACACCGTTTCTAGCTCCATAGATGTATTTCTTCATCTTTGGATTCCATCTGCGGGTTTGATGACCAAAATGTGCACCAGCTTCTAAAAGCTTTTTCATGGTGATAATTGGTGCATCAGGATCATGCACGACTGCTTCCATTGGGTTAGCAGCCACTTCAGTAGATTCTTCTACTAATTCTTTCTTTTCTTCGCTCATTTGAGCCTCCTTATGTTTAGCCTCCACCGCTTCTAACAACTACCCTCACATATAATGTGAGACAACGGAGTTGAATCCACGGTGTGTGTAGTCTCTATATCTTATAGAGCGTAGTAATCATAGCAAACTAAAAAGAGTTAATCAACGAGAAAAATATATATTTTTATCTTTTATTTTTTGTGAGCTCGAGGATGATAAGCGGAATATGCCTCTTGCATGGCTTCTTCACTAACATGGGTATATATCTGAGTGGCGTTTATGCTTTCATGTCCGAGCAATTCTTGAATCACGCGAAGATCGGCTCCATTTTCTAATAGATGAGTAGCGAAACTATGTCTTAAAATATGTGGATGTAAATTTACAAATGTGCCAGTCTTTTTTTCGATAGAGTCAAGAATATATTCTAAGCCTCTAACAGTCAAAGGTTGTCCTTTGTTATTAAAGATTAATTTTTGTCCATCTTTTAATTCGACGATTGGGCTTCTACCAAGTAATTTTGGTCGACATAGCTTCAAATAGTTTTCTAGGTCAGACTTACACTGCTCACTAAAAGGCACAATTCTTTCTTTTCGACCCTTGCCGTATACCTTCACCAGTCTTTGTTTCAAATAAACATCTTGAACATTAATGCCACATAGTTCACTGGCTCTAAGTCCGCAATAATATAGTAACGATAAAATCGCTTGATCTCTAATAGCTAACTCATCAGTTCTTTTATGATTCTCTTTTAAGATTTCTTCTATTTGTTCTTTATAAAGAACACGTGGGAATTTCTTCTCCACTTTTGGTGAATCAATAAATAAAAATGGGTCTTCTTCAATAAGTTTTTGCTTATATAAAAATTTATAGAATTGTTTCAAGGCTGTTAGTCGTCTCTTGCAACTTCTTTTAGAGATTCCGCTTGTCATCTCCATAGTAAAGAAATTTCGAATAACGATTGGGTCTACTTCGTCCATGTTAATCCCTTCTTTTAGTAAAAAGGCAAAAAACTTATCGATATCTTCTTGATAAGATTTCACCGTTAGACTAGAGCAGTTTCTAACATACTTTAAATAATCTAAAAATTCTTTTTCAGGTTTATTCATAACAACGTTATTTTAACAAAAAAGGCGCCTTATTTGCGTCTTTTTTTCAAAAGTTTTTCCATGTGGTTACAAGTTGGATAATTTGTACACCCAAGGAAATAACCATATTTGCCCCTCTTTTTAATTAATTGGCCGGTTTCGCAGTCTGGACACTTCTTGACGAATTCCACTACAGCATCGGCTGGTTTTTCTTCCTTAACGATATATTTGCAGCGAGGATATCCACTACAAGCGACAAAGACTTTGCCTTTTGCATCTTTTCTTTCGACAAGTGGCTTACCGCATTCTGGACAAAGTTCACCAGTATAAACAACTTCCTTCTTTTCTTTTTGGACGTATTTACATTCCGGATAATTGGAGCAACCCACAAATTGGCCGTTTTTCCCTTCTTTATAAATTAAAGGAGCGCCACATTTTGGACACAATTCACCAGTAGGAATAGGGTCATCAACATACATTACTTTTTGTACTTTATTGAATTGATCCATAAATTCATTATAGAAATTAGATATTATATCTAAAGAAGAGGAATCTCCTTCTGAAATCGTATCTAATTTAGTTTCCATATCCGCGGTATATTTGGCGTTAACAATATTTGGGAAATATTTTTCTAATACATGCGCGGTCTTTTTTCCTTGATCGGTAACTATTAAAATACCTTTTTCTTCATCAACATATTTTCTTTTCTTAAGCGTAGAAATAGTTGAAGCGTATGTTGAAGGTCTACCAATACCCACTTCTTCCATTAATTTAACGATTTTTGCCTCGCTATATCTACTTGGTGGGGTGGTGAACTTTTGTTCAATCTCTTTTTTAACTAAAGTTAATTCATCTTTAACATTTATAGATGGAAGATTCTTATAATGTTTAGTTTCTTCTTCATCTTTGTAAACAATTTCATATCCTGGGAATAAGGTTCTAGTAAACTCTAATTTAAATTTCACTCCGTTAGAGGATAAATGGGCTACTAAAGTTTCTTCTTTCTTCCCTTTCATTAAACTTGCTAAGGTGCGATTATAAATTAATTTATAAAGATTATATTGTTCTGGAGTTAAGAAACTTCTAATAGATTCTGGAGTACGATGATTACTAGTAGGTCTAATAGCTTCATGAGCGTCTTGAGTTAATTCGCCTGCTTTAAACGCTTTTGGCTTACCTAAATATTCTTTTCCATATGTTTCTAAAATATATTTACCAGCACGTTCCACAAAAATAGGGGCAAGTCTAGTAGAGTCAGTACGCATATAGGTAATTAAACCAACATGTTCACCATTGACTTGAATACCTTCATATAAAGACTGTGCTACTCTTTGAGTTTTATCGGTTTTAAACTTTAATCTAGAGAAAGCTTCTTGCTGTAAAGTTGAGGTAGTAAAAGGAACTTTTGATTCAATAGTTTTCACCACAGTTTCCACAGAATCCACTGTTAATTTATCTTTTAATAAAGATAATATATGTTCAGCCTCTTCTTTAGTGTCTATGTTTTTCTTTCCAGTTTCATCGCTAACAAAAGTTAGTTCAAATTCCTTATTATTTAATAAAATAGAAGCGTTAATTTTCCAATATTCTTCTGGGACAAATTTTTCAATTTCCAATTCTTGATCATAGACTAATTTTAAAGTTGCAGACTGCACTCTTCCGGCACTTTTTGAATGGATCTTTTTGTTCAATAAAGAAGATAATTTAAAGCCGATAATACGGTCTAACATTCTTCTAGTTTCTTGAGAAGCAACTAAATCTAAATCAATTGTTCTAGGATTCTTTAAAGCTTCATTAATTGAATCTCTTGTAATTTCATGGAATTCTAATCTTTTATTAGTTTTCACGTTTAAACCAAGTACTTGGGCTAAATGCCAAGCAATAGCCTCACCTTCACGGTCCGGGTCAGTTGCTAAAATGACTTCATCAGATTCGTCTGCAATCTTTTTTAAGTCATACACTACTTTTCTTTTATCATTATTAATAACGTACGCGGGCGCGAAATTATGTTCAATGTCAATTCCTAGGCCTCCTTTACCCTTTGTCGCCAGGTCTCGTATGTGTCCATACGAGGCTTTAACAACATAGTTTTCGCCTAGATATCTTTTGATTGTTTCACATTTTGTTGGAGATTCAACGATTACAAGTTTCATAAGATTGCCCAACAATTATGTTTATTTAAAATGTCAATGTCAACGGCAAAAATCCTTATATATATTCTTAAATAAACAATGTTATTTAACTTTACATAATAAAGATTTTTTCTCATCATCAAGATATTCCAATACATCATTAGGCTCAGTCACAATAGGACAGCCTTCTTTAATAAATAAGTCATTTAATGAATCACGAATATTTCCTGATGGTATCGACATTAATGTTCTATTTAATGCTAATGTAAAATTCGCGGTAATTAAGGTTCCGCTAACCCTTTTTGCCTCTCCTACTAAGGTGCCTTTTGCAAAAGCGGCTATAAGCCGATTCCTTTGATGGAAGTTGTTTTTTTCAGGAGGCACAGTGCCGTAATATTCCGAAATCACTAAATTGTTCTTTTTAATAGTTTCATATAGTTCTGAATTAGAAGAGGGATAACAATAATCAATCCCGTTAGCAAGTACCGCAATCGTCTTACCTCCATTTTCTAAAGCGGATAAATGGGCTACTTTATCAATGCCTCTAGCTAAACCGGAAACAATGTTATAACGATTACATATTCCTTGAACAATATAGTAAACATTATCCGCTCCTTGAGCAGTAGGTTCTCTTCCTCCCACCACCGCTACATTATCTTCTTTATTAAATATTAAGGAGATATCCCCATAATAAAATAGAACTATTGGAGGATATCTCACCTCTTTTAGATATAACGGATATTCTTGATCAAGGATAGTTAAAACTTTACTCTTTACACTTTTAAGATGAATCTCTGCTAACTCTTCATCGATAAACTCTTTTCTTGAAATAGCAGCTATAATAGCACGCACATCTCCTTGGTAATGAACGGCCATAGCAATTAAAAAATCTCTCGAATTCATAAAAACACCTCTCAATATATAAAGAGTCGTTTTTTTCGAAAAGTTGTGAAAAAAAGTTAAAAAAGTTTTATTTTTTCAATTGTAAAGGCTTTAACAGGAGCATAGCTAAATCTGTATAATCCCTTGATTGGGCCAAACTTTTTTAACAGTTCCATATGTAATTTTGTGCCATATCCTTTATGTTTAGCAATTTGATAATTAGGATATTTCTTATCTAAGTCATAGCAAATATGATCTCTAGTAACCTTTGCCATAATTGAAGCAGCAGCAATACACATTGCTTTAGCGTCACCATGGATTATTGCTTCAAATGGTAAATCTGTTTGCATTTTCACCGCATCAGTTAAAATCATATCTATTTTGTGATTAAGCTTATCTAACGCAATAATCATTGCTTTTCTAGAAGCATTTAAAATATTAATTTTATCTATTTCCTCAGCAGAGACTTCGGCAACCGCCCAAGCGATCGCGTTATCTTTAATAATTTGATAAGCTTCCTCTCTTTGCTTTTCGCTTAATTGCTTAGAATCGTTAATTAAGTCGCATTTAAAATCTTTAGGGAGAATAACCGCCCCAGCCACTACTGGTCCAAGAAGACACCCTCTTCCAGCTTCATCACAGCCAGCAATATATTTTATAGTTTTACTATAATATTGTTGTTCGTAATCTAAACTCATTATGCGTGTTCTAAAGTAATACGGCCAAGTTTACCGTCTTTAAATTCTTTTAACAACAAAGAATAAGCTCTTTCACGGTCATTTAATAAAGCTCTTCTAGCGCAGATTTGAGTAATAACATCTTCAAAGTTAGAGAGGTCAATAACGCCAAATCTTTCTTTTAAGGCCTCTGGATAGAACTTATTTAAGTATTTGATGAGATAAATAGATAAATCCTCATTAGGAAGAATTTCTTCTCTTATTGAGCCTAAAAGCGCAAGATTAATAGCTTTAGTCTTATCATCATAGTTCATTGGTAATACGCCAGGAGTGTCTAATAAGATAAAATCGTTATTTACTTTAATAAACTGCTCTCCTCTAGTGTAACCAGGTTTATTTTGCACTCCGGCCGCACTTCTTTTGGCTAGGCGATTAATCAAAGATGATTTACCAACGTTAGGAACACCGATGATCATGGTTTTAAGTGGCTGAGGTTTCATTCCTTTAGCAGCTTCTTTAGCGTGCTTTTCAGCCCCTAACTTTTTCACTTCATTAGAAATGATTTGTGTAGATTTTTGTTCATTAAGATTCAAAATTAAAAGAGAATCAACGCTTTTTCTAAAAAAGTCTTCCCATTTTTTAGTTTCCTTAGGGTCTGCTAAATCATTTTTTGATAAAACAAAAATACGTTTTTTATTTTGGACTCTTTTTTCAAATTCTGGATTAATAGAACTTAATGGCGCTCTAGCGTCTAAAATCTCAATAACAATGTCAACTAGTTTAATTTTAGCCTCAATTTCATTTAAGGCTTTTTTCATATGACCTGGAAACCAATGTATTTGACTCATGCTAGAAATCGTACCTTTCTGGTATGTTGTGCATATCAAATGTTTCTTCAGTTACGTCATTATATGTAGCATATGCATTAATGTATATAACTCTTCCTTGCAAGTCATTTGCGGTTAATCTATTTGTTTGATTAATGTTTTCATAAGAGTCCGTACTACCTTGCCAGTTATCTCCCATCACAAAATATTCGTCATCTTTTAAATCTTTATGGAACTCTCTAGGCGTTTTATCATTAGTGCCAATTGGATTATGATGAGATGTTCTAAAAGTTTTATTAGGCAATACAAACTCATTTACACTATAAGTTAAAGATAAATCTTTATATAATTTATTTCCGTCTTTATCGTGATACAAAACCTCGAATGTTTGAGTGAAATCTTTTCTTGTGGATTTAAGTTCATAAGTTGGTTTACCCTGCTTATAAGCACTAAAAGTATATTCGCAGGTTTCGTCATTATAAGTTAAAGTGATAGTCTCACCTGGAAAACCCCAGACTCTTTTGATTTTATAGTCCTTGTTATAACCGTTCCATCCTTGAGGATAATAAGTCACAACAACATCGAAACGATGAAGGCTAGCAACAGAACCTTTGCTAATGTCAGCAACGCCATAGTTATACCTAATTTGATAATTGGTTCCGCTTTCAGAATAATTTCCTCCGCCCGCTAAAGTTGGCCACATCGACTGTCCATTAACAACAATTGGTTGATAATACTTCTTTTTGAAGATAAAACAACTAGTGATTACAATAGAAATCGCAAGGACGAAATATAAGATAGGGAAAAACCATGCTTGAAATTTTTCACTTTTGTAAAATTTCTTTGTCATGTTTTAAATTATACTTTGTATACGCGTAATAAACAAGAAAAAAGGAACCGATTAATCGATTCCTTTTAATAGCTACAATTTACGAATTATAGAACTTCCTTAATACGAGCAGCTTTACCTGAACGTTTACGGATATAAGTGATTTTATTTCTTCTCACTCTACCTTTTCTCATTACTTCGATTCCCGCAATACTTGGAGAATGTAATGGGAAGGTTCTTTCCACACCGATGCCACTGGACATCTTACGAACGGTAAACGTAGCATTAACACCGCCACCTCTTCTTTGGATAACAACACCTTGGAAAACTTGAATTCTGGATTTGTTACCTTCGATAATACGAACAGAAACTTTGACTTCGTCACCAGATTTGAATTCTGGAAGATCTGCTCTGAGTTGGGATGCGGTAATTTCTTCAACTAATCTGTTGTTCATTTTGTACGCCTCCTAATAGATATTAGTTCTCTTGGTGTTCATTCTCATTTGACAGCGGAGCACCCGTATCATGTTTAAACATGCTTGATAATAATATCATAGTGAACACTCTTTGCAAGCATTAATTTTATTAAATTGTGTAAATAATATTAGCTGTAAAGTAAAAATGCTTGACACATATAAAAATTACACTTACTATAGTAGAGCAAAATTTGGAGGAAACAAAAAATGGCAGTTAAAATCAGATTAACAAGAATTGGTAGACATAAAGATCCATTCTTTAGAATCGTCGCCGCTGATAGTAGATACGCTAGAGATGGTAGATATATCGAACAAATCGGTTATTTCGATCCAGAAAAAGGTGTCGAAAATGCAGTTATCGACGAAGAATTAGCATTAAAATGGTTAGCTTTAGGTGCTACACCATCCGAAACAGTTAAAGCAATGTTCAATAGAAAAAGACTCAACGCTAAAGCTGTAGAAGCCAAAAAAGGAAAATAATTCTATGGATTACGAAAAGATAGTCCATACCTTAATCGACGATATTGTAGAAGATCCAAAATCAATTTTCATTAGAGTCTCTGAAGGAACCACTCCTAAAGATGTACTCATTATCATTGCAGCGGAAAAAGAAGATACCGCCCGATTAATTGGTCACAAAGGAATTATTGCGAATGCATTAAGAGAAGTTGTGGGCGTTGCCGGAAAAAGCGAAAACAAACGCATTCACATCAAATTCGAATCATTCGAAGACGAAAAGGTGGATTAATATCCTCCTTTTTCTTATTATTAAAATATGGAATATGTTAGTTTAGGAGTCATTAAAGATTCATTTGGCCTAGATGGCACAATGAAAATTTATAGTACCACCTCACATCAATCGAAGCGATATAAGACTGGTTCAACCGTGTTTTTGTATAACCCACAAACTAACAAAAGAAAAGAATTAAAAGTTATCAAATATCGACAAAACGGGCCTTTTGATTTTCTAAAGGTAGAAGAAATAAATGCACCTGAAGAAGTTAAACTTTTAAAGGGGTATGAAATACACGCGATTAAGGATGAAATCTCTTTAGAAAAAGGTATGTATTTCTATTCTGATTTAAAAGGCTGCAACGTTGTTGATAAAGACAATAATTTATTAGGTATAGTTAAAGAAGTTGAAGAATATCCTGCCCAGCTTACCCTCAGAGTTGCTCGTAAAGGAAAAGCCGATTTCTTTGTACCTTTTGTTAAACAGTTTATCAAGTCTGTTGATATCGAAAAGAAGCGGATTTTGATTGAAATTATTGAGGGATTGCTATGAAAATTACAATTTTAACTTTATTCCCAGAAATGTTTGATGGGTTTCTAACTAACTCAATTATTAAGCGCGCAATAACTAAAAAAATAGTTGAAGTAGAAGTAATAAATATTAGAGATTATACAAAAGACAAAAACCATCGTGTCGACTCCGCTCCAATTGGTGGAGGAGCTGGACTTATTATGAAGTGTCAGCCAATTGTAGATTGTATTAAAGATCATAAAGAAAAATATTCAAAAATAATTATGCTTTCTCCACGCGGTTCGACCTATAATCAACAAAAAGCAAAAGATCTTTCAAAAGAAAAACATATTATCCTACTATGTGGACATTATGAAGGAATAGATGAACGTGTCAATAAATATGTTGATGAATCTATTTCTATTGGTGACTATATTTTGACTGGTGGCGAAATTGGTTCAATGGCGATTGCCGACTCTATTATCAGACTATTAGACGGCGCTATTGCTAAAGAAAGTATTGAATCAGAATCATTTGATGAAAATTTATTAGAATATCCTCAATATACTGAACCATACGACTATAATGGAGATAGAGTTCCTGATATTTTATATTCTGGAAATCATCAAGCAATTAATAAATGGAGAAGAAAAAAATCTCTTAATCTCACAAAAGAGCTTCGTCCTGATTTATTTAAAAAAGTTAACTTATCTAAAGCTGATAAAAAGCTATTAGACGAGGACAAAGAAAAAGCAGCGAAGTGGGAACTTGCTGCTATTGAAAAAGGTAAAAAGTTTATAAAATAAACTTATCTCATCCCGCCAAATCCAGGTGGCATTCCTGGTGGCATCCTGCCACTTTTTTTGTATTGTTCCATCTGTTTCATCATATCTTTCATTTGTTCGTATTTCTTTAAGACACGATTAACATCACTGACTTGCTTTCCACATCCATTAGCCACTCTAATTTTTCTAGAGTATTGAAAGATTGATGGATTATGTCTTTCTTCATAAGTCATGGAATTTATAATAATTTCAAAATTACGCATTTCTTTTTCTGCAATGGCTTGTTGTTCTGGAGAAATCTTTGGCATGCCTGGAATAAGTTTTAATAAGCCACCTAATGAACCAAGTTTTTGAACTTGTCTCATTTGAGCAAGCATATCATCTAAGCCAAACTTGCCACTCATCATCTTATTAGCGGCTTTTTTGGCTTCTTTTTCATCCACTTCTTCTTGTACTTTTTCTACAAGAGTCATGACGTCTCCCATGCCTAAAATACGATCTGCCATTCTATCAGCATGGAATATATCTAAATCAGATACTTTTTCGCCAACACCAGAGAACTTAATAGGCACTCCAGTCATATGTCTAATACTTAAAGCAGATCCGCCACGAGCATCACCATCTAATTTAGAAATAATAACGCCTGTTAATGACAACAAGTCATTAAATGCTTTAGCAACATTCACTGCATCTTGACCACTCATTGCATCAACAAGAAGTAAAATTTCATCTGGTTCCACTTCTTTTTTGATTTGATTAAGTTCTTCCATCAAGGCTTCGTCAATAGCAATTCTACCAGCAGTATCAATAATTAAAACATCATAGTGGTCATTAAAGGCCATGGCTTTAGCTTCTTTAGAGATTTGAACAGGAGATACATCAGTACCCTTCTTAAATAAAGGAACATCAATAGATTTGGCAATTTGCTCTAATTGATCTATAGCAGCAGGTCTATAAATATCACCTGCAGCCAACAAAACTTTTTTATGAAGCTTATTTTTCATTAAATAGGCAAGTTTACCAGCGGTAGTTGTTTTACCACTACCTTGTAAGCCAACAAGCAAAATCACTGTTGGTTTATTAGCTTGATATTTAATTTCGTTTTCTCCACCACCAAGAAGAGCCTCTAACTCATCATGAACAATCTTAGTGATCATTTGACTAGGATTTAACTTAGTATAAACCTCTTGACCAATAGCTTTTTCTTTAACATTATTAATAAATTCTTTAACGACTTTGTAGTTTACATCTGCTTCTAAAAGAGCAACGCGAATTTCCTTCAACATTTCGTCCATATTGGACTCAGTTAAACGAGCTTGGCCACGTAACTTTTTAAATATTCTAGATAGCTTTTCAGTTAGATTCTCAAATGCCATAATCTAATTCCTTTTCTAATTCTTCAATTTCTTTAAATTCGGTATTATTGAGACACTTTTCTTTAAGTTTTGACGATAATTTAAGCAATCTATCACTTTTTTCTAATACGTGTATTTTAGCCTCACATTCATCTAATTTTTGGCAAGATTTTTTTATAGCATCTTCAACCGCTGCTCTAGATATTTCTCTAGATTCTGCAATCTCGCTTAAAGACAGGTCAGCTAAAAAATAATCTCCAAATACTTCTATCTGTTTGTGGGTTAGAAAATCTTTATAGATATTATAGAGTTTAACGTAGCGAACTGTTTGCTCAATCTTCTCCATTTTTATCTCCTACACATAACCCATAAATATAGTTTTCGAGATCAAATTCTTTTAAATCTGTCATCTTTTCTCCTAAGCCGATAAAGCGAACTGGAACACCGAGTTCTTCTCTAATAGCTAATATTATTCCACCTTTAGAAGTTCCATCCATTTTTGTGATAACAACACCAGTTAAGTCGGTAACTTCAGCAAACGCTTTAGCTTGCACTACCCCATTTTGACCTGTGGTCGCGTCAATAATTAAGAAAGTTTCATGAGGTGCACCTGGAATGCATTTGTTAATAACACGTTTTAATTTGGATAATTCATCCATCAAATATTGTTTATTATGTAATCTTCCAGAAACGTCAACAATAACTAAATCAATATTGTTTTTCTTAGCTTTGCTAAGTCCATCATAAGCAACTGAACTTGGATCAGAGTTATATGGTCCAGTAACCACTTCAATATTTAATCTATTACCCCAAATTTGTAATTGTTCACTTGCCCCCGCTCTAAAGGTATCAGCAGCAACTAATAAAATAGACTTGCCTTGTTCTATATATCGATTTGCAAGTTTAGCAATTGTGGTAGTTTTACCAACTCCATTAACACCAACAACAAGTAACACAGTCGGTCCATTTTCTACAAAGCGAATATCAGTTAACGATTCACCTTTAGCCATATAGCCACTAAATAAATGATCAATTAATAATTCATTTAACTCATCAGCGTCATATATCTTTTTTTCACGACTTTCTTGAAGAAGTTCATCAATAACTTTCAAAGTTAAATTAACGCCTACGTCGCTTTCGATTAAGATTTCTTCAAGTTCCTCAAAATATTCTTGATTTACTTTCTTATATTTTTTGCTTAATTCATTAAGTCTATTAGAAAAATTCTGACGTGATTTACTCATTCCTTCAGAATAAGAATCAACGTTAGTGCCTTTCTTTTTAGAAAACTTATCTTTTAAAAAAGATAATAATCCCATTATAAACTCCTTTTGCTTAAGGCATCTTTCGCAGCAGCTTCTTCTGCAGCCTTTTTAGATTTTCCTTGTCCTTTACCTAAAATTAATCCGTTAAACACTACTTGGGAAACAAACGTCCTATCATGTGGTGGACCAAATTCATCAATTAATTCATATCTAACCGCTTCACGATATTCCGATTGAATCTCTTCTTGTAATCTCGTTTTAGCATCAATAATGTCGTCAATATTAGTTTGTTTAACATCTTCATAGAGGATTTTTTCAATGACTTTGTAAGCGACATCAATTCCTTGATCTAAATAAATCGCACCTACAAAAGCTTCAAAAACATCTTCTAAGATTTTGTCGCTTTTTGCTAATTGATCTCTAGAAATAGAGTGGCCAATACGAATTAATTCGTATAAGTTATATTTTCTAGAATAATTAGCTAAAGATTTAGAACACACTAAATAAGATCTAAGTTTAGACATATATCCTTGGTCCATCTCTGGGTGTAATTTGTAAATTAAATCAGCAGAAACAAAACCGATCACTGAATCACCGACAAACTCTAATCTTTCATAGTCTTGATGTTTAGTGTTCAAATCTGAATTACAAGAAGGGTGAGTTAAAGCAAGTTCGTAATAAGCGATATCACGAGGATTAATTTCTAAGGAACTTAATAATTCTAATAATTCCATTAATCTTTAATTCCCTCCTTAATCTTTTCAATAATATTTTCTTGGACAAGTTTATAAGCAACGTTAATCGCGCATTCAAAGGCGTAGCTATCGGAACTACCGTGGGCCTTTACAACAACTCCATTAATTCCAAGTAACATTGCTCCACCAGTGGACTTATAGTCCATAGTCTCTGACATCTCTTTAATCCCTTTTCTAACAAATAGATACCCAAGTTTAGAGAATAAATTACGTTTAAAGGCGGATTTGATCATATTAGACATCATTTTTGCCATACCTTCACTACTCTTTAAGAAGGTGTTTCCAGTAAAGCCATCACAAACTACGACATCACATTCTCCGCTTAAGGCATTTCTAGCTTCAATGTTACCTTTGAAATAGGGTTTATCTTTAAGTAATTTATAAGCTAATTTCCCACTTGGAGAACCTTTGCCTTCTTCAGTACCGTTGCTTAATAAGCAAACAGATGGATTTTCCACTCCTAAAATATATTTAGAATATAAAGAACCAATGACAGCAAATTGGGCTAATTCCTCAGGAGAATTTTCATTACTTGCTCCAATATCAAGAATAACGACTTTTTTACCTTTAATCTTAGTTGGGAAAGGAGCGATAAATGCTGCTCTATGAACTCCTTCAATAGTTTTAAGAATTAAAGTTGATAAAGATAAGAATCCACCAGTAGATCCAGCAGAGACCATAGCGTCAATTTTGCCTTCTTTAGCGTATTGACACATTTTATAAATAGAGGACTCTTTCATTCTCATAGCTTCAAGAGGTCCGGCTTCCATAGGAACAACATCAGGAGCGTGAACTACTTCACATACACCTTTAAGTTCTGCTAAGTCTTTTTCATTGCCAAAGGCAATAAACTCAACTTCCTTATTCTTTTCTTTGAAATTTTTAATGGCAGGAACAATAACGGCATAACCGTTATCTCCACCAGTACAATCAATACCAATTCTAATCATAATAATTCCTTATTCTTCTTCTAAATTAAAAATTTATAATCACAATAATATGTATTATACCTTAATTATAGGATTATATTCTATACTCTTTGAACAATGAGTTAATAAGTAACGATATTCTTCGTTATTTTTATTAGCGATTATTTTTCTAGCGTCATCTCTTGCGACCACAAAGATTTTAATATCATCAATCATATTCAAATATCTAAAATCAGGAATGCCAGATTGCTTAATTCCTACTAACTCACCTGGACCGCGTAACGCTAAATCTTTTTCTGCAATTTCAAAGCCGTCATTACTAGTTGTTAATATCTGCAATTTCTCTTTATCTTGCAAATCATCAATAGCCAATAAACATATAGATTTTGATCCGTCTCGACCAATTCTTCCTCTTAATTGATGTAAGGAAGCTAACCCAAAATTATTTGCGTCATAAATAACCATTACAGTCGCACTTTTAACATCAATTCCTACTTCAATAACCTGAGTGGAAACTAAGATATCTATATTGCCATTAGAGAACTTATCTAAAATGTCTTCTTTCTCGTTTTGCTTCATTTTTCCGTGCAAAAGTCCTACTTTTTCCTTATATCGTAGCAAATATCGAGCAAATAACTTCTCTACTGAGTACTTATCATTTTCACTAAATTCGATTAAAGGAGCGACAATATAAACCTTTTGATTTTTTGCTAATGCTTTATCAATAACTTCATAAATTTTATTATCTTCTGAATCAACAATTTTAGTAGAAACGTCCCTTTTAATATTAGGGAACATATATAAAGTTGATATCTCTAAATCGCCATAAATAGATAAGGCTAAGGAACGAGGAATTGGAGTAGCAGACATCATAAGTAAATCCGCATGCTCGCCTTTATCCATAAGCGCTTTTCTTTGGTTAACTCCAAAACGATGCTGTTCATCAATAATCACTAATCCTAGGGAGTTATATTTAATAGCTTTTGCGAATAAAGCATGTGTTCCAATAACTATATCTACTAATCCTTCTTTTATATCGTCATAAATTCTTCTTTTTTCGCTTAATGGAGTTGAACCCACTAATAAAACAATTCTAAGTTTAGTTTTCTCAAATAACTTTTTAGCGTTTTCAAAGTGTTGTCTAGCTAAGGCGTCAGTTGGGGCCATTAAAGCTCCTTGATCACCTCTTTTATAATTAGCGAACAATGCAATAAAAGACACAAGTGTCTTTCCAGTACCAACATCGCCTTGTAGTAAACGATACATCAAAGATGATTGATTCATATCTTCAATAATCTCTTTAGAGGCTACTATTTGATCTTCAGTTAATTTATACGGAAGAGAAGATATAAATTCTTCACAGCTAGATAAATCAATTGGTTCTTTTTTTATTTTTTGAAGCGATTTATTTTCTTCTTTGATAAGTTGATTCTTTAAGGAAAATTCTAAAGCTTCTTCATATTTTAAATATCGATAAGCCTGACGAATATCTTCATAGTTATGAGGCTGATGAGCTTTTCTTAACGCATATTCTTTATTGCATAAACGATATTTTTCTCTTAATGAATAAGGAACCAAACTAGGTATATGCCCTTTAGTAGCCTCTAAAGAACGATTTACTAAAGTAATATAGTCTTTATTAGCTAAATCCTTAGGAAGAATATAAACAGGTTTTAAAACCTTACTATCTTCAATTTTTCCTTTTACAAAATTAATTAGATTAAGGGAGTTACGAGACTTATCATAACTACCAGTAATCGTATAATATTCATTTATAGTCACCGACTTAGTAAGATAGGGTCTATTATAGGCTGTTACTTTAAAATAAGTATTTGTATCTGTTAAAACATCGAAAGTTACAATTGTAGTTTTTCTGGCTAATACTTTTTTAGGAGTTGTCACCACTTTCGCATATATTGTTACTTTTTCTTTATCCACTAAATGTCTTTCATGAGTTAAAGAAAAATCATCGTATCGCTTTGGAAGGTGATATAAAACATCATAATGAGAAAAAATACCCATCTTGCCAAGAAGGTAATTCATTCTTTTAGAAGATGATAATTTCTCGCCCATATAAATAAAATAGCAATCAAACGATTGCTATTCAACACTTATTAAGAATGAGTAGACGTTTTGTTTACCGTCTTTAACATCAATATTGAGATCTGGATATTTTTCTTCAATAGCTTTTTTATAACTGACGAAGTCTTCGCGTTTAACATCAGCTCCTAAAAAGATAGTAAGAATTGCGCTTTCTTCATCAATCATCTTATCCACTAATTCAACTAAAGCAGTAAATTTATCTTTCACACCGACAACTATTTCTTTTTCATAAATTCCAATATAGTCGCCTTTAGCAATTCTAATGCCATTAAGTTCGCAATCTCTAATAGAGAATGTTACTTCTCCAGATTTCACGTTTTTAAGTGAATATCTCATATTACGCATATTTTCTTCTGGGTCAGTCTCTTGATCAAGAGACATTAACGCCACTATTCCTTGAGGAATAGTTTTACTTGGAATTACAAAGACGTTTTTACCTTCTTCAGAAGCAATATCAGCAGCTTGAGAAGCCGCCATAACGATGTTGGAGTTATTTGGTAAGATAAAGATATTTTCAGCGTTAATCTTTCTAATGGCAGATAAGAAATCTTCACTAGATGGATTCATAGTTTGTCCACCACTAACAATATAAGTTGCTCCTAATTCTTTAAAGTAGGAAGATATACCTTCTCCAGAGCTAACAGCAATAACAGCGTTAGTGATTTTTTCAGATGGTAATTCTTGTTCTTCTTCTTTTGCTTTTGGTGTAGCCTCTTTTTCAGAAACTAAATCAACATGAGGCTTAACATCCGCTCCATCAGCTAAAGCATGATGTTGCTCAGTCATATTTTCAATTTTAAGTTTTAAGAATTCACCATATTGTTGAGCATAGTTAAGAATTTCCCCTGGAGTTAAAGTGTGGACGTGAACCTTAACAATATCATCATCTTTTACAACCACTAAAGATTGCCCATGTGAATTAAGCCAGTTAGTGAATCTAGATTGATTAAAAATCTTTTTAACAGAATCTGGACCTAAAGACATAATGAATTCAGTGCAGTATCCAAATTCCTCTTCTTCCATAGCTTTAGCAGCGGCCGAAGCAATCGATCCAGCGGAAACGTTTTTATCATCCCTAGATACTTCTTGACCAATACTAGCAAGATACATACCTTCGATAATTCTCACTAAACCAGTACCACCGCTATCAACGACGCCAACTTCTTTGAGAATTGGTAATAATTCTGGGGTTCTATTTAATGAGGCATTAGCTTCTTGAAGTAAAATTTCGAGTGTCTTTTCAATCGACATTCCTTCTTTAACTTTTTTATTTAAAGCAGTGCTAGATTCTCTAATAACAGTAAGAATAGTACCTTCAACAGGCCTCATAACTGCTTTATAAGCAGTATCACTGCCAACTTTAAAGGCTTGTGCTAATAAGAAGCAATCGATTTCTTCAACCCCTTCTAATACACTAGAAAATCCTCTAAAGATTTGGGAAGTAATAACGCCAGAATTTCCTCTAGCGCCCATTAATAAACCGCGTGAGAAAGTTTTAGCAATAAGAAAAGCGTTATTTTCATTAATGCCATTAATCTCATTGGCCCCACTAGTCATAGTGAGATTCATGTTAATACCAGTATCACCATCAGGAACAGGGAAAACATTTAAAGCATCCACTTCTGGATAATGATTGAATAAATTGTTACTGGCGCTTATCAAGAATTTCTTTAATGTAAGACCATCTATTGTTTTCATAAATTAAATTTATACTTTTTAGGTTTATATAAACCTACCAGTATTCTACATAGGTAATATAATTATGTCAAGTTAACCCTTATTGTGTAAGTTTGCTTGTTCAGAGAAATAATGAATGACATTCATAATTTCTGAACCATTATCACCATAAGAAATTATCACGTGGTTACCATAACTTTTATTGATTAATGGATATAGATCCTCATCTTCAAGTTTCACCAAGATTTGGGTTCTACAATAATTTGGCAATTTTAAGTTTTCTTTAATTTCTCCAGAAACTAATAAATAGTTCTTTAAGTCTCTAGATAATTTGAAAATTGTGATTTCTCCTTTAGATAATTCGCCTCTTACTCCAATTCCTAATCCACTTTCAAAATGGGTCATGAATTCAATTTTATTAGCCATACTTAAAGGTAAAGTACAGTGGGCAAATAAGACTTCGTTGTCATTATCTTTATCGCCAAAAGTGATTCGACTTGGATTAGCCTGGAAAGACACTTTATCAGTGCAAGCTTTAATAATTAGCATTGATAACATACTAGGAACATCGCCTTCACAAGTTGCAATAATTCCTTCATCATTAAGCATCGCTAAAGCAAGGCATGCGGTGTTCTTATATTCTTCAATTAAATCAAAACATCTAAGGGTAAATCCTTTAAGTTTATAACGTTCAATAATACGCTTAAGACCGCTATAAATTGCTAAAGCTCCCGTCAAAACCTCATTATTTTCGGCTAATTTCTCATATTTTGCCTTATTTGGAATGTTTTCAATTAATCCCTTATCAATCTCCATTTTAAGTTCTTTTGAGGTGATATCAATAAGGTTCACATTATATATTCTTTTAGCCTCTTCATAGTCAACTAATGAGGCAATTAACCAATCACTAGGTTTACCAATAACCCCTAAATTAGCCCCGCTAATAAATCTTTTAGCAATTTCAATTTTAGAGATTTCAACTATCGCACTAGCGATTTCTTTTTCTTTACCAAATAGTAAAATGCAGTCCTCTTTATTATTAGATAAGAAAGATTTAATTTCTAAACAAGCAGGTAAAGAATTATTTAAGCAATCACTAATTAAAATAATTGGACGAGGTAATTCTTTTTCAATTTTAATGAAGTGCTGTTCGCTACCACCAGTTTCAATAAATATCACATTAAATAAAGCGGAACTATCATTTTCTACTAATTCATAATCTTTATCAAAAAGTTCATTATTGAGTTCATCAATAAACGCGTCGCCTTCTTTTTTAAAAGAGGCATTAGGATCTAAAGAATTTGCTAATCTGATAACGTTAATTTTCATATTATATACCTCGACTATAATTATAAATTATCTATAAACTATATGGAAATAAAAAAGCCCGGCAGCTCGCTATTTTTGCACTTACGTACTATCTTCACCACTACAGTGCTTAACTTCTGTGTTCGGTATGGGAACAGGTGTGTCCACTGCGCTATCGCCACCAGAC